>Ga0272446_1006947_pt1 | contig 11509 bp, 9 predicted proteins | sample YNPCB0061_FD_194587 | JGI IMG/M metagenome (GOLD analysis project Ga0272446, IMG submission 194587) | Hot spring microbial mat communities from Yellowstone National Park, WY, United States - YNP-CB-006-1 | ecosystem: Environmental > Aquatic > Thermal springs > Hot (42-90C) > Sediment | place...
GGTGTTGTCAAGAGCGGTTTGGGCGAAGGGCGGGTAAAGTCGTAACTATACTGATAGCGGGCTTGGTGTGTTGGATGCCAGGCCCGACAGACCGCGTTGAGAGGATAGGGGTTTGCTCTCCACGAACTGACGAGGGAATACCGACGATGCACGAGTTGAACCGCCGACATTGGTTGCGAGTCGCCGCTGTGAGTGCTGGCGCGTGGGCGATGACTCCTTGGCTAGGCCAGGTTGAAGGCCAAGCTGGCAAGGGCACGGAGAAGGGCAAGGATCAACCCGCTGCGGGACCGTTCACCCTCCCGCGGCTGCCGTATGCCTACGATGCGCTGGTCCCGCACATCGACGCCCGGACGATGGAGATTCACCATTCTCGCCACCACCAAGCCTACGTCACCAACCTGAACACGGCGGTGGCTGGCACGCCGTTGGCCAACCAGAGCATTGAGCAGATTTGCCGCACCATCGATCAGGTGCCGGAACGCATTCGCACCGCCGTACGCAACAACGGCGGCGGGCATTACAACCACACCTTCTTCTGGGAAGTGATGGCTCCCAATGCCGGTGGCCAACCAGCCGGTGCGTTGTTGGAGGCCATTAACAACATCTTTACCGACTTCGTCACCTTTAAGAACCGCTTTAAGGAGGCTGCCTTGGGTCGCTTTGGCTCCGGCTGGGCGTGGTTGGTAGTAGCGCGGGCGGAGGGGCGACCCACCCTGCGGATCACGCATACCCCCAACCAGGACAACCCGCTTATGGACAATTCCGGCGTGCCTATCCTGGGGATTGATGTCTGGGAGCATGCCTACTACCTGCAATATCAAAACCGCCGGGGCGACTACGTTGATGCCTGGTTTAACACGGTGAATTGGCGAGCGGTGAGCGATAAGTTTATGGCCGCTCGGGGCTGACAGTTAAAGCCTGGTGTTAAGGCAACCTCAACAAGCCAACTTGGTCAGCTGCGACACGGTTGGCTTGTTGTTTCCGTTGGACCGATTACCTCATCGAACCGACGACTGCGACATCATCATCAAACCTCCGACGTGGGAACCAGCCATGCAGCAGTGGATTGCCAAGCGGATGAGTCGAATCGAAGTCTCGGGAGTCAGGCGGGTCTTTGACCTGGCCCGCACACTCACCGACCCGGTCAATCTCAGTATCGGTCAGCCGCACTTCCAGGTGCCCGAAGCAATCAAGCAAGCGACGATCCGGGCGATCGAAGCGGACCACAACGGCTACACGGTCACGCAAGGAATCGCATCCTTGCGGGCCAAATTGCACGCACGCTTCGTGCAACCGTTGGGCCACCCCGACCGGGAGTTGTTCATCACCAGCGGCACCTCCGGCGGCATCATCCTAGCCCTGCTGGCGACCGTCAATCCGGGCGATGAGGTCATCTGCTTCGATCCATACTTCGCCGCCTACCCAAACATGATCCAGATTGCCGGTGGCGTGATGGTCGCGGTGGACACTTACCCTGATTTTCGCATTGACCCGGCCAAGCTCGAAGCGGCGATTACTCCGCGGACCAAGATGATTATCTTCAACAGCCCGGCCAATCCGACCGGGGTGGTAGCCGACGCCGCGACGACTCGCGCGGTCGCGCGGATTGCCCGCGAGCGGGGCATCCTCTTGCTCTCCGACGAAATCTACCGGATATTCTGCTACGATGGTCCGCTGCCCAGCCCGGTGCTAGACAACGACCAGACCCTCGTTATCGACGGCTTCGGCAAAGCCTACGGCATCACGGGTTGGCGCTTGGGCTTTGCGCATGGGCCGCGGCCGGTGATCGAGGAGATGCTCAAGCTCCAGCAGTTTTCGTTCGTCTGCGCGCCCAGCCCGTCGCAGTATGGGGCCGAGGCCGCCCTGGACGTGGACACGCAGCCCTACGTCGATGACTACCGCCGCAAGCGCGATTGGCTGTGCGAGCAATTAGCCCGACTCGGTTACGAGGTGGTCGTACCCGGCGGTGCCTTCTATCTCTTCGTCCGCGCGCCCTGGGGCAGCGGCAGCGAGTTTGTCACCGAGGCGATCCGCAACAATCTGCTCATCATCCCCGGCGGCGTGTTCAGCCGCCGCGACACGCACTTTCGCATCAGCTACGCGGCCGACGAGCGCACCCTCCAGCGCGGCGTGGAGATTTTGCGCGCGATCCGTCAACGTCGCTGACGCGATTTACTCGTCCAGCTACCTATCCACCCAGTCAGTGCCAACGCCGGGGTAATCACCCAGTCACGGGAGCGGTGGTGGGCTTGGGCGGGGCAGGGGACTGCGTCAGCTTGTCGGAGACGGCTCGCTCCAGTCGTCCGATGTCGCCAGGGATACGACCGACAGCCCGCTGCAACTGCTCGAACAGGCTACCGCCGGTGGCCGGCCATTTGTTCAAAAACTCGGCCAGCGGCGCGGAGATATACTGGGCGGCCAGGGACAATTGGCGAGCGCGGGTTTGCTCCCGCTTGCCGATGATGTAGCCGCGACAGACTAACTCAAAGAGCTGATGCGACAATGCCGCCGCCAGCGGGACCAGCAGCAAATCCCATTCATTGATCCCGCCGAACCCAAACAGGGCAATGAGCGTCGCGCTGAGGTCTAAGCTCAACTTCAACACGCGCAGGGTGTTCAAAAGGGCCGGGTTCTTGTCGAGGTCTAGGTACACTCCCTGCGCGACCCGATCTACTTCCGAGGCGACTTGCCGTTCGTAGGCCCGCAACTGATCCTGAAACTTCTGGCGCGTCTCCTCGGCCAGATTCGCCTCAAAGCCCTGGTGGATGTGCTGCCAGATCGGGTGGGTATTGGCCTGGCGCAGTGCGGTGGCGCGGAGCCGGTCGATCCAGGCCTGGAAGCCCGCATCCAGCACTTCGCGCTCGGGCAACTGTAACCCCTCGGGGCGGGCCATGATCCTAGCCAGCAACGACCGCGCGACGGTATACGGGGTCCGCAACAGCCAGAACAACCCCGAAATCAGCTTGCCTGGCCCCGGCAGTTCCAGCGATTCCATCAGGCGTTCCATCGCCTCGTCGAAGCGGGGGAACTTTTTGGTGGCCAGATGCTCGCGTTGCAGCCGGTCGATAAACTCGTCCTGGCCTGCCTGCACCGCTTGGCACCAGCCCTCCACCGCGCGGAGGTCGTTTCGCGCAGCCTGCAAGAGCGATTCGCCCTGAGTCCGCAGAAAATGGGTACTCGACCGGATCACGCGCTTGCGGGCCGATTCGGGCGGCTCGGCGATCACCTTGATCTGATTGATGATCGGGATCCGATAGCTCGCCGCTCGGCCGAGCGGGTCGGCCAGCTCTTCCGGTTTCAGATGGGGCACGGCCAACAACGCGGCCATGCGTGGGAGTTTCGGGTTGTCGGCTGCGATCCGCCCCAGCACTTCCTGGCGAAAGTGCGCCAGCAGCGGCTCGACCTCGCTGGGTCGCATCTTGGTCAGGACGATCACCACTGGCTTGCCGGCTTCCAGCAGCAGCCGCAAAAACTGAGTCGGCACCTCGTCGTTGTAGCGCTCATCCGAGGCGACGTAGACGATGATGTCGGCTAGCCCAGCCACTTCAAGCAACCGCGAGACATAATTGACCGCGGCCCACGTCGTCATGTCTGGGCAGTCCCAGACGACGAAATCTTCCAGCATGGGCGTGGGACCAGGCAGCGGTTCGGTCTTCGACGCAGAGGGCAGGGGGGCAGCGGCGGTCACAGCAGGGGGGGCAGCGGTCGCAGGGACGGCAGCGGTGGTGGCAGCGGCAGGGGCGGCAGCGGTGGTGGCAGCAGGGGGGGCAGCGGTGCTGGCAGCAGGGGAGGCAGCGGTGCTGGCAGCAGGGGAGGCAGCGGTCGCAGGGGCGGCAGCGGTGCTGGCAGCGGCAGGGCTGTGTGTCGGTCGTTGAATGCGCCGGACCTGGTAAACGTCCTCGTCCAGACTCGACGGGCTAGGATTCACCAGCCGTTGCAGCTTGCCGAGCAAACCCGGTTGACTGCACCAAGTCAACGGCTCATTGCCCGTGACATAGGCTACCGGGTGGCGGGTGAATCCAGCCTGGGGGTTAGCTTCCGCCACGACCGCACCGAGCAAGAAGTTGACGATGGTGCTTTTGCCGGTCCCGGCTCCACCGACCACCGCGATATGCAACGGCTTGGCGGGCTGGTCGTTGAGAAACGGGCCAACTGAATTGCGGATAATCGCTGCCGCCAGTCGGATACGCCCTAGCTCTGCCGTTGTTTGCTGACGATGACGTGCGTGTTCTTCGAGCTTGCTAAAGTCATCGGCTAACCGAGCAATTAGCGCGCGTGTGTCCGTCACTTCCATTCGCTCAAGCCCTATCGCTAGCTGGATCGGAGCCTACTATCTGGTTCATCTCGGTTAATCTATCAACGCGGCATCCGATTTTCTGCCAGTCTTCAGCAAGATACCGCAGACTATCTGGACAGATGCGGGCTGAATGTTGACAATTCCATCAAGTAAAGCCGTTCTCCTCTCCGAACGAAAGGATTGGGTCATGCACTTGTCTGAACCGTTGCCGCGTCGGGCATTCTTGAAGGCAGCCGCCGCCACGGCGTTGGGGCTGGGCGGGACTGTCGCCTGGGGGTTGGGCCAGGGTAATACACCGGCAGACAAAAATGAGAAGGGCCAACCGCAGCCACAACCTAGCCCACAAGACGAATTCGGTGGCTTCCGGGTGGGCGTGCAGAGCTACAGCTTCCGCAATTTCAACCTCGAACAAACGCTCACCCGTGTTCGCGAGCTTGGCCTGCGGTACATCGAGTTCTACCGTGGACACGTCCCGACCAACTCCACTCCCGATCAGATTCGCGCGGTTCGTCGGCTCTGCGCGGACAATAATATCACTCCCATCGCCTTCGGCGTCGAACGCTTCAGCAACGACCGCGATGCCTGCCGCCGACTATTCGAGTTTGGGGCAGCGTTGGGCGTGCAACATTTTAGCGCTGACCCCGACCCGAACAGCTTCGAGGTGCTTGATCGACTGGTGGCCGAATATCGTATCTCCATCGCGATCCACCCGCACGGCCCCGCTGGTAACAACATGCTCCATCGCTGGTGGGGCAGCGAGGTCATCCTACCCGCGATTCGGAACCACCACGCGCTGATCGGCACTTGCTTGGACACCGGACACTTGATCCGCGCCGCGCAGCTCAACCGTCGGCTCGATCCCGCTGCTGAGATTCGGGCGATGGGGGCGCGCAATTTTGGGTTGCACCTCAAAGATCACGACAACGAGCGGCGTACTGATGTGATCTTCGGGCGCGGCTCGCTCAACGTGTTGTCGGTGTTGCGTGCCCTGCGCGAGGTCCGCTTCAACGGCTTTATCTCCATCGAGTACGAAGCTAACCCCATGAACCCATCGCCCGACATCCGCGAATGCCTCAACGTCTTCCGCGAGGCGGTGCGGCAACTCAACGCCGGCTGAGTGACGCGGGCTGCGACTGGGAGCGATATCGTTGCGGCGAGGCTGCGTCTGGCACCGAGATTGTTGCGCTGACGCTGCGAGATGCGGCGAGTATAATCAAAACCGTCGTAGACTTCGGATTGTCCTGAGTCAGCGCGACAGTTTTTTCTCTCCACCAACGAATAAATCCGATGACTCCCGAGCAGATCGCTGAGTTACGCAGCAAACGATACAACGCGACGGTGGCCTACCTCAAGAAGGTACACTCCGACCTGATGATTATGCGTGTTCAACCGGATAATCCGGTGCCTCCGCATAAGCCGGGACAATACACCTCCCTGGGCCTCGGCAACTGGGAACCACGCATGCCCGGCTGTCAGGAAGAGGTGCTGAAAGAGGAAGACCGCACCAAGCTCGTCCGCCGTGCTTACTCGATGAGTTGCTCGATCATCGACTCCAACGACCAACTGCAAGCGGAGCAGAAACCCTGGATCGAGTTCTATATCGTCTTGGTGCGTGAAACGGACAATCCCAACCGCGCCCCCGGTCTGACCCCCCGGCTGTTCATGCTCCGGGAGGGCGACCGCCTCAACATGCTCGAAAGTTGCAAGGGGGCCTACACGCTAGAGGGGATCAAGCCGACCGATACGATCATCTTCCTGGCGACTGGCACGGGCGAAGCACCGCACAACTACATGCTTTGGGAGTTGCTCCGCAACCAGCACCAGGGCAAAATCCTGTCTGCTTGCTGCGTCCGCTACCAGCGCGACTTGGCCTATCTCGATATTCACCGCAAGCTGGAAGCCCGCTTCCCGAATTACAAGTATTTGAGCCTGACCACCCGCGAGAATGTTGGAACTCGTAAGGTCTACATTCAAGATTTAATCACCAGCGGTCAACTTGAGGAAGAGCTTGGCCAGAAGCTAAACCCCGAATCCACCCACGTCTACTTGTGCGGTAACCCGAAAATGATCGGTGTTCCCGTTAAAGATAAAGAAACGGGAGAACGCAAGTATCCTACCGAACGGGGAGTCATTGAGATTCTGGAACAACGCGGCTTTAAGGCGGATTATGCGGCGGCTAAGTTCCGCGGCAACATTCACTTTGAAGAATACTGGTGACCCGGGAAAAAGCGATGGCGTACATAGTCTAGATTATCGGACGCGAGGCTTCGCATGGACACGAAAGGCGATGTAATCGGGGGATACCGTTTACGCAATCCGATCCAGACGGGTCAGATTTCGCAAGTGTTCGAAGTGGTCGAGCTGTCAAGCAGCCGTCACTTCGCCATGAAGATCTTATTGCCCGAGGCAGCCGAGAAACCCGAACATCGGCAAAATCTGTTCTACGAAGCCGAGGTTGGCCTGCAACTAACGCACGACCACATCATTCGCATCGTCAAGGTCGCGGAGAGGAAAGAGAGAGTCCCCTATTTCGTAATGGAGTATTTCCCCGCTGGGAGTCTCCGTGCCCGCATGATGAAGAAGGAGCATGACTTCATCAAGGAGAAGTTACCGTCGATTTTAAGGCAGTCCTCCATGGCGTTTGCCTACATGCACGCAAAAGGCTGGCTGCATCGCGATATTAAGCCGGACAATATGCTCGTCAACGCTCTGGGTGAGTTACGGGTGATCGACTTTGCCATCGCTCAACGCATCTCCACCGGCTTTCTGGCCAGGCTGTTCCGTCGCAAGTCCACGCCGCAAGGAACGCGCAGCTACATGTCCCCGGAGCAAATCCGCGGTGAATTGCTCGATGCCCGCTCCGACATCTACAGCTTCGGTGCCACGGTGTATGAACTGGTGACCGGTCGCCCCCCGTTCCGCGGCAAGGATCAGCAGGACTTGTTGCGCAAGCACTTTACCGAAAAGCCAATACCGCCGAAAGATTTAGTCAATGATGTCACGGATGAGTTTAACGCCCTCATCCTCAGTTGCTTGGAGAAACTCAAGGAGAATCGACCGCCGCATTTTCATGACATACTAATCAAGATTAAGAACATGCGGTTATTCAAGAGCCAACCGCGTCTCAAGGACTGAAGCTGAGGATCATTAACATAGTCGCCGTTATCAGACGCGACTCCGATGGAGAACCGACGGATGCCACCGAAGTGGTTACCTTTTGAATCCGAGATCGAAGAATTCGAGAAAGCCCTCGCCACCCTCGAAGCATCCTCCGATCGCCTGCAAGCGACCGATGAAATTCGCCGAATGCGTCGCGAACTGCTCGAACTGAAGCGACGCAAGTACGCCAACCTGACCCCCTGGGAGACCGTCGAGATCGCGCGACATCCCGAGCGGCCACAATTCCTGGACTACGTCGAGCTGATCTGCGACGAATTCGTCGAGCTGCACGGGGACCGGGCCTTCGGCGATGACCGGGCACTCCGCACGGGCTTCGCTCGCATCGGCGATTATCGCGTCATGCTCATCGGACACCACAAGGGGCGGAATATCTCAGAACGCAAAGAATGCTGGTACGGCTGCGCCCACCCGGAAGGCTATCGCAAAGCTCTGAATCGCATGAAGCTGGCGGCCAAATATCGCCTGCCCGTCGTCTGTTTAATCGACACCCCGGGAGCGTACCCGGGCATCGGGGCTGAGGAGCGGGGCCAAGCGCAACTGATCGCGCTCAACCTGCTCGAAATGTCGCGACTGCCAACGCCAATCGTGTGCATCGTCATCGGGGAAGGGGGGTCGGGCGGTGCCCTGGGTATTGGCGTGGGCGACCGGGTCAGCATGCTGGAACACGCCTACTATTCGGTCATCAGCCCCGAGGGGTGCGCGGGGATTTTGTGGAAAGCGGCCAACGAGCAGACCAAGCCGCAAGCGGCGGCGGCGCTGAAGCTGACTGCCAAAGAGTTGCTGAAGTTCAAGGTGATCGATGACATCATCGCCGAGCCACTGGGCGGGGCACACCGCGATCACTCCGAGATGTCCACTACCCTCAAGACGTACCTCCTGCGCTACTTGCGTGAGCTAATGCCGCTACCCACCGACACACTCTTGGAGCAACGCTACCAGCGTTTCCGCAATATCGGCCAACACTTGCTTTTGCCCCACCCACTGCAGGACAACGCCGCCGCCCCCGTCGACTCTGAGGCGCGAGTATACCCTACTAGCTCCAGCCCGAACTCGAGAACACACGAAGAACCGCGAAGTAGCGTCCGATAATGTCTCTTATGTTGCGTTGGCTGGAACAGCGCCGCAGGCTGGGAGTTGCCAGTGGATCGACAAGCCAGAAAGCTGCGAGTTGGCATGGTTGGCATGGGGATGATCTTCGACGAAACCTATCGCCATGTCTTTGAGCAATTGCGACATGCGGGTGGCTTTTGGCATCGAGATTATGGTTGCGTCGAGGTCGAGTTGACGGCTGTGGCAAGCCGCACCGGGACGCGAGCGGAGGCGTATCGACGCACGCTCGCAGGCGAGGCGGCACGCTTTCACAGCTTTGTCGGCTCAAGCGCTATCGACGAGCTGATCGCTAGCAGCGTGGATGTCGTTTGCGTTGCCACGCCTGATGACCGACACTTTGAGCCAGCCCGTAAAGCGCTCCAAGCCGGCAAACACGTTTTAATCGAAAAGCCCAGCGTCTTGCGTTTAACCGAGCTTGACGATTTAATTCGATTATCACGAGAGCAACAGGTGTTGTGTAAGGTCGTCTACCATAAATTAGCAGATCCAGACCATAAAGCTTTGCGCACCCGTGTTGCCAATGGCACCCTGAAGCATATCAACAGTGGCTATTGTTCGTTGCTGGAGCCGAAGTCAATATCACAGTCGCAATTCTCCGAATGGATCGCCGGCCGCAACCCCGCTACTTACGTTGCGGTTCACTATGTCAAGCTGATTGATTTTACGTTCGCCGCAACGGATTTAGACTCGCAATGGCGGCTTCATCGGATTAGTGCTAGTGGTCAGCGTGGGCAGACCAGAGACGCCTGGGACAGCGTCCACCTTCAGATCATTTACCGCGACCGGGTGGGCCGCGAGGCGGCGTTCGACATCCACACTTCCTGGGTCATGCCCAACAACTTCCCCGGTTACGTTGAGCAAGAAGTACAGTTTCGCTTCGACAACGCGGTCTGGAATGCCCATCAGCGCAAGCGGGGGGTCGAGGTCAGCATCGAAGGCTACACGCCCGAGGTGCTGAAAATCACCCCCAATCATCACTACAACGCCCAGTGTTTAGAGCCTTGGGGTGAGACTCGCCATCGGGGTTATGGTTTGGAAGTCATTGAACGATTTCTTCATGAAGTGGCGTATGTCGAGTATGCGGATCGGCTGCATACGCGAGCCGAGCGGTTCCAGGAAATCAGTCAGTTATGCTACAATGACATTGCCCAAGATAGACGGGTGGTCGCGGTGGTGCAGGCTCTCGAACAGATCTTAACGGATCAAGCCGCAGGCTCGGTCAATTCAACCGTCACCGTGGATGAACCCGGTGATGGTCTATGGCTGTGGAAATTAGGGGCTAGTAAGCCTGAATGTTTATACACCCGCCGCGTTAATTCTCATGAATGATGCTGTGCAATCATCATTCACCTTTCGAGAGGGCTAAACATGGCGATTGTCCATCCGAATGAATCTGAGTCAAACTCGATTCGCCAGTATATTCACGAAGCCGAGCCGAAAGCCTTAAGGACTAAGACATTAACCCAGGCTGTTTTGGCTCGCTCGGCGGGGGTATTTCATTGGACCCCTGAAAATCGAAAACTATTCGATTTCACCTCGGGTGTACTCGTAGCCAATTTAGGCCATAATCCAGTAGGTTGGCTTAAACGCTTCCGCGATTACATGGGCTGGCCAAGCGAACCCAGACCGCAGGTCGATTTCAGCGAAGTTCCTAGCGGTTATTATCCCGCTGTGACGATGACCGCTTACAACGCTATCACGCCGGTGGAGGCGCTGGCTACCGAACGTCTGCTAGCCCTGCTCCAACGCACGCCCAACGGCCGTCGCTTGCAGCAGGTAATGTGGGCGGCTTCGGGGTCAGAAGCAGTCCAGAAGGCCCTGTGGGCTAGCATGAGCCGAGACCGAAGCCGCCCGTTCATCTTGGCATCCCGGCACGGCTTCCACGGAAAGAAAGGGCTGGCCGGGGCGGTCACGGGTTCGGAGCGCGACCACGAGCGGGACTGGCGAGTTAAGTTTTTTAGCTTTCCGATGCACGAGTGTATTGATGTCACTTGCCGGGACCATCAATTTGACCCAGCCAACTACCGCCGTGAACTCGACCAACTATGGCACCAATTCGGCCCACAAATCGGCACCTTAATAACCGAGCCGTACCTCGGCGGCGGGGGGAGCTACCATCCCCCCCTTCCCTACTTAAAGATGGTTCAAGACTTTTGCCGTGAGCATGATATTGTCTTTATTCTCGATGAGGTGCAATCTAATTTTGGCCGCACGGCGAGTCTGTTTGCATTTGAGGCGTATGGCCTGGAGCCTGACTTAGTAGTCCTTGGCAAAGGGCTGGGGAATGGCGTGCCGGTAGCCGCTGCGGTCGGCCGAGCCGACATCTTTCGTTCGCTCGATTATGGCGAGGGTTCGGACACTTGGAGCGCCAATCCGTTGTGTTGTGCAGCGGTGTGTGCGACGATTGATGAATTCATGGCGTGCGAGGGTACTATTAAAGATCGCCATGCGGTAAGCCAACTGATCGAAAGGAGGCTCATTGAGTTTAAGGCGTTCCCCTTCATTGCTCATGTTCGCGGTGAAAAAAATGGGATGGTTTGGGGGCTGGAGACGCGTGATTACGACGGGCGACCGGCTACAGAATGGGCGCATCAGATTGTATTAAATTGCTATTTGGGCAATGGGCCTGTAGGGATTCACTTGCTTGGCCCGCTCGCTTCAAAGGTAATTCGGATTTCGCCACCAATAACAATCACGCCGGATGAAGCGAGTGAGGCGTTCGATATTTTTAAGCAGTCGCTTGAGCGCATGCTGCATGTTAGGCATTTAGTGGATTTGGCCCATTCATTTAGCGTCTGATAACATAAACTATGTTCATCATGGCTATACCCAGTTTCTTTGAACTGGACCCAATTTTTCAACTATACCTCAACGCCTATTGTGCGATAGGGCTTACCTGCACTATCACTGGGATTTTAGGCA
>Ga0272446_1006948_pt1 | contig 11509 bp, 8 predicted proteins | sample YNPCB0061_FD_194587 | JGI IMG/M metagenome (GOLD analysis project Ga0272446, IMG submission 194587) | Hot spring microbial mat communities from Yellowstone National Park, WY, United States - YNP-CB-006-1 | ecosystem: Environmental > Aquatic > Thermal springs > Hot (42-90C) > Sediment | place...
TTAATCTAAAAAACTAACAAAATCATTTTTTAATTGTTTTTCTTAAAAAGAAATATAAATAAATTTAAATCTTAAATTTTTTATCAAAGTAAAAAATTAAAAATGTCCGTTAATATAATCCTTAAAGATGGAGTATATCCTCCGGTAATATCTAAATTAAAGGGAATAGAGTTAAATAAACCATCCTCATCTTTTCTTAATCAAAATACTGGACAGCAGCTATCTACATTCCACCACGAAGTTTTATACATTACTTTTTCTAATATCATTTCTGCAGCTTCTGCAACAGTTTATTGTAGAATTCAAGTTATAGGAAAGGTAGGAATCTTAACAGTTCCTACTTTTACATTAGGAGGACCTCCATCATCGAATACTGACTTCATCACTACGAACACATTCTTCAATGCTGATACAGCTCCTTATGGTTACTTACTTAGCACTGATGCACTTCAATTAAGTGGACTATGTTCTATAATGAGCATTCCTAATCAAGTCTTTATTATTTTAAGAACGGGTGTAAATTCTATTTCCTCATACCTTCACATCGAACCTGTTACAGGAACATGGAGTAGTGTGAATCCTATTACAGTATATGGATTTACATTGGTATACACACTTTAAAATATTTTAAAATAATTAAATTCATTTTATTTTAATGAATTTAATAATAAAAACATTTTTAAAAAACAATGTGTTTTAAATTTTTCTTTTTTTATTTTTATTAGCTCCTACATTCATTTCTTCTAACATGTTAACGGTCTTCTTAATCTCATTCTTTAGCACTTCTATAGCTTCGACTATCTCATCTATCTTTTTAATAACTTCTTCATTTTTTGAGTTTTCTTCCCATTCGAAGTATTTACATCTTTCTCCATCATCCTGAGCTTTACTACAAGCATAAAACATTCTCCCAATATTATCAGGAATAGCACTATTCTTACATTGAAATTTTTTTGCTGTAATACCACAGAAGCAATTAGGTGCTTGCATTTTACTATTAAAGTTGAATTTTTGAGAAAAATTAAAAATTTAAATTTTTAGTTTTTTAATATTCTTAATATAAACTCGGGTGCCACATCTATATCTATAGAGAGACCTGTATTAACATAAGGGGATACCCCGAGAAGGTGGAAGAAAATTTAGCCAACGGGCTCAATTCGAAGAATTGTGTTTTTCCACTTTTTCACCCAGGATGGATCTTTACGTCTTTCTTTTTTTAGAAAATGCCCCCAGAATTTAGAGCCCGTTGGCAAAATGAAATGTGAAACTCTGATGGAAGTAACAAAATTCAAAAAAACAAAATTTAAAAATCAATTTCCTTTTTCATCAAACCCCATTATAATACACATCTCCCCTCATCTTCTCTATTAATCACCCCCAATCTCTCTATTAAAATGGCTACTAATACCACCGTGAACAAATTATTAGAAATTATGTCTCATGTCGAAGAGTGCCCCGACTGCCCTATGGTTGGAATGATCGAGTCCTTATACACCATGATGCGCTCTATTCACCCCTCTCCTAATAGATCTTCTACTACCTCTTCCTCTCTCCCTTCCTCTAATAACAACACCACCTCCTCAAGAAAGCGAAATATTAGTGAGGTGGCTCCTTCCTCCTCCTCCACTGATAATCCCACTCCTACTATTATTCAACGAGTGGATAATGCTCCCTTCTCCTCTAGAGCAACTCAAGTAGTGGACCTCTCTGATGATGCTTCCACTGAAGAGGAACTTCCTGATCTCAATGAAGGAAGAGAAGATATAGCTCCTACTCTCTCTGCTCCTGGAATGTCCAACCCTCCTGCTTGGATCAATCCTTCCTCTATTCGAGCAGCTCAACCTCCTCCTTCCTCTCAATTATGTTCTATCTGTATGGAAGAGCTCCCTAATGTGAAGTTCAGTGGAGAGTGTAGACACTCCTTCTGCCCTATATGCATATCTCAATGGGCTCAAGTAAACAACTCCTGCCCCAATTGTCGTAAGCCCTTCTCCAATTCGGAATTGATCAAGATCATTGACTTGGTGGAACTCTCTCAACCAGCTCCTACTGAAGCTCCTTCCCAACAAACCTCCTCCTCCAACAGCAATCCTCCTGTTCTCCCCAGCACCTCTTCCACTAATCATGTACCTGGAAAATGTACCTGCTGTAGAACTATGAACGCTCCAGGAAGAATACGAAACGATGAGATGGTCTCTCTTGGATGTGCCTGTGTCTACTCTGTGCACCATGGTCTCTTCCACTATCATAAGAAGGAGACTGACCATCGAATCTGCTATGTATGCAAGCACAAGAGAGGAGTGCACTATGAGCTTAAAGGCTTCGTGACTTCTAACGATGTGGAAATAGTTCCTCAAGGTAATGGTCGCTTCACCTATAAGACTGGAGAAGGATTGCCCTTACCAGCTGTCTATGAATACGACGCTAGACAAAAGAGATGGAAGTTTAGAAAAGTACGAGAATAAATAACTTTAAAAAAAAAACAAAACAAAAACAAAAAAACAAAAAAAATTTAAAGTTTGTTTTTTTCTCAAATATAAAAATAAATAAAAATCAATTTCAAAGCAATTTTATAGTTTTTTTAATTTTTTTTCTTACACTTAAAAATGGCAGAGGAGCAGAGAGTAGAAGACTTTATAAAGAGAGAAACTCTGTTAGTGAAAGATGGAGATCCAACATTCTGGGCAAACCTCGACTTTGATACTTATAAAGATTTATTTAATGCGACTCGTCAACTAATTGATACAGATCTAAATAGACCTATTAATCCTAGTAGAGTTCTATTTTTATATAGAGAATGGTTTTATACTCAGCCTAATGAAGTGAGAGTGCAATTATCTACTAATCCTTTAGCAACAAACTTAAACAATTTTCTCGATTATCTTATTTCAAACAAAATTGTATTGACTAAAGAAGATTTTGAAGACATAAAACGTAGAGAAAAAGAAAAAAGATCGCTAGAAAAAGAAGAAATCCCACTTGAACAAATAAAAAAAAAACCAAAACCTTCTCAAATTTCTACTTCAGAAAGACTACCAGGTGAACCTATTCAAATAGAAGAAACATCTCAATCAACAACTCAACAAAGACAAAAACCACCAGCATCTCCATTTTTTTCAGGCAACACAAAACCAAAGAGAATGAGTCAAGCACCAGCACCAATGCCAGTGGATCCTTCATCGGTCTCAGGAGAAGAAGTATACAAAGCTGTGAGAAGACGAAAGAGAAAAGAACCCACGCGTGTTTTGAGTAGATGGCAAAAGTTTTTAAAAAATTATATCGCCAGATTTAAAAAAAATAGTGGACAATCACGAATAAAAGCAGGAGAGTTAGGAGGCATCATCAAAAGAGCATCTGAAGAATATAACGCGCAATTTCCTCCCGAACATCGAAAGACTTTACGTCAAATTCGGAGAGAGACTAGTGGACGCCCACTCTCAGCCTGGCAGCAGACAGTTAAGGAATACATTAAAAAATATAAGGATAAAACTGGAGGGAAGATAAGTCGACGAGCGTTTGCTAACATAGTCAGCTTTTTGGGTAAAAAATGGAATAAAATTGAAAAGAGGGTCACAAAAGGGACTCCAGAAGAATTCATGAGGACAGATTTTGGAAGAGGATTCTTTGGAGGAGGAGATATTAGCGGAGGAGGACCATCTTATTACTCTCCTATGAGAGGATCTGCTATGTTTTATTAAATATAAATTTTTAAACACAAAAATTTTTCTCTTAATTTTTTTCATTTCTTAAAATGTTTAAAATCACTTTAAATAAAGGAGAAACAATTGCACATATTACAAATTCTAATGATTATGTATGTATTTTTCCATCTAATGAGTATGATGATTCTCAGCTTGAATTTCACATAAAAAAAGAAGGACATAAGTTAGAATTAGTTCCTCAATTAAAAGGAAGAAGTATTATTTTTATTGCAGGAAAGTCTGGTTGTGGTAAAACGACCTTTGCCATTAACTTTATGAATAATTATCTGAACAAATATCCATCTAATAACGCTATAGTGTTTACACCTAAACCTAATGATGAGACTATAAAAGCATTAGGAGATGAAAGAATTAAAATATGGGATGTTAACTCTCCAAAGTTTTCTCAAATAAAGAGCTTTAACCCTGAATTATTTAAAGATAGTATTGTGTTTTTCGATGATATTGACTTTATGCAAAATGAGAATCTTAAAGATAAAATAGAAACATTAAGAGATCAAATTATTGGAATAGGAAGAGAGTTTAATTCCTCTATCATTATTTCAAAACATTTAGTAATGGACTATCAAAAAACCAGAAAGTTATTAGCTGAAGCAACGTATATTGTGGTTTTTCCACGTGCTGGATCAGGGAAATTTATAGATAACTTTTTTAAAACTTACTTTAGTCAGGCTAACTCTCAAATTATTAATGAGCTATCTAATAATAGCCGTTGGATCTGCTGTCGCATGGATTATCCAGATTTAATTTTTGGAGAGAAGGATTTTTATATTCTAAAATGAATAGAGCTCTTTCAAAAAAAGAAGTTTTAATGTTAGCAGGAATTAATATTCCTTTGATTACACATAGAATGTTTAATAAAATAAAGAAATTAGAAAGTTTAATGATATATCCAGCTATTCTTGTTCTTTATGAAAAGGTCGATCATTTAGGGCATTGGGTATGTATTATTTTTCATAAAAAACGTAAAGTGATTGAGTTCTTTGATCCTTATGGATTATTCCCTGATACTGAGCAGATATTCATTTCTAAAGACATGTGGATATCTTCATTTATAGCTAGACTATTTTTTAACTTCATCACGACTAATCCTGACTGGAAGATAGAGTATAATAGTGAACGATTACAGAGAATATTTCCTGGAATAGGTACATGTGGAAGATGGGTGGGTGTACGTCTACGTTACAGAGATATCCCGTTAGAGGAGTTTGTCGAATACTTTAGAGATAAACAAAATAAAGATAAAATCATTGTGGAATTTTCAGATTTTTTATTTTCAAAACTTAAATAAAAAAAGTCTCAAAAATTATTCTTAACAAAATGGCTATACGTCCTTATTCATCAGATCACATTTATTATGATGTGAACATTACTAATCAGGAAAACATTTTAAAGCCTGCAAAAATTATTGAAGATAGAACAGTTCCTATTCTTTTAAATCCTTCTGACTATGATATGTCTATTCAACGATTATTAATTCCGGCTTCAGCGATACCACTTATGGTTTTCACTAACTCTCCTAATCCATTCATTCTTAGTATGAGGTATTTGAGTAATCCTGCTCTAAATATTTCTCTTGTTTATGATTCGTCGTGGGATCCTAATATAGTTCCTTCAGGATCTATCACATCATTCGCACAGTTATGCGCTATAGTTAACCAAGGGTTTACTTCTCTTACTAATAATATAAACACAATTTATTCTACTTCTTTTATTCCTCCTTATATGTGGTTTGATAGTTACTCTTCATTATTTAAAATACGATTTAATTCTATTAGCGAAGCTACTCAGCTCACTATTTATTTTAATTATGCTTTATTTGAAATTTTCCCTACGTTTCCATGTAAACAATTAGGAGTCTTTTTACCTTCCAGTCTCGATGTACAGTTAGTGATGGATATTAATAATCCAATCTCTCAGGTGGGAAATAGGTATGATCTCATTCAGGAGAGTAAGGCTCTCTATGGAACTAGCACGATTAGAAGAATATTCTTAAAATCTGGTCTTCTCTCAACACGACCAGAATTTCAGTATTCAAATGAAGGAAATGATGCAGTGGAACAGATTGTAACAGATTTTGAACCAAACATTACGAGCGATGACTTTCGTGGAAATGCAGTGATTCAATACATTCCTCAAGCGGAATTTAGACGATTAGATTTGCTTTCTTCTCTCCCTTTGAAGAGAATAGAAATGGAAGTCTTCTGGCAAGATAAATGGGGTTATGTTTATCCATTGCTCCTTCCTCCAAATCAATTTATGTCTTTAAAAATTTTATTCGAAAAGAAAATTAAATTTTAAAAACTTTTTTCTCAAAAAACTTCGTAATAAAAGCAAATTTTATTAACATTTTCAAAATGTCTGAGGTCTCTTCCAGCCCGAAATTCATAGTAATGAAGGACCCTTCGACCTCCACGGTTCTTCAGCCTACTTTTAACATCATTCTAGGGTCGAAGGTTCGTACTATGCAGCCTTATACCTCTATCAACAACTCGGATACGGCTACGCAATGGTCCATCATCCCTCCTGATGCAGAGACCGTTATTCGAAGAAACGTATGGATAGGAATGCCAGTGAGAATTACCATGACAAAACCTGATGATGAAGGGTTTCCCATCGTGAACTATGGTGTTACAGACGCGTTTTCCGCCTTCCCGCTAAATTCCATTATGGGAACCCTCTCTGCAACCTTCAATAATCTCTCTATTTCTCAACCACAGAGTGATTATTTTCCATGGATAGCTAGATATGGGGTGACTAATAATCAGGAGAAAGGATATTATAGCACTTTTCCTTCTTACCAGGATCGTTCACAGAGTTATGATGAATTGGTGTATTCTAATGAAAACCCACTGAGTAATTATGGAAATGGATCTATTCCTGGAGAGTTTAAGAGGGGACAGGTTCCTATTTATATTATTACTAATACAAATACTCAGTTCGAAGCTGTAGCATTCTTATTAGAACCTATATTAATGTCTCCTTTTAATATTTACGATGATGATCAACCAGGGTTTTATGGTATACGTACGTTTACCCTCAACATCACATGGGATTCTAATCGCGGAAAAATCTGGTCTAAAGCATTTGTTAACCCTCTAAATCCTATTACTCTCAATGTTTCTTTTCAAGGAGTTAGTGGACTTCCTTCGTATATTCCTTCTCAACCTACTCTATATTTACAGTATGATACTCCTTATACTCCATCTCCTCTCTCTGAAGCTAGATTCATAAAATATCATCAGTTAGATAGATATCCCACTTCTTTTGGAAGTCTAGGACCTGGTTTACTCTATGAAAATGCTACCTTTCAAAATATTCAACTCACAGGAATTCCCTCACGTATTATTATATTATTTCGAGAACAAAACTCCGACTTAAGTTTCTCCAATCCAAGAACTATGGCTTTCATACGAAGTGTGAATATCACTTTCATGAACACTACTGGAATTCTATCTACATTCTCTCCATTCGACCTTTGGGAGATAGGTAAAAAGAATGGATATATGGGTACTCTCACCGATTGGATTGGAGAAGGAAAAGGTCAACGATCCTCAGGTCCAGGATCCATTCTTGCTTTAGATTTTGGAAAAGACATTGCTCTTCCTGATGGTTACGCACCTGGAATGGGAGGATCTTTTCAACTTTTGGTCAAGGCAACATTCCAAAACATTGCTAATAGAACTATTAATTTTACTGGTTACATTATTACAGTTTCAGCTGGAGAATTTCACACTGTTGATGGAGGAGCCTCAACCTCAATAAACTTTGTTACTCCTGATGTCGTTAAATCTATCGCTTCGTATGATGTTAAAGAGATTCATTATGACGACTTTTATGGTGGATTCGGCATAAGTGATGCTAAGAGTATGTTAGGAATGTTAGCACGAGGATATAATAAATTACTTCCTACCGTTCAAAAAGGACTCAGTAAAGTAGGAGAATTTGCTAAAAAATTCGAAGGATATGGTTATGGAGGTACAAAAAGAAGTAGAATGTCTGATTATGAAGGCGGTGATTTTGCTTCTTTAGATGAACTTGAGGATATGATTTCTTAGAAATTTTTTATTTTTTCAGAATAAATTTTTGAATTTTTTATTAATATTTTCAAATAAAAAAATCATATTTTTAATATTAATCATTTTCAATAGTTTGTATTAAATTATTAATTTTCTGGAAATAATCTTCATTGCGTTCTTCACCATATCCATATGGTAAGCTTAGCTGATATTTATTATTTTTATTAAAATCTCTTCCCTCCCAAAAATATCTAAGGAATGATCTAGTTATCATTACAGTATATATTCTCCATGGCTCCATGTTCTTTATACTCGATGCTCCAGTTCGCTTCCATGAAGAAAATGTAACAGGGTTGTTACTAGCTCCAACTTTAATGTTTATAAATTGTTCTGGAGATATTAATTTTCTAGGTATTCCTTTACATTTTCCATTATCTCTAATAACATTATCATTCCCAATCCATTGAATCCAATATGTTTTAGGTCCAACAAAGATTGCTTTTATAATCTTTCCATCATCCTTTTTTAAATCATTAGAAAGCATTCCTAACTCATTTTTCTTTATATAAGGAAATAGAGCTTCTTTTTTTTCTTTCGTCATAACCACTATCAAGCTGTCTGTATCTCCGTATAAGAACTGATTCTCATATGCTTCCTTAGAGAAGAAAAAGTTTCCATCTAGTGGATTTATAATGGAGTAGTATTTTTTCATTATTAATCTCGAATAGGAGAGAATAAAAGCGCTATAATAATTTGGTTTCGGCTTTTGTTCTTCACAGCTAAATTGTCTACCCTTAAGTATTAACGACATTATTTCTCCTTTATCATCATCGCGTATAACCAACACTTCACTCATTTCATGACTAATAATAAACTCATGAATAATTTTCTTTTCATCGCTAATGACTACATCCTCTGTTATGTTCTTTTGACTAAACTTTCCATAGACTCCATTCATCTCTACCTTAACCGTGGTTCTCTTTGCTTCGTTCCCCTCGTTTTCCGCTTGTTGTTTCAGCTTAAACATTAAATTAGTAAAGTTCTTAAATATAGGGTAAGTTTTATCCCACACCATTCCTTCTATAATAGTAATATAATAATCTGACTCTAATGCAGAGTTAATATCTACTGATGTATAACATCCTTCTCCAGGTAATAGATCCCATTCTAAGCCCGATGATGAAAGTTTGCCAAAAAAGTCTTTCTTCATAGATTTTTTAGGAAGTATAGGTACAGTAATATATGGATTGGGTTTGAATGATATTTTATAAATGCCTACTGGAACAGATTGAATTAGTTTACTTTTCAAATTTTTATTCAACTCTTCTATTTGTTCTTCATTTAAACTCCATGCTGGTCCTACTGGATATTCATAAAAAGCCATGGCTGAAGGATATAATGAACATACATCTAGAAGCATTGCATAATTTTCCGTGATATCTTCATATTTAATCTCTTTATTAATAATTTTATCATAATCTTCTATTTCAAACTCTCTAGCATTAGGATATACTCGTCCTCCATATATAGCTGCGTAGGACATATCATATAGCTTCTCACTAGGATACATTATTTTAGGATAATCTATTATATCGGGCATAGGATAATCACAGTTCCACTCAGTACATGATTTTAGATTAATGTTTGGAAGAATAGTAGAAGCCCATATAGAATATGCCATCTGTTGTGCTGTTACAAAATCATTCATATTGACTTTAAACAGCTCAAAATTCATTTTTGACATGGCTAAATACAATTGATAAGTCATCTCTATATCATTTTTTACATATTTAATCACTTCTTCCTTAAGGTTCCAATCTTCTCTGCATATATCATAATCAGGAGGAACAGTATTATTCTTATAATATCTAGGGCAGGGAATCTTTCCTATATAATAGATATCCTTCTTCTCATTTAAAAAGTCGTACGGAAAGAATCCTTTTCTAATTTCCACTCCGTATGCTTTACATGCTTCTTCAAGTGTTAATGGTGCTCCAAAGAATCGGATCAAGTCTAAAAACTTGATTTTCAAGCGTTCTTTAAGAATTACTTCCATCATCGTTAGAGTTCCTCCTGGTTGAAGAATGAATTTTGGCTCATATCCCATCTTAATAAAGGGTCTTAGAATCATGTGATTATCATATTTAGAATTATTAAATCCCCATACGGTCCACTCTCCTTCATCTAATTCTCTGATGTATTTAACGAACTGCTCTCCACAGTCATATCCGTAAAACACTGAATCAGCTTCTAGATTCTTCGATTTTACTTTTACTGATATGCAATATCCCACGTGTTCATTATATTCTCCTTTTGTATGAGTTTCATAATCATATATAATCACTCTTTCATCTCCCACCCATTCGCTATAAAATCTAATATTTGCATACATTTGCTTATTAGCATACTTTTCAAAATAAGATAGAGCAATAAAGTTCAGGTGAGATATCTGACAGTTACCCTGATGGTTATCTAATGATCTAAACCACTGTTTACATCTAGGACACTGTGTATACTCTTCACACTTATGCTTCTTCTTATAGTATTTTTTACACTGGTGACAGTATTCCCCCCTATTCGAGAAATAGTTCGTTTGTCTAATGAACTTATACCAGTGGGCTTCATGAATTAACAATTCCGCATGAAATTGTCTCTTTGGTTTAGAAGGGTTCTTTTTCCATTCTGGTTCATATAATATTTCAATCTCTGTGTTGTTTGGGTCTCCAGGTACTTTAAATCTATAAACTGTAATATCTGTGTTTAAAAATTCCTGTAATTTTATAGCTTGATCAAGACTAATGCCGTTTTTTAGTGATTCATTGTGTCTTTCTATCATCCATTTTCTAGCAGGGTAAATAAGATGTTTATGTACCTTTCCTCTTATCTTTAATTGTTTTCCGTCGTAATCTGATCTAATAATATTATATACTGTAGCGAAAAAACATGTTCCTTCTATGCTTTGATACGTTTGTAACACACACCCCTTCATATAGATTATTCTTGATTTACTCTCTGAACAGTATCCAGTAGGATTATTCTTCTCTTCTAAGTACTCTCTGACATAATAATTATCTTCAGAGAAGTGAAATACTAAGTCTCTATTCGTGTTCATTTTCACTACTCCTTTATCATACCATTCTTCATCCCTATAAAATATTGTAATCTCTGATTGAATAAGAAAGAATGCTTTATCCTCCGATGCTTCTTCTATTTCTCTCCATATCTTAAGTGCTTGGATATGAATGAAGTCTTCTAGATATGTACTTATATCTGCCTGTTTAAAAGTAACTTCTTTAGACGAAATCCAAAAATTGTATCCGCTATTTATCTTTTGTTTATAATCTTCCATGCTTTTAATTTCTATAATTGGATTGTGAATGCCAACACACTTGAATTTAAAAATCATTCCTCCTTTATTAGGAAGGTAATTTTTATCCCTAACATAAATAATCATACTTCTTATAATCTCATAAAAAGATTCATATAGAGGCATGACTCCTAACTCCTTATTAATTTTAAATAGGAACTTTGTTAGACCGTAAGTAAATAAATCTGTTTCTGCTCTGATGAGGGATATGTTAATCTCACTAGATAAATTTCCACTTCCTAATCTAAAAGGAAGCTTTTTTCCTTTATTTCTATGAAGTTCATTAATCCATAAAATTAATTCATCTTCATTAATCTCTTCGCTTTGTTTCTTAGATTTTAAAGTTTCCTCTCGCTCTATTTCTTCGAATGAAGGAATATAATCTTCATCAATTTCTATGG
>Ga0272446_1006949_pt1 | contig 11508 bp, 10 predicted proteins | sample YNPCB0061_FD_194587 | JGI IMG/M metagenome (GOLD analysis project Ga0272446, IMG submission 194587) | Hot spring microbial mat communities from Yellowstone National Park, WY, United States - YNP-CB-006-1 | ecosystem: Environmental > Aquatic > Thermal springs > Hot (42-90C) > Sediment | place...
TACAGCCAAATCTTTTATCCTTGATGTGGGAGATAGTTTTTATTTATCCTCTGATGGCTATGCTGACCAGTTTGGTGGAACAGAAGGAAAAAAATTCATGACCAAAAAGTTCAAAGCGCTCATTGAAGAAAATGTACATTTAGATATGAATTTACAAAAAGAAGCCTTTCATAAAGCCCATTTAGAGTGGAAAGGCAACCACGAACAAACCGATGATGTACTTGTAATTGGTGTAAAAATGTAAAGCATAACGATTTGGACACTTGATTTTTTTGGGCGTGTCCCTGCGCTAACGCTTCGGGTCGGGCTATACGCTGCAAGTCCTCGTTCGCTAACGCTCACTGCGGGCTTTTCGCTACTATCCCTCACGCAGACGCGCTCGTACATATACGCTGCGTGAATAAAAAGAAGTGTTTTTTACCTCATTTTACCTCGGGGGCGGGTGGGTGGGTAAACCCATAAACCCCATAAAAAACACTTCTTTTGCGTTAGGCATGCGGAGGGCATGCGTGCTTACACGCATGGTGCAACGCACCGAAGCGAAGCGTAGCCCGTAGCACGCCGACTGCGCCGCAAAGCAAGCAGGAACGCCCATAAATGATTTTTCACAACATAGTATGAGTAAGTCGGTTAGTCAGTATTTATACTTATTATTACATACTGCTTTTGCTTTTTTATGGATAAACTCTATTTTTGCGAAGTTAAATTTTATTTCACCTTGTATCCGCGCATTTCTGATTTAACCAAAGATTTATTCGGCTTTGACTTGCCCTTACCTATACAAAGTTTTGGCTTTATGATGGCTATGGGCTTTATTACTGCCTATTTCATGATTTATTATGAACTGAAGCGCAAAGCCAAAATGGGAATATTTTCTTCTTTTGAAATCCATCACACCACAGAAGGAGAACCTTCCAAAACAGATATTCTCGTTAATTTGGTTCTGGGAGCGGTATTAGGATATAAACTAGGGTATCTTTTTACAAATTACACAGCCTTTAATGCCAATCCACAACAGATTTTACTCAGTACAGAAGGTTCATTGGGCGGACTGTTTTTCGGACTAGTGGTTATGGGGGCTTACAAAGGATATGAGTATTACAAATACAAAGGCGTTAAACCCAAAAAAGAAAAAAAGAAAGCCTATCCGCATGATTTAATGGGTAATGTTATTTTTATTGCGGCAATTTCAGGTATTCTGGGAGCAAAACTTTTCGCAGTGTTGGAAACTTGGGACGATTTTATCAAACACCCCATTCAAAGTTTGGTTGCTTTTGATGGTCTAACGTATTATGGTGGTCTTATTTTAGGTTCTGCTTCGGTTATCTATTACATCAGAAGATACAAAATCCCCGTTTTACCGTATTTAGATGCCGCCGCACCGGGGTTAATGGCTACGTATGGTGTAGGAAGAATAGGCTGTCATATCTCGGGAGATGGGGACTGGGGCATTCAGGTTGGTGATGGTACAGTATCTTGTTTAGCCAATAAACCCGATTTTTTCAAAATTTTCCCTGACTGGTTTTATGCGTATAATTATCCAAACAATGTACTGGGTGAAACTCCGGGATACGTGTACCCTACACCGCTTTGGGAAGCTATCTTAGGAATAGGTTTGGGAATAGGGCTTTTGCTTATCGGGAGAAAATTAAAATTACATCATGGAGTATTATTTTGTATATATCTTATTCTAAATGGTATAGAACGCTTCTTGATTGAAAAAATACGGGTGAATATTCCGTACAATATCTTGGGATTAAAAATTACGCAGGCAGAGATATTGTCTTTTTTGCTTATTCTGTTAGGTATTGCAGGCTGGGTATGGATACATAAAAGACAAAAAATGACCAAATAATTATGAAAATACTGCAACGAAGTATATATCATAAAGTAAAATTTATACTTTTGCTGTATGAAATTTAAGTTAGTCGCTGTTTTAGGTATAATAGCACTTATTGGTGTTTTATCCTCTTGTTCCACAGATTTTAAGGTTAATGCAGAAAAAAAAGAAATACTGGTAACTTATGGATTATTAGACCCCAACCAGCCTAAACAGTATATTCGTTTATATAAAGCCTTTTTGGTAGAAGGAAATGCCATTGAGTATGCCAAAAACACTGATTTAAGTATCAATAATGCCACTGTTTTACTAAAAGGCTACAATAACACAGGAGCATTGGCACAAACCATTACCCTTACTCCTGAAATAATCAATAAACCCGCCGGAGGATTTTATCCCACAGAAACCGTATGGACTACCACAACCCCTCTTAACCCTGCATTACAATATGAACTGTATGCAGAACTGCCTGAAGGAAAAAGTATTACTTCCACAAAAATCAGTTTAAGTAATGGGCTGAACATTTCTTTCCCGCTCCCTGCTACTACCTTGCGTTTAGAGAAGAAGAACACTATGCGTTACCAGTTTGCAGGAAGCAGTATCAAAGCTGTGGATATTGAAGCTATATTTTTATATTCCTACAAAGATTTTACCAATAACACCTTTACTGATGATACTATCCATTGGGTACTGGGTAGAAACCTTGTTCCGCAATCCAATGGTACAGAATATATTTACCCTATTCCCGAAGATGTATTTGCGGATTTAGTGAACACAATACTTCCTGAATCTAAACGTACCAATAAAGAGTACTATGCAGGCAAACTCATCTTCAAAATAACAGGTGCAGGCAAAGAACTCTATGATTATATGCGTGTAAATGCTCCTGACAATGGTTTTCAAGAAACAAAACCTGAATATACTAATATCAATGGAGGGTATGGATTGTTCAGCAGTCGGGTCAGTGATACTACTATGGTCTATCTCAGTGACTCTACAAAATACTATATTAAATTTAAGTAAATAATAATACAGATTTCCTGATGATCTCCTGTCTTAAATAAAAGCAGGAGATTTTTTTTTTAAGAGTTTTTGGTATCATGAAACTTTTTTGTAAATTTGTCGTATATTTCATTGATAATAAATTCTTTAGTCGTATGAAAAATCTATACATTTTCTTCTTTCTGCTTATTGCTATTAGTGGTACTTATGCCCAAACTATGATGCCTATACCTGGTCATTCAACCTTGTATGGTCCATGGACGAGAGGGTATCACTTTACAGCACCTGTAAACTTTACCATTACAGGATTGAGAGTACCAACAGATGCCTCAGGAAATTTTCAACATGTAGAAGTAGTTCGTTTTACAGCAGGTGCGCCGCCAGCATATTCTGCTACAACAAATAGTTTCGTGTTCCTCGCACAACACTACAACGTAAACAGCACATCTATAATCCCTGTAAGTATTCCAATTACTGCGGGACAAATTATAGGCGTTTATGGTGGCAGAAGTACAAGCACAGGCGGAGGTTGTTCTACGAGCAACTCTTACGGGTCTTGTGTATCTCCTGACGGTTATCCTACCAACATCAGTGGCTCTCCTACTACATTGTATCGTTCAGGTTATCAGCATGATATATGCAGTACCCCTGCGGCAAATATCTGGTATGAAAACTGTAATGGATACTATATCGGTAGAGTAGAATTGTATTATGGCACACCGCTATCTAGTAGCTATACCTCTTTTACAGGTAAATTGAATGATAAAGAAACCGAAGTTCAGTTAAATTGGGCATTTTCCAATGACAATTACGATTATTGTGTAATAGAACGCGCAGGTAACGAACCCTATACCATAACTCCTATACCTGTCGAACCTCTTGTAAATGAATACGTAAACAGTGATGGTGTTACCATAAGAGAACCCGTAAGAGGTTTTGTGAATACTGATGAGTGGCAAGCTAAAAAATTTACAGAAATAGGTCGTTTCAATACAAAACAAGCTAATTTTACTTTTATAGATAACAAACCTCTTGTTGGCAAAAATTATTACCGCATTAAGAGAGTAGATAAAGATGGCAATTATGAATGTTCTAATGTAATTGAAATTGAATACGGTGTAAAACCTTCGCGCATTGTAAATTTGTATCCTAATCCTGTCATAAATAATGTGCAATTTGAGTTTGTAGTTAACCAAGATGGACCTGTTACTGTAGAACTATACAACACACAAGGAAAACAAGTGTATTCTCATACAAGCAATGCGGTTACAGGTACAAATTTATTCATGATGAACATGGCTGAGTTCAAACCGGGTAATTATTTCCTTCGCATTCGCACCAATGACGGTGTAATAACAGGTAAAAAGTTTGTAGTTGCACACTAATCTCAATATTTTTATCAGATTCTATCGTGTTTGTGTTATTTTTGCAGACACGATATTTTTTTATTCATGAAAAGTTGCGTACTGCCAGCATTATTGTTCCTGATTTGTATAACAAGTTATGCCCAACAATATTCGGACAGTCTAATTCGGTTTGTATTGGTTAAAAACACAAAGGATACAGTTCAAAACGAAAGCAATATAACATGGCAGGATTTGCATACCCTGAATGCAAAAATAAAACTGCATGCTTTAACGGCACATTATGGGATAACTCACCCTAACGGTATTATTTATTTTGAGGTATTTTGTAATACAAAAACAGGTTGGTCATCAGCAGGAATAACAGAAATACCATTTGTTTTATCTGCATCAGTGCTAACAGAACCCGTTGGAGTGTATTCTTGCCTCAAAATGAAAAGGGCTTCGGGTAAAATACAAGTAAAAGTGAAAAAAATCATTTTGAAAAGCGACTCTGAAAAACCAATAGAATTATATTTTTCAGACAAACAAAGTAAAACATTTTACCTCATAGGCAAAGACTCTACCTGGTAATCAAAAATAAAAGCCTGCAAAATTTAATTTGCAGGCTTTTTACTTTGTAAAAGTTCGTATTATTTCAGACCTAATTTTTTAGCTATATCTTTTGGAATAGCATCTTTGTGAACCATGAAGTTAGTAGTTTTATATTTGATGTAAGCCTCAGAAGCAAAGAAATACCCTTGATTATCGTTACTCATGCCCCATGAATTTTTTACTTTGTAGAATTTTTTACCTGTCTGGTCTTTGTATAAACCTGTAATGTGCATACCATGGTCGTCAGTAGTTTCATAGTTGTCAAATGCTTTTTGACGCATTTCAGGAGTGATTTCTTTTTCTTGACAAGGTGCATCAAAAGGAGAACCAGATTTAGTTGAACCTGCATCGCTGAAATGGCGGTTATCTTCACCTTTTTTCTGAATTTGTTCTTCATCTAAGGGTACAATAGCTAATCCATTCTTATAAGAGAAACCTTTTTCAGAAACATCACTTGCCCAAGCCACAGTGTAGCCGTTCATGATACTATTTTCCAATATTTTCATCATTTCATCTAGAGGTACATTATATGCACCTTCCATAGCCCAATTATCCTGTACTTCCAATGCAAATTTAGAATAAAAAGGACGATGAGTAAAAGAAGTTACAACCACATAATCGTCCATATCCAAACCTAATGATTTTGTGAAGGATTGAGGCGTATATTTTTTTCCTTCGTATTCAAATTCAGTGGGTACTGTACCCATGTATGAGTCTACGGTATTTTTAACCGCGTCTTTCCAGAAAGGAGTTACTGTTTTTTGGGTAACAATCGTTTTAAGCATAGCTGTCAATACTGCTTCCATTTCATCATGGTTATATTTGGTTTCCCCTGCTCTTAATCCTGAATAGACGGATTGTGGTACAATACCATATTTTTTGATAATGTTAAAATCATCATGGAATGCACCGCCCTGTCCAAAATTGATGAGACCATGCATACGGACATACTGTTCTGCTTTATCTAAATACGTGTTACGAACCACAAACATCTCGGATAAATCTACTTTCTTTTTGCTGATACGCATCACTTCGGATTCAAAGAAAGACATACCCGAAAAACTCCAGCATGTACCTGTACGCATCTGGTCTTTTACTTCGGTAGCTTCCAAATCTTTAATTACTGTAAACTCATACCCACCGTCTTTTTTATTTTTCATGACGGATTGCTGTGCCATGACAAAATTGCCTGTAAGCAACACAAACAAGCACAAGTATAATCGTATTTTATTCATAGTTAATGTTAAGTCAGCCTGCTAATTTATAGATTAAATTTTTATTGTCAAAAGTTATATGATGAACTATGCTTGTTTTTTTTTTGGGCGTGTCCCTTCGCTTCGGGTCGGGCTATGCGCTGGTAGAGACGTGGCATGCCACGCCTGTACTTCATTCGCTACGCTCATTGCGGGCTTTTCGCTCCTATCCCTCACGCGGATATGCGCGTACATATACGCTACATATATAAAAAGGAGTGTTTTTTGCCTCAGAGCAGATGGGTTAGTCCCACGCTCCCATAAAATTACTTTTTGCGGTACAATAAACTTTATACTTCTTCTCTTTTACAGTGATTTTGTTTTACTTTTGCTGTATGATGTATCATACAATAAATCATGAAGATATTGCGTATTTTAAGAGTATTTTATCTGAAAATCAGCTCATTTTTCCTGAAAATGAAGCATATTCCAACTATCTCTCTGACCACACAGAAGACTTTGTATTTTATCCCGAAATTGTTTTAATGCCTGATTCTGTTTCGCAAATTTCGCAGATTTTGAAATATTGTAATGAAAAACGTATTCCTGTAACGCCCCGTGGTGCAGGTACGGGATTAAGCGGAGGTTCTTTATCCGTCTGCGGAGGGGTTTCTTTAAGTGTAGAAAAGTTAAATAAAATCATAGAAATAGATACCAAAAACTTTCAGGCAGTAGTAGAACCTGGGGTAATTACACAAGTATTTCAGGAAGCTGTAATAGAAAAGGGCTTATTTTATCCGCCTGACCCTTCCAGTAAAGGAAGTTGTTTTATGGGGGGCAATGTTGCCCATAATTCAGGAGGACCGAGAGCAGTAAAATACGGGGTTGTCAAAGATTATATTTTAAGTTTGGAAGTGGTACTTGCTGACGGGAGTATTATTCAGGCAGGAGCAAAAACCTTAAAAAATTCTACGGGATATAATCTTACCGCTTTAATGGTAGGTTCAGAAGGTACTTTGGGTGTGATTACAAAAATTTACGTAAAACTTTTACCTTATCCCAAATTCAGGCTTTGTATGCTTGTTCCTTTTTATGATGAACTACAAGCCTGCGACGCCGTAGCTGAAATTTTTCATGCGGGGATTACACCTTCTGCTTTGGAATTTATGGAGTATGATGCTATTATGTGGGGACAACAATATACAGGTATCCAACTTTTTGATGATGCCAATATACGCGCCCATTTGCTCATTGAAGTTGATGGCAATCAATTAGAACAACTGTATCAAGATTGTGAAAAAATACATGAGGTTTTACAAAATTTTAATACAGGTGAAATTTTATTTGCAGACAGCGCAGATTCGCAAGCAAATTTATGGAAATTACGCAGAAGTATAGGAGAAGCTGTTAAAAAAAATTCGGTTTACAAAGAGGAAGATACGGTTGTGCCTCGTGCTTATCTTGGCAAATTATTACACGGAGTAAAAGAAATTGGTAAAAAATACGGATTTCGTTCTATTTGCTACGGGCATGCGGGAGATGGTAATTTACATGTCAATATCGTCAAAGAAAACATGACAGATACCGCATGGAAAGAAGTATTACCACAAGGTATCAGGGAGATATTTCATTTAGTCAAACAGTTAGGGGGTACTTTATCGGGTGAGCATGGTATTGGTTATATACAAAGACCTTACCTGGATATTGTTATAGACCCTGTCCAAATAGCTCTGATGCGCAGCATAAAAAACATTTTTGACCCAAACAACATTCTCAATCCCAAGAAGATATTCCCTGATACTATAATGTGACGCAAGTTACTTAAAACTTGTACGATTTTCTTACTTTTGTGGCATGGCTACTTTTGTTCTCAAAGAATGCAAGGTTCCTTTTACCTTTAACCTTTTACAGAGTGCGGTTGCACCACGTCCTATTGCGTTTGTATCTACGATAAATCAAAAAGGGCAGGTAAATGTATCTCCGTTCAGCTTTTTTAACTTATTCAGTGTAAATCCCCCTATTTTGATATTTTCTCCCTCACGTAGGGTAAGAGATAACACTACAAAACATACCCTTAAAAATGTTCAGGAAGTAGCAGAATGCGTCATTAATGTAGTCAGTTATGATATAGTAGAACAAGTCAATTTAGCCTCTACCGAATATCCCGAAGGTGTGAATGAGTTTATCAAAGCAGGATTTACCGAAGAACCTTCTTTGTATGTAAAACCACCACGTGTAAAAGAATCTCCCGTAAATATAGAATGCAAAGTAAAGCAAATTATTCCCATAGCAGAACTCCCGGGGAGCGGTAATTTAGTACTTTGTGAGGTTTTGGCTATACATGTGCGCGAAGATATTCCCGTATTGGAAAATGGCGGTATTTTACCTAATAAGTTACAATTGGTATCCCGCTTGGGTCTGGATTTTTATGGTAAGGCATTCGGAGAGAGTTTATTTGAATTGGCTAAACCACTTTCTACTATTGGAATTGGAATAGATAACATTCCTGAACCTATCCGAAATAGCGAAATACTCACGGGAAATGATTTGGGAAAACTCGGTAATGTAAGTCAGATACCCGCTCTGGAAGAAGCAACAGCATACATGAAGGAAAATAATTACATACAACAGGATAAAAACGCATTACATGCTATCGCCAAAAACCTTTTAAATGAGAATAAAGTACAGGAAGCATGGAAAGTATTAGTCTATTCGTTACAAAAATAGTATATGCCCAAAGTTACGTATATTATTTCCAAAATAGACAAGGCATTAGCTTTTGAGTGGATTGCAGAATCTTTCAGAAACACAGAAACACAACTTTCTTTTATTTTGCTCAATGCTTCAGAAACGGAATTGGAACGTTATCTGTTGGCACAAAACATTCCCGTCAAACGGATTTTTTTTGAAAGTAAAAAAGATATTCCCTTAGCTACACTCAAAACCTATCAAACCTTAAAAAAATGGAAACCTGACGTAGTACATTGTCATCTCTTTGAAGCGAGCATCATAGGTTTATATGCGGCAAAATGGGCGAGTATCCGCAGGCGGGTGTATACAAGACATCATTTTCTCTACCATTGGGAGGAAAATCCAAAAGCGGTAAAATACGATATATGGTGCAATCAGTGGGCAACCGATATTGTTACGCTTACAGAAAGTATGGGAAAATTTCTTGTGGAAAAAGAAAAAGCAAAACCCGAGAAAATTCACTTTATCCCACATGGGTTTAAATTGGATATATGGCAAAACATAAGCCAGAACGCTGTTCAGGCACTTAAAGCAAAATACAACCCTGAAAACCAGTATCCTGTTGTTGGGGTGATTGCCCGTTGGGTGGAAGAAAAAGGGGTGCAATATATTATTCCTGCTTTCAAACAACTTTTACAAGATTATCCTGATGCCAAATTACTTCTTGCCAATGCCAAAGGAATATTCAAACCGCAGATAGAAACACTTTTGCAAAACATTCCTGCAAAAAACTATCATATTATTGATTTTGAACCTGATATTGCGGTTCTGTACAACATTTTTGATTTGTATGTACATGTACCCACAGGGAAAGATAAAGAACCTTTTGGTCAAACGTATATTGAAGCCCTGTTAGCTAAAAAACCTTGTGTGTTTACCGTTTCAGGCATTGCAGAAAGTTTTATCCGACAAAACGAAAATGCTTTAGTTGTGCCTTATCAGAATAGTGAAGCCATTTATCTTGCCTGCAAACACTTGTTAAAAAATACTGATTTCGCAAAAAAATTAGCCCAGAACGGATACAATTCAGTAATACAGTTGTTTTCATTAGAAAACATGATACAAAAATTAAAAAACATCTATGCCTGATAAACCTGTTGTACAATACCGTTATATCCCAAACGCTGATTATTTTGAAACATGGGACTTGCAAGAACAATTACTTCAAAACATTGTTCAGATAAAATTAGCGAATAAACAAAAAGAAATTCCTGAAATTACCCCTAATTATCTGCTTTTTTGCGAACACCCACACGTGTACACACTCGGAAAAAATGGCAAAAAAGAACATTTATTATTAAATGAAGAGGAGTTAAAAAAGATAAATGCTGTTTTTGTACCTATTAACAGAGGAGGAGATATTACCTATCATGGAAAAGGACAACTCGTAGGGTATCCTATTTTGAATTTGGATTATTTTGGTACAGATTTACATGCATACATGCGTAATTTAGAAGAGGTCATTATTCAGACCTTACAACAATACAACATACAAGGATACAGAATTCCAAAACTCACAGGTGTATGGGTAGACGTAGCAGGCGAACCCCAAAAAATATGTGCCTTTGGTGTAAGGTGCAGTCATTGGGTTACCATGCACGGATTTGCCTTTAATATCAATACGGATTTAAAGTATTTTGAGTATATCGTTCCTTGCGGTATTCAGGATAAAGGGGTTACAAGTTTGGCAAAAGTACTTGGAGTTACAGAAATAGATGAACAAGAAGTCCACAAAACGGTACTTCACCAATTTGAACAAGTATTTGATTGTATTATTGAATCAGAAACGGCGACTGTTTAGTTAGCTAATGGGAAATGGCTTTTTTATCTCCTATTACTTTACCCAACTTAACCCCTGCTTGTATAAACGGAAGCACATTTGTAATCTGGTGCGCAGGAGCAGGTACCCAATTCCCTTGATTTTCAACAAACCTGTCCGTATGGTAAAATTTTATGCGAAATCCTAATCCTACATACATGTCATACACCCAAAACTGTGAAGTGATTTTTGGTTTTCCCCAATTCAAAGACAATCCCACTACATCTTTTAACCCATATATCACATAGTTCTGCTGGTGTACAGGTTTGTAGTCTATTACCTTGACGAAAAAATCTATCTGAAAGTATCTTGAAACGCTTTCTGTTTGTTCTATTTTATTTTTGTATCTGCGGTAATTGGTGCGTAACACATATCCTTCTGTGCGTTGTATTTGTTCTTTTTTGATAAAATCCGGTAAAAGAGCTTTGTCTGAATAATCCGAAAAAACAAATCCTGCCGCAAACTCTACAGCGCTTCTTCTGCTAAAATGCTTTTCTATCCATACATTGAGTTGCCCTGAGGCTAAATGAACAGGTTCTGTTTTTAAGATAGTTCTGTGTGTATAACTTTGCTGTCCAATGAGTTGAACAGCAAACAATAAAAAAAGAGAAAATAAGGTGTTTTTCTTTTTCACGATACAAAGGTAAAGTAAATAAATATACTTTGCTACAATCAGGAAATTAGTTTTTTAGCCACTTTACCTACACTTAATCCCTGTACCAGAATAGAAAAAGCGACAATAAAATAGGTAGTAGCTACCCATAAATCCTTGCTCATCTCGGGTTTTAAGGAAAGGGCAAGCGCAATGGATATTCCCCCTCTTAATCCTGCCCATGTGAGAATTAGTACCGTCTTATGACTGATTTTTGTATTTTTCAAACGAATAATTTGCGCTGGCAGTAAAATAGAAAGATACCTTGCCAATATGGTAATGACGAGTATAAT
>Ga0272446_1006950_pt1 | contig 11508 bp, 9 predicted proteins | sample YNPCB0061_FD_194587 | JGI IMG/M metagenome (GOLD analysis project Ga0272446, IMG submission 194587) | Hot spring microbial mat communities from Yellowstone National Park, WY, United States - YNP-CB-006-1 | ecosystem: Environmental > Aquatic > Thermal springs > Hot (42-90C) > Sediment | place...
CGTCCGCGATGTGTTCGGACACGAGTACCTGCTGCCCTGCCACCAAGGGCGAGCCGCCGAGCATCTGCTGGCCAAGACTTTCGTGAAGCCCGGACAGGTGGTGCCGATGAACTACCACTTCACCACCACGAAGGCCCACTTCGAGATGGCCGGCGGCAAGGTGCTGGAGATCTACACCGACGAGGCGCTGAAGACCGACAGCGCGCACCCCTTCAAGGGCAACATCGACCTGGACCGCCTGCAGGCCGTCATCGACGAGCACGGCGCCGCGCAGGTCGCCTTCGTGCGCATGGAGGCGACCACCAACCTCATCGGCGGGCAGCCCTTCTCCATGGAGAACCTCCGCGCCGTCCGGGAGATCACGGCGCGCCACGGCATCCTCCTCGTGCTGGACGGCAGCCTGGTCTCGGAGAACGCCTACTTCATCCAGCAGCGGGAGCCGGGCTACGCGGAGCGCAGCATCGCCGACATCGTCCGCGAGATGATGTCGCTGGCGGACCTCATGTATCTCTCCGGCCGCAAGAGCACCGCCGTGCGCGGCGGCCTCATCGCGACGAACGACCGATCGCTCTTCGATCGCATCAAGCCGTGGTTGCCGGTCTACGAGGGCTTCCTCACCTACGGCGGCATGTCGTCCAAGGAGGTGGAGGCCATGGCGGTGGGCCTCCGCGAGATGACGGAGCAGGGGGTCGCGAGCAGCTCCGCCGACCTCATCGCCTACTTCGTGGGACGGATGGTCGAGCGCGGCGTGCCGGCCGTCACCCCGCCGGGCGGGCTGGCGGGCCATGTGGACGCGGGCCGGTTCGTGCCGCACATCCCTTCGCTGCAGTACCCGGCCGGCGCGCTGGCGGCGGCCATCTACCTGGCCTCCGGCGCGCGGCCGATGGAGCGCGGCACCATCTCGACCGACCGCAACGAGAACGGCGACGAGGTGGCCGCCGACCTGGAGCTGGCGCGGCTCGCGGTCCCGCGGCGGGTCTACACGATGGCCCACATGGAGTACGTGGTGGACCGGCTCGCCTGGCTCCACGCGCACGCCGACCTCATCGGAGGGCTGCGCTTCATCGAGGAGCCGCCCGTCCTGCGCTTCTTCTTCGGCCGGCTGGAGGCGATCGACGGCTGGGGCGAGAAGCTCGTGCGCGCCTTCGAGGCGGACTTCGGCACGGAGTGCTGACCGGCGCTCCGGCGGCTTATGCGGTGGGTCGCGGGCGCAGCAGCGCGCGCCACGCCGCCACGCTCTCGATGGCGCGCTCGCGCGAGGCCTCCGGCGTGCTCCCGTGGAACGATGGCGCGATCTCGATCGTGGAGACGCCGTCGAAGCCCACGGCGCGGAGCGCTGCCGCCACCTCATCGAACGGGACGTTGCCGTGGCCCAGGTGGCCGTGCTCGTCGCGTTCGCCGTGGTTGTCGTGCAGGTGCACCTCGACCAGCGGAAGCGCGGGACCGGCGACGTAGTCCGCCACGCTCACACCGGCGAAGCGCGGGTCGCCGCTTCGGCGCAGGTGCAGGTGGCCGATGTCGAGGAGGATGCCGGTGCGCGGCTGGTCCCAGCCGTCGCCGGCCTCCGAGCGGGCGCGAATCAGTGCGGCGGCGTCCAGCGGGAAGTCCTCGACGGCCACCCACGCGCCGACCGGCGCCGCCAGCCGCCGTGCCTCCGCCAGCCCGATGGCGGTGCGGCGAGCGTCCACCTCGGGACCCTGGGGGCCGTCGCGCCAGGCGGCATCGATGCTGAAGACGATGAGCCGGTCCCGGAGCGCATCCGCGATGCGCTCCGCGCCGCGCCGGCTCATTCCGCACGCGCCGTGAACGGTCGCCACCATCCCGCGCTCGCGCACCGCGCGGGCCGCCGCCTCCACCTCCGCCGTCGGGCCATCGGCGAACGGGTCCGGGTGGAAGGAGACGGCGTCGAAACCGTGGTCCGCGAACGCGTGGATCCATGCAGGAAGCCCGGCGGGGTCCCAGCAGTAGTTCCAGATTGCGATCGCGTGCCTCATCGCGCGAGCGCCTCCATGAGCGGGCCCAGATCGGCGGCGTACATGGCGCGGTACCCCTCGTGGATGGAGTCGAAGGTGACGGTCCGCCCGTCGGGCATCCAGCGCGGGTGCAGGTCGCAGCGCAGGTCGATGCGTTCGCCGGGCGTGCGCTCCGAGAGGAACTCGCCGGCGGTCGCGCCGCGTCGCGTCACGGTGTCGTAGAGGATAAGCGACCGCCGCGGCGGATCGCCCGCCGGGTAGCCGTCGTAGAGGACCCAGCGCCGGTCGGACGACCACGAGCAGTGGCCGTCGGCGCGAAAGAAGACCGCATCGAGAGGCTCGCGCTCGCCCGTCCGGTCGTCGATCAGGAGGAGCTCGGGGCCGGCGTCGGGCCCGGGTCGTGCCCAGACGAGAATGGTCTCGGGGTCGCGCCAGTGGTAGTCAGAGGCCATGCCCCACACGGGGTGCATCCGCAGGTCTCCGCCCCTGGCGGCTGCGGTCAGGAGGAACGTCTCCCATTCGCCGCCGGGCCGCTCGGGGAAGGTGCGGAGGAGGAACAGGTAGCGGCTCCCGTCGGGGCAAAAGGTGATGTGGTTGACGACGACCTTTCGGTCGGCGATGCCGCCGCCGTTCCGATCCACGAAGGCGGCGGCTTCCGCGAGCGAGATCAGGAGCCTCTTCTCGCCGGAGGGCAGCTCCATGCGCCAGATGCCACTGGCGGCGGGCGCGGGATCGTCCGCGTCCGGGTCGGGCGCCTCTTCATAGCCGTAGCCAGGCCGGAAGTCGTAGAGCCGCGCCATGTCGATGCAGAGGGCTGCGGAGCCGTCGGGCGCCACGTTCGCGACGGGCAGCGGGAGCAGGCGGCGCTCGCCTCCCTGCACGTCGCAGATAGCGGCGCCGAACCTCCCGTCTTCGAAGACGTTGGTGATGCACACACCGGGCCGCCCGGGCAGCCACTGGAGCATCGAGCCCTGCTGGAAGTTCCAGGCGAGCGTCGTCGCGAGCGGGACGAAGACCGGTTCTGCGCGCGGCGCGAGGTCGACGAGGCCGATCTCGGCCACGTCGCCGGAGCGCGGGAACCGGTCGCGGAACTCCACGCGGTGGCAGAGGTGCCGGCCGTCCGTGTCGGCAGCCGGAACGTCGTAGTAGCCGAAGAAGCAGTGCTGGCCGGCAGGGGTCAGCCGGCGGACGGGGAGCGGCGGGGTGGCGTTCATGTCACGCGTGACTCCAGAGCTGCACTTGCATAAGACCCAAAACCCCCGGTTGGCTCATAGGTCGCTACTCCGCGACGGGATCGTAGAGGGGCGCAGGAGTTCGATGAGCTCCTCGATGGACCACTTCGCCTTAACGGTTTCGTCCGTGTCTTCTGCCAATGTGTCGACGTAGTCTCCGAACATGACAGACTTGCGCCGCAGGACCTGGTGGATGCGCTCCTCGATGGTACCCTTCTGAACGTAGCTGTAAACGAACACGGTCTTCTTCTGCCCATAGCGCCAGCAACGGTCCTCCGCCTGCCTCTGATCCATGGGGTTCCATGTGAGGTCGAAGTGGTAGACGTAGCTGGCTTCCTGCAGGTTGAGCCCTCGCCCCGCGGCCTTCACCGACATAAGCAGAAGCCGTGCGCTCTTCCTGAACTTCTCGAGCACGTCTTTCCGATCTCCGGCGCTCATGCCACCATGGTACACAAGTGGACTGAAGTGACACCATCGCCGCTCAAGGAAGTGCAGTGTGTCGATCCAGCGGGTGAAGATGATCGCCTTGTTCGAGGCGTCGCTGTCGAAGACGATTTCTAGCTGCTCGCCGACCTCTTCAGCCTTAGCGCTCTCGCCGCTCTCCTTGTGGAAGCTACAGATCTGCAGGAGCTCATTGATCAGCGCGAAAACGTGAACGCGCGTCAAAGTCAGCGATCCTGACTCATAGGACTCCCATCTCTGACGCTCGGCCCGACGATAGGCCTGCAACTGATGGCTGCGCATGTGCAGCGTGACAGGCTCACCGACGACTTTGCGCGGCAGGTCCTTCAAGACATCGGTCTTGCGTCGACGGAGGAAGAAGGGGCGCACGCGCGCTTGGACCACATCGAGAGGAGGAGCGACTTCACGCTCGTCTGCCGAGAAGAGCCCTTTGTGTACGAACTCCATCACGTTGGCAAGGTCCTCGGGTTTGTTCTCAAGCGGCGTCCCGCTCAGGCACCATGAACGCTCCCGCGGAATGCTGCGGATGGCTGAGGTGATCTTGCCAGGGTTCTTGAGCATGCTCACGTCGTCGCAGACGACGAGGTCGAAGTCCTGTTTGCGGACGACTTCAATGTCGTTCAGCACGATGTTCGGCGTGGCTACTACCACGCCAGGGTAGTTGGCCCACTGATGACATCGCTCCCAGGCCGTGCCTTCAATCGGGCGTGCGATGAGCCCCGCCCAGCGGCTTGCCTCATCCAGCCATTGGTAGACAAGCGACTTCGGGCAGATGATGAGCACCCGACGCAGACGTTCACTGCGCATGAGGATTGCCGTCGCGATGGAGCACTGAGCCGTCTTGCCCAGCCCCATGTCGTCGGCGAGCATCGCATGCTCGTGCTCCACCAGGAAGCGGATGCCTTCGACCTGGTAGTTGTGAAGGCGCTCGCAATCGGGAGTGAGGTCTAGGGTGACTTCCTCTGGCGGCGGGTAGAGCTGGGCGTAGAGCCCGGAGTAGGGGTTTCGCTCCCGTGCGGCGGCAGTGAGCTCCCTCGCATGCGGCAGCGACCGGTCTATCCCGAAGGCGTCGGCGGCAGCGGTGATCTCATCGGACGGGCGCTCGCGGGTACGAAACAGGATGCCGAACACCCGCACATCGAACCGCCCTAGACTGGGCGCCTTGACATAAACATCGAACGCGAGGGGCAGCGGCAGGACGACGAGGCTCTCTGCGTACGCACGCAGGTCGAAGCGAACGGTGGTCGCCGAACACGTAATGAGGGGGACTGCTCCTGCCGACGGCCGGTCCAAGACGGGTATGGGCGCCTCGCGAACGGGAGGACGCCGATACCACTGGCCGGGCAAGCGGTGAAGGAACCACCAACGCAGTCCCCTGCGCCACCGAAGACTGGGCGGGGGAGAGACAGTCATCCCTTCTTGCGGTCCTGCTCCGTCTCCGCGACTTGTGCAAGGACGAGCCGTATGCGTTGGAAGGGAGACACGAGGTTCATCCCCTTCTGGGCATCGGCTAGCGCTCGGAAACCGGCACCGCCTGAATCCCCTTCCTCGATGTAGGCGAACAGACGGTCCTTCGACGGGGTCTTGAGCTGAAGCTCGCGCGCGCCAAGCAAGTTCCCTTCTGGCGAGATCGTGTCGGCGAACGCTTTCTCCGGATCGTCGTAGACCACGAGCAACGCTGCCGGTGGATGGGCATCGAGGAACGATCCGAAGACCTGGCGGCTCTCGGCGTCCACTAGGAGCACGTCAGGCCTGAGTTGGAGCGCATCGTAGAGCGCAGGACCAAGGGCATCCAACCCGAGGCTCAACTCGAGACTATCGCCGTAGAGCGCTTCCTGGAGCTTGGTCGGTCGCACGCCTTCCGAGTGGCGAAACTCACGAGGCACGCCCTTCGCATTCGTCACCAAGATGCCGCCGTAGTAGGCGCGCTGTGGCGACACGTAGTGAGCCATGTACCCTAGGAGTGGCTCGCGATCAGTTGTCTTCGACATCATAGGCATCACAACAGTGGCAGAGTGGCGCGTCCCGCTCGGCTTGGCACACGGTGACCCTCCGTGCGGCGCGCATGCAGACGCGGATACGCGACGCAACGTTGGTAATCCTGCTCAGGCGTGATTCGGTGCGAAGACGGCTGGCCCCTACGGTGGCAGCGGAACGTTGCTCACGCCGGAGGCGCCGGCGGGGAACAGGTTCGCGCTGAAGCGGCATGCGATCGGGCCGCGCGGGGCCGGCACGAGCAGCACCGCGTAGACGTAGCGCGGCGTCTCGCCGGCGGGCACGTCGATCACGTTGCCGGTCACCGTAACGCCCTGCAGCGGGGGGTCGTCCGGCTCCTGGCCGGAGTCGAGCCGGATGGGGCAGCGCGTCGCGTCCTTCCACACCCATGCCGCGTGCCCCGCGCCGAAATCGGCGATCACGTTGTTTGCGATGACGGAGCCGCCGTCCGTGTTGCCGGGGTCGGCCGCGTCGCCCGGGCGCCGCGCGCGCGAGGCGGCGCCCGGCATCAGCCCGATCGCCCACAGGTCGTTCCGCCGAAACAGGTTGCCCTGCACGATGACGTTGCGCGAGCCGTGCATCGCCTTCATGCCGATGAAGGCGTTGTCCACCACGTTCCCCTGCACGATGACGCGGTCCGCGTGAATGTCGATGCCCTGGGCGGCGTTCTCCACCAGGTTGCCGGAGAGGAGCATCTCGGAGGACCGCTCCGGACCGGTGACCGTGATGGCGGAGCCCTGGTGCCAGTTGTCCACGGAGCCCCGGCGCCACGTCTCCTCGCTGACCAGGCTGCCCCGCTGCTCTGCACGCTTCACAAAAGCGCCCAGACCGTGCCGCCGCTGCAGCTCCTCGGTGGGCAGCATCCGGCGCTCCACCACACGGCAGTCCGCCACGCGCGTTGCCGTGCAGTCCACGAGCAGCACCCCGGTCCCGTCGATGCACCGGAACGCGTAGCCGTAGTGAGGGCTCTGCGTGCGGTCGTCGATGGCGAGCGTGGCGTAGTTCTCCACGCGGCACCCCACCACGGCGCACTCGGTGCAGCCCCGGAGCACGATGGACCCCGCGGGTGACCGGTTGTCGCGAACCGCCACGCGCTCGATGACCAGGCCCGCGCAGCCGTCCGCGCGGATGCCCTCCCGCCTGGTGTCGGCCGCCGCCTCCGGTCGGGCGAGCGCCAGGTCGCGGAGCACCGCGTCGCGGGCGCGCTCGACGCGCACGATGGGTTCCGCCGGGTTCGTCTGGACGATGCGCGCAGGCCCGAGCAGCCCGCTTCCGTTACGGCGGATGAGAAGGGCCTTCGAGATGCGGTAATCGCCCGGCGCGATGCGCGCGGGGTAGCCGCCAGCGGCGTCGATGAGCGCCTGGAGGCGCGGGGTGGCATCCGGCGCGGCGAGCAGCAGCCAGGCGAGAGCGGCAACGGGCATCGCGGTCTCCACAGGTCGGGCGCTGCCGCAGCGCGAAGGGGGCCACGGAGGCCCCCTTCTCCGGGCGCGCAGCGGCGCACGCTTCAGCGCGGCACGAGATCGCAGGCGTCGGGCGGCATCCAGTGCGCTTCCTTGCCGCGCCACTTCACGTTGCACCCCACCGGGTTCGTGAGCGGGACGCTGACGGGCTTGCCCGCCAGGTGTTCCTCGAGCGCCCGCGCCAGGTCGTTCCCGAGGGACTTCTCCGGCTCGATGGGGTTGTCCAGCTCGCGACCGGTGTAGATGAGATGGCGGTCCCGGTCGAACACGAAGAAGTGCGGTGTCCGCAGAGCGCCGTAGTCCATCGCGACCTCCTGCGTGCGGTCGTGAAGGTACGGCCACGGGAAGCCCTTCTCGGCCATCCGCTCGACCATCCGCTCGAAGCGGTCCTCGGCGTAGGTCTCCTCCGCGTTCGAGTTGATGGCCACGAACCGCACGCCTTCCGGAGCGAAGCGCTCCGCCGTCCGGCGCGTGACCTCCTCCGAGCCGAGAACGTAGGGGCAGTGATTGCAGGTGAAGAAGACGACGAGCACCCGAGCGTCGTCGAAGTCGCTCAGGCTGTAGGTCTTCCCGTCGGTGGCCGGCAGGGAGAAGCGGGGCGCCTTCTGGCCGATGCCGAGTGTGAACGCCATGATCCACCTCCTCGGGGCCGCTTCGAGGCGGCCCTCATCACCTTTGACGGGCGCGTCAGGGCGCCGGGTTCAGGTCTTGCAGCAGCGCCGCGATGGTCGCCATGTCGGCGTCCGATATCCGGAAGTCGGTGGCGCCGGCGTTCTCGCGCGCCTGCGCCGCGTCGCGCGCGCCAACGAGCGCGACGGTGAGCCCCGGCTGCTGAACGGTCCACCGCACCACCAGCTGGCTGAGTGTGGCGCCGTAGCCGTTCGCGATCGGTCGCAGCCGATCCAGGAACGCGTTGACCCTCGCGATGCTCTCCGGGCTGTAGAGCGGGTCCCCCGCTCGATGGTCGCCCGGCCGGAACGTGTGCCCGGGCTGGAACTTGCCCGTCAGCAGACCGCCGTGAAGCGGGCTATACGCCAGTATAGCAATATTGTGCTCGCGGCAGTAGGGGAGGATGTCCTTCTCGATGCCGCGGTTCAACATGCTGTAGGGCGGCTGGTTCGATGCCAGCGGCCCGGTCCGGCGGGCCGTCTCGATTTCCTCCACGTTGAAGTTGCTGACGCCGATGGCGCGGGTCTTGCCTGCCTGCAGCAGCTCGTTGCACGCCTCGATGGTCTCTTCCACCGGCGTGGTGTGGTCGCGCCAGTGGCACTGATAGAGGTCGATGCGGTCGGTCCCGAGCCGCCGCAGGCTGTCCTCGCACTCCTTGAGGATGCTGGCGCGCCGCGCGTTGCGGAAGATGCGCACGGTCTTGCCGCCTTCGCTCATGTCGAAGAAGTGCTCGCCCGCCTCTTCGTCCCAGCGGAGGCAGAACTTGGTCAGGATCTGCGCCTCGTCGCGCCGGCCGGCGATGGCGCGCCCCACGAGCTCCTCGCTCTTGCCGTAGCCGTAGATCGGCGCGGTGTCGATCGAGGTCACGCCGAGGTCGAGCGAGGTGCGGATCGCCTCGATGGCGTCGTCCTCGTCGGCCCCGCCCCACATCCATCCGCCGATGGCCCATGCGCCGAACGTCACCACGGACGCGCGAACGGGGCTGCTTCCGAGTTGCCGATACTCCATGCTGCGTCTCTCCTTGATGCGTCCGGCCCGCCGCTCAGCGGCGCGGTCCGGTCAACTGGTCGATCTCGGCGAGCTCCTCGCTCGTGAAGTCGGGGTTCTGGAGCGCCGCCACGTTCTCCTCGATCTGGCGAACGCTGGAGGCGCCGATGAGCGCGCTCGTGATCGCCGGCAGGCGCAGGATCCAGACGAGCGCCATCTGCGCCAGCGTCTGCCCGCGCCGCTTCGCGATCTCGTTGAGCCGCAGGAGCGTCGCGCGCCGCTCCGGGGTGAGGTTCTTCTCCACCCACTCCTTGCCCCACTTCTGTGCGGCCCGGCTCTCGGCCGGAATGTCTCCGCCCAGGTACTTGTCGGTGAGCAGGCCGCTGGCGAGCGGGCAGAACGGGATGACGCCGGCGCCGAAGCGCTCCGTCTGCGGCAGCAGGTCCCACTCGATGGTGCGGCCGAGCATGTTGTAGTACGGCTGGTGGATGGTGATGGGCGCGTAGCCCATGCGCTCGCAGACGCGCACGGAGTCGGCGTACTGGGAGCCGCTGTAGCTGCTGACGCCCACATAGAGCGCCTTGCCATGCTGCACGAGCGTGTTGAGCGCGCCGAGGGTCTCCTCCAGGGGCGTCTCCGGGTCGGGGCGGTGGCTGTAGAAGATGTCGAAGTAGTCGAGGCCCGTGCGCTTGAGCGACTGATCGCAGCTCGCGATGATGTATTTCCGACTTCCCCACTCGCCGTAGGGGCCCGGCCACATGTAGTAGCCGGCCTTGCTGGAGACGATCAGCTCGTCGCGCGGCATCTCGGCGATGATGCGGCCGCAGACGACCTCCGCGTTGCCGGGCGGCGTGCCGTAGTTGTTGGCGAGGTCGAAGTGCGTGATGCCGAGGTCGAAGGCGCGGAAGAGGCACTCGCGGGCGACATCCTCGCCACGGTAGCCGCCGAAGGTCTCCCACGCTCCGAGGGAGATGGCGGGCAGTTTGAGGCCGCTGCGCCCGCAGCGGCGGTACGGCATCCGGTCGTAGCGGTCGGCGGCGAAGGCGTGACTCATGGCAGGTCTCCTCGCGGCGATCGGCGGCGCGCGACGGGAGGGCGCTCCAGCGCGATCTCGATGATGGTGTCCAGCGGGTCCCGGTCCGCGGCGGGCACGTCCACGCGCAGCCCGCCGGCGTCCTGCTCCAGCGTCACCTGGCCGCCCGTCAGGCAGCGCGTGCCGGCCACGCGTCCCGGCAGCGCCGGCAGGCGCTCCGGCAGGGCCGACCAGTCCGTGACATGAAGCCATACGCGCGCGCCGCGGTGCGTGGTCCCGCCCCACGGGCCGGCGGGGATGGGCCCGCCGCGCGTTCCGTAGATGGCCCGGCCGTGCTTGCGCAGCCAGCGCCCCACGTCGCGCAGCACGGAGGCCTGGCCCGGATCCATCTCTCCGGTGGGCAGGGGTCCGACATTCAGAAGCAAGTTCCCGTCGCCCACGGCGCACGTGACGAGCATGCGGACGCACTCCTCGGCGGAGCGCGTGCGCCCGTCCGGGCGGTACGACCATCCGCCTCCGCCCGGGCACTCGGTGAGGGTGACGCAGGACTCCCAGGCGCGGTCCGTCTGGTAGGCCCCGAGCCGCTGCTCGGGCGTGTCGAAGTCGCCGCGCACGAGCTCCGCGATGCCGGGCGGCGGGGCGTCTTCCGTGGGACGGATGAACCTGGCGGCGCGGTCGTTGACCAGCAGGTCGGGCTGAAGCGCGTACATCGAACGGAAGAGCCTGCCGAAGTCGTAGTCGCGCCAGTTGCCTGCCACGTGATCGAACCACAGGATGTCGACCCGCCCGTAGTCGGTCAACAGCTCGCGCACCTGGGCTTCGTAGTACGCATTGTAGGCGGCGTTGTCGCCGGCGAGATAGTCGGGGTGGGTCCAGTCGCGCGTCGAGTAGTACCACCCGAGCCGGAGGCCGTGCCGGCGCGCCGCCTCCGCCACCATCCGGCAGAGGTCGCGCGGGTAGGGCGTGGCCAGAATGTTGTAGTTCGTCTGCTTCGTCGGCCAGAGGCAGAAGCCGTCGTGGTGCTTGGTGACGAAGACGACGTACCGCATGCCGGCTTCCTTCGCCAGACGCATCCAGGCGTCCGGGTCGAACCGCACCGGGTTGAAGCGGCGGTACAGGTTGTCGTACTCCTCGGCCGGCACCGACTCATGGCCGGGGTGGTCGTGCGGGTGGCCGATGCGCGCCCAGCTAATCTCCACGCCGGCGACGCTCGCCGGCCCCCAGTGGATGAACAGGCCGAAGCGAGCGTCGCGCCACCAGCGCATCTGGCGCGGGGAGGCCGGTCGGGGAGCCAGAGCGCGCGGCGGGTCGGCGACGGCTGCCAGTAGCGGGGCGGCGAGCACGGGCGGGTCTCCTTCGTCCGGGGATGCGGCGGGTGACGTTGGAGCACTCTTCGGCGCGCCGGGACCGGGGTCCTGCCCGGCGCCGGCCCGACCCGGGGAACGGGCGGCTCTCCGTCGCGGGCTAGATTGTTACACGCGCACAAGAACATCCGCGTCAGACCTTGACAATCTGGCGAACCTGTCCAATAATGACCATGCCCCCGCGCCGTCGGGGCAACCATCGTCGGCTCGCTGTCCGGTTTGGGTGCGTCCCGGGAGGCCGCGCAATGACGCGTTCGATCTCCGCGTGCCGGCAGAGGACTGCCCGCACGCCTCTCGCGCTTCACGCTGGCGGGGGGGGTACTTCCGTCT
>Ga0272446_1006951_pt1 | contig 11505 bp, 10 predicted proteins | sample YNPCB0061_FD_194587 | JGI IMG/M metagenome (GOLD analysis project Ga0272446, IMG submission 194587) | Hot spring microbial mat communities from Yellowstone National Park, WY, United States - YNP-CB-006-1 | ecosystem: Environmental > Aquatic > Thermal springs > Hot (42-90C) > Sediment | place...
TGATGATCCTCGCCGGCGAAAACTCGATCCGCGACGTGATCGCCTTCCCGAAAACCGCGAAAGGCACGGACCTGATGTGCGACGCGCCGTCGCAGGTCAGCGACCGCCAGTTGCGCGAGCTCGGCCTGATGTTGCGACGCCCGCTGGAAAGCCGCGACTGAGGCGCGGCGGTTCGTTCTGCGCCGCACCTGTGAGCGTTGCGCCGCCGCGGCAGGAGTGTTCGTGTTCGCGGCGCCCGCTATTGCGGCGTCGCGTCTTTCAATGTGAGCGTCTTCTGCTCGCCCGCCTGCACGCGGATTTTTTCCGCCTTCCGGGCGAGGGATTCCAGCAGGTCCGGGTCGGAAGTGAACATCAGGTCCGCGGCGCACACGCCGAACACGTAATACTCGCCCGGCGGCACAGGGAACAGCACTGCCTGTCCGGATTCATCCACCGGCGCAAAGACGGGCGGACGGACCAGCCGCTCCTCTTCAGAGGCCTGGAACGCCGCGGCGTAGTAGGGGTTGCACACTTCTTCTTCCTTTTCCGCCTTGGGCCGTTGCGCCGTAATGCGGGCCGCATCGGTGCGCATGGTAATGGAAACCGTCTCGGACGCGCCCGCGCTCAGGTCGATCTCCTTCAGGACATCCGTGCCGCCCGAAGTGCGGATCGAAGCCAGGTAAAGCTGCGGCGACGCCCCCGGATGAACGTGAATCCTGTAGCGTGCCGGCGCGTGCATGGTCATCTCGAACGTCCCGTCTTCCTTCACTGTGGCTTGCGCGAAAGAGAATCCCACGGGGGAAGGCATCGCGGTGATCTGCAATTTCGCGAGTTCCGCCTTTGCCTGCTCCGCGCCAGGCCCTTCCACCCGTGCTGTGCCCCGAAGCACGAACGATGGCTGAAAACGGATCTCCACTCCCTCGACATCCCGGTCGCCCACATCCACATGCGCAAGGGCCGCCCGCTGTAGGGGCAGGGCCGGATTGTCCATGAGGCGCGCCACCAGCGTCCAGGATCCCGGCGGTACGGCGTCAAGAACGAACGAGCCGGGCTCTTTTCCCACGTCCATGCGTCCGGTCAGAATGAACGTTGCGGGCGCGTTTCTATCGATATTGCTCACCATGAAGCGTTCGGCCGGCTTGCCGTCTTCTAGAAGCACCCTGCCCGAGATGCGGCGCACGGGCATGCGGCGCAACTGGATGTCGATGTTGACCGCTTCCTGGCCCTCGCCGACGCTGACCCAGATCGCTCCCTCGGGCGAGGCGGCGTCCGGGTGGAAGGTGGGCACCAGCGCCGTGCGCTGATTCTCCGCTGTCTGCATGGATCGCTGCATCATCGGAGCGGCCTGCACCAAGTACCGCCCGGGCGGCAAATTGCGCAGCCGGTACTCGCCGCGGTCATCGGTCTGCGCTCCGCCACTGGCCGGCAAAAAACCGGACCGGGCTTCGGGCGGCGCCCGGCGCAGCGCGAGCACCTGGATTCCCGGCGCAGGCTCGCCCTCGTCGTCGACGACTCGCCCGCTGATGACGGCTTGCGGGGTGAGCGCATAGCGAAGACCGGAGACGGGGACACCGTCTCGAACCCGGATCTTCGCAGGCGAGAGCCCCGGCGCCGGCCTGCCAGCCACCATGCCTTCGCGCCTGACGGAAACCCAGTATGCGCCCTCCGCCACATGGTCGAAGCGGAATCCGCCATCCGGCCCGGTGACGACGGTGCGAGGCGCCGGTTTCGGATCGCCTGGCGGTTGCCCGCTGCCCGCCCGCTGCGGCTGTGCCGGGCTTGCCGGCACCGGCACGAGCGTCACCTCCGCGCGCCGCACCGGTTCCTTTGTCAGCGAGTGGATCACCGTTCCGGAGACGGTCACGCCCGCGAGTTTTGCTTCCTGTTCAGCCGCCTGGGCTGGCAAAAGCGCCGCAGCAAATGCCAATACGGAAATCCAGCCTCCCATCGCGCTCTCCTTGCAATCAGCCTTGTTCTATCGGAAAGAATAACCGGAATTCATTCCGAAGTCATCCGGCTGGAATTCTCGTTTGCAACACTGCTGTTGCGGCCGTCACCGCGCCCGGAAATGTGCCGGCGTGACAGAACGCTTCACAAACCGTCCTCGGGCCGTGTTGCGCTTCTGCGATTGTTCTAATACACTCGAACAAGAGGCCGGACGAACGGCCCCCTCCCGGCGTTCGCTGCCGCCGCAGTCCCTGACGGCGAGGCGGAGCACGGCGCCGGAGGCCGTTTCCCCCACGATTTGAAGCGTACAGGAGATTGCCAGTCTCATGGAACGAAGCAACACTGCGCCAGCCAAACGTCTTGGGTTGTTTGAGCGCTACCTGAGTCTCTGGGTGGGCGTCTGCATGGTGGCGGGCGTTCTGCTCGGGAAATTGCTGCCGGAAGCGGTGGGCTCGCTGCGCGGGCTCGAATTCGGCGCCGGCAGCCAGATCAACGCGCCGATCGCCGTGCTGATCTGGCTGATGATCATCCCGATGATGATGAAGGTGGACTTCGCCGCCATCCGCAACGTGGGGCGCCGCCCGCGCGGGTTGCTGATCACCCTGTTCGTCAACTGGCTGGTAAAGCCCTTCTCGATGGCGCTGTTCGCGTGGTTCTTTTTCCGTATCGTCTTTGCGCCGCTGATCCCTTCATCGGACGCCGACCAGTACATCGCCGGCTGCATCATCCTCGCCGCGGCGCCCTGCACGGCGATGGTGTTCGTGTGGAGCTACCTGAGCGACGGCGATCCGGCGTACACGCTGGTGCAGGTGTCGGTGAACGACCTGATCATGCTGGTGCTGTTCGCGCCGATTGTCCGGTTTCTGGTCAGCGGCGCGTCGAACCTCCATGTGCCGTTCCAGGTGCTGCTGTACTCGGTGGCGGTGTTCATCGTGATTCCGCTCACCATCGGCGTGCTGCTGCGGCGGTGGCTCATCCGCCGCCACAGCGCGGCGTGGTTCGAGCAGGAGCTGCTGCCACGTTTCGCCCCGGTCAGCATGGCCGCGCTGCTGGTGACGCTGGTTCTGATCTTCGGCTTCCAGGCGGACAACATCACGGGCAAGTTCCTTCACGTGATCCTGATCGCCGTGCCCATCCTGATCCAGGTCTACTTCAACTCTTCGCTGACATACGGCCTGATGCGGCTGCTGGGGGTCAATTACGAAGTGGCGGCGCCCGGCGCGCTGATCGGCGCGAGCAACTTCTTCGAACTGGCTGTGGCCACCGCCATCGCCTTGTTTGGGCCCGAGTCCGGCGCTGCGCTGGCCACGGTGGTCGGCGTGCTCATCGAGGTGCCGGTGATGCTTTCTGTGTGCGCCGTTTGCGTGCGGACGCGGCACTGGTTTGCGCCTTCGGAGGAGACGCCCGTGGCGGCCGGCAAGCTTTGAGCGGATGCGCTGATTCCGGTCCCGCCTGCGAGATCGCGTGTCGATCAAGGACGGCGGCAGGGACGGAGCCGGGCCTCGCCGTTGTCACTTGCCGATGCAGAAGCTGGAGAAAATCCGGTTCAAAATGTCGTCGGCGGTGGTGGCGCCGGTGAGCGCGTCGAGCGGGCGGAGAGCGGCGTAGCAGTCGAGCAGCAGCAGCTCGTGCGGGAGCCCGATCGAGTTGGCCTCGCGCGCCTTGTGCGCCGCTTCGCGCGCTTCGCGCAGCAGCGTCTCGTGCCGCGCGCTGGTGATGAGCCCGGATTGCGGCGCGGCGATGCCTTCCGGCGCGATGCGGCCGATGAGCGCCTGCTTCAACTCGCCGATTCCTTCCCCGGATTGCGCGGAGACGGCGACTTGCTCGACGCCTGCTTCCATGCGGCGCGGCAGGTCCCGCTTGTTGCCGACGATCAGGCGCCACCCCTGGCTCTCTGTGCGAGCAAGGATCTCGCGGTCGGCGTCCGACAGCGGTTCGCCGAGGTCAAGCACCACGAGCGTCAGATCGGCGTCGGCCATGGCGCGCTGGGTGCGCTCGATGCCGAGCCGTTCCACCACATCCGAGCTTTGGCGGATTCCCGCCGTATCGAGCAGCCGCACGGGGACGCCCTCGAGCGAGAAGGATTCGCTCACCATGTCGCGCGTGGTGCCCGGGATGTCGGTGACAATGGCGCGGTCTTCCCCGAGCAGCGCATTGAACAGGCTGCTCTTGCCCACATTGGGGCGGCCCACGATGGCCAGTGTGATGCCGTCATGCACATACTTGCCCCAGGCGTAGCTTGCGAGCAGCGTGTCGAGCCCGCCGAGCACCGCGCCGAGCCGGGCGTCGATCTCTTCGGCGGGAGCCACGGAAACGTCGTCCTCGGCGAAGTCAATGCCCGCTTCCAGCAATGAGATCAGCTCCACCAGCCGTTCCTTGACCGGCTTGACGGCGCGCGAGACGGAGCCTTCCAATTGCTGCGCGGCGACGCGCGCCTGATACAGGGTGGCGGCCTGGATCAGGTCGCGCACCGCCTCGGCCTGCGGAAGATCGATGCGGCCGTTGAGATAGGCGCGCAGCGTGAACTCGCCGGGTTCGGCGGCGCGGGCGCCCGCAGCGAGGGCGCGGCTCACGCAGTGGCGCAGGACCACGGGAGAGCCGTGGCAGGAGATCTCCACGACATCCTCGGCCGTATAGCTGCGCGGCGCGGCGAAGAACGTGACGACGACTTCGTCCACCGGCGCTCCGTCCTCGTCGAGCAGAAACCCGTGGGAAGCGCGCCACGGCTTCCACTGGTGTTCGGCGGGCAGGCGCAGAAGCGCCTCGGCGATGGCGCGGGAGCGCGCTCCGGAAAGGCGCACAATGCCGAGGCCGCCGGCGCCGGGCGGCGTGGCGATGGCGACAATCGTATCCTGCGTGTTCACCGCGATGCGGCGTCAGTGGCGGGGGCGGCGATCGCCGCGGCCGCGGCCGCGCGGCCCGCCTTTGCCTCTTCCTCCGCGCCCGCCGCCGTCGTCACGCCCACGGTGTCCGCCGTCCCTGCCGCCGCGGCGTCCGGAAGGCGCCGGGGAGGAGGGCCGGCGCGGCGGGGGAGGCGGCGCCGGCGGCTCCGGCAGCGAAGGCATTCCGGCGGGGTAAACGACCACGTGGCGGTAGGGGCCGGCGCCGGAGCTCTCGCTGCGCAGGTCCGTCATGTCGCGCAGCGCGAGATGAATCAGCCGGCGCTCGCGGCTGTTCATCGGGTTGAAGCGGTACGGGGTCTTGGTCTCCCGGACTTTTTCGGCGACGGTCAAAGCGCTCAGCCGCAGCTCTTCCTGCCGGAGCAGCCGCGTGTCGTTGGCGTCGAAGCAGATGAGGGCGTGCTCGTCGGGCGCCATGCGCAGCACTTCCTGCGTCAACTGTTCCAGCGCCAGCAGGACTTCCGCCTTGTTATTGGTGAGGTATTCCAGATCGTTCCCGCTGAATTTGACCACCAGCGAGGGCTTCTCGAAGTAGCCGCCTGCCTCGGGGCCGTCCAGAATCTCGTATTCGACGTCCAGGTCCATCGCATCGAGGACCGCGTCGAGGAAGTCGGCGATCTGATCGCCTACCGTATCCACTGTGTAGAGGCGCTCGCTCATCAGGGTGCTTCCTTATTTCGCTTTCGGCGCCTGCGCGGGCGCCGGGGAGGGCTTTGCGGCTGTCTTGTTGAAGAAGTATTGCTGTACGATTCCGACGACGTTGCCAGTGAGCCAGTATAACACCAGCCCGCTGGAGGCGCTGTAGAACAGCACGGTGAGCATCACCGGCATCATCACCATCATCAGCCGCTGCTGGCTGGGATCGGGGCTGGCCACCGGAGTCATCCTTTGGAGGATGACCTGCGTGATGAGCATGCCAACGGGCAGCAGGCGGATGAAAGACGCCTCCGGCTGGGAGAGGTCGGTCACCCAAAGCCACTGCGCGCCGCGGAGCTCGATCGCCACCGAGAGCACCTTGAAGAACGCAATGAAGAACGGCATCTGCAACAGCAGCGGGAGGCAGCCGCCCATCGGGTTGATGCCGTGCTTCTGGTAGAGCGCGATCATCTCCTCGTTCATCTTCTGGCGCTTCGGGTCTTTCATGGAAAGACCCTTGTATTTGGCTTGCAAGGCCTGCAGCTCAGGCTGGATTTGCGCCATTTTCTGCGAGCTTTTCAACTGCGACAGCCGCAGCGGCAGCATGAGCAGGTTGATGATGACGGTGGCGATGACGATCGCCCAGCCCCAGTTGTTCGTCCAGTGATCGTTGATCCAGTGAAGGGCCAGGAACAGCGGCTTGGCAATGAACCAGAACCACCCCCAATCGATCATCGTCTCCAGCTTCCGGTCCGTGGCGCGCAGGATGTCGGTGTCCTTGGGACCGACGAAGAACATCCACTCGTTGGCCGCGCGCCCGCCGAGCGAGACGCCGGCGTGCGGCTTCTCTTCGCCGCCCTGCGTCTCGGGCACGGGATCGCTCCAGGCGGTGAATTCGATGCTCGACTCGCCACGCGGGAGCACAACGGCGGCGAAATAGGTGTCCTCGATGCCGGCGAAGTGGAATGCGCCGGATGTGGAGATGGGCCCCTTGTCGGGAGAGTGGACGGCCTCTTCGACCAGTTTCTGCCGGGCGGCGTCGTAGTAGACCGTCTTTTGCACGCCCGTGGGGTTGTGCACCGTTTTGTCGCCGAAGCCGCCGCGCCAGGCCACGTGATGCTCGACGGGGCGTCCCTGGCTGGTTACCTCGCTGAAGAATTGTCCGCGGTAGCGGTCCTGCTCGAAACGGAAGCGCTTGACGGCGTGCGTGGCGCCGTCGTCATACCGGAACTCGATGGTGAGAGGGTCCGGCCGGCTGATGACGAACAGCGCGCCGTTGAGATCGGCGGCGGGCTTTTCACGCGGAAACACCCAGGAATACGCCCAGCCGGCTTTCGGCGCGGCCAGGGAGTTGACCAGATCCACCGGGTTGCCGTTGCTGTCGCGGTAGCGCTTGAGAACCCAGCTTCGCACGGCCGCCCCGCGGTTCGAAAAAACAATCCGGTAGACGGATGTTTCCAGGATGTGCGTCTCTTCCTTTTCCGCCACGAAACGCTCGGCCGGCGGCCGTGCCGGGGCCGCCGCTTTGGCGGTTTTCGCGGGTGCGGGCTGGCTGGCAGGCGCCGGAGGCTGCGGTTCCGGAGCGGCTTCCTTCACCTGGACCTGCGCGGGCTGGGCCTTTTTCTGCGCCGGAGGCTGCGGCTTGGGCAGGAAATATTGCGAGACGAACAGCACCAGCCCCATGAGGCCAAAGGCGAGCAGGAGGCGGGTCTCCATGCTCATTTCCGTGCCGCCGGGCTTCTTGCCGCCTTGTGTGGAATCGGCCATCCGTACTCCTTGCGAGAATCACTTCACCGGATCAAAGCCGCCCGCCGACAAAGGCTGGCAGCGGGCCACGCGCTTCAACCCCATCCAGACGCCGCGCGCGGCGCCGTAGCGCTCCACCGCCTGGCGCATGTATTCGCTGCAGGTGGGGTGGAAACGGCACGCCGAAGGCAGCAGAGGCGAGAGCCACATCTGGTAGCCGCGGAGGAGGGCGCAAATCAGCAGGCGCATCGGGCCACCACCCTGTCGACTGCGGCATCGAGCTCCGGCTGCGGGGCGCCGAAGCAGGCCTTGCGGATGTTGAACACGATCCACCAGCCCGGGGCCACCCGCGAGAGCCTGCGGCGAATGGTCTCGCGCAGACGGCGGCGCATGCGATTGCGCGACACTGCCTTGCCCAGCGAGCGCGGCGCGGTGAATCCGACGCGCGCTTCCCCGCTGCCGCTTTGCCAGCAGAAGGCCACGAAATAAGGGCTCACCACGCGGGTGCCTCGATCATAGACGAGCCGGAACTCGGCGGACCGGGTCAGGCGTTTCGACCGGGGAAACCGCTCGATTCCGGCGCCGCCGGGGTTATTTGAGTTTGGCGTAGCGGACGGCCCGTTCGTCACTGACGGTGAGCTTCCAGCGGCCGCGCGCCCGCCGCCGCGCCAGCACGGCGCGCCCCGTCTTGGTCTTCATCCGGGCGCGGAATCCGTGCGTTTTGGCGCGCCGGCGATTGTTCGGCTGAAACGTTCTTTTCGGCATGAGTGATCCTGGAGGTCAGAGGCCCGCCGCCTCAGTCGCGTCTTGCGGGCACAACACGAGTTGCCGCCCCGCCATCAGGGCGAAATTTCAGTATAGGAAGCGCGCCCAAGGGGTGTCAAACCCGGCGGCGGCGCGCAACACCTCCGCCGGCCAGCGGCGGCTCGAAGTCGCGCGCCTGCAAGGTTGCCATTTCGCCCGGCTGCATCTCGCGCTCGATGGTTTGGCCTGAATACCGGACCCGGAGCAGACCTCCCGCCAGACTGTGGATGCGCGCCTCCTCGAGCCGTCCGCCGCGCCAGGCCACGTCCACGGCAAAACCGCCTCTGGCCCTCACGCCGGTTACGGTCCCCTCCGGCCACTGGCGGGGCAACGCGGGCAGCAGGCGCACGACGCCGTTGTGGCTTTGCACGAGCATCTCGACGATGCCCGCCGCGCCGCCGAAATTGCCGTCGATCTGGAACGGCGGATGCGCGCAGAACAGATTGTCGTAGGTCCCGCCGCCAGTGCTGTAGTTGAACCCTGTCGCGGCGGCGCCCACCGGCTTGAGCAGATGGCGCAGCAGCCGCGCCGCGCGGTCTCCGTCACCCAGGCGCGCCCGGAAGCACACTTTCCAGGCGAGCGACCAGCCGGTGCCAGAGTCGCCGCGGGCTTCCAAAGATTTCCTCGCCGCTTCGGCAAGCTCCGGCGTTTCCTCCGGGGTGATCTCCGAGCCCGGGTGCAACCCCCAAAGGTGCGAGACGTGGCGGTGCTGCGGCTCGGCCTCCTTGTACTCCTCGAGCCATTCCATGAGCCGCCCGTCGGAGGCGATGCGCGATGGCGCCAGCCGGCGGCGCTTTTCATCCAGCTCCCGGCGCAACTCCGCGCCGGCGCCGAGCAGCGAGGATGCTTCGATCACAGCCGCGAACAGATACCGCAGCAACTGCATGTCGAACGCGGGCCCCAGGCAGATGGCCGCTCGCCGGCCGTCTGGAAGGAAAAACGAATTCTCCGGCGAGTTGGCGGGCGCAGTGACCAGCCACCCGTGCTTCGGCTCCTCGATCAGCATGCCGGCATAAAAGCGGGCGGCGCCCTCCAGCACAGGCCAGACGCGGCGCAGGAATTCGCGGTCGCGCGTGAACAGGAAATGCTCCCAAAGATGCTGGCAGAGCCAGCCGGAGCCGGTGGCGGTGGCGCCCCAACTGGCTTGCTCTCCCGGCGCGGTGAAGCCCCAGGCGTTGGTGATGGTGTGCGCCACCCAGCCAGGCGCGTTGTAGTATGTGCGGGCCGTCTTCGAGCCGGGCGCAACCAGGCTTTCGGCGAGTGCGAACAGCGGCTCGTGCAGTTCGCCAAGGCCGGTGACCTCGGCCGGCCAGTAGTTCATCTGCACGTTGATGTTCAGGTGCCAGTCGGCATTCCACGGGGTCTGGAGCTCCTCCGCCCAGATCCCCTGGAGGTTGGCGGGCAGCCCGCCGGGGCGCGAACTCGAGATCAGCAGGTAACGCCCGTATTGGCAGTAGAGCGCGGCAAGGGCGGCGTGGCCGCCCTGTTCCCAGGCGGTGTGCAGCCGCTCGGGCAAGGGCAAATCGTCCCGCCCGGGGCCGAGATGGATGGAGAAGCGCTCGAACCAGCGGCGGTAATCGGCCGCATGCTCTTCGAGCAGCCGCTGCCACGGGCGGCGGGCGCGGCGCTGGTGATCGAAGCAAACGGCGCCGGGATCGCCGCCGGACAGCTTCGCGAAGCGGACGTAGTTGGTTGCGGCGGTGATCACGAGCACGGCCTCGGTGGCATTTTCGACGAAAAGCCCGCCATTTTCCGCGCGAATTCCGGCGCTTTTCGCCTGAATTTCCAGCCGCGCGGCGAACTGCACGCCGTCGCCGCCCTTGCCGTCGTTCAGGGCGCCCGCCATGACCAGCGCGCGGGCGCCATCCGCGGCGGTGCGAGCGCGCTCCGGGCGGCTGAGCGAAGCTCGGAAGCTCAATCCCCCGGGGCGCGAACAGGAGAGCCGCATCACGACCGCCTGCGCCGGGGCGCTGGCAAACGCCTCGCGCAGGTAGCGCGCGCCGCCTGCTTCGTAGGAGACGCGCGCCACGGCCGTCTCCAGGTCGAGTTCGCGCCGGTAGTCCGAGGCTTCCGCAGCGTGGTCGAACTCGAGACGCAGATCGCCGAGGATCTGGTAGCACCCGTAGGGCAGGTCCTTGCCGCGGGCGCGCCCGGAGCCCTTGCCCTTGCAGACGAAGTGGCGGTTCACCAGCTCTTCCGCTTCGGCGTTGCGCCCTTCCAGCAGGAGCCGGCGGATTTCGGGCAGCGCGGCGGCGGCGCCTTCCAGATCGGCATCTTCCACCGAGCCGGACCACATCGAGCTTTCATTCAGCACAATGCGTTCTTCGCGCACGCCGCCGAAGATCATCGCGCCGAGGCGCCCGTTGCCCAGCGGAAGCGATTCCGTGAAATGCCGGGCGGGCGAGCGGAACCACAGGCGGAGGCGGGCGCTGGCCGGAACCTCCGGAAGGAACCCGGGTGCGTGCAGGGCTGACAGAAAAGCGCGGCGGTTCATCTCGCAGGCTGCTATGATGCGGCATTTCCGGATTTGATGTAAAGGCCGTGACGGACTCCGCCTTCGGCATCAAAACGCTTTTCAATCAAGGAAAACAGCTCCGAGTCGCCACGTTCGACGTGCCTGAAAATGGCATAAGCGATCAGGTCTGCAAGCTGCACCAGCCGAGAGGCCCGTGAGTCGAGAAACAGTGGCACTTCGGAAAAGTTGCGAATCTTTCCCCACGTGTGACCGACCTTCCTGAAGTCAGCGGCGAGTCCCTGCAATAAGGTCTCGTAACTGGTTTTGTCGAAAACGATCAGGCCGCGTTGCCGGTCTCCTTTTCGCAGGAAGTGACGCTGCAGGTACATATCGAAACGGCTGCAAAGCTGTTCGAATGCGTATCTTACCGGATCCCTGCCCGTCAGGCGAGCGCGTTCCACGGCGATCCCGAACAGCGGCATGGAGGGCTTGATCAGGGCAAAAGCCTCTTTGATGAGCGAAATCCGGGTTTGCTTTTCGAGGCTGCGCCACACACCCTTGCCCCCGAACACATGGTTGCCATGCAGCTCGACCGAGTCGGGATCCTGAGGAAAGACCCTGCCTACGATCTTGTCCAGCGCCGTCGACAACCACCAGGTCTGCCTGTCAAATACGGCGATTCCTGCAAGGACAAAGTGTTTCTGGGCCGAATCACCGGCCGTGCCCGACTCGTCTACGTAAAGAATATACACGGAACCTAGCGCGCCCCTCCGGGAAAAGCACGAGCGCAATACGGGACAAGAGGGTACAAAAAAAGGCGGATAAGGGAGGAGGACCTCCGCGGACCGCGAATGGCAGCCCTCTTAACCGCACTTGGACTTTACCATCCTTTTCCGCCGGTTGTCAAGAGCCCGAATTGGGTCATCTAAAATGTCACCGAAGCGAGGGTCGTTGGGTCACGAAGAAAGTAACCGTAGCCGGGTGGCGCCTGCCCTTCCCGCCGAGCGGCATGGTGAGCGGCGCGGCCACCCGTCAAGG
>Ga0272446_1006952_pt1 | contig 11505 bp, 16 predicted proteins | sample YNPCB0061_FD_194587 | JGI IMG/M metagenome (GOLD analysis project Ga0272446, IMG submission 194587) | Hot spring microbial mat communities from Yellowstone National Park, WY, United States - YNP-CB-006-1 | ecosystem: Environmental > Aquatic > Thermal springs > Hot (42-90C) > Sediment | place...
TCCTCTTTCGCCGTCTCGCCCGCTCCTTGGCAGCAGCGTTTTCGCTGCTCGTCGACATCAGTTTTGATGTTGGCTCGGTGGTCGAAAAAATTGAGATGGAGCCGCAACTTACCACAGCGTCGCCGGTCATCGTGGCCCGCTTGTCACTCGAATATTCGGGCCAGGCGGGAGTGTTGACAATCGTGATCCCGCAGGCCGCGCTCGAATCGATCCGGGAAGTGCTTGCTGCCGCAACGCCGGGTGAGCCGCTCGCCGCCGCAGGCTCGAGATATCGCGACGACTCCGAATGGTCGAAGCAACTCGCGGAGGAAATCTCAAGGGCATTCATCAATCTCAACGGCATACTCGAGGAACGCACGATCCCCCTCGGAGAGGTAAAGAGGTTTGCCGTCGGCTCGGTCGTTGAGCTCACCGGCACATCGCTTTCACGTGTACGCCTCGATGCCGATGAGAAGCCGCTCTTCTGGTGTGAACTCGGCAAGCGCGATGGCGCACTCATTTTGCGTGTCGCGGACGATTTCGATCAGAGCCGGGAGGCAATCGATGAGTTTTACGGACTTTAAGTCTACGCCTTTCAAGGCTGCGGCACGTTTCAATGAAGAAACTGTCGATGCTGATTCGGCAGACCAGGACATGAAGGCATTATCGAAATGACGGCAAGTGAAGCGGAAGAAACCGAACCAACGCCCGAGGTTGCTGCGCCCGATTTCGATCAGGCATTTGCAGGAATGACATCGGCGGAGTTCTCAGGTAGCGACAAGGTAGAAGGCTTTTCAGGTGGACTGCAAAGCGGGCAGGCCGACGATACGGCAGCCGCAACAGCTCACGAGCATCCCGACAACAGCGCCATGATCATGGACCTTCCCGTGATGATGAAGGTCGTCCTGGGCTCGGCAAAGATGCCGGTAGCAACGCTTGCAAAGCTTGCCAAGGGATCAGTCGTCAAGCTCGATCGAATGGTCGGCGATCCTGTCGATATTCTTGTCAACGGTCGCCTGATCGCGCGCGGCGAGGTCGTGGTCTTGAATGAAGGAACATCCCGCTTCGGTGTCGTGCTGACCCAGGTCGGCGGACTTTCTCCAGCCCAGAAGTAACCGGCCTTAATGCTGTCAATGCGCGAACCAGCCTCTGGCCAGAACGGAAACGGTCGAAAATTGACCGGACCGGAGAAGGTCGGCGTCCTCCTGCTCGCCCTTGGCAAGCAGCGAGCCAGCGAGCTTCTTAAGAAATTCAACCCGGAAGAGCTGAACATCATCGTCCGCGCGACCGAGGTTATGCCGACCATTTCGGCCGCCGAGCTCGAAAGCATCGTCGAGGAGTTCGAGGGCCAGCTTGGCCTTGGCACCCCTTTTGTCGCGCGCCCCGAAGACGTAAAGCGGCTCGTGACCGAGGTCATTTCTGAGAACAAGTCATCGGTCGATGCAGGCGATTCGGTCGTCGCCCGTCAGGACGTCTGGGGGCGGCTCGCAGCACTGCCCGACGACGCGCTGCTCTCGTATCTGCAAAATCAATCGCCGCAGGTTGCCGCCTACTGCCTCGACAGGCTGGGCAGTGAGCGTGCATCCGTGATCTTGAAGGCGTTTCCGCCCGAAATGCGCAATGATCTCTTGAACCGCATCCTTGGGATCGGACAAATCGCCCCGCAGGTTATCGAGGCAATCGAAAGTTCGCTGCAGGAGGAACTCTTCGACGTTGACCGCCGGTCTGCCGATAAACTCATCACCATGGCGGGAATCCTGAACAATATGGATCGGGAAGAGTCGGCTCAGGCGTTGCGTTACCTCGCATCGATCAAGCCGAAAGATGCGGAAGCCATTCGCAAGATGCTGTTCAAGTTCGAGGATCTGGTCAAGCTTTCTGCCAAGGCAATGACGGTCCTGATGGATGGTATCCCGGTCGAGCGCACCGTGATCGCACTCCAAGGCGCCGATCCCGAGTTGCAGTCGAAAGTTCTGGCAGCGCTCTCACCGCGCGCCCGGAGAATGGCAGAAGCGGAATTGCAAAGCCCGGCCAACGTCGCAGCGCGCGATATCGCTGATGCCCGGCGCACCATTGTCGATTCCGTCCTGAGGCTCTCGGCCGAAGGTACAATCGAGATTCCAAATCAGAACGTCGACGCAATTTAGAATCTCAAACGTTAGGGTCGCCTCGTGTCCGAAACACAGGACAAACACAGCCGAACCGAGGAGGCGACGGACAAACGGCTCACCGACGCGCGCCAGGATGGCAACGTTCCCCTATCTCGAGAGGCTTCGAATTTCACCTATCTGCTGGCTTCGTTACTGGTGATTGCAGTCCTCGGGCAGGTGTTCCTCGGCCATCTCGGCGATCTGCTGGCGAGGCTGCTTGCGAATGCCGGTTCGATCCACCTCGACGGTGGCGGCGATATCGGAACGCTCTTCGACCTGGTCGGCAGCAGCACCGCAGCCGTTGCGGCCCCGATCATTCTCTCGTTCACCGCTGCCGGCGTATTGGCCGCCGTCCTCCAGACACCGCCGGTTCCGATCTTTAAGCGGGTCATGCCTCAGATATCGCGGCTGTCACCATCGAAAGGACTGAAGCGTATCTTCAGTATCCAGGGGCTTTTCGAGTTCCTGAAGCTATCGCTCCGCTTGGTGATCATCGCTGCCACAAGCATTTCGATCCTGACCTACATGTGGCACGATTTCACCAACGCGATCTGGGACGATCCGATCGCCATACTAGCGATGTCGCAAAAAGGCATCGTGACGCTCTTGATTGCACTGGCCATCCTCTCATTCAGCCTGCTGATTTTCGACCTTCCTGTAGCCCACGTTCTCTGGCGCCGGTCCCTCCGTATGACGCCGCAAGAGATCAAGGACGAAAGGAAGCAGAGCGAGGGCGATCCGCACATGAAGGCAAGGCGCCGCGCCCTTGCTCGATCGCGCGCACGCCAGAGGATGTTGAAGGGGGTGAAGCGAGCGACAGTCGTGATTGCGAACCCCACGCATTTTTCCGTCGCATTGCGTTATGTCCGCTCCGAGGGTGGTGCACCTCGCGTCGTCGCTAAGGGGCAGGATCTGATTGCACTATCGATTCGCCGGATCGCCGAAGAAAATGGCATTCCAATCGTGGAGGACAAGGCTCTTGCAAGGTCCCTGTATGCAAAAGTTCAAGTGGATCAGATGATCCCAGTCGAGTTCTACAGAGCCATCGCCGAAATATTGATCCGTCTGCAGACAAGACGGAAAGGACCTGGCGTCGCTCGCGCTTGAAGGAAGATTTGTTGATGTTGCCGTTTCGCATCGACCATTCAGAAGTCCGCGAAAAGATTCTCGGTGACCATATCCGCTGTGTCGCTGCCGATCTTCGCTTGATCGACCTTCCCGACCTCGTCAGCTACTTGAAGACGGGGCAGATAGCGAGCGTAGGCACCCTCGTCCAGGCTTCGATTGAGCTCTCTTTCAAACCGGATACCCTGAAGTTCGGCCATTCAGGGGACGTCTATCTCGAATGGGGTGCGCTGCCACGCGTATCGTTCGACATGGAGTTTCATCATCAATCGGTCCACGTCTACTTCCGCCTGATGCTCGAAGCCGAAGAGGCGGGGGTTGAGATCACATACATATCATTCGAGGGCGAATCGTTTGGACCGGCGCATAACACCACGCGTCTCCATAGGGCGCTCGGGGAAGCCCGCCTCAATTAGATTCTCAATTAGATTATTGAGCAGCCGCGGAGGCCGTCTCGTGCCGAAGCTGCCCAGCTTGGCATTTGTTCAGGCCGACGCAAGCGACCGCGGGCAATTATTGGGGAAGGCATCCGAGGATCGCATATGCAGCCCCTGCAACTCTTTGACCTGGCTTTTCGCCAGAACGAATGGTTGGCGCAACGCCAAGCGGTGATCGCGTCGAACATCGCCAATGCGAATACGCCCGGCTACAAGGCGAAAGACATCGAAAGCTTCGATGAGGTGATGCGCAAGACGCTACCGATGTCGGTGACCGACGCCCAGCATCTCTCGTCTGGCGACGGCTCTAGCATCCTCGCCCACGAGGGCAACTCCACGCACGCCGAAATTCTTTATTCTGGCAATGACGTTAGCCTGGAGGATGAGTTTTTGAAGTCGGGCGAGGTGATGCGCAACTATTCGATGAACACGCAGATCCTCAAAGCATTCAGCCGCATGTTGCAATCCGTGACGAAGGCATGAAACGATGAGTGATCCCCTTCTCGCATCGGCGAAGGCCGCATCGCACGGTCTCTTCGCGCAGTCGACCCGGATGCGGGTCCTGTCGGAAAACATCGCCAACGCGGAGAGCACCGGCAAGACGCCGGGCGCCGATCCCTATCAGCGCAAGATTGTCACCTTTCAGAGTCTGATGGATGATGACGCTGGGGTCGACCTGGTCGACGTCGATGAGATCACACGCGACAAAGCCCCCTTCCGCACCGAATACATGCCCGGCCATCCGGCTGCCGACGACAAGGGGTATGTGAAGTTGCCCAACGTCGACATGCTGGTCGAGCTCGCCGACATGCGCGAGGCCTCACGGTCCTACACTGCCAATACGCAAGTCATCAAACAGGTCCGCGAACTCGTTTCGATGACCATTGACCTCTTGAGGCCGTCGTCATGAGCCTTTCAATTGCAATGCTGTCGCCGAACATCAATCGCCTTGAAGATGCAGGTACCGGCCCAGCCCCTGGCGTTTCCGCGCTTGGTTCCGCGCAATCCACGGTCCCTCAGGCTGATTTTGCGCAAACGCTTGCGTCGATGGCCGCCGATGCGATCGCGACGATCAAGGCCGGAGAGACAACGGCGATGGCGGGAATGAAGGGACAGGCGTCTCTGCAACAAGTCGTCCAGGCGGTTATGCAAGCCGAGCAGACTCTCCAAACCGTAGTGGCCGTCCGCGACAAGGTGGTTGGCGCCTATCTCGAAATCAGTCGAATGCAGATCTGAGGTGGTGATTCATGCGAGCGCTTTCGATTGCCGCGACGGGGATGTCGGCACAGCAGACGAACGTTGAAGTCATCGCCAACAACGTCGCAAACATCAATACGACGGGCTTTAAGCGCGCGCGCGCCGAGTTCACCGACCTTCTCTACGAAACGGAGCGCGCGGCGGGAACGGCAGCGCGCGACGATGAGACGATCATTCCAGAAGGCAACACGGTCGGTCTCGGTGTGCGCACCGTTGCCATTCGCCATCTTCACATGCAGGGCACGCTGGCTCGCACCACGAACAAATTCGATTTGGCGTTGAATGGCATCGGCTGGTTCCAGGTGCAGGGCGAGAACAGCGAGATCCTCTATACGCGCGCAGGCGCCTTCAACAAGAATGCGAACGGACAGCTCGTCACTCTGGACGGAAATCTTGTTATCCCGGAAATCACGATTCCCAATACGGCGAGTGATGTCATCGTAAACCAGGCGGGGCAGGTTTATGCCGTCATCGGTGCCACCGGCACGCAACAATTGCTCGGCCAGTTGACACTCGCAAATTTCCCGAACGAGACCGGGCTTGACCCGCTTGGTGGCAATCTCTTCCGCCAGACGACAGCCTCAGGCGACGCGATCATCGGCAACCCCGGTGATCCTGGATACGCGACGATTCAACAGGGCTATCTTGAGAACTCGAATGTTGATCCGGTGAAGGAAATCACCGAGCTGATCTCGGCACAACGTGCCTATGAGATGAATTCGAAAGTGATCACAGCAGCCGACAGCATGTATAGCGTCATCACCAAGGAAATTCGCTGATGCTTGCAGGCCGTATCAATGCATGGTGTCTGCGTTTTGCGCTTTTGGTTGCGGCCGCCATGGGCATGTCGACGGCGCACGCTGTCGATGCGGTGCGGGTCGTCTTCGTGCCCCGCTCCGTCATCTACCCCGGCGACGTCATTGCCGATGCTGCACTGATGCAGCGCAAATTCGTGCGCCCGGCGGAAAGCCCTGCCGTATTCGGAGAAAATCGCGACGATCTCGTGGGCAAGGTCGCTCGCCGCACGCTGATGCCCGGTGAGCTGGTGCCGAACTCCGCGGTTCGCGAGCAGAACCTCGTCATGCAAGGCCGGTCTTATAGGCTGGTCTATAATTCCGAGTTTGTCTCGATTGTCGGCGTTGGCATCCCTCTGCAATCGGCCACCGCCGGCGAAATGGTGAGCGTCCGCAACCCTGACACGGGTCTCGTTGTCAAAGCTCGTGTGCAACCGGACCAGACTCTGGCTGTTGAGGACCAATGAGGTTTCTAGCCACTCTCCTGTTTTTTTTCCTGGGGGCTGGCTGCGCTGCCGGAGCAACCACGCGCATCAAGGACATCACAAACGTCAAGGGCATTCGCTCCAATCAACTCATTGGCTACGGTCTGGTTGTCGGCCTGAATGGCACGGGCGATACGCTTCGCAACTCGCCATTCACACAGCAGTCCGTGCAGGCCATGCTCGATCGCATGGGCGTCAATATCCGCGGTTCGCAATATCAACCGCGGACGCGCAACGTCGCCGCGGTAATGGTGACGGCGGAATTGCCGCCTTTTGCAACCAAGGGCTCACGTTTCGATGTCGTGGTGTCCTCGCTCGGAGACGCCAAATCGCTCTACGGCGGTTCGCTTATTATGACTCCGCTCGCCGGCGCCGATCAGGCAATCTACGCCGTTGCCCAAGGCCAGATCACCATTTCCGGCTATGTGGCAAGCGGGGCCGCAGAATCTGTGACCAGCGGAATCCCAACGCGCGGCCGGATACCGAATGGAGCCATCGTCGAGCAAGACGCGCCCGGCTCGCTGAGCGAGGGAATGCCGCTCGAATATGAGTTGCGAAATCCGGATTTTACCACCGCTGTACGGATCATGGACGCGATCAACGACTACACGCTGAAAAGATATGGTTTGAGGCTCGCGCGCGCCAAGGATCTGCAAACCGTCATGCTGCGCAAGCCAGATGGAGTATCGACGGCACGTCTTTTTGCCGAGCTTGGCGACATTCCGGTCGAGCCCGATCAGACAGCGCGTGTCGTGATTGACGAACGGACCGGCACGATTGTTATCGGCAGCGATGTCCGCGTGTCGACTGTCGCTGTCGCGCACGGCAGCATTACTGTTCGCGTAACGGAAACGCCGCGCGTGTCCCAGCCCCTGCCGTTTTCAAAGGGTGAGACTGTCGTTGTTCCGGAAAGTTCCGTCAGCGTCCAGGAAAATGGCGGCAAAGTAGACACGGTGCGTGGTGCAAATTTGCGTGAGCTTGTCTCGGCGCTCAATCGCATGGGTCTGAAGCCGCAGGGTATCATCGCAATCCTTCAGGCGATCAAGACCGCCGGAGCATTGCAGGCGGAGCTCGTGGTGCAATGATAGGGAGTCGCCAAGGCCCGAAGTTCGCGATGCAGTTCCCGGTCAGCACAAGTGGTGCGATACAGATGCTCATCTGCGTTGCCCTGGTAGGGGGCCTTTCGGCAAACGTAGCTTCTGCCAAAGTCACCGTGGCCGAAATCAAAGGTGCCAGCAGGTCGCAGAATGGGCCCATCGGTGCGCCGCCGACCACAGTCATTGTCGTCGCCGAGAACGACAAGAACAGCAAGGACGAGGCGGCAGCCGAGTCTTTGCCTCTTCCGCCAACCACACCGGTCGAACTCAGTCCTGCTGAACAATACTGCTCGAATGTCATTGATGCCGCGACGGCCGCTCAGCTCGCGCAACAGACGAGCAACCTGGAGAAGGCTCAGAAGCAGCTTGATGACCGTATCGCGCTTCTAGCCTCGAGAACGGAAGAGCTGAAAGCCTGGATCAAGAAGCGCGAGGACTTCACGGCGCATGCAACGGAATCCCTCGTGCAGATCTACAGCAAGATGAAACCCGATGCCGCCGCCAAACAGTTGACAGAGATGGATGAGATCGTCGCATCGGCCATCATGTCTAAGCTATCGCCGAAGGTCAGTAGCCTCATCATGGGGGAAATGGAGGCGGCGCGGGCGGCCCGCGTTTCCGCGATAATCGCCGGAGCTGGGGAAGTTCAGTTAAAGCCGGATCAGACAAAACCGGATCAGATAAAGCCGGAGCGGAAGGCCGATGCTCAGCAATAGGCCCAGACGCGAGGCGCTCGCAATCGTTCTCTGCACCTGGCTTCTACCGGGATGTTCGATCTTCGAGCCGCTTCATGAGGTCGGCCGCGAGCCGGCGCTGTCGCCGGTTGGAAGCGGTTTGGTACCTGAGCGTGTGGCCCATGTGCGGCTTCCAGTGACGGAAGCCGCTTACCATGCGGGCAACTCCACCTGGAGGGATTCGGGGGCCGATCTCTTTCGCGATGCCCGCGCATATCGCGTTGGCGACGTCGTAACGGTCAAGGTTCAAATCAAGGACAAGGCTTCATTGGACAACACCAATAATCGCAAGCGCGATTCGAGCGTTGGCCTGACGTCGGCGCTCGACTTTGACCTCGGTTTTGGCGGCACTGGTCCAAAAGGTTCCGCCAAACTGGACGGCAACCTGGATCGCACGACCTCGACCGACTCGAAAGGTGCAATTGCACGCTCTGAAAGCATCGATTTGCTCGTCGCGGCGGTCGTCAGCGAAGTTCTGCCGAATGGAAATCTCGTCATCAGCGGGACGCAGGAGGTGCGCGTCAACTACGAGGTCCGCGTTCTGAGCGTTGCAGGTGTCATCCGGCCTCGCGACATTTCGACGGACAATTCGATTTCCTATGACAAGATTGCCGAGGCCCGCGTCTCATATGGCGGTCGCGGGCGTGTCATGGAGGTCCAGCAGCCGGCATACGGGCAGCAGATTCTCGACATCGTGGCCCCGTTCTAGAGGCCGGGCGAGGGATACCGTCGCATGGCGCAAGCGCAAGACAAACCAAAGGACGCTTCCGCACCGGCGGGGACGAGCGCATTCGATTTCGCGATTGCGGCGGTCGCCGCCATTGTCGTCGGAATCGCCGGTGGTGGTGGCTTCGGTTATTTTGTCGTTCCCGTGGGCACTGCGCCTCCGGCAAAGGAAGCCGCCGAGAGTGCCGAGCGTCCAGCTCCGGCCACAGGCCGGTTTCCCAACGATGCCTTGGAGATCCAGATCCCTTCGATCATCGTCGATATGGAATCGGAGCCGAAAACCCGGTTGCGGCTAGACGTATCGATCATCGTGGCCCACGGGACTTCAGAATCAGGCTCTCTGAAGAATGAAGTTCGAGAGGACATCATCGCCTTTCTGAAGGGTATTAGTGTGACCGACATTCAGGGCGTCAGGGGCTTTCAACACTTGCGCGAGCAACTTGACGACCGGGCCAAGATTCGCGGACGCGGAGCCATACTTGGTCTTCTGATCGGCGGGCTCGTACTCGAATGACGGCAAGAACACTCGTACTTGCTTTGGTAGCGCTCGCGCTGTCCTCGACCGCATCCGTTGCGCAGACGATCAATCTCGAGACGCTATTCCCTGCCGGTGATGCGACGGTATCCGGGCGAATCGTTCAGCTCTTGGTGCTGATGACGGTGCTTTCCGTCGCGCCCGGGCTGCTGATCATGGTCACATCATTCGCCCGCTTCCTGATCGCTTTGTCGTTCTTGCGCGCGGGCCTTGGGCTGCAAACGACGCCGAGCAACCTGATCCTTGTAAGTCTAGCCCTTTTCATGACCTTGTTTGTCATGGCGCCAACCTTCCAGGCGGCCTGGGATAATGGCGTTAAGCCGATGGTCGAGAACAAGATCAGCCAAGAGGACGGCTATATACGGACCACCGCGCCTTTCCGGACGTTTATGCGAGCCAACGTACGCGACAGGGATCTCGCAATCTTTCAGGAGATGTCCGCTGAGCGGTTTGCTGAAAAAGTACAATCCAGCCCCGATGACCTTCGGGTTCTCATCCCGGCATTCATGGTCTCCGAACTTCGGCGCGGGTTCGAGATCGGCTTCCTTGTGACCCTGCCATTTCTTGTCATCGACCTTGTAGTGGCAACGATCATGACCTCGATGGGTATGATGATGATGCCGCCGACCGTGGTGTCTCTACCACTGAAAGTCCTGTTCTTTGTCCTCGTTGATGGCTGGAGCCTACTCGTAGGGGCGCTGGTCAAATCGTTTTCATAAGTGAAGTCCTCCGCCGCAATTGGCTCGTCCAGGGCAAATCTTCATAAAAGTAACCAATAAGAAATAACTGTCAGCTAATTCATTTAGGCATGACAGAGTGGAGCCCCTTGGCCGGGCCACAGGCATGATGCCGTCCTGTCAGGCCGGATAAGCCGGCATGTCCCAGTAAGAGTGCGCTTTTTTAGTGCTGAGTAGAAGGACAAGGGACATGGGCATGAGCAGTATTAATACCAACATTGCCGCAATGACTGCGCTGCAGTCGCTTCAGCAGACGTCGAAGGACCTGTTGACGACGCAGAACCGCATCTCGACCGGCTTGAAGGTCGCTTCGGCAGCAGACAACGCCGCGTATTGGTCGATCGCAACAACGATGCGTTCGGACAATGACGCACTTTCGACGGTTCAGGACGCCTTGGGCCTTGGAAAAGGTACCGTGAACGTCGCCTATACGGCGATGAACAGCGCCATTAGCCTCGTCTCGCAGATCAAGACGAAGCTCGTCGCTGCGGCCGCCCCGGGCGTCGATCGCACGAAGATCCAGTCGGAAATCACCGAGCTTCAGAATCAGCTGAAGGGCATTGCTGATTCGGCGAGCTTCTCGGGCGAGAACTGGCTCTCGGTCGACTCTTCTGCCAGCGGATACAACGCGACGAAGTCGATCGTTTCTTCGTTCACACGCTCCTCGACCGGCGCCGTCTCGATCGGCACAATCAGCGTCGACACGACAAAAGCTGTGCTGTTCGACGCCAATACCAGCGGTGGCGGCATCCTCGATTCCGCACGCGATTCAACGGGCGCGATTGCTTCATCGGGTACCTCGGTCTTCGCCATCGACATCAGCTCGCTGACCGATAGCACGGCCGACCGCGCCACGCTCGATGGTTACATCGCCTCCGTCGACACGGCGATGCAGGAGATGACCTCGGCCGCAACCAGCCTCGGTGCGAACCAGCAGCGCATCAACCTGCAGAGCGACTTCGTCTCGGCTTTGATGGACTCGATCAAATCGGGCATCTCGCAGCTCGTCGATGCCGACATGAACCAGGAATCGACCAAGTTGCAGGCCCTCCAGGTCAAGCAGCAGCTCGGAGTCCAGGCCCTCAGCATCGCCAACCAGTCGAGCCAGAACATCCTCGCGCTCTTCCGCGGCTAAGATCACTGAAGCTTGGCGCTGACAGGCGCCAAGTTGTTATCTCACCTGTCCCATCCCTTGGACCGGCGTCAAACGGGTTGACGGCCAGGCGCAAAATGACTGCATTGAGCAGTTGGAGCGCCGGCCGCCAACCTGTCACCTTTGCACAAGGTTCCCTCTCTACCGTCGCCTAGAGCTATGCCGGCGGGCCCGAGAGATGGATTGGCGTCAATTCGAAAATCTTTATCAAAGCCTCAAAGGATTAGGGCGTCAGCGCTTGATTGCGCTTGGCGTAGCCGGTGTCCTGGTCTTTGCGCTGATCACGATCGGCAGCT
>Ga0272446_1006953_pt1 | contig 11505 bp, 9 predicted proteins | sample YNPCB0061_FD_194587 | JGI IMG/M metagenome (GOLD analysis project Ga0272446, IMG submission 194587) | Hot spring microbial mat communities from Yellowstone National Park, WY, United States - YNP-CB-006-1 | ecosystem: Environmental > Aquatic > Thermal springs > Hot (42-90C) > Sediment | place...
CCTCATCCCCCAGCCCCTTCTCCCATAAAAGGAGAAGGGGAGCCGGAAACTCTTTCCCCTCGCCCATTTTGGGAGAGGGGAACACAAGGGGTGAGGGCGATTTGAACGAGATCTGCGTAAAGGATAGCCCTGCGATGGAAGAGGGGCGTTCAGTATGCCCAGATCAGCCATGTCCTTGACGCTTCGGGAAAACCGGAGTTGGAGGATGAATCGGACAGCGGATCGGCTCACAGCTTCAGATCATAAATCGGTCAATAGCTGCGACCCCGCCATTGTTTCGGTCGCTGCACGGAGGATAGGAAAATCCGCCATACTGCTGCTGGATCGGTTAAAGGGGAAAGCCAGAAGATCCAGGGAAATCGAGTTTGGGAGAAATCATAGGAAGCCGCGATCGCGAAATTCAGCCCGACCCTTACTCCCAAGAGAATCAGGTTGAGTCCCAGCAGCAACCAGATCGTTAGACTAACGGTACCGCTGGCTAAGACCATCAGTAAGACAACCGTCAACACTAGGGGCAGCCCCTGAACCAGCATCAGGAACAGAGCATCGCCCCAGATTTGGGCCTGGGATGCGGCATCTTTTAGGTCCAGCGATCGCCCCCATTCGCGCCAGGTCTCTGCAGCCCCCTCGTACATCCTCACCTTCAGCAATTGGGATCCATCTAGAAATCCAACCTTTGCCCCTACCGCAGCCATTTGGCGAGCCAGCGTCACATCATCACAAAACGACTGACCAGCCAAACGATAGCCGCCCATCTGAGCCAGCAACGCGCGGCGGCAAAAAAAGCATTGGCCATTAGCCATCATCCGCTCTGGTGTCTGCACGGTTTCTCCAGCAGCCCCAAAGCGATAGAGCAGGGTAATCAGCAGAGACGGCTGCAACCATAACTCTCCTGCTCCGGTCAGGATAAACCGGGGTGACAGAGAGATCAGGTCATAGCCATCGGTTTCAGCAGTCTGCAGTAAGCTGGTCACCAGACCAGGTTGGGGCTGAGTATCCGCATCAATGCCGAGAATCCACTCACTGTCTTCCGAGCTAGCCAGGAAGCCATTATGGAGAGCCCAGGGACGGCCCACCCAACCGGCTGGCAGCGGGTCATCCGTCATGAGCCGAAAGCGGGGATCTTTCTGTTGCGCCGCTTTGACCAGATCTGGCGTGCCATCTTGAGAGTGACTGTCTATTACCCAAATTTCCCGCACTTCGTAGCCTTGTCGACTCAATCCATCCAGACAAGGGGCAATACGGCCTGCCTCATTGAGCGTGGGAACCAACACACTAACTTTGCCCATCCAATCTGGTTGGGCTGCGACGGGTTGCAAAGGCGGACAGCGAAAGGGACCCCGCATCAGGCGGGAAAGTAAAATGGCTACCGCCGGTAACTGCAAGAGCAAGAGTATCAGACAGACAGCATCCAGCCCATAGCCCGTCACCGAGGAGCGAGGCAGGACTATTGCCGCCATACCTAACAGCATCCAGTCAATCCTGCCGCTATGGAGGCATGGTAAGCTGCCGTAGAACTGGCAGCAATTGAAAGCAACGGAGATCACTCTGGTTGAACTCCTACCGGAACTTGATCTGCTTTAGTCGGAACTGTCAGGTTTCCTGGCTCAGACGCCGCTGCGATCGCGGGTCGGGTCAACCACCACAGTCCCACAGATGGCAACACACCAAGCAACACACCCAACCCTATGGGAATCAGGAACCGGTGGTCTAGTTGGGTCAGCGTGATGATGGCCCCAAAGGCAAAATTGACCAGATAGATGACCAGGGGCAACAGCAGTTGATGGCTGGACAATCGGACAGTAGGTTGACGCCAGAACAGCGTTGCAACGGTCATAAATAAAGCACCCGTTCCTAGCCAACCCGTCAGATTGCGATAGGGCATGCCAAAAAACTGACCCACTTCCTGAAACGCCCAAAAGGGGTAGGCCGACTGACTCATAGCGGGGTCCAGCACCAAATCCCAACTGGTGAGTAACAGGGCTCCCAGCACAATCGAGCCTAGTTGTAGCCTGACACCCTGCACACCTCGAGCAACCAGCCCAGATCGAGCCAGCACAAAGGTACAAAATCCCAGATAAAACCAGGAAAGAGGAATGGTGAACGGTACTAGGCCAGCAATCTTATAACCCAGCCCGTTCAGGTAGCTGTAATGGCCAAACGGAAAACCCGTACTGGTTCCTAAGAGTTCACTGCTAAGCGACAGAAACACCGCAGGCAGCATGAAACCCAGCCAGTTGCGCCAACCCAATGTTCTCCAGGCATAAATGGCGACCGCTCCAGTACCAAGCAGAATGTAGAGCACCCCACCACCCAACATGGACCAACCAAACAGCGTTTGACCAACTGTTGGCAGGGTTGCAATAAATGCCGGATGGGGTAGAACCAACAGCAAGCCAGCTAAACCAAAAAATAAGGCCAGAATGTGACCTAACAGGCAGACACGCTCAACAAACACCAGATGCTTCATAGGAATTCTTGGAGTTAGACAGGGGAAACCAAAGTCTGCCTGGTATTAGTTTACAAATATTCAATAAACTTCAAGTAATGAAATTTTGACTCTTCTGTCCTCTCCGGCCAATAAAAAAATCCCCAAATGTAGCTATGGGGATTTGTATTAGGGTGCATCTACTATGTATGTCTTCAGTTGCATCTTGACCAAATCAGGAAACAAATGGCAAAAAGTCAGATTTTTTTTTCGAGCGCAACGGTTTAGCTGACAACCACCTCCAGGTCAGGGTTGGCTGTCCTTGCCCCCAGTCAGCAACAACGCCCGTCACCAGGACCAACTGGCCACTCCCAATTACCGCCCATGGGCCCGCCCCCAAGGCAGGCAGATGAATCACCGCATGGGTACCTGGCATGCGCTACAGTGACTAAGCTAGAAGGTCTGCTGCGAAGGCAACAACCAGGCTGCTCAATTTGGCAACAAGAGCGTCTCCTGCGGTGGCGGGAGTTCCGAAACGTCCCTGTGATGCAGATATTCAAGCGGCTGTAAAAATTACCGTCATGTCGGATTAGCGCTTATGTCCCGTTCCAGTTCCTTGCGTTACTACATCCTGGGCCGCTTACTGCTGGCGCCGCTGATGCTGTGGGTCATCACCACCGTGGTCTTCTTGCTTCTACGGGCTACACCGGGAGATCCGGTCGATGCCTTGTTGGGGCCTCGGGCACCGCAAGCAGCAAAGGACGAGTTGCGGGCCCAATTGGGTCTGGGTAAACCGCTGTGGGCTCAATATCTGGATTATATGGGCTCCCTCCTGAGACTGGATTTAGGGCAATCGCTAGTCAGTCAGGGGCAATCCGTTGGGCAAATTATCCAAAAGTTTTTTCCCGCAACGCTGGAGTTAGCAATCTTCAGTATGCTGATTGCTCTGGCGGTGGGTGTCAGCGTTGGCATTTTGTCTGCCTCTCGTCCGAACACCCCGTTAGATGTGGGGGGGCGGTTGTTTGGCATTCTTACTTACTCGGTGCCAATGTTTTGGTTCGGCATGCTGCTGCAATTGATCTTTGCGGTGCAATTGGGCTGGTTTCCATTGGGTACACGCTTCCCGGTTACCCTGACGGCTCCAGATGGACCCACCGGACTTTACACGCTGGACAGTTTGCTGCACGTTAATTTCTCGCAATTTTTCACCGCCCTCTATTATCTGGCCCTGCCCTGCCTGACTCTGGGAATTCTGATTAGCGGCATTTTTGAGCGAATTGTTCGGGTCAATTTGAAGCAAACGCTGCAAGCGGACTATGTAGAAGCAGCCAGAGCTAGGGGCATTCCAGAGTCCCGTATTCTCATTGCCCATGCGTTGAAAAATGCCCTGATCCCAGTCATCACTATTCTTGGGTTAACCTTTGCGGCTTTGTTAGGAGGGGCCATCCTGACTGAAGTCACTTTTTCCTGGCCGGGTCTGGCTAACCGCCTCTATCGGGCGATCGCCCAACGGGACTATCCGGTGGTTCAGGGCATCACTATCTTCTTTGCGGCGATCGTCGCCCTGGTCAGCATTTTCATTGATATTCTCAATGCCTACATTGATCCCCGGATTCGGTATTAGCAGGTTCACTCGCGACCTTATAGATGCAACACCCTACAGCGTCATATAGCAATCCTATTTGATTTGTGAATGCCTGGATGGTGAAAGGGCTTTGTGAGAAGGATTTCCTGCGGAAACCTTTCACAATCCTGCTCGGATCGCTATAGCATCATGGTGACCGGCCTTTCCTATTGAAGGGAACCCTCCGCCTCGGAATGTTAAAGCACCAGCCTGAAACTACAGCCATCAGGTATGGTACTAGACAAAAAAGCACCCCAGCTTTGTAGCTGGGGCAACTGCATCAACAAGATAAGGATCCATGAAGTAGAAAACAATGACGAAAGAGATTGTAATAGGTCACATCTGAGATGGGAACGCAGTCAAACTCAGGATTTGAAAATCGCTTTAAACCTAGAAATCAGCAATGGGCTTTCATGGTGTAACCACAACTGGAGTTGTTGTGGTTTCAGTTTGCTCCACAAGACCTTCGTTGCGCTCCTCAATCCGTTGTTGCTCATGGGGATTAAAGGTCGGACTCAGCTCCTCATGTACCCGCAAACGGCCACAAGGAATTGTGTCTGACAAAATCGCACTGGCCATCATACCGGTATGAATTTCTAATTGCGCTTCAGTCAAAGTTTCAAAAATGAGACGCTGGCCGGGGAAGACCACCCGTTCAAAATACCAGTTAGCAATGTTCGTGATACGAGCAATTTGAATTTGGCTGGTGGTATTAACGTAGCAACAAACTATTTTATTAATGCTACCGGAAGGTAGGGGGTCGAAAATTTGAGCCATATTGAGGAGCCTGCGCAGAATTTTATCAAGACTATGTCGAAGGTAACATCCTGTGATCCCGTTGGTTGTAAATCCGATTACCAACCCGCAGACCGGTCAAGATTTTTTGCTGAAACTTGGGGATCACTCCTGCCATCTTAACGAATTTACATAGAAGGATCAGCCAGTCTCTGATGGAAACAGCCTCTTCCCCATCTTGTTTAAGTGCGCCATGCAGGAAATGAGGCTCAGTGGTATCGTAAAGTTATATAAAAAGATTTTCATGATCGTTGCAAAACCCTACTCCTAGCCAGCCAGCCATGCATAGCCGGATTTTGTATGTTCGCCTCCCCTGCAACCCCATTTTCCCGATTGGGGTGGTTTACCTGGCAGATCATGTCCACAAGCTTTTTGATTCGGTTGAGCAACGGATTTTTGACTTAGGAACCGTGCCACCGCTCGATTTCGCATCTGCCCTGGATCGGTGCATTGATGAGTTCCAACCCAGCTTGCTGGTCTTTTCCTGGCGAGATATTCAGATTTATGCGCCAGTTGGGGGCCGGGGCGGCAATCCGCTGCAACATGCCTTCGAGTTTTATTACGCCCGCAATCCCTTATTGAAACTGCGGGGCGCACTGGGCGGGCTGCGCGTAACAACGGCCTACTACAAGGAGTTATGGCGCAATTTGGCGTTGATCCGACGGGGCATCAGGCGGGCTAAACGCTATAATTCCCAGGCTCAATGTGTGGTGGGCGGTGGGGCTGTGAGTGTCTTCTACGAGCAACTGGGCAACAAATTGCCTGAGGGAACAATTATCTCCGTTGGCGAGGGGGAAACCCTATTGGAGAAATTGCTGCGTGGTCAGGACATTCAAACAGAGCGATGCTATGTGGTAGGACAAAGTCAACCGCGCGATCGCCTGATTCATGAGGCCCCTACGGCGATCGAGAAAACTGCCTGCAACTATGACTATATTGAGTCCATCTGGCCCGAATTTGAGTATTACCTGCAAGCCCAGGACTTTTATGTCGGTGTACAAACCAAGCGGGGTTGTCCTCATAACTGCTGCTATTGCGTCTATACCGTAATTGAGGGCAAACAGGTACGGGTCAACCCAGCAGATGAAGTCGTGGCTGAGATGCGCCAGCTCTACGATCGCGGCATTCGGAACTTCTGGTTTACGGACGCCCAATTCATCCCTGCCCGCAAGTACATGGATGACGTAGTGGAACTACTCCAGAAAATTGTGGCTTCTGGCATGACAGACATCCACTGGGCTGCCTACATTCGGGCTGATAACTTGACTCCAGAAATTTGCGATCTCATGGTCCAGACCGGCATGAATTACTTTGAGATCGGCATCACTAGCGGTTCGCAAGAATTAGTCCGAAAAATGCGCATGGGCTATAACCTGCGTACCGTATTGCAAAATTGCCGAGACCTGAAGGCCGCCGGATTTAACGATCTGGTTTCCGTCAACTATTCGTTTAACGTCATTGACGAGAGTTTTGACACCATTCGCCAAACCATCGCCTATCATCGCGAACTGGAGAACATCTTTGGAGCTGACAAGGTAGAGCCAGCCATCTTCTTCATTGGTCTCCAGCCCCATACCCATTTAGAAGAATACGCCTTCAAGCAGAACATCTTGAAACCAGGGTATGATCCCATGAGTTTGATGCCCTGGACAGCCCGTAAGCTACTGTGGAATCCCGAACCGCTCGGATCGTTTTTTGGAGAAGTGTGTCTACAAGCCTGGAAGCAAAACCCAAATGACTTTGGACGAGAAGTCATGACAATTCTGGAAGAACGACTGGGCCGTGCCCACCTGGAACAGGCATTGAGCGCTCCCATTGAACCTAAAGTAAAGGAGTTAATGCTGGTGTAGATCAGCTAGCTCAACCAACTGGCAAAGTTGGCAGGGTATCCGCTTAAAGCGGGACAGATAATGAGGATACAGAAAGGAACGTAGTTGCTTTTTGTCCCACCTTGCAGTGGTAGCCAGTTGGCAATCAAAAAGTTATTGAGTGAGGCTGAAGGTTTCACCTACTTCAGCCTCGTCTTTTTAGGATAAATCCTGCCAAGTTATGAATCGAACCTTTTGGATTGCGGCCCTGGTTGCATTGATCAACGCACTCAGCACCACAATCTTGATTCCGGTTATTTACTTATATGGACGCCAATTTGGCCTGAATAATTTTCAGACCAGTCTGCTATTCTCCATGTATTCGGTCGCCCAGTTCTTTGCCACACCAGTCATTGGTAAATTGGCCGATCGCTTTGGACGTAAGCCGTTGCTCATCATCAGTTTGGCAGGCACCGTCTTTGCTAATTTGCTGGCAGGAACAGCCACAGCCGCCTCTGTCCTATTTTTTGCCCGGTTTCTGGATGGCATTACAGGTGGTAATAATTCCGTTGCCCAAGCCATCATTTCAGATGTTACGACTCCAGCTAACCGGGCCAAGGGATTTGGTGTCTTTGGCGCCGCCTTTGGCATGGGCTTTATTCTAGGCCCGGCGATCAGTTTGCTAGCTCAAAAAATCTCCTTAGGAACCGCATTCCTGGTTTCCTCCGCGATCGCCTTTCTGGCCCTGATCATTACAGTTTTCCTACTGCCGGAAACCCTGCCGAACCAGCCGTCTGAACCACAAAAATGGTTTGATTTAGGCCTGGGGAACCTGATTAAAGGTCTGACCCTTCCGGGTATTGGAATTCTTTTAATCATTAATTTTTTTATTGGCACCACCTTTACAATTTTCACCTACGGCTTTCAGCCTTACTTCATTTACGTCCTGGGCCAAAATAGCCAGTCTTTGACCCTGATGTTTTTAAGTTTTGGTGTGTTAGGGGTCATCATGCAAACCTGGGGTGTAGCGCAACTAACCCGTCGTCTAAGCGTGGTCCGCATCTTCTTGCTGTCGTTGGCAATGCGAGGACTGTCTTTTTGCCTAATGCCAATCTGGCATAACATCCATTATTTCGTAGCCGTTAGTATTTTGTTTTCGCTGCTCAATTCGCTAGTGCAGCCCATGTTAAACACCCTAATTTCCCTCAATGCCAAACCAGAAGAACAGGGAATGGTCATGGGACTAAACTCTTCCTATTTAGGTGTATCCAATGCCTTTGGCCCTGTCATTGCTGGCCTGGTCATGAACCAGGCGCACCCGGAAACCTATGACTATCCCCTATATCTGGCAGGAGTTCTGACCTTTCTCGTATTTTGGCTAGCAATTCAAACTCGCGAACAATATAGACCGAGGGCTGCTTACCAATAAGTCATCCATTCAGCGTAAAAGTGAATCGCCGAGGATCAGAGACCGCCAAGGCAGGTCTCTGAGTCCCTTGTGCCTCTTTGCTGGGGCAAGCTTCCTCAACCTGGCTACTGGCTCCAATTGTGTTGGAAAGCTGATTCCAGTCAGCAGTGGGATTTCTACGACAAAAGCAAGGGTTTTCCACACCCGTAATTTGGCTGAGGATTTGCCAGGATCAACTTGTCCACCAGGGCAACCCACTTAGCGAGTCAAGGAGAGCACTATGTCCAACACTGTCAAGGAGCGTCTGGCTGATGAACTGCAGAAGGCAAAGGCCGCAGGATCCTTAAGAACTGGGCGAATTCAAGAAATCGTTAGATCAGCGATCGCTCAAACAGTTGCAGAACTAAAGGAGGGAGCAGTTGAAATCCGTTCCATTGCCCAGGAAACAGTAGGTGTCGTCGTTGGTCAGGTGAAAGAACAAAGTGAGAAAGTCAAAGCAGACTTGACCGCCTCCATTGAAGAATTTATTGAAGAGAATCGTCCACCGCTGGATCCAAATACCGATGCCGCCCAAGACCTGAGCAACACGCCCTCCTCACCACTAACTGTAGAAGCCAAGCCTGATGCGGCTGGTTCGCTGCTGGTCCTGCCCAGCCAACCCGCCCCTACATCCAAGACATTCAAGTCCCTATTTCAAGCCGCCCTGCGGGCTATCCGCCAGCGCCAGGAATGGACGGGTTTACAAGAGCGCTATCGGCAACTGCACGCCAAACTCGGTGATCTGGATGGGCAACTGACAGAACGCTATGGCGATCGCTACCGAACGCTGAAACGCCAGATCCACCAACAGCGGCAGCAAGCCCAAACCTGGTATCAAGCAACCAAAGCCAAAGTAGAAGCGGGTGAAAGCCATGTGGTTCAGCAAAACCAGGCTGACCTGGAACAGAAAGCCAGCGACCTGGGAGCTACCATCGCCCAAACAGAAACCGTCATCAAACAGCAGCTAAAACAGGCGCTCCACAGTGCATTCCAGCGCTAAGCGTTTACATCAGCGGCAGTTTCATGATGCCTGATGACCACAAGGACGTAGAGCGGACGGAGAACCCCCTTTGCGTCCTTTGACTCTTGGGCGGCAAGGTTGCAATTAAAAAAAGCTGGATTGGACAGGCCAACCCAGCTAACGTACTAGACATCGAGTGAAAGGCAAAACGTTATTCCGAAATGGCTCCGCAGCCTATGGATCAGCTTGCAGCATTTGCGGTTGTTGTAAATAGACACTCATTTGTTGCAGCCCACGATGAATCCGGCGAGTCACCGTCATTGGACTGACCCCAATCCGTTCAGCCACTTCCTTGCGGGAAAGATCCTGAATAAAAACGAACTCGATCGCCTCACGGGTCTTTTCTTCCAGTTGGTTCAGGGCTCGTTGAATTTGCTGCCGATCTTCTTCCAGCGTTTGCAGATTCAAGGAGCGGGCATCTGGCAAGGTATCTCCCAGTGTCATAGGAGAGTCCATTTGCTGACTAACCGTACAATCCAGACTTAGTGGCAAACGATTACGGGTTGCCAGTTTACATTCCCGCCACTCATTAACAGATACATTTAATTTTGCCGCGATTTCTTCATCATTCGGCTGGCGACCAAATTCCTCCGCCAATTCTTCCCGAACTTTCTGGCCTTCTTTGTTCATTTGTTGCCAGCGACGGGGAATCTTAACGGTGCCACTGCGATCGCGCAGATAATGGAGCATTTCACCGCGAATGTAGGGAACTGCAAAGGAACTGAATGCACATCCTTGATGCGGATCAAAGCGTTCAATGGCTCGGATCAAGCCCAAATAACCAATCTGTTCCAGATCTTCATAGGGTTCTGCACACTGGTGGCTAACCCGGTGGGCAATCTTTCTGACCAAACCAGCATTGAGTTGCACCAGACGATTGCGAACCTGAACCGTGGGATTTTGACGGTAGGAAACCAGGAGTTCCAGTGCACGTGAGCGAGGGGAGAGTTGAGTAACCATTTCGAGATACCTTTCACTTCAAACTTGAGCCTATTTTCCGCAGAGTGACAAGGTAAAACCATCGTCGATCCACGTATAGATTGGAGGTGCTCTCCAAACGCCTCAGCATATATACGGAAATCAGCCCCAGTAGGATACTGATTCCGATCCTCCGCAGAAAGGCTGAGACGCTCATAGCTGTTGACTTTCCGGCGTTCGCCAGGCAAGTGGAGGAAACCCTAAAAATAGTTGCTGGTTTTCGAAAAAAAATTCCAGATTGAGCGATGAAATTTTCAGTTACCGCATTTTTCCCTAGGAAAAACTACGGCGACCGAATCAGAACACTCGATAATGGATCGTTTTTGTGTTCGCGTTGTGTCAAACTGCCATAAAAATTGCAGCAGACCTGAAGTCGATAACGAAAAAACCAGGCCACAATAGAAACAGCAAAGACTCCATCGCTGTTGTTTATCTCGGAGAGAGGAAATCCAGTGAGTAATACCAGCAATTTCCGTAACGCAATCCGCGAGGCCCAAACCCAAGCGCTGATTGGACCGAACGTGATTGCCAAAGCCCTTCCCTGGTTGGGTGGAGGGTTGATTCTAACCGCCCTGGGCACCTTCGCTGGGCTCCAGATGCTAATGACCAACCCTAGTCTATTCATGCCGACTTTCTGGGTTGCCCTAGTTGCCCAACTTGTCCTGTTCTTCGTCGCCAGTAATATTGCCAATAAAGGGAATAACAGTACGGCGTTGCCATTACTGGCAACTTATAGTTTACTGACCGGATATACCCTGACGGGAATTATTTCGGTCGCCCTGGGGACGACAGGGGTTGGCCTCACCGGCATCGGCATTGCTGCTTTGGGATGCGGTGTAACCTTTATTGTGGCTCGCCAAATCGGATCTAACCTCTCAGACAAGGATGGGATGGCACTGGCCCAAACCATCCGCATGGGAATTATCGCCCTATTTGTGGTCTTGCTGATCCAGCTAGTTCTGGCGCTGTTCCACGTCTACACTCCCACATTTCTGGAAGTAGCCATTTCGGGCATTGGAGTCTGTTTGTTTGCAGGGGCAGCCGTCGTTGACTTCTATGTCCTTCCCCGTACTTACCGGGATGACCAGTACTTGTCAGCGGCTTTGTCCATGTACCTGACTTACATCAACTTGTTCATCTTTATCCTGCGTCTGCTGATTGCGCTCAATAGCCGCGATTAGTAAATCCAGCTTGGAGTATGTTTGTCTTCCACTGCTCCGACATGGTTAGAAGGGCATGAGCAAAAGTCGCAGCTTCTCCCAGTCTCAGACTAGTGCAGCATCAACTCTAGAAATTAGGGTTTGTAGTCAGCGCTTCAGCGCTAAAGCGCCGACTACGAGCCAATGGGTTCACCTTAAAATTAGGGTTTGACAGAACACTAGTGGTCAGTCAATAAAAATATGA
>Ga0272446_1006954_pt1 | contig 11504 bp, 10 predicted proteins | sample YNPCB0061_FD_194587 | JGI IMG/M metagenome (GOLD analysis project Ga0272446, IMG submission 194587) | Hot spring microbial mat communities from Yellowstone National Park, WY, United States - YNP-CB-006-1 | ecosystem: Environmental > Aquatic > Thermal springs > Hot (42-90C) > Sediment | place...
CCGGGGGCCTGCCCGGCCCCCGGCACCCCCGGCCAAAGGGGCTCCGCCCCTTTGGAAACCCCAAAGCCCACGCCCGTCCCGGGCGATCGCGGCCGTGCTGCATGCCTCAGACCGCGCAGCGGTGGACGGCCTGCCGGCCGCCAGCGGCATACCGGCGCCCGATGACCGCATCCCACGACTTCCACGGCCCTGACTGTTGGCGGCAAAGGCTCGGGCGGCGCCTCACCGGCGATGTGGGCGTACCAGCCAGCGGCGTTCCGCACCATGGGGTACGGCATGGTTCACGTGCGCCAGCTGGTCAGGTGAAAACGCGACCTCCGGTGATTGATCCTTCACGAAAATGATCGGAATATTGATGTATAATTATGTTGACCTGGCGGAGTTCTTCATGTTCGTGACGAAGCCAAAGGCACGAGTTTAACATACCGACAAGTCAGCACGGGCCCCCACAGCGCCGTGCGTTAGCGCACGACACGGGAGCGTCATCAGAGCAAGGAGGCTACGATGAACGCGACAGAGAAGCGCTGGCAGGATATGTACCGTCAGGGAGAGATGTACGCGTGGTGGGAGCAGCAGGATGCGGTGCGCGCGTGGGCGCCCCTGGGTGCCCCGGATCGCTAGTTGCGTTACCTGGCGGCGGAGGTGCAGCACATGCACCATCACCCGCACCCCACCTGGCTGACCGAACTGGTCGCCCAGGCGATCATGAACTGCGGGCTGAACCTGGCCGCGGTGCAGCGGTACGTCGCGGAGCGCGCGCCAGCCGACGCGCAGCTCTCAACCGATATGGTACGCGAGGCCTATCGCCGTGAGACCCTCCGGCATCATTGGGGGTCGATCTGGAAGACGGTCGCGAACATCTAAGGGAAGCAGATCGTTTTCATTGTCCTTTCGCTGGCCCCTGTCACCCTGAGCGCAGCCGCCGCCCTGAGCTTTGCTCAGGGCGGCGGCTGCGCTGGGCATGCCCTGACGCCGGGATGCGCAGAAGCTTCCACGTTCCCGTGTAGCCTGACCACGCTTTCCTCACGCTGCCTCGCTGCCCACCGGCGCGAGCGCCGCGATCTGCGCTGCCAGGTCATCGCCCCGCCAGGCGGCCAGGCGCTGCTGGTAGAGCAGGGCCATCCAGATCGGCAGCAGCGGCACCGCGGCGCTTACCCCCGCCGCCAGGGCGGCCACGGTGATCCCCTGGGCCAGCGGCGACTCCGTGCCGAGCAGGAAGAGCGCCGGCAGCGGGATGAGCACCCCCAGCGCGACGGTTGTCGCCAGCGCAGCCGCGCCGAAGACCAGGCTGGCGCACAGGAAGGCCAGCAGGTTCTGGCCAAAACGGTAGCCTGTCATGTCCAGGCTGCGCCGCACCGCCGCGCGGAACGGTAACGGCTCGTGGACGAAGGGCTGCAGTGCGTAGATAGCGGCGCCGTAGACGGCGCCGTTCAGGATCAGGCCCGCCACGTAGATTACGAGCAGTGTAAGAACGGCCACGATGGCGAGTACCCCCACGGCGACCTCGCTGGCCGCTCCGGCCACTGAACCGACGGAAGCGGCTGCCGCGAAGCCGGCGATGCCGAAGAGGTAGAAGACACAGAAGCAGCCGCTGCTGAGCATGGATACGGCAGCGCCGGCGACCAGCATGAACAGCGTGCCGTAGCAGCCCATGCCGAGCACCCGCAGCGGCCCGATTGCCAGGGCCTGCCGCAGGCTCAGTGGCACGCCCTGGGCAGCCATTGCGGCGGCACGGCTCAGCGCGCCCATCACATAGAGGCTGAATGGCAGCACCAGCAGGCTAACCGGTAGCAACAGCAGGAATCCCAACCCGGGAGCCAGCCAGTTCGTAGCAAGGCCCAGGGCCACGGCGGCGCCGAGTGGCAGTGCAGCCAGGGTGGCCAGGAGCAGCAGGCGCGGGAAGTTGCGCCGGTAGAGCCGCACCCCCGTGTCGAGCAGTTCGAGCGTCGGCTCGAGCGCCGCGCGCAGCGCCGGGATGGTGCGTCGGAGGCTCACCGTGCGTGCACCAGGCTATCGGCCTCGGCCACCAGGCGCAGCAGTCTGGTCTCGTCGGCTACCGGGCCCGCCAGTTCATTCAGTAACGCCCTCGCCCGGGGCGCCTCGCCCGGCGCTACCTCGGCCAGCGCCGCCAGCAACGCCTCATCGTCGAGCTGAGGACTCAGCCCGCTGGCCCGCGCCAGGCGTCGCTTGAAGCTCGCCCGGTAGTGGGCCTGCAGCGCCTCGCGCCTGCCGGCCCGGCGCAGCAGCCCGGCCATGCTCTCCAGGTACTCGGCGCTGCTCCGCCGGGCGGTCTCCGCCTGGAGCGGGATCGGTCGCCCGAAGCGCCGCCCGGTGAACGCCAGGTAGGCGGCGAGCACCAGGGCGGTGTAGAGGATCGCCCAGCCCCAGGCTGTGCCGAGCAGCAGGCTGCCCAGTGACGGCGTGCGCACAAAGCCGTGGTGGTACTCGTCGAAGACCACCCGCGCGCCAGCTGGCACGCGCCGCAGCAGGTTCAGCACCAGGGCCGCATTGTCGTCCTGGGCGAGCCCGCGGTTGGTGAAGGGGAAGAGCGCCGCACTGGCGAAGACGTAGCCCTCGCCGTGGCGCAGCCCCAGCAGCACGGGCGCATCGTCGGCGCCGGCCAGCGATGCCACATCGTCGCGCTGGCTCCGCAGCCAGGCCCGGCTGCCGGTGACGATCGTGCGCGCCGGCGGGCTGCTGAACCCGGGCTGGAGCACTGGCGCCAGTGTGGTGGATTGCTCCGCCGCGGGGGCGACCAGCTCCAGCTCGAAGGCCGCAAACAGGGGCGCGCTGGCTACCGCCTGCCCGGGGCGGTCGTCAGCCAGCAGCAGGGTGCCGCCCTCCGCCACCCAGGCAGCCACCGCTGCGGCCTCGTCGCGGCTGTAGCGCTCGCTGGGGCCGAGCACGATCACCAGCGCTGCCTGGGGGTCCGGCGCGAAGCGTTCCGTGTACTGTAGCCGGCCCACGTCGTAGTCGAGCGCTGCGAGCCAGCGGTAGAGCGCCAGTGCGCCCGCCGGGCCGCTGGCATGGCTGCTCGTACTCCAGCCGGGCACATTGCTGGCCCGGCCCGGCCCGAGGGCGATCACCAGCGCCAGGGCCACGAAGAGCCCGCTCAGGATCAGCAGGTCACGACGCATCGCCAGCCTCCTCGCGGAGTTCGCCCACCTGGCGAGCGTACGCAGCAAAGGCCGCGGCGTCCAGCGCTGCGCCGCCGTACCAGACGCGGTCGGCCGTCTCGACCACCGGCGCCAGGCGCGCGCGCAGACCCGGCTGGTCGCCCAGGCGCGCCAGGTGCTCACGATTGGTCTGATGGGGCTGGTAGCGCAGGCGGCCCCGCTCATCGAGCCAGAGCAGTGCGGCAAGGGCCAGCAGCCGGACCGCCTCGCGATAGTGGCCGGCACGGGCCAGGGCCTCGGCCTGCTCGCGTGCGCTGCTGGCGCTGTGGCTCTCGGCAACGGGCGGGGGCGGGGCCGGTGCCGGGCGCAGGGCCCGCTGCAGCCCGCGCAGCCAGAGCACCAGGACGGCGACCACCAGGGCCGCGCCCGCGGCGATCAGCGCCCACCCGGCCAGGGTGCCGGGCGCGCCGCCGGCTACCCGGCCCAACGGCGCGGCCATCCGTTCGATCAACTCGGTCAGCCAGGTCAGCAGCCGCGCGATGAAGCCCGGCGGGCGCGGCGCCGGCTCCGGCTGGGCAAAGGGCGGGCCGGCGAGGATGCGCTCCAGCCGCTCGCGTGCATCGTCCGGCGGCGCGGGCCCGCTGACGGCCAGCGCATCGATCAACGCGCCGAGGCGCGCGGCGATCCAGGGCAGGCGCGGGTCGCGACGGGCCAGTTCCGCGGCGAGCCAGCGGTTGTCCACCGTCAGGCTGCTGCCGTCTGGTAGCGTCACGCTGGCACTGCTGAGCTGTGGCGCCACCGCCTCCAGGCTGATCCGGTCGCCGCGCGCGGCGGCCGCGCGGGCCTCGCGCAGCAGGCGCTCGTAGCCGGCCAGATCCAGCGTGCCCTGCTGGGCCGCAACCGGGCTGACTATGGCCAGGGCCAGCAGCCAGAGCAGCAGCAGCACGATGGGTTTCGGAATCGGCCTTGCCGGTCTGACCGTTGATCCACAGCTCCACATAACTGAGCAGCCTTCGTTGGGTCCTTCGCGATGCGCGCGGCGGCGCTGGCCCCGCTCATTGTAGCAGATCGGTTTGACCGGGACCGTTCAGTGGTCGGTCAACGACGTTTCCTACGCGGACAGCTGGGCTGCGATTGACAGGCGGGGAGCCTACCCGTACCATTGCTGCGACCAATCGCATCAGGAGAAGGAGCAAGCGGTGAGCGAAGAGCGCGATGAGCCTGTCTGGCGTCTGGAGACCAGCTTGGTGCACGCCGGGGAGCGTGTCGCCGCGCCGCGGGCCATCCCCACCACGACGCCGATCTATACCACCAGCACCTACCTCTACCCCACGCTGGCCGAGCTCGACCAGGCCTTTGCCACTGGCGAGGGTTACCTCTACGCCCGCTACGGCAACCCCACCGTGGCCGCCCTGGAGGCCGCGGTAGCTGCGGCCGAGGGCGCCCGGGGCGCGGTGGCCTACGCCTCGGGCATGGCCGCGCTCCATGCCGCCATTCTGGCTGCTGCCACCCCCCGCGGCGAGACGGCGCCGCAGCCCCGCACGATCCTCGCCGCCCGTGATCTCTACGGCGCGACCACCGTGCTGCTCGAGGAGCTCTTCGTTGCCCGCGGCGCCACCGTCGCCTACGCCGACCTCTGCGATCTCGACGCAGCCGAGGCGGCGCTGGCCGACCTGCGGCCGGAGCTCGTGCTGATCGAGCAGATCTCCAACCCGCTGCTGCGGGTGGCCGATGTGGCCGGGCTGGCCGCCCGCTGCCGGGCCGCCGGCGCGCGCCTGCTGGTCGATAGCACCCTCGCCACGCCGGTGCTCCAGCAGCCGCTGCGCCTCGGCGCCGACCTGGTCGTGCACAGTGCGACGAAGTACCTGGCGGGCCACGGCGACACTGTGGGCGGCGTGGTCGCGGCGCGCAGCAGCCTGCTGCACGCCACCCTGGCGCGCCAGGGGCGGCTACTCGGCGCGGCGCTGGGGCCGTTCGAGGCCCAGCAGGTACTGCGTGGCATGAAGACCCTGGCGCTGCGCGTCGAGCGCCAGTGCGCGAGCGCGGCCCGCGTTGCGGCCTTCCTCACCACCCACCCCGCGGTGGCCAATGTCTACTATCCGGGCCTGACGAGCCATGCGCAGCACACGCTGGCCGCGGCAGCCTTCGCCGGGCGCTTCGGCGGCCTGGTCAGCTTCGAGTTACGGGGTGACGCGGCCGCCCTCCAGCGCTTCGTAAACGGGCTGCGCCTCTTCTTGCCGGCAACCACCCTGGGCGACATCTACAGCCTGGTGAGTGTGCCGGCCCTGGCCTCGCACCGTGACCTTGGCCCCGCCCGTCGCGCTGAACGCGGCATCGCCGAGAACCTGGTGCGTCTCTCGGTCGGTATTGAGGCGATTGAGGATTTGATTATCGATCTGGAAACAGCACTGAATATGGTGTGAGTACCCGTCTGGGGCCACCACGATCGTGGGTCTCGGATCAGTGACGAGTAATGGGTGCTGACGAGGTACTCAATTCAAGCGACAACTGCTTGCGGCACGAGCACGATCTTGCCCTGCAGGCCGCCCCTCCCCAGCAGTTCGTGCGCAGTTCTTGCCTCGGCAAGAGGAAATCGCTCTGCGATGAGGGGTTTGATCCGTTTCTGTTGAAGAAGATCAAGCAGGGCGGTCAAATCCTGTCGAAACAATGCTGGTCGCAGGCGTTTCAGCGTCTGGATGCTGTAAAGAACCACCCGCCTCCGGCCCGGGAGAGCCAGGCCAGCAACAATATACAGCCCAAAGATAAGGATCGCTCGAAAGCGATGGCGACCACCGGAACGTCCCGAAGCCACTCGCCCTCCACGGAGCGAGCCAGTTAGACCATAGGCCACCACCGTCCCGCCACGCATGAGCGCCCGACGGGAACGCCAGATATGTGTGCCACCGATGCTCTCAAAGACCGCGTCCACGCCCTCACCCGTGTGCCGCTGAATCTCTGTCACGAAGTCTTGATGCCGATAATCGATTGGGATAGCGCCCAGGTCGGATACCGCGGACGTATGTGCCGATGAACACGTCCCGTACATCTCCAACCCGGCAAGACGCCCAAGCTGCAAGAGTGCCGAGCCGACCCCGCCCGCCGCGCTGTGGATCAGCACGCGCTGGCCTTGTCTGACCTTAGCTGCACGATGAAGCATCTGGTATGCCGTGACGTAGTTCAGCACAAGGCTGACCGCCTCGGCGGCGTCCACCCCGGATGGCACGGGAACCAGTTCGCGTTGCGGCAGGCAGACGAACTCCGCGTAGGCGCCGCTAATCGGCAGCGCGGCAACGAGTTGGCCTGGTTCAATTCCAGCGACACCGTCGCCGAGCCGATCTACCAGGCCCACCAGATCCCACCCCGGCGTGAAAGGCACGCGGGGCGTTTCGGGATGAATGCCCTCGCGCATCATCAGGTCGGCCAGGGAAACACCTGCGGCCAGCACCCTCACGCGCACTTCACCGCGCTTCGGCTCGGGGCAATCTTCTTCGAGGACCCGAAGGGCTTCGGGCCCGCCGTAGTGAGGAACGATGATGCGCATGTGTTTCACGGGCTGCTTCCTCGGGTGCCGGTACGCGACCTGGTGCGGCCTGACGACGTGCTTCAGGCGCACCGCGAAGCGGCGTCGGCTGCAAGCGTTGGTTGGACAGCATTCTCAACCTTGTATCGCACCTGGTTGGGAGTCGTAAGCTCGCGCACAGTTGGTCGTACGCGCGACTGCGTGCTGCTGCGCATATCTTAGCACGCCCCGGTGGGCTACAAGGAGAGCCGGGTCTGCTGCATGACGATCCGCCTGGTTGCGACCCCGTTCCCGGAGCAGTGCGCTGCCCACACCACCCGTACGTGTTCACAGGCGGGCTCATACCAGGTGGAATTGGCAATCCCGCATGGTCCCGCTCATCTTTACAGCTCTACAAAGCCCTATGTGGAGCTGTAGAGCTGTGGAGGTGTGGAACTGAGCCAATGTGATGCCAGCAAGCAGAATCGGTATAGTACCAAATCCAGTTGGCAGTTCCGCATTGTCGTTGCCGTCATCGCTCATCGTGACGCCATGTGCGGCAATCTGCAATCCAAAATCTGCAATCGGAAATGGTATAACACACGCGCCTGGGAGCGAGGACGTCCCGCCCTCGTTGCCTCTCCGAGGGCACGATGCCCTCGTGCGATTGCAGATTGCAGATGTGCGATGGTAGATTGGGCGCGGCGCAGCTGGACACGGTCGAGGTCGCGCTGATGCCCGAACAGGTCGCCTGGAACTGCACTAGCGAGCAGAGCGCTGACGTAGCCCACGCGACGCCGCGGCGACGCGAACAAAGGAGCGTCGCCGCGCTGCTCAGCGTCTGACCAGCGAAATTGTAAACGTTGCACTAGAACCGCGGGGAAAGGACCTGATAGCCATTGACACGGCCTGGGGGCGGTTCCATAATACCTGCAGTGCGGAACATACATTCCGCTTTGTGAGGAGATGGACCATGACTGAAGCCCACGAACCCGTAACGACAGTCGAAGCCCCCGCGAGCCTGCCGCTGATTGCGCTCGAAGGCGCGGTGGTGTTGCCCTATACCGTGATCAGCCTGACCCTCGATGAGCAGAACGCGGCTGCAGCCGAGGCTGCGCTGCAGAGCGGCCGGCGCGTGCTGCTGGTGCCGCGCCGCCCCGATGCCGACGCTGCGACCGCCCTGCACGAGCAGCTCTTCCCGGTAGGCGTCGAGGCGCGCATCGAGCAGTCCGGCGTGCTCCCCGGCGGCGCCAGCGGTATCGTGGTGCGCGGCCTGGTGCGCGTCGAGGTGGGCGAGCAGATCCAGCAGGAGCCCTACCCGCGCTTTCGCTTCACCCGCCGCCCCGATAGCTTCGAGCGCACGCCTGCCCTCGATCAGTTGATGGTGGAGGTGCACGCGACGATCGACGCCGTGCTCGACCTGCGCCCCGGCGTGACCCAGGAGATCCGCAACTACGTGCGCGCGATCGAGGACCCGGGTCACCTCGCCGATAACACGGGCTACTCGCCCGACTACACCTTCAGCGAGCGCCTCGAACTGCTCGCCACCTTCGACGTGGTCGAGCGTCTCGGCAAAGTGCGCGAGTTCTACCGCAAGCAACTGGCGCTGCTCGAGGTGCAGGCCCGTCTGCGCCAGGAGGTCCAGGAGAGCTCGGCGCGCCATCAGCGCGAGTTTTACCTGCGCCAGCAGCTGCGGGCCATCCAGAAGGAGCTTGGTGAGGACGATGCTGAGGCGGCCGAGCTGGACGATCTGCGTGAGAAGCTGGCCGCGGCCAACCTGCCCGAGCTCGCCCGCAAAGAGGCCGACCGTGAACTGGCCCGCCTCGCGCGGATCAACGCTGGCTCGCCTGAGTACCAGATGGTGCGCACCTACCTCGAGTGGGTTGCCGAGCTCCCCTGGGGCAAGCAGAGCGGCCACGCCATCGATGTGGCCTACGCGCGCCAGGTGCTCGATGAGGACCACTATGGCCTGGAGAAGATCAAGGAGCGCATCCTTGAATATCTTGCGGTCAAACAGCGCCGTGCCGCGCTGGGTGAGGACGCTGGGCGTGCGGGGCGCGAGCCCATCCTGGCCTTCGTCGGGCCGCCCGGCGTGGGCAAGACTAGCCTGGGCCAGAGCATCGCCCGGGCGCTGGGGCGCAGCTTTGTGCGCATGAGCCTCGGCGGCGTGCGCGATGAGGCCGAACTGCGCGGCTTCCGCCGCACCTACATCGGCTCGCAGCCCGGGCGGATCATCCAGGAGCTCCGCCGCGCTGGCACCGCTGACCCGGTAATTCTGCTCGATGAGATCGACAAACTGGGCAGCGACTATCGCGGCGATCCGGCAGCGGCCTTGCTCGAGGTGCTCGACCCGGAGCAGAACCATACCTTTACCGACCACTACCTCAATCTGCCCTTCGATCTGAGCAAGGTGCTGTTCATCGCTACCGCCAACACCTGGGATATGGTACCCCCGGCGCTGCGCGATCGCATGGAGGTGATCGAACTCTCGGGCTACATCGAGGATGAGAAGGTGCGCATCGCCCAGAGCCACCTGGTCGAACGGCAGATCCGCGCCAATGGCCTGCGCGCCGAAGAGGTGAGCGTCGAGGAGCCGGCGATCCGCGCGATCATCAACGACTATACCCGCGAGGCTGGCGTGCGCAACCTCGAGCGTAACCTCGGCGCGGTCCTGCGCAAGGTGGTGCGCCACCTGGCCGAGCAGCTCGCTGCCGCCCCCGGCTCCCAGCCAGACGCGCCCGCGGCTGACCAGGCGCCCTTTGTGGTTGACGCCGGCTTTGTACGCGAGGCACTCGGTCGCCCGCGCTTCGCCAACGAGGCCCAGGAGCGCATCGATCAGCCTGGCGTGGCCACGGGCCTGGTCTGGACGCCGGTCGGTGGCGATATCATCTTTGTCGAGGCCACAGCGGTGGAGGGCAACCGCGAGCTGAAGATCACCGGGCAACTCGGCGACGTGATGCGTGAGAGCGCCGAGGCGGCGCTAACCTATGTGCGCTCCCGTGCCCACCAGCTCGGGATCGACCCCGCCTTTTTCGACCGCCACGCCGTGCACATCCACGTCCCGGCAGGCGCAGTGCCGAAGGATGGCCCCTCGGCTGGCATCACCATCGCCACCGCCCTCGCCTCGGCAGCAACTGGCCGCCTGGTGCGCGATGACATCGCCATGACCGGCGAGATCTCGCTGCGCGGCCGCGTCCTGCCGATCGGCGGGATCAAGGAGAAGGCCCTGGGCGCCCACCGCGCCGGGATCACGACGATCATTCTGCCCCGGCGCAACATGATCGACCTCGATGACCTGCCACGGGCGATCTTCGATGAGCTCACCTTCGTGCCGGTCGATACCCTCGACGAGGTGCTGGCCACGGCGCTGCTGCCGGCGGTGAACCACCCGCGCGCCCTGAACTTGCCGCGCCGCGACGGCGAACTGGTGACGGGGTGAGGAAGTGGGGAGGTGTGGAGGTGTGGAGATGTGGAGCTGAGCCAGTGCGCTGCCATCAAGTAGAATCGGTGTGAGAGGGTGAGAAAGCGTCACCCCCTCATCCCATCACTTCACCGCCTCGCGCCGCCGATACTGCGCCAGAGCCCGGCGAGCGAGGCCAGTGCCGCCACTGCCGCCGCGGCCCAGGCCATTGGCCCGACCAGCGCCGTACCGGCCTGTTTGACGGCAACCGCCGAGAAGGCCCAGGCGATCACGGCGGGAAAAGCGGCGTCGCCCCGACCGACGCCCATGCCTGCGGCCAGCGCCGCGCCCACGCTCAGCAGCCCGGCGGTCCAGGCCTCACGGCTGGCCGGGGTGCCCTCCCAGCCGGCTGCATAGAGGCTCACCGCCACATTGAGGATGGTCGCCACACTCACCCAGCCCAGGTAGATGCTGAAGGGCAGCCGCACGAGCAGACGCTCGACCAGTGGGCCGCCGCGCACACGCCCCAGCCGCAGGTCGATAGTGATCAGCGCCAGCAACAGGCCCAGCATCGCCCCCAGGGTCAGCCCGAAGCGGTTGTAGTGCCAGAGCAGCAGCCAGGCCACGTTGGCCGCGCAGCTCACCACGAAGGGCCAGGCGATGCGCCGCAGCCGCTCGTTGTCGCGCTGACGCGGCAGCGCCTGGTAGACAGCGTAGCTGATCAGGCCCGAATAGATCACGCCCCAGATGGCGAACGCGTAGCCCGCCGGGATGATCAGCAGCGGGAAGCGGTTCGACACGTCGCCGGTGGTCTGCCCGTTGAGTGGCAGACTATTGGCCAGAACATTGGTCGTAAGCGTGGCGGTCAGCGCAGCGACGACGGCGGCCTGGCGCGCCGCATCGGCGGCGGATGGGGTGGCGACGGTGCTGGTCATAGGGGGCTCCTGCTAGCTCCTCGAACGCACGGGTTACTTCTGCTCAAGCATACCCCGCCTCCTGGCTTCTGTCTACCGGGGGAACTGCCGATTCTAGCGGCGCGAACGCGCGCGTACAGCCTGCCGGACATCCTGGTCCGCTCGCCCCCGCGCCCCTGGCATCCCCGGGACGTTGTCCCGGCCCTGCCAGCGCTCGCGGGGCGCGCCGCCCCCGCGCCCCCGGGCCGGGGGCCTGCCCGGCCCCGCCGCCTCCGGGGCGCTGTCCCGACCCCTGCGCTGCTGGCGGGGCGCGCCGCCCCCGCGCCCCCGGGCCGGGGGCCTGCCCGGCCCCGCCGCCTCGCCGCTGCTGGCGGGGCGCGCCGTCCCCGCGCCCCCGGGCCGGGGGCCTGCCCGGCCCCGCCGCCTCCGGGGCGCTGTCCCAACCCCTGCGCTGCTGGCGGGGCGCGCCGCCCCATACGCATCAAGTTAAGGGCTGCGGCCGTGCCGCTCACCCACACGGAAGGATGAAAGCGTTGTTGTGTTGGCAGTTTCTGCCAGCGAAGCTGGCAGAAACT
>Ga0272446_1006955_pt1 | contig 11504 bp, 9 predicted proteins | sample YNPCB0061_FD_194587 | JGI IMG/M metagenome (GOLD analysis project Ga0272446, IMG submission 194587) | Hot spring microbial mat communities from Yellowstone National Park, WY, United States - YNP-CB-006-1 | ecosystem: Environmental > Aquatic > Thermal springs > Hot (42-90C) > Sediment | place...
TCCGGACACGGAGTATATGGCCACGCTGTCGTTCACGCGCTACACCCTCGAGGCGCCCGGGGCGGACCCGCCGAGCTACGCGGGCTTCGAGGCGCACACGGAGTTTCCGCTCCGCACCCGGCAGCCAGGCGGCGAGCCAAGCGTTCGGTTCACCGGCTGGCGCCGCTTGGCCAACGGCGACCTGGAGCTGACCCTGGCGGCCCCGGCCGGACGCCCACTGACGTTGCTGGGCGCCGCGGCGCTGGACGGCGCGTGGTCGCCCCTGCAAACGGTCACGCCCGCCGAGGCCACGGCCGTGCTGGTCGTGCCCGCCGCGCAACTGGGCGAACGGCAATTTTTCCGGGCGCGCGCCGAGTAAACCGCCGGCGCAACCTGGCTGCCCGCCCGCGAAGTTTTTTTCCCAACCGCGACATGAACCTGCTTCCCTGCCGGACCAACCGCGCGCCGCGTCGCCCGGGCATCGCGCGCCGGCTCGGGTTCATCGGCGTGCTGGCCTGGATGGTTTGCGCCGGCGCCGCGGAGCCAGCTACCCCGGCCTGGGTCCACGGCCCGCCGGCGACGCCCGAGTTTTTCCCCATCGCCGTCTGGCTCCAGCCGCCGGCCCGGGCGCGGGCGTATCGCGACGCCGGCATCAACTTGTACGTCGGCCTTTGGCGCGGACCGACCGAGGCGCAGTTGGCCGCGCTGCGCGAGGCCGGCATGAGGGTGATTTGCGAGCAAAACGACGTCGGTTTGGCCCACCGTGACGACCCCACCATCGTGGGCTGGATGCACGGAGACGAACCGGACAACGCCCAGCCCCTGGGCGGCGGGCGCGGGTACGGCCCGCCCATCCCGCCCGCGCAGATCGTGGCGGATTACGAGCGCTTGCGGCAGCGCGACCCCACCCGGCCGGTGCTGCTCAACCTCGGCCAGGGCGTGGCGTGGGATGACTGGCACGGCCGTGGCGTGCGTTCCCGGCACCCCGAGGATTACCCGGAGTACGTCAGGGGCGCGGACATCGTGTCGTTCGATATCTACCCGGTCACGCACGACCGCCCGGCGGTCAGCAGCAACCTGTGGTACGTCGCCCGCGGCGTCGAACGGCTGGTGGCCTGGACCGGCGGGCGCAAGCCGGTCTGGAGCTGCATCGAATGCACCCGCATCTCCCACCCCACCGCCAAGCCCACGCCCCACCAGGTCCGCGCCGAGGTCTGGATGGCGCTCATCCACGGCGCGCGCGGGCTCATCTACTTCGTTCACGAGTGGAAACCGCGTTTCAACGAATCGGCGTTGCTTGACGACCCCGAGATGCTTGCCGCGGTGACCCGGATCAACCGCCAAATCCACGAATTGGCCCCCGTGCTCAACGCCCCCGCCGCTCCCGACCTGGCGCGCGTGCGCGTGGCGGACGCGGACGCCCCGGTGGCGCTCACTGTCCGGCGGCACGGCGAGGCCGTGTACATCTTCGCCGTGGCCATGCGCGATCGGCCGGCGCGGGCGCGCTTCGAGCTCGCGGACCGGCGCGGCGCGGCGCGTGTGCGGGTGCTGGGCGAAGACCGCGAGTTGACTGCGCGCGACGGCGTGTTCGAGGACGACTTCACCGGCTACGCCGTCCACCTCTACCGGCTCGACGGGCCGTGAACCGGATTGCTTCTCCGGCCCGCGCCGCCAGACTGCCGCCATGCAAGCCACTCGTTTGCTCCTGCTTTGTCTCGCCGCTCTCCTCCACGCCGCCGAGCCGGGCGTGTTCAACGTCCGCGACTTCGGCGCGAAGGGCGACGGTCAAACCGACGACACCGCTGCGTTTCAAAAGGCCCTGGACGCCGCGGGGGCCGCGGGCGGAGGCGTGGTCTTTGCGCCGCGCGGCAACTACCTCTTTGCCGGCCGCCTGAACGTGCCCAACGCCGTCACGCTGCGCGGCGTCTGGGAATCTGTGCCCGCGCACAACGGCCTGCGCGACGCCGGCCTGCCCAAGCCCACCGACGACGGCACCACGTTTCTGGTCACCGCCGACGCCGGCACCGAGGACGCCCCGGCCTTTCTCACCCTCAACGTCAACAGCACCCTCAAAGGCGTGGTGATTTACTACCCGAACCAAAAGCCCGACGAGGAACCGGTGCCCTACCCGTATGCCATCGCCCTGCGCGGCAAGAATCCCGCCGTGCTCGCCGTCGAGCTGCTCAACCCTTACAACGGCATAGACGCCTCGCGCAACGAACGGCACCTGATCCGCGACGTGCACGGCCAGCCCCTGCGCCGCGGCATTTACGTGGACCAGATTTACGACATCGGCCGCATCGAGAACGTCCACTTCAACCCCTGGTGGAGCATGAAGCCGAAGCTCTTTCAGTGGCAGATGGCGCACGGCGAAGCCTTCATCTTCGGGCGCACGGACTGGCAGTACGTCTTCAACACCTTCTGCTTCGGCTACAACGTGGGCTACCGCTTCATCAAGACGCCGGCCGGGGTCTGCAACGGCAACTTCCTGGGCCTCGGCGCCGACGACTGCCAGACCGCGCTGGTGGTGGACGAGTGCGCCCCGTTCGGCCTGCTCATCTCCAACGGCGAGTTCGTCAGCTTCCACGGGCCGGACCCGACGATGATTGACGTGAAGGAAACCAACACCGGCAGCGTGCGGTTCGTGAACTGTGCCTTTTGGGGGCCGTGCCATCAGATCGCGAAGGTCGCCGGCCGGGGCACGGTGGGGTTCAGCGACTGCACGTTCGTCCAGTGGGACGCCAAGAAAGCGGGCCGTCACGCCATCCAGGCCGCCGGCGGCACGCTGCTGGTGCGCGGCTGCGAATTCCGCGCCGATCGGCCGCAGGTCGAGCTGGGCGAAGGCGTGCGCCGGGCGGTGATTACGGACAACGTGTTCACCGGCGCCGCGCGCCTCACCAACCGCAGCGCCGGCCGCGTGCAGATCGCCAACAACGCGGCGGATTGATCCCCGGCTGCCGGGTTGGGTGCCTCCCGTCCGGGGCGACCGTGGGACCGCCCGATTTCGACGCGTTATCCAACTCCAAAACCAAACCTGTATGGCACTGATTCCCTGTCCCGAATGCGGCCGGGAAGTTTCCACGGCGGCCCGTGCCTGTCCCGCTTGCGGCTATCCCGTGGCGGAAAAAATGTCGCCCGTCGAACCGCAGCCCGGGGCGGCGCCGGCAGACCGGCTCCTGACGGAGGTGCGCCCGTCGTGGTGGCGGTTTTTCGGGTACCTGGTCTTCGGCTGGTTGATCGTGCCGCTGCTTGTAGCGTGGTGGCGGCGGGCCTCGGTGGTGCTGCGGGTTTACCCGGGGCGTGTGGTGATCGAGGAGGGGATTTTCTCGAAATGCTACCGGGAGTTTCTGGCGCGCGATATCCGCTCGATTGACATTGACCAAAGTTTCCTGGCGCGGCTGGTCGGCATCGGAGACCTGACCATTTCCACCGCCGCCACGGTGGACGCCGCGCAACGCATCGAAGGTGTGCCAAACCCCGCCGGCGTGCGGGACCTGATCCTCGCCGAACGCGGTGCGCGGTGAAGGACGGACCAACCCGGCCGCCACGCCTCGAGGCTGTCCGCCTCAGGCCAGGCCGAATTCCTTGCGGTTTTGCTCGCAGGAGACGAGCACCGGGCGGTCGGGCACGCGGGCCTTGAGCAGGGCCTGTTCGTCCGCGGGAGCGGTCAGCGGCAGGGCCACCTGGCCGCCCTCGGCGGCGCTGCGTTGGAGGGCAAACATCACTTCGGCGCCCAGCGCGGCGTGCACGAAATTGCAGGGGTGCACCTGGCGGTCGTCGTCCAGCCAGTCGGCCATTTGCTGGATGTAGGGCGGCATGTCCAGGTCGTAGTTCATCGCGCCTTCGCCGCTCTGGTAGCCGCCGGACTTGGTGACGGCGCGCCAGCCGCCGTTGGTGAGCACTTCGGCGAAGCCCTCGGTGCCCTGGGCGCCGATGCGGTTCTTGCCCCACCACTTGGCGACCTCCGGCTGGTCGGGTGCGCCGGCGCCGCACTCGTAGAGGCCCCGCACGCCGTTGGCGAATTGCACAAAGCCGGCGAGGTAGTCGGGCGAGGGGTGGTTGTCGGTGAACTTGGACCGGCCGGCGGCCTGTGCCATTGCCCACGCGCCGGGGGCGTAGTCGTTGAACCACATCGTGTAGTCAATCAGGTGGCTGAGCATGTGGGTCATCCAGCCGGTGGCGGTGCCATAGACGGTGTGGACGCGGCCCAGGGCGCCGCTGGCGACGATCTCCTTCACCTTTTGGTAATGCCGGCCGTAACGGTGCTGGTGGCTGACCACGGCCTTGGCGCCGGCCTGGCGGATGAGGTCGCGGATGGTGAACAGCTCTGCGCTGGTCAGCGCCACGGGTTTCTCGAAGGCGATCAGTTTGGCGCCGCATTCGACCGCCGCCCGGATGAACGGGACGCGCAGGTGCGGCAGGGTGCAGAAGCAGAAGACGTCCGGGCGCAACTCGCGGGCCAGCGCGGCGGCGTCGGCGCCGGTTCTGGGGTGGCCCAGCTTGGCCGCGGCGGCTTCGAGGCGGGCGGGGTCAATGTCGCAAAGGCCGACGACCTTGAAGCGGGGGTTGGCGTGGAAGGTGGTGGCGTGGTGCAAGCCGCGCTTGCCCAGGCCGACGACGAGGACGGTGTAGGGGCTCATGGGGGAAAGGTTGGTTCAGGACGAAACACGGTCGCGAGTCTGAAGTCCGAAGTCCGAAGTCCGAAAAGAAGCGGGCGGAGGGTTTTCCGACTTCTGGATTTTGGATCGCTTTGGACCGGCGCAGCACCGGATTTCCGGGTTGGCCGCCGTTGTTCCACGGGCGGGTCTGGCGGAAAGGCCCTATGCACGCGAGAGCTTCACGAATCAAACGCTACCGGCAGCTTGCGCACGTCGGGCCGCACTGGGCGGGGCCCGGGCCGGCCGGGGCTTGCGCGGCGTGTTGCGCGTCCCATTCCCGGACCTTGGCGATGACGTAGTCCACCTCGGCCTCGGTCAGTTCGGGATACATGGGCAGGCTGATGCAGCAGGCGGCGTTGGCCTCGGCGTTGGTCAGCGGGCCGACCAGCCGGGCGCCCTTGCCCCAGGGGAACCCGGCCTGCTGATGGATGGCGATGGAGTAGTGCGTCTTGGCGTCAATGCCGGCCTGGACCAGGTAATCCAGGAGGGCGTCGCGCCACTCGGGTTTCTTGGTCTCGATGACGTAGAGGTGATAGACGTGCCGGTAGCCGGGCAGCTCGACCGGCAGGTCAATCGTCCGGCAATCCTTCAGCCCGGCGGTGTAACGGGCGGCCCAGTGGCGGCGCTGGTCGTTCCAGGCGTCAATGTGCTTGAGCTTGGCGCTCAGCACGCCGGCGTGCAGGTCGTCCAGCCGGCTGTTGAAGCCGAAGGAGTGGACGTTGCGCTGGGTGGAGCCGTGGTTGCGGAGCTTGCGCACCCGGGCGTCAAGGTCCGGGTTGTTGGTCACCACCGCGCCGCCGTCGCCGAAGGTGCCGAGGTTTTTCTGGATGATGAAGCTGGTGGTGGCGGCGTCGCTCAGTTCGGCGATCTTGAAACCGCGGCCGTGGGCGCCGATGGCCTGGGCGTTGTCCTCGATGAGTTTGAGGCCGTGTTTGTCGGCGATCTTCTTGATGGCCAGCATGTCGGCGCACTGGCCGTAAAGGTGGACGGGGATGATGGCCTTGGTGCGCGGGGTGATGGCGGCCTCGATCTTGTCCGGGCAGATGCACTTGGTCTTGGGGCAGCAATCCACGAAGACGGCCGTGGCGCCGGCGATCCAGATGGCCTCGGCGGTGGCGAAGAAGGTGTTCGGGTGGGTGATGACCTCGTCGCCGGGGCCGATGCCCAGGGCCATGAGGGTCAGCCAGATGGCGTCGGTGCCGTTGCCCACGCCGATGGCGTAGCGGGTGCCGGAGTAGGCAGCCAGCTCGGCCTCGAACTGCTTGAGCATCGGACCCTGCACGTAGTTGCCGCTGAGCAGGACCTTCTGCAGGTTGGCGTCAATCTCGGCCTGGATGTTCCGGTACTGGCGGACGTGTCCGTAGAATTCAACTTTCATGGTCAATCGGTCGGTTTCGTTGAGCAAAACTGCGGGCCAACCCGGGGGCTGACAAGCCTTTTTCCGCGCCGGCAAGACGGTTCGCTGGGGCGCGGCACACCGGGGCCCGGAAACGCTTGCCGCGCCATGCCGCGTCGCGGATTTTCCCGCCGTGCAACGCGCGGTGTTTCTGGACCGGGACGGCACGCTCAACGTCGAGCGCGAGTATCTGAGCGATCCCGAGCAACTGACGCTTTTCCCCGGCGTGCCGGAGGCCCTGCGCCGCCTGCAGGACGCCGGCTTCGCGCTGTTTCTGGTCACCAACCAGTCCGGCATCGGCCGCGGTTACTACACCGAGGCGGACATGCACCGGGTGCACGCCCGGCTGGGCGAGCGATTGGAAGCCCACGGCGTGCGCTTCACCAAAATCTACTTTGCCCCGGAGGCCCCCGAGCAACCCGGCCGTGGCCGCAAGCCCTCGCCCCGGTTCCTGTTCGACGCCCGGGACGAGTTCGGCGTGGACCTGGCGCAGAGCTACATGATCGGCGACAAGTGGAGCGACCTGGAGTGCGGCTGGAACGCCGGCGTCAAGTGCAGCATCCTCGTCCGCACCGGCTACGGGGCCGAGACCGAAGCCCGTCTCGGCGCGCCGCGCGGCCCGTTGCAGGTGGTGGACCACCTGCCGGCGGCGGTGGATTGGATTTTGGGCGCGTGAAGCCCGCCTCCGGCCCTCCGCCGGTTGCGCTTCCCGCGGCCGGGCGTGAAACTCCACGCCAGCCCGGCACCCGCAGCAACCCGGGCTTTCAGCCGCCGGCCGATTTTGCCAGTCTGCGCCCGTGAAAATCCTCGGCATCATCCCCGCCCGCTACGGCTCGACCCGTTTCCCGGGCAAACCGCTCCATCCCATCGCCGGCAAACCCCTGGTCCAGCACGTGGTCGAACGTTGCCGCGGCGCCCGCGCGCTGGCCGAGGTCATCGTGGCCACCGACGACGCGCGCATCGCCGACGCCGTCCGGCCCTTTTGCCGCGTGGAAATGACCCGGCCGGACCATCCCAGCGGCACCGACCGCATCGCCGAAGTGGCCGGGCGCGTGGCCTGCGACGCCGTGGTGAACATCCAGGGCGACGAACCGCTGCTGGACCCCGCGGTCATTGATGCCGTGGCCGCCGCGCTGGCCGATGCCGAAATGACCACCGCCGCCGCGCCGGTGCACGACCCCGCCGAGCTCGACAACCCCAACGTGGTCAAAGTGGTGCTCAACGCCGCCGGCCGGGCCCTCTACTTCTCGCGGCACCCGATCCCCTACCTGCGCGACCTGGCCGGGCGCGCGGCCGGGGAACGGGCGCGCGCGTTCCCCTACTTGAAGCACCTGGGCCTCTACGGCTACCGACGCGACACGCTCCTGCGGCTGGTGCGCTGGCCGGTCAGCCCCCTCGAAGCGGCGGAGAAGCTCGAACAACTGCGCGCCCTCGAGCACGGCCTGGCCATTGCGGTGGTCCGCGTGGCCGCGGCCAGCCCCGGGGTGGATACCCCGGAAGACGCCGCCCGGGTCGAGCGGCTGCTACGGGCCGGGACGGGCGGCGCGGGCGGCTGAAAGCCACGGGCGGATTGCCAAACCGCCGCCCCTGCCCGTAGGCTGGCAGCCCGTGAAGTACATCTTCGTCACGGGCGGGGTGGTCAGTTCGCTGGGCAAGGGCCTGACCGCCGCTTCGCTGGGCACCTTGCTGGAAAACCGCGGCCTCAAGGTGTGTCTCCAGAAATTCGACCCCTACCTCAACGTGGACCCGGGCACCATGAACCCCTACCAGCACGGCGAGGTGTACGTCCTGGACGACGGCACCGAGACCGACCTGGACCTGGGCCACTACGAGCGCTTCACCCGCGTCAAGCTCACCCGCCTCAACAACCTCACCAGCGGCCGCGTGTACCTCAACGTGCTCGAACGCGAGCGCCGCGGCGGCTACCTCGGCAAGACCGTCCAGGTCATCCCCCACATCACCGACGAAATCCAGGACCGCATCCGCGAACTGGCCGAGGCCTCGAAGGCCGACGTGCTCATCACCGAAATCGGCGGCACCACCGGCGACATCGAGGGGCTGCCCTTCCTGGAAGCCATCCGCGAGTTCGCCCTGGACCAGGGCCCCAGCAACGCCATCTTCATCCACGTCACCCTGGTGCCCTTCATCAAGGCCGCCGGCGAACTCAAGACCAAGCCCACCCAGCAATCCGTCGCCAAGCTGCGCGAAATCGGCATCACCCCCCACCTCCTGGTCTGCCGCTGCGACCGCCCGCTCACCAAGGAGGTCCGCCAGAAAATCTCCCTCTTCTGCAACGTGCCCTTCGAGGCGGTCATCGAGGAAAAAGACGTCGAACACAGCATCTACGAAGTGCCGCTCATGCTCCAGCGCGAGCGCATGGACGAGCTGGTCTGCCGCCTGCTCCAGCTCGCCACGCCCCCGGCCGACATGAGCCACTGGCAGGACATCCTCCGCCGCCTCATCGCCCCCCAACACCGCGTCCGCATCGGCGTGGTCGGCAAATACATCGGCCTCCAGGACGCCTACAAATCCGTGTACGAAGCCCTCACCCACGGCGGCGTGGCCAACGACTGCGGCGTGGAAATCGAGCGCATCGAGGCCGAGCAGATCGAAAAAGAAGGCGCGGAAAAATTCCTCAACAACCTCGGCGGCATCCTCGTGCCCGGCGGCTTCGGCGACCGCGGCATCGAGGGCAAAATCGCCGCCGTGCGCTACGCCCGCGAACAACGCGTGCCCTTCCTGGGCCTGTGCCTGGGCATGCAAATGGCCACCATCGAATTCGGCCGCCACGTGCTGGGCCTGACCGGCGCGCACTCCACCGAGTTCAACAAAACCACGCCCCACCCGGTCATCGCCCTCATGGAAGAGCAAAAGGGCCTCACCGACCTGGGCGGCACCATGCGCCTGGGCGCCCAAGAGGTGCAGCTCAAAGTGGGCTCGCGCGCCGCCCGGCTCTACGGCGCCTTCGTGGTGCACGAGCGCCACCGCCACCGCTACGAGTTCAACAACGCCTACCGCGAACGCTACGAAGCCGCCGGCTTCCTCATCACCGGCACCTCGCACCACGGCGAGCTGGTCGAACTGATCGAACTGGCCGACCACCCCTTCTTCCTCGCCTGCCAGTTCCACCCCGAATTCCTGAGCAAGCCCGACGCCGCCCACCCGCTCTTCAAGGGCTTCATCGCCGCCGCCCGCCAGCGGCAACACGGCTGAGCCGGGGCGCCCCGGCGGCGCGGCCCGGACCGGCCCCTACCACCAGATACGCCGGAAAATCACGGGGCCCCGGCTCTCGTGGTCCCGGGCCAGCAACAGCCCCCTGCTGAGCACCCTGGCGGCCTGGGGATTCCGTATCGGCAAAGGGCAGGAACAACCGGCCCCGGTGCTGGCTGTGAACGGGCGCGCCCGCCAGGCGGACTTGCAGGTGAATGACCCGCTAATCTGATGTCTCCATTGCCTTTCGGCAGGGCGGGCGCGCCCGCCTGGAGTTTCCTGAGAAACAACTTGCGATCCAAGGCTTGGTCTCCATTGCCTTTCGGCTGGGAGGGCGCGCCCGCCCACACACACACGATGAAAACGCAAGAAGAAATGTGGCGGTCTCCATTGCCTTTCGGCTGGGAGGGCGCGCCCGCCTAAACCCGACAAGTACGGGTTTACCAAGGATGATTACGCGTCTCCATTGCCTTTCGGCTGGGAGGGCGCGCCCGCCGTTGAGACGATTGAAAAAACTCTTCCGGGTGTTACCCGGTCTCCATTGCCTTTCGGCTGGGAGGGCGCGCCCGCCAGGGGGTGAGGAAACGGACTACGTATGGGACATACTGGAGTCTCCATTGCCTTTCGGCTGGGAGGGCGCGCCCGCCTCCGGCTTGCCGACCGCTTGGTTGGCAATGGGTTGCGAGGCACCCAGGTCGGGACCACGGTTGGCACGGCTTGGCACGGGAGTCAACGCGGGGTCCAAGACCGGAGTGATCCGAGCAAAGTGGCTGGGGTTTGGCAAGTTGGGTATCGGGTCGGGAGCCCCCCGTTTTTGGGGGTGCGGGGTTCGTGACCTGGCTGGCCCGGAGGCGGCGGGTCGGGGGGCGGGGTCATACGAGGTAGCAGACGACGCGTTCGGAGCAGACCATGGTGCCGGCGGTTTCGGTGAGTTTGGCGCAGCGGGCGTCGAGCTTGTAGGCGACGAGGCGGTCTTCTTTTTCGTTGATGAGGTCGAGGAGGGTGAGCCAGAGGGTGTCGAACTGGTCGGGTTCGAGGTGGCATTCGAAGACGGAGTATTGGACGCGGACGCCGTAGTCTTCGCAGGTTTTGGCGACGCGGGCGAGGCGTTTGGGGTCGGCGATGTCGTAGGCGATGAGGGTGAGCATTTGGCCGGCGGCGGGCGGGGATTTTTCGTAGGGGACCTGGGGGAAAGCCTGGAACCACCAGTCGTGCATGGGGGTGTCGGACGGAGCGGGCGGATCAGACGGAGCAGTCCGGCTTGGGCCGCGGCGTTGCCCGGGTGGCAGGTGTGGTTTTGCGGGTGCGGGAGGTTTTCATGGGGGATCAGGCGGAGCGGACGGATGGGACGAATCGGGTGGATCAGGTGGCCTCAAACCACTGCGGGTCGAGCGGCGGAATGGGGTGAGCCTCGCGGGTGAGGTCGAAGCCGAGGAAGTCGGTGGCGATGTGTTTCATTTGCTCGAAGCCGTCAGCGCCGATGGGCTGGACGCCGTGGGCGAGGATGCTGGCGTTGCGTTTTTCTGTGGCGGCGCGGAAGCGGCTTTTCTTGTCGAGGGCGATGTCGGCGGCGATGGCGCGCGCGCGTTCGTGGCCGAGGGCGGCGAGGGCGAGGAAGGATTGCTCGAGGCTGAGTTTGATTTCGCCGCGGGCATCGGGCTGGCAGAAGGGCAGGGCTTGGAGGGCGTCCGGGAGTTGCGCGGTGTTTTCCGGCTTGCAGCGGCCGTTGGTGATGAGGCCGCCGGTGGCGTCGGCGAGCCAGAGTTGGGCCTGCATTTCCATGGCGCGGTAGAGGCGGGCGGCGGCGTCCTCGTAGCGGCCCTGGGCGGCGGTGCGGAGGGCGTTGTCCAGCAGCTCGCGCAGGAGCGCGGGGCTCGCGGCGTCGGCGGCGCAGGCCTGGCAAACTTCCAAGGCGTGTTCGGCGAGGGGCAGCGGGCTGGCTGCGGGGTTGGCCTCGAAGATCGGACGGATCTGACGGATCGTTTGATGGAAGAGGCTTCTGGCTTTGGGGAAATCGAGGCGATGGCGGGCGGCGAGGGCTTCGGCCAGCGTGGCCATCGCCTCGAAGCGGAGGCGCAGGGGCACGCGCGGGGCGACCTCGCGCAGGAGCTTGGCGGCAACCTCGAACTGGCAACCGGCCCAGAGATCGCGGGCGCGTTCGACTTCGCGGATGGCCAGCTCGGCCCAGGGATTGCCCTGGTAGAGGGCGCGTTCTTTGCCGTCGAGCACGATGCCCAGGCCGCCTTTGTCCCGTTGCTCGC
>Ga0272446_1006956_pt1 | contig 11504 bp, 8 predicted proteins | sample YNPCB0061_FD_194587 | JGI IMG/M metagenome (GOLD analysis project Ga0272446, IMG submission 194587) | Hot spring microbial mat communities from Yellowstone National Park, WY, United States - YNP-CB-006-1 | ecosystem: Environmental > Aquatic > Thermal springs > Hot (42-90C) > Sediment | place...
GCTCGACGGCTCCGGCCGCCCCGGCCGCGACGACTCCCGGCCCGGCCCCGGCGGCGAGCGGCGACAGCGCCGCGGAGGCGGCGACCACCGAAGCCGACCGCGACCAACTCACCCTCTTCTCACCAGCCTGACGGGGCAGCGAACCATGGCCGACCCAAACCGCCCGCTCCGGATCATCCCCCTCGGTGGGGTAGGGGAGATCGGGAAGAACATGTACGTCTTCGAGTACGGCGACGACATCGTCGTCATCGACTGCGGGCTCATGTTCCCCGACGAAGAGATGTTCGGGATCGACCTCGTCGTGCCCGACGTCACCTACCTCCGCGAGCGGCGGGCGAACGTCCGGGCGTTCCTCATCACCCACGCCCACGAGGACCACGTCGGAGGCCTGCCGTACGTCCTGCCGGAGTTCCCCGGCGTCCCCGTCTACGCCTCGACGCTAGCCCGAGGGCTCCTGGCGGCGAAGTTCAAGGAGCACCGCCTGGCCGACCATCCCCTCGTCGCCCTCGAGCCGGGCGACGAGCTCCAGATCGGACCGTTCCGGGCCCTGCCCTTCCGGATCGGCCACTCGATCCCGGACGCCATGGGGATCGCCCTCCGGACGCCGGTCGGCACGATCGTCCACACCGGCGACTTCAAGTTCGACCACACCCCGGTCGACGGGAAGCCGTCCGACTTCGCGACCCTGGCCCGGCTCGGCCAGGAGGGCGTCGTCTGCCTCCTCTCCGATTCGACCCGAGCCGAGAATCCGGGCTACACCCCGTCGGAGCGGACCGTCGGCGAGGCCTTCCGCGAGATCATCGAGCCCCTCGAGGGCCGGGTCATCGTCGCCACCTTCGCCAGCAACATCGCCCGCATCCAGCAGGTCTTCGACGCCGCCGAGACCTTCGGCCGCAAGGTCGCCGTCGTCGGCCGGTCGATGGAGCAGAACGTCCGGATCGCCGTCGATCTCGGCTATCTCCGCTACCCCTCGTCGGGTGTCATCGCGAAGGACCAGATCGCCCAGACGCCGCCCGGGCAGCTCGTCATCGCCACGACCGGGGCCCAGGGCGAGCCGATGTCCGGGCTGGCCCGGATGGCGAACCGCGATCACCGCTTCGTCGAGATCGAGCCGGGCGACACGGTCATCGTCTCGGCGAGCCCGATCCCCGGCAACGAGGAATACGTTGCCCGGACCATCGACAACCTCTTCAAGGCCGGGGCGAACGTCTACTACCACACGATCAAGCGGGCCCACGTCTCCGGCCATGCGAGCCAGGAGGAGCTCAAGCTCATGCTCGGCCTCACCCGGCCGCGCTACTTCATCCCGATCCACGGCGAGTTCCGGATGATGGTCCAGCACGGCCGGCTCGCCGTCGAGATGGGCGTCCGCCCGGAGAACGTCTTCATCATCGAGAACGGGCAGCCCATCGAGATCTTCCCCGACGGGCGGGCCCGGCGTGGGACGCCCGTCCCGGCCGGTTACGTCTTCGTCGACGGTCTCTCCGTCGGCGACGTCGGCGAGGTCGTCCTCCGCGACCGACGCGCCCTCGCCGCCGACGGGATGTTCATCGTCGTCGTCACCGTCGACAAGCAGACGGGCAACCTCGTCGGCCGACCCGAGATCGTGACCCGCGGCTTCGTCCCCCTGAACGAGCGGGATCCGCTCATCACCGAGGCGGCCGACCGTGTCGTCCGGGCCATCGAGAACCCCGGCGACCACATCAGCGAGATCGCCCTCCTCAAGGCGCAGATCAAGGAGAGCGTCTCGCGCTTCCTCTACGAGCAGACGAAGCGGCGACCGATGGTCCTGCCGGTCGTCGTCGAGGTCTGAGGGCCCGGGCGACGCCGATGGCCACCCGCCGTCGTTCCACGACCCGAGCGCCGACGCGGCGGACGGCCGCTCGAAGCCGCCGCCGAGGACGGGTCGGCTGGCCGTCCCTCGGGGCGGGCTGGCGCCTCAGCCCCGAGGTCGTCCGGTCGCTCGTCGGGATTACGCTCCTGTCCCTCGGGGCCGTCACCCTCATCGCCCTCGCCCTGCCCGGGGAGGGGACGCTGACGACCTGGTGGCGGAACGTTTTCGCGCCCTGGTTCGGGACGGGACGCTGGGCCCTCCCCTTTGCCCTCCTCGCCGCCGGGGTCTACGTCGAGCGGGCCCGGGCCACCGACGGCGCTTGGCGGCTCACCCTCGTCGGTGCCGGGCTCGCCTTTGCCGCCGGCCTCGGCCTCCTCGAACTCGTCGGACCGCCGAACCCCTTCCGCGACGGGGACGTCTTGACCGGGGGCCGGATCGGGAGCGCCCTCGTCGCCGTCACCGGAGCGCTCTTCGGTCGGGCGGGGGCCCTCGTCGTCCTCGCCGCCGCCCTCGTCGCCGGCCTCCTCGTCATGTTCGACACGAGCCTCCGGGCTCTCGTTGCTCCCGTCGGCCGGGTCGGGGGCGCGGTCGCCTCGGCCCTCGCTGCCTCGGCCCAGCCGAGCCGCGGCGGACGCTCGGAGCCCGAGCGGCCCGAGCCACCGAGCCGGCCGACCCGATCGCCGGGCTCGGAGCGGCGCCCGGGTCGCTTGGCTGCCCTCCGGGCCCGCGTCGGCGGGACGGCCCGCGCCCTCCTCGATCGATCGACCCCGGAGCAACGAGGCCTCTGGGGCTCGGACGGCCCCGAGCCGGCGGATCGGCCGGCGGACCGGCCGAGCCCGCCTCCGAGCGAGCCGCTGCCGGGTCCGGGTCTCATCGCTGCCTCGGGGACCCTCATCGGGCCTCGGCCGCCCGTCGGCGCCGCCGGGAGACCTGAACCGACCCGTGCCGTCGGTTCGGGGGGCGGAGGGGCCGGAGCGGAAGGAGCGGACGAGGATCTGACGGCCGTCCCGGACCCGTACCGGCTCCCGGAGCTGACGATCCTCGACGACGTCGCCAGCCGGGTCGGGGGACCGGCCATGGACCATCACCAGAACGCCGCGATCATCGAGCGGAAGCTCGCCAGCTTCAACATCGCGGCCCGGGTCGTCCGCTGGAACGCCGGCCCGGTGGTGACCCAGTACGAGGTCGAGCCCGATCCGTCGGTCAAGGTCAGCCGGATCGAGTCCCTGGCCGACGACCTGGCGATGGCCCTCGCCGCTCGGACGATCCGGATCGAAGCCCCGATCCCGGGCAAGAGCGTCGTCGGGATCGAGATCCCGAACAGCGACTTCAACATCGTCTCGCTCCGCCGGGTCCTCGAGGAGGTCGACATCGTTCATGGGCCGAAGCTCTGCTTCGCCCTCGGCCGGGACGTCGCCGGCCACGCCCGGGCGGCGGACCTGGCGAAGATGCCCCACCTCCTCATCGCCGGGGCGACCGGCTCGGGCAAGAGCGTCATGGTCAACGCCCTCATCAGCAGCCTGCTCATGCACGCCACGCCCGACGAGATCCGCTTCATCCTCGTCGACCTCAAGCGGGTCGAGCTCGCCGCCTACAACGAGCTGCCGCACCTCCTCGTCCCGGTCATCACCGAGCCGGAGAAGGCGAAGGCCGCCCTCCGCTGGGCGGTCGGCGAGATGGAGCACCGCTACCGGCGCTTCGCCGGAGCAGGCGCCCGGAACATCGCCGCCTTCAACGAGTCGCGGGTCGATCCGGCCGATCGGCTGCCGTACATCGTCATCGTCGTCGACGAGCTCGCCGACCTCATGATGCGCGAGGGCAAGAACATCGAGGATCCGATCGTCCGCCTCGCCCAGAAGGCCCGGGCGACGGGCATCCACCTCGTCCTCGCCACCCAGCGGCCCTCGGTGAACGTCGTGACCGGGCTCATCAAGGCGAACTTTCCGTCGCGGATCGCCTTCGCCATGGCCTCCCAGATCGATTCGCGGACGATCCTCGACGCCCCGGGCGCGGAGGACCTCATCGGCCGCGGCGACATGCTCTTCCAGCCGGCCGACATGCCGCGGCCGATCCGCCTCCAGGGCGTCTTCGTCTCGGACCGGGAGATCAGGAACATCACCGAGTACTGGCGATCCTGGCCGCACCGCTACGATCTCGAGATCATCGCCGGGGAGGCCGACGAGGAGGAGGGCGCCGAACCCGTCGATGGCGACGCCGACCGGCTCCTGCCCGAGGCCATCGCCGTCATCCGGGAGTACGATCGGGCATCGACGTCGTTCCTCCAGCGTCGCCTCCGGATCGGCTACGCCCGGGCGGCCCGGATCATGGACCAGCTCGAGGCGCGCGGCTACGTCGGCCCGGCCGACGGCGCCAACGCCCGGCAGGTCCTCCGCCGGGACGAGCCGAGTCCGCGGCGGACGCTGGCCGACGACGAGGACGAGTTCGACCGATGAGGACCCGGAACCACGCTCGACCGAACGCCGCCCTCGACGGTGCCGGTCCGTCGGCGACGGCACCGCGCCCGACGTCGCCCGGGTCGGGGCACCTGGACGCCCCGGCTGAGGCGAGAGGGGAGGCCCGCGCCGAGCCGACCCTCGGCGAGCGCCTCGTCGCCGCCCGCGAGCGGAAGGGAGTCGATCTCTATCGGGCCGAACGGGACACGAAGATCCGGGCCCGCTATCTCGCCGCCCTCGAGCGCGGCGACGACCGGGAGCTCCCGGGCGCCGTCTACACGAAGGGCTTCCTCCGCAACTACGCCCTCTACCTCGGGCTCGACCCCGACGACGTCCTCCGCCAGTGGCGCCGCGAGCGGGGCGACGCGGCCCTCGCTGCCCCGCCACTCGCCGTGCCCCGACCCCTCGAGGCGCCGCGCGGGGGCCTGACCTTCACCCCCGGCGTCGTGGCCGCCGCCCTCCTCACGGTCGCCGTCGTTGCCTTCGTCGCGTACCTCGGGCTCCAGCTCGTCCGCTTCGCGAAGCCGCCCTCGATCACCGTCACCGACCCACCGGTCGCCGTCGTCGAGGTCGACGAGGGGACCGCCGAGTACACCCTCCGGGGGTTGTCCGAGCCCGGGGCGACGGTCGAGATCAGCGCTCCCGGGCGCGACCAGCCGTACCGTGTCACGGCCGGACCCGACGGGAGCTGGAGCGTGGTCGTCGAGCTCCGCCGCGGCCGGAACGAGTTCGAGGTGACGGCGAAGGACCCCGAGACCGGCAAGGTCGCCGAGGCGCCGGTCCGCGTCCTCGTCAACGTGCCGTTCCCGGTCATCGCGGCGCCGACGCTGACCGTCGATTCGCCCGTCGACGGGGCGACCTACGAGAACGGGGCCGTCCCGGTCGAGGGACGGACGACGAACGCGGTCAAGGTCACCGTCGAGGCGACCTACGCCGGACCGGCGAGCGGCGCGCCGCAGCCCTCGGCGGGGCCGTCGCCGTCGCCGCCGCCCGCGCCCGAGCCGCAGACGACGGCGCCGGCCGACGACGGGACCTTCAGCGTCCCCCTCGATCTCACGACCGGCCGCTGGACGATCACCGTCACGGCGGCCTCGGCCGAGAACCGGACCGTCACCCTTCGGCGGACCGTCGAGGTGAGCTACCGCGGCGTCACCCTCGTCGTCCAGATCAAGGGCGGTCGGGCCTGGCTGAAGGTCTGGGTCGACGACCAGGTCGACCCCACCGTCGGTGCCGCCGGGACCGTCTACCGGGACGGCAAGACCCTCACCTTCACCGGCCAGCGCTCCATCGAGGTCCGGACCGGGTCGTCGGGGGTGACGTACTTCACCCTGAACGGGGTCTCCCTCGGGCGGCTCGGTCGGGTCGGCGTCCCCGAGACCTGGCGGTTCGAGCCGCCGAACCCGCCGGTCCGCACCGACCGTCGCTAGGGGGGCGTACGCGTCGTGGACGAGCCCCTCGTCGCCCGGGCAGCCGCCCTCCAGGAGCGGTGCGTCGCGGCCGGACTCTGGGTCGCCACGGCCGAGTCGTGCACCGGCGGCCTCCTCGCCCACCTCTTGACCGAGATCCCGGGTGCCTCGGCCTACTTCCGAGGCGGCGTCGTCGCCTACGCGAACGAGGCAAAGGTCGCCCTCTGCGGGGTCGATCCGGACCTCATCGAGGCCCACGGGGCGGTGTCGGCCCAGGTCGCGCGGGCGATGGCGGTCGGGATCCGGACTCGCCTCGCCGCCGATCTCGCCTGCGCCGTGACCGGGATCGCCGGCCCCGAGGGCGGCACGCCGGCGAAGCCGGTCGGGCTGACCTACGTTGCCGTCGCCGACCCCGAGGGGACGACGGCCCGACGGGTCGTCTGGAGCGGCGACCGGCACGAGAACAAGCGGGCCTCCGCCGAGCTCGCCCTCGAGCTCCTCCTCGAGCGGGCGAGCGCCCTCGCCGATCGACGGAGCGGCGGGTTCGAGGCGGCGCCCGGGACGCCGACCGACCGGCCGGGCGCCTGAGGCCATCCGAGCGGTGCTCCGGACGGCGGCTGAGATCGCGGCCGGCCTCGCCCCGGCTCGCCTCGCCCGGCCGATCGCGCCCGGCGAGGTGATCCACGTCGTCGGGGCGGCCGGTGCCGGCGCGAGCGCAGCGGCCCGTCTCGCCGCGGCGGCCGGGGCGATCGTCACCGGCTGCGACAGCGGCGGCCCGTCGCCGTACACGGTGGCCCTCGAGGCGGTCGGGATCTCGGTCGCCGCGGGCCACGACCCGGCCCACGTCGCTGCCGCGATCCCGCGACCGAGCCGGCTGGCGGTGACCAAGGCGCTCACCTCGGTCGAGCCCGACCACCCCGAGCTCGCCGCGGCCCGCGCCCTCGGCATCCCCCTCGAGGCCTGGCAGCAGGTCGTCGCCGACGCCGCGGCCGGGCGAACGCTCGTCGCGGTGACCGGGACCCACGGCAAGAGCACGACCGCGGGCTGGCTCGTCGATCTCCTCGTCCGAGCCGGCCTCGACCCCCTCGCCTTCGTCGGAGCGCTCCTGCCCCCGGCGCTCACCGGCGGGCCGCCGAGCACGGCCAGGGTCGGCGCCGGGCCCCTCGCCGTCGTCGAGGCCGACGAGTACGCCGGCAACTTCGACCCGTACCGCCCCGAGCTCGCCGTCGTCACCAACGTCGAGTGGGACCACCCCGACGTCTTCCCCGACCGAGCCGGCGTCGTGGCGGCCATCGAGGCTTGGCTCCGACGAGCCGCCGCGGCCGGTCCGACCCGGGCCGTCGTCAACGTCGGCGATCCGGGCGGCGCCGAGCTGGCCGGACGACTCGACGACTGGCCCGGACGACTCGTCGCCGTCGCCCTGACGACGGAAGGGACGCCGGTCGGCGTCGAGGCCGTCGCGGCGGCCCTGGCGGCCCGCTATCGGACGCGCGCCGGGCCCGCCGTCGCCGTCGCCGCCGGCCTCGAGGCCTCGACGGCCACCGGATCGCGGCTCGTCGTCGCGGGTCTCCCCGGGGCGGACGGCCCGCTCCGGTTGCGGGTCGGGCTCGTCGGCCGGCACAACGCCGCCAACGGCCTCCTCGTCGCCGCGGCGGCCGCGGCCCTCGGCGTCTCGCCGGACCTCGTCGCCGCCGGGCTCGCCGAGTACGCCGGCGTCGGGCGCCGCCTCGAGCGGCTCGGCGAGGTCTCTGGGGTCGTCGTCTACGACGACTACGCCCACCATCCGACGGCCATCGCGGCGACCCTCGACGCCGTCCGCCAACGGGAGCCCGGGCGACGGGTCTGGGCCGTCTACGAGCCGCTCACCTTCCACCGCACCGCGGCCATGCTCGACGCCTTCGCGGCCGTCCTCGCCACCGCCGATGCCGGGGTCGCCGTGGCCGATATCTGGCCGGGGCGCGATCCGGACCGGACGATCGCCTCGGCCGACGGCCTCGCCGCGGCCGTGGCGGCGCGCGCGCCGGGCCGCGTCGTCGGGGCGCCGGGCTCGGTCGAGGCGACGGCGGCCTGGCTCGCCGAGCGGGTCCGGCCGGGCGACCTCGTCCTCGTCATGGGCGGCGGCCGGAGCTACCAGATCGGCCGGCTCCTCCTCGCCACCCTCACCGATCGGACCCGGAGCCGCCCGGCCGACGAGGCCGGCTGAGCGGCCGTCCCGGCGACGGCCGGACGCCGACGCCCGATCGCCCGCCCGACTCGGGCATACTCTTTGGAGCGCACCCGCGCCTCCGTCGCCGCCGGCCGGGCCGGAGCTCCGAGCCGGCCGTCGGTACCCCTCGAAGGAACCGGTGGCATGCTGCCAGGGACACGCCTCGCCCGCATCGTCTTCGCGATCGTCGCGATCGTCGTCGTGGTCGGCCTCGTCGTCTCGGCGATCGCCTACCCACGCTGATCGCTCGCTCCAGCCCGCGCTACAGGTGCAACCGATGACCGATCACCTCGCCGGCGCCGAGGCCGACCCCGTCGGCTCGCGCCTCCCGGCCCAGGAACCCTCCGCCGCAGCCCTCGAACCGGCGCCCGATCTCGGACCGGCGCCCGACGCCGCCGGCGCCGACCCGCCGGGTGCCGGATCGCCGATCCTCGACGCGTTGCCGGTCGCGCCGGCAGAGCCCGCCGACGGCCGAGGGCCGGCCCCCGCACCGGCGGTCGGCCCGGCTCCGGAGGGCTCGACCCTCCCCGCGTTCGAGCCTGGCGAGGCGACCGCCGTCCGTCCGTCCGCAACGGCCGCCCCACCGTCGACGGTCGCCGCCTGGCTCGCCCGCGCCCTCCGAGCGGCCGGCCTCCGCTACGCCTTCACCGTCCCCGGGGAGAGCTTCCTGCCCCTCCTCGACGCCCTCGACGAGGTCGGGATCGCGGTCGTCGCGACGCGGCACGAGGCCGGCGCCGGCTTCATGGCCGAGGCGTACGGCCAGCTCACCGGGCGGCCGGCCGCCGTCATCGTGACCCGGGCCGTCGGGGCGGCGAACCTCGGCATCGCCCTCCACACCGCCCTGGCGGACTCGACGCCCCTCCTCGCCATCGCCGGCCAGGTCGAGCGCCGCTTCCTGGGCCGCGAGGCGTTCCAGGAGGCCGACCTCGTCGGGAGCGTCGGCGCCCTGGCCAAGTGGGCCGCCGAGCCGGCGGCGGCCGCCGAGCTGCCCGCCCTCGTCGACGAGGCCCTCCGCCGAGCGACGACGGGCCGACCCGGGCCGGTCCTCCTCTCGATCCCCGAAGACGTCTTCGGCGAGCCCCTCGAGGCGCCCCTTCCCGAACGGTCGCCGACGCCGGCGCCGAGCGCCCGGCCGGACCCGGTCCTCGTCCGCTCGATCCTCCAGCTCCTGGCCTGCGCCGAGCGACCGCTCATCCTGGCCGGGGGTGGGGTCCTCCGGGCGCGCTGCTCGACCGACCTCGTGCGCCTCGCCGAGCTCCTCCGGGTCCCGATCGTCGCCGCCTGGCGACGGGGCGACGTCGTGCCGAACGACCACCCCCTCTACCTGGGGATGGCCGGGCACGGTGCCCCGCCGACGGTGCGCGAACGGCTCCGCGGCGCCGACGCCCTCCTCGTTCTCGGTTGCCGCCTCAACGAGGTGACGACGTACGGCTACGAGATCCCCGCGCCGGGGACGCGGTGGGCCCACGTCGACCTCGAGCCGCGGGGCGGTCGGGCGGGGCTCCGCCCGCCGGACCTCGCCCTCGCCGCCGACGCCCGCGCCTTCCTGCGGGCTGCCCTGAACCGACTCGCGAACGGCGTCCTCGATGCCGCCGTCGCCGATGCCCGGGCGGCTCGGAATGCGGCCGATCGGGCCGCCTTCGAGGCGGCGAGCGTCGTCGAGGCCGGCGATTGGGCGGGGCCGGGGGTCCACCCGGGGCGCGTCGTGGCGACCCTTCGCCGGCTCCTTCCCGAGGCGGCGATTCTGACGACCGACGCCGGGAACTTCGCCGGCTGGGCCGCCCGGGGCTTCCGCTTCCGGCGCCCGGGGACCTTCCTCGGCCCCACCTCCGGGGCGATGGGCTACGCGGTCCCAGCGGCCGTCGCGGCGGCCCTCATCCACCGCGACCGACCCGTCGTCGCCCTCGTCGGGGACGGCGGCATGGCGATGACGATGGCCGAGCTCGAGACCGCCGTCCGGGAGCGGGTTCGACCCATCGTCGTCGTCTTCGACAACGAGCGCTACGGGATGATCCGGATGCACCAGGACGCGGGGCGGTCGAGGGGTATCGCCACCGACCTCGGCCCCGTCGACTTCGCCGCCGTCGGCCGGGCCCTGGGCGGGCGGGGCGTCCGGATCGAGACCGACGACGAGTTCGGCCCGGCCCTCCGCGACGCCCTGGCCGCCGACCGGCCAACGGTCCTCCATTTGGTCGTCGATCGGCGCTGGGTGAGCGTGAACGACCACCCCTTCGCGTCTCGCTGACGACCGGCGGACCGGCGGGGGTCCGAACCGCCCGCCGACGGCCGGTCGTTGACAACGCAATCAGCGCGTGCGACCATGGCCGGCGAAGGAGGCTGTCCGTGCCCGCCATCAACGTCGACGACATCACCGTCCTGCCCCGCATCCCGCGGCCCGACCCGGTCCATGTCCGCCAGCGGCCGGTCCGCTCGGTGACGACGGCGCCGCACGCCTTCGAGGGGGAGGGCTTCCCGGTCCGGCGGGCCTTCGCCGGGGTCGACCTGGCCGACCTGGACCCCTTCATCCACCTCGACCAGATGGGGGAGGTGGAGTACGCGCCGGGCGAGCCGAAGGGGACGCCCTGGCACCCGCACCGCGGTTTCGAGACCGTGACGTACATGATCGACGGGACCTTCGAGCACCAGGACTCGAACGGGGGCGGCGGGGTCATCACGAACGGCGACACCCAGTGGATGACGGCCGGGGCCGGGATCCTCCACATCGAGCGACCGCCCGAGTGGCTCGTCGCCTCGGGCGGCCTCTTCCACGGCCTCCAGCTCTGGGTCAACCTGCCGCGCGCCCAGAAGTGGGCACCGCCGCGGTACCAGGACCTGCGGGCCCGCGAGGTCGCCCTCCTCGCCTCCCACGACGGCGGGGCGCTCGTGCGGCTCATCGCCGGTGAGCTCGCCGGCCACCGGGGCCCGGGCACGACGACGACCCCGATCACGATGGTCCACGCGACCCTCGCCCCGGGAGCCGAGCTGTCGCTGGCCTGGCGACCCGACTTCAACGCCCTCGTCTACGTCCTCGCTGGGGCGGGCTTTGCCGGTCTCGAACGGGCGCCGCTCGCCGCCGGCCAGCTGGCGGTCTTCGGGGCCGGCGACGCCCTGACCGTCGCGGCGGCCCGGCTCCAGGAACGCCGGAGCCCGAACCTCGAGCTCCTCCTCCTCGGTGGCCGGCCGATCGGCGAGCCGGTCGCCTGGTACGGTCCGTTCGTGATGAACACGCGCGAGGAGATCATCCAGGCCATCGCCGACTACCAGGCCGGGCGACTCGGCCGGATCCCGGCCGTCCACGGTGCTCCACGCGAGCTCGTCGAGTCGCGCCCCGACGACGCCGGAACGCCGTCCGCGGCGGGGTAGGGGAGGCCCCGGCACCGGCCGGGGCGGCCGGGCCCACCCCGCGACACCGCCGGCCCTCAGGGCGCTGCGACCCGACCCGGTTCGCCGTCCAGGGTCGGCCCGAGGTCCGCTTCGCGCGTGGGCGCGACCGGGGCCGCCGGTCTGGTGGCGAGGCTCGAGCCGGCGACGACGAGGGCGAACCCGACGGCCATGGCCGGCGTGAACGTCTCGCCCAGGACGAGGACCCCGAGGACCGCCGCGAC
>Ga0272446_1006957_pt1 | contig 11503 bp, 9 predicted proteins | sample YNPCB0061_FD_194587 | JGI IMG/M metagenome (GOLD analysis project Ga0272446, IMG submission 194587) | Hot spring microbial mat communities from Yellowstone National Park, WY, United States - YNP-CB-006-1 | ecosystem: Environmental > Aquatic > Thermal springs > Hot (42-90C) > Sediment | place...
GACGAGGTGCGAGCGAAAAGTCCGGGCGCTGCCAAAAGCGATATTACGAGGATATTGTATTTTTGCATGGGTTACCTTATTGTACAATCAGTTTGAACATGCTGTCAGCATTCCTGGCTCCGGCGTTGGTTGTCGTCACTACTTTAAGGTAGTAGATGCCCGGGGAGACCTTGACAGCGGCAGAGTCGATGCCTGCCCAGGTGAGTTTCTTATTTGTTGGCGCATCTGAAGGCAACAGGTTCGCACGGTAGATTTCATTGAGTGCAAAATCGTAGACCACGAAATCATTCTGTGATGTACTGAATTGACTGCCGTCGGCATTTTCAATAGTCAATACCCCTGCAGTCGGATTGTACGGGTTCGGGTATGCCTTGAGTACCTGTGCGCTGTCAGGCAGCATATTGTTACAGTTGCATGCCAGTGCGGCTAATAGCAAAACTAACAGTGAGATTTTTTTCATATTGCTCCTTTGAATCTAACGGATCAGGCCTTTTGCTGAATTTTTCGTAATCTCTTTTGCTACTTCCTTGATTGACTCTGCCATAAATTCGAGCACATATTTAAGGCTCTTCTCGTCCATCGGCTGAAAACTGTCCAGTCCCCGGTGCTGCTGGTAGCGCTGGAAAGCTGCATTCACCTGCGCGACAAACTGTTGCGGTGTCATGTTAATACTTGCAATTTCGTGGCGCAGTTCGCGCGCCAGTTTCTCCAACCGGTGTAGCTGCGCCGGGTTGATTGTGCTGTAAAACTGGTTGAGAAACTGCTCGCTTAGCGGCTTATTGCCTGCAATCCACAAAGGTTCCTTCGGATCGTAAATCAGTTTGTCAGCCATGCACTCATCCCCTTTAATTCAATATCGGTTACTGCGTCTACAATCTTGCACCCAACTCTGCCCCTTCGGCAATGGCGCGTTTCGCATCCAGCTCTCCTGCTTCCCGCGCACCGCCGATTATGTGTACCGTCATACCTTTGCCAGTAAGACTGGGTTCGAGTTCGCGCAGCGGCTCCTGGCCGGCGCAGAGTATAATGGTGTCGCAAGGGAAGACCCTGGACTCTCCCCTCAGCGTGTAATGTAATCCCTCGTCGTCGATCTTATCATAGGTGACGTTGGAGATCTGCTGTACACGACGCTCTTCGAGTGTAATTTTATGAATCCAGCCGGTTGTCTTACCGAGAGTGCTGCCGAATTTACCTTTGCTCCGCTTGAACATGGTCACTTCGCGGGGAGCGTTTAAGTATTCGGGAGTTTTTGCGGTTAAACCGGCACGCACAGAGACCGAAAGATCAATCCCCCACTCTTTGGCAAATTCTTCGGGCTTCTGCCAGGTTGCATGGCCCGGGTCGGTGATATAGAGTGCGGTGTCATAACCAATGCCGCCGCCGCCGATAATTGCAACCCGCCTGCCCACCGGCTTCTTGTCGCGCAATACATCGACATAGCTTAACACTTTTGCGTGGTCGGCTCCCGGTATGGGTGGCTTACGCGGTACAATACCTGTGGCAAGTACAACCTCCTGAAAACCTGCTGCAGCCAGCTCTTCTGCGGTCACCTTTTTTCCGAGCCGCACCTCTACTTTATGCTCCTGCAGCATATTGCCAAAATAGCGGATCGTCTCTTCAAATTCCAGTTTCGAGGGGATCTGCTTTGCGATATTGAGCTGCCCACCGATGCTCTGCGCGGCATCATACAGAGTTACTGAATGCCCGCGCTGTGCAAGCACAGTAGCCACCGAAAGTCCGGCAGGACCTGCGCCCACGACGGCCACTTTCTTCGGTGCAGTCGTTTTGACGTAGTTCAGATTGGTCTCGTTGCATGCGCGCGGGTTGACCAGACAGCTCGTCAGCTTGCCGCTAAAGGTATGGTCAAGACATGCCTGGTTACAGGCAATACAGGTATTGATAAGGTGCGATTTGCCGGCACGCGCCTTGGCGACAAACTCCGGATCAGCGAGAAAAGGCCTCGCCATCGAGACGATATCCGCATCGCCGCGCGCAATGATCGCCTCTGCCAGTTCGGGTGTGTTGATACGGTTCGAAGTCACAACGGGTAGCTTTACTTCTTGCTTTAGCTTGCCAGTGACGCCCGCAAAGGCGCCGCGAGGTACCACCATGGCAATAGTGGGAATTCTTGCTTCGTGCCAGCCAATTCCCGTGTTAATAATCGTCGCTCCCGCTTTTTCGATTTCTTTGCCGAGCAGCACGACTTCCTCCCAGCTTGAGCCGCCCTCGACCAAATCCAGCAGCGAAAGGCGATAGATGATAATGAATTTCTCTCCCACCGCTTTGCGCACGGCATTGACGACTTCAATGGGAAAGCGCATCCGCTTTTCGTAAGTACCTCCCCATTCGTCGTCGCGGTTATTGGTGCGCGCGGCGGCGAATTGGTTGATGAGATAGCCCTCGCTCCCCATGATCTCTACGCCGTCGTAGCCAGCATACTGCGCCAGCTTGGCACAGTGCGCATAGTCCGCAATCGTCTTCAGAATTTCTTCATGGCTGAGTTTCTTCGGCTTGACGAAGTTAATGGGTGCCTGAATATCCGACGCGCCGACACAGTCGCGGTGGTAGCCATAGCGCCCGGTATGCAGTATCTGCATCGCAATCAATCCCCCGTTGTCGTGGACTGCCTTGGTGATCACGCGGTGTTCATCTGCCTCGTGCTCGGTGTCCATTTTGGCGGCTCCGGTGAAAACCCGCCCTGCCGGGTTTGGCGCAATACCGCCCGTAACAATAATGCCCGCCTCGCCGCGTGCGCGTTCGGCATAGAATGCCGCGAGCCGCTCAAAACCATTCTCCGTTTCTTCGAGCGCGGTATGCATCGAGCCCATCAGCGAGCGGTTACGTAGTTTCACAAAGCCAAGGTCGAGCGGCGAAAGAAAATTCGGGAACGGTGAAGGCATAGGGGTAAACCGGAATTTTTGAACAGACTTACAATAGGAAAACAGGGCGTATTTAGCCGACAGGTTTCTGGAGTTAGGGGCTTAAGCGGCAGGTCGCTTAAGCCCCTAAGCGTTTTCTGCTCGTTTATGCTATACAGCCGGCGGGCCAAATAAAATTCGTCACTTAACGAAATGTTGCATGTTGCGGCAATCCCTGCACAGCGGAAAACTATAGACGGGCAGAGCGCGAGTTCGCAATCGCAAGGCATGCAGCGCAATATTTTCCTTGAGGGCAATTTTGCGCCGATCAAAGAAGAACTGACCCTGACCAGTCCAAAGGATTTTATCATAAAGGGCAAAATTCCCCGTGACCTGCATGGTTCTCTTTACCGCAACGGCCCTAACCCGGCACAGAGCGTACCCGATAACCACCACTGGTTCCGTGGCGACGGTATGGTGCACCTGTTTCACTTCAATCGTGGCACGGTCTCATACCGCAATGCCTGGGCAAGAACTCCCACATTCAGCATTGAGCAGCGTTCGCGTAAAAGCCTTTTCCTGGGTGGCGGTCTGGCACTTTTTGCCAACGCGCAGCTTGTAGGCAAAGAAGTTTTTTCGCTCCTCGGTGGCCTGCTGCGTCACGGCAACGCCGATGTTTATACGCGGCTCATCAGCAAGGCCAACATGGCAATTTTACCCTTCCGCGACCAGATATACGCCCTTGCTGAAAGCAGTCCACCATTGCGACTCTCGGCAGCTTCGCTGGAAACCGAGGGATTTGAGGACTTTGATAGCAATTTCATCGGCCCATTTACTGCGCACCCAAAGATTGACCCACAGACGGGCTACCTCTACGGATTCGGCTACCGGGTCTTCGGCAAACCCCGGCTCGAATACTACGCCATCAACCCCTTGGGGCGCCTGGTAACTCGCACGCCGATAGACATTCCCTATGCGGCGATGATACACGACTTTGCTATCACGCGCAACTACGCGCTCATTCCGGTGTTTCCGGCAGTGAGCTCCCTCACAGCGATCAGGCGTGGCCGCCTTGCCGAATGGCAGCCGGAAAAACCGTCGCTTTTGTACCTACTGCAGCGCAGCGGCGAAAAAGAAAGCCTGCGGTCGTTCGAACTGCCGACGGGCTATATCTACCACTATGCCAATGCCTACGAAGATGCAGGCGCTGTCATTCTCGACGGATTCTTCTACAAAAGTCTGCCCCTGATGGGTAGCGATGCAGAGATACGTGAAGAGCTCTTTGCGGGAACGAACCCAGGCGCATTTAGTCGGTTTCGGCTCGACCTTAAGACCGGCCACGTGCAGCAGCAAACGCTCTGGCAAGGGGGATTTGCGGAGTTCCCCATAATCGACCACCGGCTCACTGGAGAGGAGTACGAGCATGTGTATGCGGCGCTCAGGAGGCCCGAATGTCAGAGTACCGAAGGTATATTCGACAGCCAGGTTACCTTCCACATACAAAAGGGCAGGCTGCGCAGCGAAATCACTCCGCTGCCGCCGGGCCACTTTGGGGGTGAAACGGTATTTGTTCCCACAGGAAAACCCGGAGAAAATAAAGGATACCTGCTAAACATCATCTACGACAGTCAGGCGAGAAACTCGTACCTCGGTATTTTTGACGCGGCCAGACCAGAAAAGCGTGCGTTGTGCGAGGTGCACGTCCCGCACCGTATACCGTATGGGTTTCACGGCGTCTGGCGCAGCGGCAGAAACTAAAACAGAGCTGGCAGGTTAAGAACGAGGAAAATCCCTATGGAAAGTCCACGCATGACTGAGTTTGCCCCCGAGCACTACATCAACCGTGAGCTCTCGTGGCTCATGTTCAACGAACGGGTACTGGAAGAAGCGCTCGACGCATCAAACCCTATGCTCGAACGCCTGCGCTTTTTGCTAATTACAGAAAATAACCTCGATGAATTCTTCATGGTCCGGGTCGCGGGTCTCAAGCAGAAACTCTTTAATGAGATCGATACCGAGAACGCCGACGGTATGCAGGTGCACGAAGTGCTCAAGCAGGTGAACGAAAAGGTCTGCGGCTACTACGACAAAGCTTACAGGCTGCTCGATACAGAACTGATGCCGCTGTTCAGTCAGCATGGTGTCAGCGTGGTTTCTGCTGAAGATCTGACCGCTGCAGAGACCGGCAGAGTCAGGCGCTATTTTGACAGCGAAATCTTTCCGATCCTTACACCACTCGCAGTCGACATCGGGCATCCGTTTCCGCGGCTCGCCAACCGCAGCGTGAATCTTGCAGTGTCACTCAGGCGCAAAGCGAAGCAAGATTCACCGGAGTATTTCGCCGTAGTACAGATACCGTCGCTTCTGCCCCGGCTTTTCCTGCTCGCGGAGAGTGAACAGGAGAGGCGCTATATTTTTCTCGAAGATATTATCCGCTTGTTTTCGCACCGCCTGTTCAAGGGTTTTGATGTCAGCGAAATTCACTCGTTCCGCCTTACCCGCGATTCAGATCTGGTGATCGAGGAGGATGAAGGCGAGAGCCTCATGAAGGTAATCCAGCTCGAGCTGCGGCGTCGCGAAAAGGGAGCCGCCGTACGCCTTGAGGTTAGGCAGACCATGCCGGAGAGAATACTGCAACGGTTGATGCAGGCGCTTGACCTGGGGCGCGACGACGTCTACGCCGTTTCAGGCCGTTTACCGATGTACTCGTACAAGGCGCTGCTCGATGATCCACTGGTGACAGCAGAGTGTTTTAAGGCATTCACCCCTGTAGCTCCGGTCAAGTACGACAGCCCGGAAGACCTGTTTGCGCAAATACGGCGTGCTGATGTGCTGTTACACCATCCGTTTCATTCGTTCGCGCTCGTTGAAGACCTGCTGGATGCGGCATCGGAAGATCCGACCGTGCTCGGAATCAAAATAACCCTCTACCGCACGGGCACGCGGTCGCGGATTGTCGACGCACTGATTCGCGCGGCACGCAACGGCAAACAAGTCACCGCTTTGGTGGAATTGCGCGCCCGCTTTGACGAAGAAACTAACATCCAGTGGGCCAAGCGCATGGAAGAAGAGGGAGTTCATGTCGTCTATGGCCTGATCGGTTACAAGACACACTGCAAGGTCGCGCTGATAGTCCGTAAGGAAGCAAGTAAAATTGTGCGCTACGTACATATGTCCACCGGCAACTATAACTCCGCCACTGCCCGTCTCTACACTGACCTTGGCCTGATGACCGTAGACCAGGATATCGCGCAGGACGTGACGCATCTTTTCAACTCGATTACAGGCTATTCTAAGTTGCCGGCCATGCAGAAGCTCGCAACCTCGCCTGGTAACCTGAAGGCGACGGTCATTAAGCTGATCCGGACTGAAAAGGCACTGGCAAAATCCGGCAAGAAAGGCCGGCTGATCGCCAAGATGAATTCGCTGGTAGACCCAGAGGTCATAGACGAGCTCTACCTCGCATCGCAGGCAGGTGTGCAAATTGATCTGATTGTGCGCGGTATCTGCTGTCTGCGTCCCGGCGTTCCAGGAGTTTCCGAGAATATCCGGGTGCGCAGTATAGTCGGTAGGCTACTCGAACACAGCCGTATTCTGGTGGCCCACAATGGCGGCGATCCAAAGATCTACCTCATGAGCGCCGACTGGATGCCCCGTAATTTTGTCCGGCGGGTTGAGATAGCGTTTCCCATTGAAGATGAGTCCATCCGCGAAACGCTGCTGAAGCAGATTGTGCAGCGTTATCTCGATGACACAGATTCGGCACGTATCCTCCAGGCAGACGGCACATACCGCCGTATCCGAGAGCCTGGCACCGAAGGTTTGAATGCGCAGCGTTCCTTCATTGCAGAAAATCGGTCGGGAGTCGAGGAAAAACCCGCATCGGGTAAGAAGCTCCACAAAAAGGCCAAACGCCCGGCGCCGCGAAAGTAAGATTCTGCTATTTGAATTGACGACGGCCATGCAGCAGCCGAGCGTGTGCCATGAAAACGATCGACCAATGGCTTGAAGAATACGGCGACAGCCACCGTAACAAGACCAACAAGCTGATCCACTGGATCTGCGTGCCGACAATTATGTTTACCGTGATCGGGTTCTTTTACTCGATCCCGCGGGGTGAGCTCTTCAATTGGGCGCCACCGCAGCTCGCCTTTGTTGCCAATTGGGGGGGAGTGCTACTTCTTCTGGCATCGCTCTTCTATCTGCGGCTTTCATTCGCTATGTTTCTGGGTATGACACTCATTGCGCTGGCGATGCTCTTTGCTGCCAATGGGCTTTCCCGGGTTGTCGTGCTCTGGCAGCTGTGCCTGGTCCTGTTCGTCGTCGCCTGGATTTTCCAGTTCATTGGGCATAAGATTGAAGGCAAAAAACCCTCATTCTTCAAAGATCTGCAATTCTTGCTGATCGGGCCGGCATGGCTCTTGAGCTTCATTTATCAAAAAGTCGGTATTCGCTATTCACCTGCCCCTTAAGGCACTTCCTCAAGCACAAAGGGCGGCAGGCCGGTATAAATGGCCTGCTGCGTTTCTTCTGTCAGGTTGTTGCCGCTAAATATCCGGATTCCGGGAGCATAGATATTGCGATCGGCAAGGTAGAGCTTGCCGTTGGAGTGCAAAAGAAAATCGGAGAAATAGCCACCGTTTGTGCGCGATAAAGAAGCCGCCACGCGCGTCACACTGTGCGTTGTCGCATTGAAGAGACCAAAGACACTATTGAGGCTCGTATCATTCCCTATAAAAACTCCGGAGCCGTCTGCGCGAATGTGGCAGTCGCTGATCTCGTAGCCCGCCTGCGCCTCGGTGATGGGGGGAGTTAGGAGCGTATCTGTGGCAAGACTGTATTCGAGGCAGGCACCGTCGAGCGATGCGTTGGCATAGAACAGTCCCGGCGCAGCCAAAAGCAGCGAATTGCGACCGGCATGGTGGTGCAAACGCGAAACCGGGTTTGAATGCGTGAGTAAAGTACTAAGCACAATCAGGTAGTTAGTTGTATCAACTTTCACAAGATAACTCTGGCCCACGGGTGGCCAGATCGCTTCGGTAGCAGCGCGATTGAGCCGCTGGACAGCGATATACAGATAGCCATTGGCGTACACCGCAGAGGAAATCTCAGCGTATCCGTCGCCATCGACATACGCTCCGAGGTCAACTTCGCCGACGAGATTTCCCCGGGAACGATCCAGAATACTGACTTTGCTGCGGTTATAGAGCGTGACTGCCATTCTGTTACCCGGTAAGAAGGCGATATCCTGTGGATTTGCCTGCGTGCCCACTGAGCGTTCATAGACAGTTTCGTACCGGGCTATATTATCCAGTCTTCTGACTGAATCAGAGCCTAAGCGCTGTATAACATAAGTGGACTGGTCGGCAGCATTGTAGCGCAGTGCAGAATCGTTGTAGATGGAAACGATATCCCTTGTAACGGATAACGATTGCGGGTCTATGGCACTCAGGAACCCCGTTGAGAAATCTGTGCCTACCATGAGGATTACTCCACTTGCGGGTGCATTTGGTCTGGGTGGGCGCTCGTAGTCAGCGCAGCTGCCGGCTAAAAGCAGCAGGCAAAGTCCATAGTGTTTTCGTTTTACCATTGCGCAGTCCATTTTGCGAGAAAGTACCTGCCTGGAAGCGTATAACCGATAATATCAACTTCCCGGTCGTCGAGAAGATTTTTCACCGTAAAATTCAGAATATGCATCGCGGCACCCCGAATGATATAATCTACACCCAAGTCCACCAGCGTTTTTGAGCCGAGGTAGAAGTTATAGCTATTGTACCGGTCACGGAAAATAGCTCCCCGGTACTCGACAGTGCTGATGAAGCGCAGCGGCTCAACGAAAGCCGTGAGTGCCGCAACTGCATGGTGCCGCGGTCGCAACGGTAGATACTTATCCTGATAATAAGGAATGCTGCCGTAGTCCTTAGCGTCAAGGTAGGTATAACGTAACGAGAGCATAAAGCGCTCGGGCCAGTTGAAGAGCGCTTCATTCTCGACTCCCCAAATCTGAGCGCTCGAAGCATTGACCGCAATCAGTGTGCGCGCAGAATTTTGCGTGAAGATGATATAATCTTTGGCCCCCGTAAGCCACACCTCGCTGCGCAGCGAACAGACCAGGGGCCTCAGGCAAGTAAATGATCCGCGCACGCCCCCGGCATTGGTCAGCGCATTTTCGCTGCGCAGATTTTCGGACGGAGTAACGAAAACATTGTCGCCAAAGCGTTCGTACAAAGTTGGAGGGCGGTAAGCCGATGAAACCTGTCCGTAAATCTCGAGTGTGCTTTCGCGGTGCAACTTGTCCGCTTCAGGGGCAAACAGGTAAAGCGGCCGCAGCGCCGCAAGGCCCGATGCGCTGGCGCCGGACTGCGTGAAAATTTGCGCATCCGAGGCAAAGAATGCGCTCCGCGCTGCATCGTCGCGACTCTGCGTAGCATTTGCCTGACCCGCTATGCGAAAGAGGTTGCGGTCAAAAGACAAAGCAACGGTGGCCTGCCCCTCGCGCCTTTCGGCGATTTGGCTTTCGTTGAGAACAATACTCTGCTGTTTAAGGCGTATGTGCACGGCTGCATCAAGATGCTCGGTTCGGTAGGCATAACTGCCGCCACCGAGGTATTGCGGGGAGTGGGATTTCTGGCCGCGTGAGAAGAATAACTCCAGATTCGGGTCATCCAGTGCCGAGCGGTCCAGGGTAGCCGAACCAAACAGTATGACGCGCTGGTTTTCTGTCACGCGGTTTTCAACCGACACTGCTGCGGTATAGCGTTCGTCTCTCTTGCGCACCGCCTGGAGTGGCTGATTTGCTACGCCCGGCAGACCGCGTTCTGAGTAGTTCAGATCAACAAGGGCCGAGAGCTTCCACGATGCAGCGGCATATCGCTGAAAAAGTGTGTAACCAATGCGCGAAAAATCTTCATTTTGTCTTATCTGTGTTGTGTCGTCCTCAGGGTTTTCGGCCGTACCGTTGTTGCTCTTAAACCAATATCTTGCCCGGCTCTGCTCGACGTTGACAAAGTGGATTCCCGTATTCGCCAGCCTGGCGACCGATAAACCCGTACCCAGGAGACTGGTGGCGTAGGTCTGCGTGAGATACTCAGTCGCATTTTGGGCTGTTTCCCGCAGGCGAAAGTTCATCGCTCCGCCAATATTGACGGCCGGCAGGTGCGACGGTATAAATGAGGGAAAAATCTCTACCGAATCCAATAGCGGCAGCGGCAATGTCTCGAGATTCAGCGGAGCATTATAGGGCTTAGGCAAAGGCATACCTTCCAGAAAATACTCCACCTGCTCGGGATTCGAACCCCGAATACCGAGTACACTCTGAGTGCCCGGTGCGCCAGCGCGGTTAACCTGAATACCCGTCTGTTTTTGCAGCACATCGCTTGCCCTCTCGGAAAGAGCCGCTTCATTCGCTTCCGCGAGCGGTATCACGCGGTAGTTACCAGCGGCCTTAATTTCGGCACGCGAGATGAGGCGTATGGGCTTTTTGGCGCGGCGCAGCGAAGGTATGCGGCATTCTTCTGTGCTAATCTCATCTGGTCGGCATGACAGCAGTTCATCGCTCGCTGCTCTGCCGACATGCGTCCAAACAAGCAGCGATGCTGCAATAAGGTGTCGCCGGCTATTCCGTATAGCGCGCGACAACGCCGTCGATATCCGGGCCATTGGCAATACCATCCTTCACGAAGACGGCCCCGGTATCTGGGTTCGTGCGCCGGTTTGCAGGTGTCAGCCGCAGGTAGGTAAAACCGCCATTTTTGAGTTGGTCACGCAGCGCAGCGGTGCAACCCGTCGCCCAAGTATTGCTGTCGGAGAGATCATCGAGATCAAAGGCATCGCCGCCACCGTTCAGCACTCCGTCGCTGTCATCGTCGCTGAAAAGCTGTGCCACGGTCATGTTGTTTGAATCGACGTTGTAGATGACCGGTGTCTTGCCGGCAAAACGCAGCCAATACGCCGGGTCATTGGAATACGTCGTTTCCGTGCTATAGGTATAATCGGGCGCAAAACCGCAGTAGTTGGTGCCATCGTTCGACACTTCGACAATGATGAGATCCATAAAGCGCGTGTTGGGATTGCCGCCTATATAGAACCCATTCTCGTAAACAATAAAGTCAGCGCCGGGGCCGTTCAGTACCTTTTTGCCCGAAATGCGCAGCGTCAGGTGAGTTGATGCGCCGGTATTATCGAGCGAGAACACATCAAAACTGCCGGCACCTGTGCCTGCGCCGCGGACGCCGTTGACGGCCTTTTGCTTGTCGTAAAATCCCGAACCTGTATGTCCAGGGGCATCTTCCACGCTGTCGAAAAGATAAAGAGCTGAAGTGGGAGCTCCCCCGCCTCCCCCTGCTCCCCCACCAACTGAGAGATTAGCATTGGCGGCATTTTCTTTTTCGATATTGGCGCAGCCTACGGCTGCAACGGCGAAAAGGGCTAACGCCCATCGCCAGAAAAATGGTTTGAGTTGCATTTTTAGCTCCTTCTGCTGGCAAGCCAGCATTTAGAGCCCGCGCGCACTGAAATGATACAGATTTTTCAGCACTTTTCGGCCTGCGACCATAACCTCGGGTCATCAGGCACCAGAGTTCCAGGCTTTTCCGTGCTTTTAATGGCCGGACACGCTTTTTATGCAAAGCTTTTGCCAGGCCGAA
>Ga0272446_1006958_pt1 | contig 11502 bp, 7 predicted proteins | sample YNPCB0061_FD_194587 | JGI IMG/M metagenome (GOLD analysis project Ga0272446, IMG submission 194587) | Hot spring microbial mat communities from Yellowstone National Park, WY, United States - YNP-CB-006-1 | ecosystem: Environmental > Aquatic > Thermal springs > Hot (42-90C) > Sediment | place...
TTCCACATCGTCGAAGTCCACTATGTCAGCAGTTTCGGCATCGGGATCAAGGGCGAGGCTGAAATCTGCTAGTTCTTGCGGGTCTAACTGCTCGGCTGGGGTGCTGTGGGGCGCAGGTTCTAAACTTGCTTCCGCACTGTCGGCATCATCCAATTCCACATCGTCGAAGTCCACTATGTCAGCAGTTTCGGCATCGGGATCAAGGGCGAGGCTGAAATCTGCTAGTTCTTGCGGGTCTAACTGCTCGGCTGGGGTGCTGTGGGGCGCAGGTTCTAAACTTGCTTCCGCACTGTCGGCATCATCTAGTTCCACATCGTCGAAGTCCACTATGTCAGCAGTTTCGGCATCGGGATCAAGGGCGAGGCTGAAATCTGCTAGTTCTGGATCATCTTCTAATGCTTCAAGGTCTGACTGCTCAGTTTGATATGTAGCGGCAGAAGCATCAAACTCCTCATCTTCATCTAGTTCAGCGTCCTCCAAACCTTTTTCAACAGAAGCAAGGGGCATTTCTTCCTGATCGGCATCGCTGATCTCGCTGTTAGTAGATTCTGAGTAATCTGCTTCGGTGTAGTCAAAGTCATCATCTTCATAATCGTCTTCCGCAAATTCCTGATCAAACAGGCGATCGCTAATTTCTTCAGAAGCAATGTCGTAGGTTGCCACTGAGTCGGAGGGGGCTGCGGCACTAGCAAGGATCGCCTCAGGCAGACGGAAGAAGCGAATCCCTGCCAGCAGTTGTTGGGCGATACTACCCATTGTCTCCGCCTTTTGCCTTGCCGTTGCCGTGAGGTTAGCGGTTTGTCCCGCCAGAGTGGCAATTTCGCTCATATATTTCGCCGTAGAATCGGCGGCGGTGGCAATCTCCAGCGACGAACCCGTGACGGTCTGTCCCACACGCACCACCTGCTCAGTTACTTGACGCACACTCTGGAAGGCGGTGGCGGATTGTTCTACCCCAGAGGTAAAGCCTGCCACCAGACCGCCTAACCCCTGCACTTCTGTATCTACCGCTGACACCACCGCCTGAATCTGTCCCGTGCGCTGGCGCAGGAGGGTCAAGCCTTGGTTGGTTTGGGTCGCTAGGGCATTCACCTGTTCGGCGATCGCCTCAAATTCGCGCGCCACACCAATAAACTGCTTGGGGTCTCTCTGTTCGGCGGCACGGGCGGCTACCAGCGTAGCGTTGATCGCCAGCACCTGCGTCAGAGAAGCGATCTGGCTCTGGTCTTGCACAAACTGTTCCGCTAGACCAACAAATTCCCCTAGAGTTTTCATTCTCTGCACAATCTGTGCCGAGCCTTTTTGCAGTACGGCAATCCCTTCGGTTAGTTTGGTAATGGCTGACTGGGCGCTTTCTACAGTTTTTTGCACTTCTTGCAGGGCTTGGTTGGCAATTTTTACCTGCTCGGCAGAGCTTTTGGCTGAAGCCGCTACCTGCTCCGTCAAGGCTGTACCCTGAGCCACCGACTGCGCCTGATCTACTGTATTGGCGGCTACCGTGCGGGCTAGTACCTGCAATTCCTCTGCCCCTGTTGCCACCTGTTGCGCTGTGGCTAACACACTGGCGATGGTTTCCGCCAGTCTCTCGCGGAGGCGGTTCAGGGTGTCTGCCACCAGACCTGTAGCGCGATCGCTCACCTCTGCTTCTACGGTCAAATCCCCCTCTTCAATGGAGGACACCACCTCCAGCAAAATGCCCACTTCCTGCTCACTGGCTTCAGCCTCCTGTTGCAGTTCGGCGGCAACTTTTTGGCGTTCTTCTGTCTGCACTGCTCGCGCTGTTTCCTCCCTGATCTGCTGTTCATGGAGGTTGATTTGGTCAATCAGTTTACGGAAAGCAAACTGCAACTGCTCCAGATCGTCAATACTCCCGCCGCTTGCAGGTTTACCGCCTCGCTCCACAGTTAAGCGATCGCACTGCTCCAAAAGAGGACGCACCCTGCGTTTGAGATAACCAGACAGCCATAGAACTACTACAGCCAGCAACAAACCCACGCCCGCTGTAGCTACCAAAACAGGCAGTAACAGGCGATCGCGTACAGTAGCTTCAGGTACTACACCAATAATGCGCCATTGACTGGTTCCTAGCTTGCGATAGGCAAATAGGTTGCCCCCCTGCTGATTCAGCCCCGCCTCCTTATTAGCGGCTTCCGCCCAAATACTGCGCAGATCGGCTACTTTTTCTACAGTATCTCCAGCGGTGACGCGACTGGGATCAGGCGGAAACAGCAGTAATTTGCCTTTGGCTGAAGTCAATACCAGATAGCCATCTCCCGCCTGATTATTAACCTGTGCCACTAGCTTTGGCACATCCACATCGGCACTGGCAACGCCAATCACACCCTGCTTATTGGCGGGATCAAAGAAGATGGGCGTACTAAAGGTAGTGATTAGAGTTCCTCCAGTTTCTCCCACCTTTACTGGCTCTGTCCAGCCGCCAGTTCCCGTTAAAGCCCGCTGTACATAGGCATCATCTGGATTGCTACGACGGCTCTTTTGTGGTTGGGGTTGGGTCAGCCAATAGCTGGAAAAAGTAGTTGTGCCACTCACCAGTTGGGAGGATTGTTGGTCTAAACCAAAAGCCAAAACCCCAGAATTAGCAGAACTAATGGTTTGCAACAGCTGATCGTAGGCTTGCGGACTGCGGTTACCCAGCCGAAATAAAGTTTGCGCCCCCACCGCAAGGGATTGCGTGGCTTGCTGAATACTGGTCAGTCTCACCTCCAGTGCCTCGGCTTGGGCTGAGACCCTCTGCTGAAGCTCTCGCTGGGCACCAGCCAACAGCTCTTGATACACCACAAAGCCTAGCCCCCCTAGACCCACCACAGCAGAGCCAAAACTGTAGAGAAGCAGTTTGACACTCAAGCCACTCCCACCCTGTGGTCTGATTTTTACTGAAGTGTCTGCTGTAGGCTTGGCTGATATTGTTTGGGATACCATAATGTTGCTCTTAGAGTTTTTAATTACTGGACAGGGGAGTAACTGTGCCACCTTTGCGGTTGCCACAACTGTAGGGGTAACTGCGCCATCAGAGCTTCCACAGATAGATGGTCGGGGGAGGCGGTGTATTGTCCAGCGGGGACACTGCTCAACACCCGATCCACCACTACACCAACTCCTTCTAGTCCCCCTGCTAATGCGGAGAGATGCACCACCGAAAATGTCTCGGATAACATAGCAGATAATTCCCCAAAAACACGGCGCAAAATCACCAGAGGGATGACAGCGCCTTGATGATGGATCAGACCAGCGATCGCTCGATCATAAAAAGGCACAGCCATAACGCTCGAACGATCTACCACAATTATGCTGGACACAAATGCATCAGGGAATACCACAACTTGCTCTTTACTACCCCCAATACCCGTCAAAATAAAGCGATTGTAGGTAGTTGCCGCATTCATAGCTATTTAACCTTTTGCTTGACTCTTTGCAAAACTTCCAGCAAATTATCACGGCTGACGGGCTTAGGTAAATAGTCATCCGCCCCTGCCCGCTTGATGCCGTAGTCAATCTCTAGTTTGGTGCGCTTGGTAGAGGAGAAAACCACATACTGGTTGGAGGTCTTGGGATTGGAACGCAACTGCCTCAAGAACTTGTAGCCGTCTTGTTCTGGCAAAACAATATCGAGGAACATAGCGGCATAACTACCGCTGGCGACTTTATCAATCACCCCATCAGTAGATTCACAAATATCCACATCATGCCCCAGTTCCTTGAGCATAGCACTCAACAGAGTGCGCTCGGTAGCACTGTCATCCACAATCAAAAACCTATGACCCATCGCTTACCTCGACCACCAGTAAATTGCTGTTAAGAGAATTATGCACATAACAATATAGGTGTAAAAATGCCGAAAATACAAGTAAAAAATCGCATTTATACCAGTGCATCCGTAGATAATGGAGCTAATTCGCGCAATAATTCCCGCAATTCATCACGGAAACGCTCAGTATCTGCCTGCGATCGCGCTTTGGCAATAAAGCGACAGTTTGCCCACCTCGCTCTAAAACTGTTAGTCATATTGTTTTCGGCGGTAACCAATACTAGCGGCAGATTTTGCATATCGGGATGACGGCGAATTTGTTTGATTAGCTCAAAGCCATTCAATCCAGGCATATTGATGTCAGCAAATACCACGTCGGGGTGATAGGACATAATCTTTTGTGTGGCTTGGGTGGCATCTTCGGTGACCTCCACTTGATAGCCCCACCCCGTTAACAAACTGCGAAACTGACTCAGTAAAAGGGTTGAATCATCCACAATGAATACTTTGGGTTCTTTGCTGGCTGGAGCGGGCGGAGTACCGTCAAGGGTGCCTTGCTGATCTTTGACCACATCTCTTTCGGGCAATTGCAAAATTTTAATGATTTGCTTTTGTGCTAAACGATCCAGCAATACAGCGGTACGGTACAGGGGTTGCTTGAAGGTCTCGGCAATTTCGGTGATGCGGTGCTGACCTGTAGTTACTTTGGCAAATAGGGGAAAATTATCATTGCCGACCCGTGCTAGGAGGTTGGCGGCATCCAGTAGCTGTACCCGCTGAAACGGATGCTTAACATCTTGAAATTCCTCTTGCCAACGGCGCACCTCGGGCATAATTGCCTTTTCCAGTTCGGCTATGTTGTGGGCGGGAAGTTCTACCGCCAGATCGGCTGTGGGATACCAAGTAAAAGTAAACCTTTCTTCCAGATGTAGCGCAAGGAAGTTCTCATTGATTACCTCCAACAGTACCTGCTTGGTTTGCTCGGGGAAGCGGCGATAGACTTGGGAGACAAAGGAGTAACAGTAAGGTCGATTGGCTTGTTTAACTTCTAATTCTGGAATGCGAGCAAACTTAATCCCTTTGGCGGCAAATTTGGCGACAAGCGTGGGGATGACAAAGCCTTCTTGCTCCATGGTGGCAACTCCGCCGCCCGTCAGTAAAATCTTCCAGTGATGGTGCTTAGTTTCTACATGGAGCACTCCTGTGGAGCGACTCATCACCCGCATTGCAGGTAGTAAAACATTGAGGGTAGCGTCTTTGACGACCTGACCATCGGGTGGTGAACTGGAGTGTAGTCCTACATTTAGATGTGTGGTTGACATAGCGATCGCATCCAGTTAGGTTTAAGGTGAGCTATTGACCAGCAGGAATCTCATTTTCACTATAGCAATTTTCGGCAAGAAGCGCAGTTCTGTCAAATACATTTCTACCTTACACTGAACTATCAGTGGACAAGGGCACAGTTTCCCGCAAAATGCCCCGCAGTTGATCGCGAAACTCTTGCACATGTATATCGTCATTGCTTTTTGCCTTGGGCAGGAACTTGCAGTGCGCCCAGTTTGCCCGAAACTTATTTGCCATATTATCAGCGGAAGTAATTAAGACTAATGGCGTATCTTTTAAGGGAGCTTCGCGCCGAATCTCTTTGATCAGTTCAAAACCGCTGATACCAGGCATATTGATGTCCATAAAGACCAAGTTTGGTTTGCGCTCAAGCATGACTTGACGCACCGTGTAGGGATCGCTAATCAAGTGGGCGCGATAGCCCCAACTTTTCAACAGCTCACCAAATTGCTTTAACTGGATGGGCGAATCATCGACTACCAAAATCTGGGGAACATTCTTTGTCTCTAGGTCATCGGGGGCGGTCTCCTGATCTTGGGTGCGGGCTTGGCGAAACACAAGGGGCAAAATGGCAACGGTACGCGACTCAGCCAGCTTGTCCAATTTTTGGGCGGTACGGGAGATATGTTGCTTAAATTCATCGGCTATTTCGGAAATGCGAAACTTGCCGTTGGTCACTTTGGCAAACAGGGGCAGATTGGCGATGGAACTGGTTTGATCCAGCAGTTGGACTGTCTGATAAGGGTGACGAATATGTTGCAGGAGTTTCCACTGTTGCACCGCCCGCTTAGCGACATCATCCAGCACGGCAAACTTCCAAGTGGGGAGTTGCAGATCGGGAACATGGGATAGGGGGTGCCATGTGGCAGTAAAGTTGGTTTCTAGGTAAATTGCCAACAATCCTTCGAACAGGATTTCTTTGAGGAGGGGACGCACCTGCTCTTCTTGACTGAGGTAGATTTCATTGATTGCTTCGTACAACTGGATTCCTCGTAGATTATCCGTGAGCAGGTTGGCTTGGGGTACTTGCAGTTTGTGGGTGCGCAATTTACGCACGATGGTAGTAGCAAGTTCCGCTTCCTCATCAATTAGGGCAATACTACCGCCCCACATCAATAACCGCCAACTGTGGTAGGGAGTTTCTACCCGCAAAACCCCTGTGCTATCCACCAGCATCTGCACAGTGGTCAGCAATGAACTTAAGTTCATGTTGGGCATTGCCTTACCTGGATGGATCGCGTGAGCGAGACTGCCAGTGGCTGGTTTTGATGACTGAGTCATACCAAACTGTTTTTGGCGAGTGGCTTACCTCAATATTATGCCTAATTTAGCTGAACGGATCAGGAAATTATGTAATGCGCTTGAATAAGCGGGTAGTGGGAATCGAACCCACAACTAATGCTTGGGAAGCATTCATTTTGCCACTAAACTATACCCGCACTTTGTGAGTAACACGGGCTTAGGGAAACCAACGGGGGCGCAGTCCCACCAAGTCAGTTACGGTGATTTTGGCTGTTGCTAAATCAATAACTACTAATCTAGCACTTGACGGGCTGTTTTGTGCGGCACTGCTGAGCGCTAAGTATTTGCCATCGGGGGAGAGGTGCATCTGCAAATTCCGCTGTTGGGGGAGATCGGCGATTTTGCGGACTTGTTTGCTGGCAAGCTCAACTATGGCAAGGTAGGGTTCTTCTTGGAAATAGGTTTGGCTGTCGTCAATTTGGGTGAGCAGGCAGTAGAGGTTTTGTTCGAGGGGATCAAATTGGGCGGAAAGTACTGAGCCTTTGATGCGGGCGAGTTCGATTTGATCGCCTGCATTGGTAACTAAATAGAGCGATCGCGTGAAGTCTTTGTTGAAGGCTACAGTCGCCGCTCTCTGCCCACTGGGGGAAAAGTTGAGCAAACTGCCAAAGCGGGGTAAAAAATCCAATGGTGGCACTGAGGGTTCTAGGGCAAGAATGGCAATTCCTTCTCCCTGTGCCATGGCTACGGAGGTGCTGTCGGGGGCAATCATGAAGTCACCACCGGGTTGGCTGTCAAGGGGTTGGGGCGGCTGGTTGTCTTTGATAATCCATAAGCCATAACTGCCTTTCTGTTGGCGGTGCAGTCTTTGCACCACAATGACAGAGCCGTCGGGGGCGAGGTCGAACTTGAAGTTTTGGTAGGTGTCGCTGTCTAGCACTAGGGTGGTTTCGGTGGAGTTTTCGGAAAAGGTAAGGCGGTACAGTTTTTGCTCGAGGAGATTGCTATGGGGGGGAATGGCTGTATAGAGTATGCGATCGCGCTGGGGATAAATCCTAAAGTCAGTAACTATTAGATCATTGGGGGTGAGAATGTGGGTTTGCTGGTGCTTGAGGTCATAGGTGGCTAACCTGCCTTGGGCATCGATGTAGGCAAGCACAGGATCGGGGGTGTGGAAGTTGCTCTGGAAGGGCTGGAGCAGTTGTTTGGCGCCTGCTTCGGCAGAAAAGCGATCGTAGGCGTTGGTAATTTTCAGGCTAAACGCAGTGCCATAGGGGACTGGTTCGGTGAGGGTGTATGCCATGCGCCGCCCTGCCCAGCTAAATTTGCCTTTGAGGGGTGGCTCGATGTGCAGGTTGCGCTCCACGCTGGGGCGATCCATGGGACGGCTGAAGTTTACTAAAAAGGCGCGGTCTTGGGAGCTGATCTGGCGGTTGTGCCACGAAAAATCTAGAACATGGGGAGCAGTGCGATCGCCAATCCAGATCACCAAGCCAATACTTAAAATTAGTGCTAGGCAGATCAAGCCCACCAATTTATCGATGGGTTCCAGCCTTGGAGAGTGCTTGTCTGATTGCCTAGAGGAGCGTCCTGCCATAGAGTAAAGAAAATCCAAGCCAGTATTATGCCATATCAACATCTTTGGATTGAGGGCTACAGCCGCAGTGGAAAAACTGCTCTCGCCATCTCAGAGGTCAGCCATTGGGAGAGAGGGGGGTTGATTTTGACCACAGATAGCAGACAGCGCCACCGCCTCGAGCAGGAACTGCAGGCTAAATTAACCCAGCCCCAGCAAATTGTCGTTGAGAGCTGGCAGGGGTGGGTGCAAAAACAGGTTGTGTTATTTTTCCCGCTTTTAACTCAGGTTTTGCAGTTACCTAGTCGTTTTCCTATTGTCCTACGGGTAGAGAAGGAGCAGGAATTAGCGCGGGATTTGTGGCGATCGCAGATGACGCAGGGAGAGCTCAAAGTGCTGGGGGTAAATCCCGATCGCTTGGTGCGCCGTTTGCTCGATCTGTATTTGCTGGCTGGCAATAGTGGCAAAAATATTGCTGTGGTGGCAGACTTGCTGGCAGAAGGTTGGGATGTACCTTTGCCGATTGCGGCGATCGCCAGCGCCCTCAAAGCATGGCAGGAATTCTGCTACCAAAATAGCCTGCTCACCTACGGTATTTCCAGCGAACTATTTGGACAGTACCTACTGGCTCAACCCCGATATGCCAGCTACTTACAGCGGCAATTTGGCTATCTGTGGGTTAGCTGTGCCGATGAACTACCAGCGATCGCCTGTCAATTTACGCAACTGATGATGCAGTTGGGGGCAAACATTATGATTACCTTTAACCCCAAGGGAGCAGCACGGTCAGGACTAGGAGCTGATGCCCCACTGTGGCAGAACACCCTGCGCCCCCAATGTAGCGTAACTACTTTGCCCCCACCCCAGGACAGCCTAGCGCATCTCTTTCCTGAAATCCAGCGCACCGTGTTTGATCCCACCTTTTCACCTCCAGCCTGCATCCCCCAGCTAATCAGGCTGGAAACAGTCTCCCGCTCTAGCCTATTGCGCCTAGTCAGTGAAACCATTGTGCACAGTATTCAAAGCCACCTGGTAAAACCAGAAGAAATCGCCATCATTGCCCCCGGAATGGATGCGATCGCCCGCTACACGATCACCCAGATTTTGCAAAGCCATCAAGTCCCTATTTCTAACCTAGCCGATCAACTTCCCCTGAATCAATCCATCCATGTGCGATCGCTCCTGAGTCTATTCGCTCTGTTTTACCCCAAGCTGGGCAGACTGATCAACAAAGCAGATGTCGCCGAGATGTTGCAGACCCTGCAACCAGCGATCGATCCCGTACGAGCGGGGATGCTTGCCGAATACTGCTTTAAGCCCGACATTGACCATCCCCAACTCCTCGACAGCACAACCTATGTCGAATGGCATCGCTTGGGATATGAGGCAACGGAAGCCTATAAGGCAATCCGCCAATGGCTTGCAGAGCAACACCAGACCCCGCCAGCCAATCCCCTAATCTTTCTGGATCGAGCAATTCAGCAGTGGTTTCGCCCTCAAGCCCTGAACCACCAACAGATTCTGCCCCTCAGAGCCTTAGTGGAAACAGCACAGCACCACTGGGAAACCGCTTACCGCCTCAGCGGTCAACTAGGTCAGAGTATCGATCATCTCAGTTTGGTCACCACTTTGATTGCCAACCTACAGCAGGGCACAGTTACCGCCAATCCACTGCCTGCCAAAACGGAGCCAGAGGGAGTAACCCTAACCAACATCTATCAATATCGTATGCATAGGCGATGTCATCGCTGGCAGTTTTGGCTAGACATTGGCTCTAATTTATGGCTGGAAGGCGGATCAGCCGTTCTCTATGGTGCACCGCTCTTCCAAAGCCAATGGCAGGGACGCTGGAATAGCCAACTCCAAGATGCTGTCAATCAAGAACGCTTAGAGCGAATCTTTCTTGATTTGCTGTGCCGTTGCACTGAGAGAGTCTATTTAGGCTACAGCGAGTTGAATGTCAAAGGACAAATTCAGAGCGGCTTCATGCAACCTCTATTGGATATTGCCAGTAACATAGCTAGTTAATTTGGGTGCTTCAAGTTAGAGGAAAATCTGGGAAAACTGGGGATTTTGCTTTTCGCTTAACTCCTTTATTTCCCTGTAAAATACATTTCGCAAGGGTAGCAAGAAACTGCTATAGTTACAATGCCATCGCTAATTATTCTCTACTCTTTCCTACATCACTAATGCCAGAGAACCTCCATTCACATTGCCAAACCAAGAATTTAAGAGAAGCTCCAAAGCATTGTCATAAAATAGTTGACTAAATGGCGAGCCATCTCAAAATAAATGTTTCAACTAAGTAATGAATGTTAGCAGTCGCTTCTTAGGAAGAGTCTGGTAGAGTTGTATGCTATGCCATCATTAGTAAATGTAGTAAAGTAAAACTAGCAAACTTTAGGGTGGGTAGCATTCATACATACCTCCTTGGAGACAGTCAAGCGAGAAATTTTTCCCTTCTAGGGGATGAGTAGAATTACTTAGTTAATCTATCCACTGTCAGAGGGCTAAAGCGAGGTAGATAGCCTAGATTGAAGTTGCTCATTATTTCCGAAACAATATGGCAATTACGCTTGAATCAGCCCGTAGCATCTTCCCCACGACTCAGTTTGCTGATGCAGTGCCAGCCACTATGGCGCGTTTCAATCAATTATCTGCTGAAGATCAGTTGGCTTTAATTTGGTTTGCCTACACCGAAATGGGCAAAACCATCACCATCGCCGCCCCCGGTGCCGCAAGTATGATCTTGGCAGAAGGTCTGCTCAACAAGATTCGGCAGATGTCTGCTCAAGAGCAAACCCAAGTCATGTTTGACCTTGCCAACCGTGCCGATACACCGATCTGTCGTGCCTATGCTGTCTTTTCGCCTAACATCAAGCTCGGTTTTTGGTATCAACTAGGGCAGTGGATGGAAGAACGCATTGTTGCCCCCATTCCCTCGGATTATCAACTCTCAGCCGATGCCTCAGCCGTTTTGGAAACTATTCGCAATCTTGATGCAGGTCAGCAAATCACCGTACTACGCAGTGCTGTGGTGGACATGGGCTATGATCCCGCCAAGGTCAACGAACTGCCCCGTATCACCGAGCCTGTGGTTGCCCCCAAAGCCTTGTCTCAGCGTACCAAAGTGCAGATTGAGGGGGTAACTAATCCCACAGTGCTTGGCTACATCGACAATATGAATGCCAATGATTTTGATGGGGTGATTGCTTTGTTTGCTAGTGAAGGGGCTTTGCAACCGCCGTTTCAGCGTCCTATTGTGGGGCGTGATAATGTGTTTCGCTATTTGCGTGAGGAGTGCCAAAACCTGAAATTGATGCCTGAAAGGGGTATAGTTGAGCCTGCGGAGGATGGCTATACGCAGATTAAGGTGACTGGTAAAGTGCAAACCCCTTGGTTTGGTGCCAAAGTGGGGATGAATATGGCGTGGCGGTTCTTGCTCGATCCTCAAGGTAAAATCTTCTTTGTAGCGATCGATCTTTTGGCTTCTCCCAAAGAATTGCTCAATCTGATGCGCTAAGTGCTGATTGTTGCAATTCTAATTTTTTAACTAAGTAAATCATTGCTCAGC
>Ga0272446_1006959_pt1 | contig 11500 bp, 7 predicted proteins | sample YNPCB0061_FD_194587 | JGI IMG/M metagenome (GOLD analysis project Ga0272446, IMG submission 194587) | Hot spring microbial mat communities from Yellowstone National Park, WY, United States - YNP-CB-006-1 | ecosystem: Environmental > Aquatic > Thermal springs > Hot (42-90C) > Sediment | place...
CTCGCCGATGACCGGCCACCCGATGGCCTCCGCCTCGTGGCGGGTGCGGATCGTCGGATCGAGGTATTCGACGAGGAAGGCCAGCCCGATCCCAGCCACCAGCCCGATCAGGATGCGAAGGAGCGGACTCAGCCGTATTGTGAGGGGCGTTGGGGCGGGGACGGTGTTGACCGTATCCAGTGCCTTCACGATGGGCGGAGCCGCCCCAAACTGCGGGAAGTACGCCCCGCTGCGCTCCGTCAGCACCCCAATGACGGCCTCCCCGATCTGGCGGAGGGCGGCTTCGTCCGGCCAACTGAGGTACACGGTGAGGATGCTTCGCACGCTATCGGCAGCAATGGCCGGAATCAGAGCATCGGCGCTGATCGGGCTGAGTCCGGCGAGGGCTGGGTGCTTGCTCACTTCCGCCCGGAACGATTCGGTGCGTGTCCACGCCGCGAGGTTGATCACGGCGTACTCTGAGGCCAGCCAAGGCAGGTAATTTTGATCCTCGAAGCTGCGGGCGGGCACGCCTTCCGGTGGCTGGCTGGCCGTGAAACGGATCACGGCGGTGTAGCCCGTCGGGGGGCGTAACATGTCCGGCAGGGTGGGCAACGTCAGCCCGAAGGCCACCGCCGCCGGAATCAGGATCAGCAACCAACGGCGGGCGATCACCGCCCAAAGCGCCTTAAATTCCATCGCTTACCCCCGTTCGGCAAGTTCGATCAGGTCGGAGAGCAAGGCGTACCCCGTCGCCCGCCCACCTGCGCCCGCCCCTGTAATAGTGACTGGGCCGAGAATGTCTGTGTAGTAGGTGATGGCGTTCACTACGCCGGAAACCCCCGCCAACGGATCGCTCAGCGGGAGGCGTTCGGGGCGCACACTGGCGATCACGCCGCCGTCGGGGGTGCGCCGCGCCCGTGCGATTAGCTTCCAACGATCCCCCGCTTGGCGGGCGGCCTCAATATCGGTGACGGTTAGCCCAGTGATGCCCGTCCGGTCAACTTGGGAGAGGGCAAGCGGGGCGTTGAGGGCGGTATTGGCTACGATCACGAGCTTTGCGGCGGCGTCGTGGCCCTCTACATCGCCCGCCGGATTCGTCTCCGCGTAGCCGAGCCGCTGGGCTTCGGCTAACACGTCGGCGTAGCTTTGGCCGGCCTCCATCTGGGTCAGGATGTAGTTGGTCGTTCCGTTAATGATGCCGACGACCTCGTGAATGGTGCAACCGGCTAGCCCCTTCCGGGCAAAGCGCAGGACGGGCGTCCCGCCCATGACCGTCCCTTCAAAGCCGAGAAAGACATCCCGATGGGCCGCAAGTTCGGTCATTTCAGTGTAAGCAAGCGCTAACGGCCCCTTATTGGCCGTGATGACGTGTTTACCAGCGGCCAATGCCGCCCGCACGTGGCTGATGGCAGGTTCGCCCGTCGTGAGGTCGGTTGGGGTCACTTCGACGACGACATCGACGCCGGGCCGTGTGCAGGTCGTCTGGGTGCTGAGGCCGCGGATCAGGCGAGGCTGGGCCGGAAAAGTGGTAAGATCATCTTTGTGGGCGAGCACTTTCGGAATATCCAGCCCATCGAGGCAAAAGATCGCACCGCGCCGCGCCGTTGCTATCCCCACGACATGCACGGCCAAACGGTAGCGTGTGGTGAGGCTCTCGCGCTGTTCGTGGAGCAGTTCCAGAAAGCCCTGTCCCACCGTCCCAAGACCGATCAGGGCAAGATTGAGTTGTAACATAGGGGTTTATCGGGTATCCGCATCTTCAATTCAGGCAAAAACAGGTTAAGATTAACCCGCTTCGGGGGAAAACCCAATAACCGTATCAGAATGGAGCCATCATGACCCGCAGACGGACATCGTATGGGGGGCGGCGTTCCCGCCGCCGCACCCAGCGCCGCTCGCAAGAACGGCGCTTTGAAGCCATCACCTATGCCCTGATTCTGGGGATTTTCTTCCTCGCCTTCGCCACACCGATTGATGATCTACTGGTGACCTTCTTGGGCGGCCTCGTGCTGGTCGGTTCGGGGATCATGCAGTCGCAGCGGGGGTGGCGGGTGAACATCTTCACGTGGTTGGGGGGCATTTTGCTGTTAGGCATGGGCTTAGTCAGTTACCTACAAACCCGCGCCCTGCCCGGCGGGATGCTGTTCCCAATCGGGGTGATGTTATTCGTGACAGTCGTCAGTTTTGCGAACGGGGAATTGTAGGATCGCTCGGGTCGCTCAAATCGCGTGAAGGCCTCACGAAGGAGGAAGCCGAATGCCGGAAACGACACTGCTCGACAGCCTTCAGCCAGACAGGATCATGAAACACATGAGTGCCTTGTGCAAAGGCATTGGGCCGCGTCCCGCCGCTTCGGAGGCGGAGCGCCGCGCCGGGGACTATGTCCAGATCAGCCTTCGGGCGGCAGGCGTCCAGAACATTGCGGTACAGCCCTTCCGTAGCAACACGACGCTTGGCGCGCAGGGAATCCCAATTGCGGTGATGAGCCTACTGGCGGCTTTGCTGGCCCGCCGCAAAGGATGGCTCAACAAGGCCGCCGCCGCCGGACTGTACGCCTTTGCCGCCCATAGTTTGCGCCAAGTCCTGAAGGCCGAACCGCCCGTCTACCAGCCTCTGATCGCATGGGGGAACAGCCAGAACGTAATCGGGGTGATCCCGCCGTTGGGGGAGGTGCGCCAGCGCATCACCCTGATCGGGCATTTGGATTCCAACAAGCAACGCTTCCTGTTCCCAACGAACCCGCCGAGCCTATTGAAGCCGATCCAGACCGTGAGTCAGGGGGTGCTGTGGCTGAACGCGGCTTTTTCGCTACTGCGGATGTTCCGGCGGCGGCCCCTGAACCGATGGGATGCCTTCACTGTTGGGCTGGTGCTCAGCAACCTCATCATGTTGGTCAACGATGAACAGCAACCCTACGTTGAGGGGGCCAACGACAACGCTAGCGCCGTGGCGGTGTTACTGGGAATTGCAGAGCAGTTAGCCGTGACGCCACTGAAACATACCGAAGTGACGTTATTGTTCACTGGCTGCGAAGAAGTCGGGTGCATTGGGCTGCTCCGCTACCTCGAACGCAATCAGCCGCCGCGCCAGAAGCACTACTTCATCGATCTAGAGATGGTCGGGACGGGGAACATCTGCTACGTAACCAAACACGGCGTTTCGCACCTGACCGCATACACTCCCGATCCGGAGTTAGAGGCGCTGGCCGAACGGGCGGCGACGAAGCATCTGCCCCTCGCCATTGCGGGCAAGGACATGCTGATCGTCGAGGAAGTCGCCACGCTGGATCGATTGGGCTACAAGGCCCTGTGCATCGCGGGGTACAACCAAGAGGGCTACCTCCCGAATTGGCATCGTGTCTCCGACAAGCTCGAGAACATTCAACCCGGCACATTGAGCCGGGCAGCCCAGTATACATGGGCACTCATGCAGGAAATTGACCAAAGCACACCATGACCCACATCGTTTACCTGATGTCTGACACGGGGGGCGGCCACCGGGCCGCCTGCCGTGCTATGCAAGCCGCACTCGAAAAACGCTACCCCGGCCAGTATACGGGCGAATTAGTCGATATGTGGAAGGACTACATGCCCTTCCCGCTCTACTACATGCCTGAACTGTACCCCAAATGGGTGAATGCCAGCCCGCGCACCTATGCCGTTCAATACTGGCTGAATGACCGGATTTTCCACCTACGGGCGGTGGATCGGGCCTACCAACGCCAGATGTTCCGCCACATGATCCGCTTCTTCGCCGAACATCCGGCAGATGTGTATGTATGCGCCCATTCCGTCTTCGTGCGGCCCGGCATGTATGCGCTCCGGCGGGCTGGAATCCAAAAGCCTTTCCTCACCGTGATCACCGATTATGCGTGGCCGGTCATGGTCTGGTACGACGCCCGCGCCAATAAGACCCTCGTCCCGACGCAGCGCGCTTATGAACGCGGCCTCCGGCTGGGGGTGCCCGCCGAACGCATGATCAATACCGGCCCCGTCGTCCACCCTAAATTTGCCGACCTGACCATGAGCAAGGCGGAGGCTCGCGCCCAACTCGGTTGGCCCGCCAAGACGCCGGTGATCCTCTTGGTGGGTGGCGGCGACGGCATGGGGCCATTGGTGGAGATGGTTCGGGCCATAGATGCCCGCCCGGTTCAGGCTGAATTTGCCGTGATCGCCGGGCGGAACGCGCAAATGAAGGCCGCGCTGGATTCCGCCCAATGGCGGCACACCGTCCGCACGTATGGCTTTGTCGATAATATTGAGGTCTACATGCGGGCGGCAGATTTGATGGTGACAAAGGCTGGCCCCGCCACGATGATCGAGGCGGCCACGGTCGGCCTGCCGATGGTCATCAGCGGGGCGATTCCCTTCCAAGAGACGCCTAACGTCGATTACATGGTGGAGCGGGGGGCGGGGGTCTTTGCGCCCGGCCCGGCCAACGTCGCGGCGGCGGTGGAGCGGCTCTTAGGCAACGAAGGGCACGATCTCCACGCCCTCGCTGAGGGCGTCCGCAAGTTGGCCGAACCGGAAGCCATCTGGCGGATCGCGGCGGAAATCCACGCGGCGGCCCCGCGCTAGGCGTCGCTTACCTCGCTTAAGTCTTTGCCCGCCGCGTTGTGGGCTTGCCGGATCGGTTCGGGCAGGCGGTAGCGCGGCGAATAGGCCATGTCAAGCGCACGTTGTCTGCATCAGAACGAAGGCAGGAACCCGAATGGATGTGGTCGCAACGCCATCTCTTCCATCGGCGGCTACTCTCCCGCCAGCCACGCCTTCGCCGCCCGCGCCAAATCTGCCGCCGGGCCGCGCTTAACGGTAGACGGGGGCAAGCTGTCTAGGAACACCTGCCCGTAATCCTTCTGGGTAATGCGCCGATCCAGCACAGCGACGACACTCCGCCGCGCCCGCCCTTCGATCAGCCCCTCCACCGATTGCCGGAAGCGCAGTACCGCGCCGGGCAGGGTGTATTGGTTGAAGCTGTTCTCGTAGGCTTCGCTCCGGGCCGAAAAAACGGGGTCGTTGGGGATGGCGAACGGCAAGCGCACCACGACGAGGGCCACCAATTCGTCCTCGCTGAACGCCACGTCATCCCAGAAGCCGCGAATACCGAGTAAGACGGCCTGTTTTGCGCGGCGGAAGCCTTCTAGCAGGGCGCTTTGGCTCGTCCCGTCGGACTGGTCGAACACCTCAAAATCGCCCAGTTTCAGCCGTGCCGCAATTAGCCCCGCCGATTGGCGCAAGGCCGTGTAGCTGCCGAAGAGTACGAGCAAACGCCCCTCTGTGGCGAGCGCCAAATCGACGATGGTCTTTTCGACGGCGCGGGGATGGCGGTCTTCGTTGTTGGCGGGTTCGGGAATATCCGTCGGGAGGTAGATCAGCGCCCGCCGTTGGCCGTACCCTTCGCCGTAGATGGTCTGGGTGAGGGCGTCGTCGAGGCTGAGGCGCTTCCGCACGTAGTCAAAGGCCGCCCCAACGCGGAGCGTGCTTCCCGTGACCAAGACGGTGCGGGCTGGTTCCCAGACGTGCTTGCGGAGGTTCAAACTCGGTTGAAGGGGGACGGCGTGCAGCGTTAGGCGATCCCCGTCGGGGTTGAGTTCGGCCCAGTGAACGGCCCCCCCCGCCGAGTCCTTGCCCGTGATGCAATCTTCAAGCTGGCGGTGGAGGGCGGTCAGGGCGCGGCCTGCACCTTCGGCCCGGTAGCGCAGGTCGCCACTGACGCCGTATTTTTCCCGATAGACGGCCAGCCGTTCAGCAAGCTGATCCAACGCCCCGCTGATCGTCTCGGTGAACTGGCTCAGGATGCTCCATGCCGCCCGGACTTGGCCAAAGGCGGGCTTGCCGCGCATTTTATTATCCAGCCGGAGGTTGGTGGAATACTCTGTAGAGCGGTTTTCAGCGACGGCGTCGATGAAGGCCCGCAGCGCCTTAAACAGCGACTCCAAGTGGTGGGGGGCTTGGGCAGCCGCGTCGGCCAGAATACCGGCGAAGTCGGCGATTTTGGCGGCCCGCTCCGGCGGGAGCTTGGCGTTCAGTTCGGCCAACATGTCGCCGATCAACCCGCTATCGCGCCCGCCAAGTTCGGCCAACCGCCGCCGAGCGCGGGCGAGGTCAATGCGAATATGGGCGGCTTCGGTCAGGTTATCTTCCAAGAAGTGCGCTTCGTCGACGACGACACGCGGGGCCGCCGTGAACAACGGATCGTTGCCCGCTTCTGCCAACGCGCTGTGATCGACGATCAGCAGGTGGGCAGATTCCGCCTCGCGCCGATCCTTAAACATGGGGCATAGGCCGCCCATCTCGAATTCGCAACGAGCGGGCGGGCAACTATCGGATTCGGCGTTGAACAGCGCCCATGTCCCATGTTCGCCAAAACCGCGCAGGGAGGGTGGCTCGCCGTCGCCCGCGTTTGGCCCGCTGCTCAACCAGATCAGGATTTTGGCCAACATGCGGAGTTCTTCGATGTTCCCGACGCCTTGCCGCCGCATCAGGGCCACCCGCGCTGGGCAAATATAGGCCCCGCGCCGCCGCAAAAATTGTGTTTTGATGCCCATCGCGGCGCGGAGGGCGGGCAAGTCGTTTTCCAGCAGGCGGCGGCGGGCGTTTTCACTGCTAATAGCGATCAGGGTACGTTCGCCGTGCGTTTTGGCCCAACGGGCGGCAGGGAGCAAGTAATGCGCCCCCGTCGAGGCCATGTGTTCTAGGATCAACTGTTGATCGCGGTTGTAGGCTTCGGCGGCGGCGGCTAACGCACTCAGCGCAGCTTGCAAGGCGGGCGGAGACTCGGCTTGTAAGGCGGCGGAGTCCAGCTGGGCATGGGGCGCTTCGCGGGTGAGGGGCGGTTGTGGCGGGCGGGGCGGGGCAAACGCCGTCCGGAACAGGTCGCTCGGGTCGTCGGCTTCGGCGCGGCGGACTTCGCAGGCGGCCTCAAAAGGGCCTTTGCCGCGCCAATCGAGCGGTTGGGCAAGGCGGCTAATCTCCCGCAGGGTCGCAATCGGGACTCCCTTCAGCATCTTTTCCCAAAGGGCGAAGTACAGCCGCCCGGAAGCAATCGCATCGGTGAGGGCGCGGTGGTAGTGGCCCTCCGGCACGATGCCGAAGACCTGAGTCAGGGCGTTCAGGTTGTAGCGGGAGGCCGTCGGCAGCAAGACGGAGGCCAATTCGTAGGTATCGATGGCAAGATTAGCGGTCAGGGCGCCCTGTTTGTGCAAGAAGCGCAAGTCGAATTCGATGTTGTGGCCGATCAGGGGGGCATTCCCACAGAATGCGATCAGGTCGGGCAGGGCGGCGGCCAAACGCGGCGCCCCGATCAGGTCTTCATTCCGGATGCCGGTGATGTCCGTCACCCGTTGAGGAACCGTCACGCCCGGATGAACTAACGTGGTATACGTTGCAGCAAGTTGGCCGTCCTCGAAGCGTGCCGCGCCGATCTCCATGATGTGGGAGTCGGCGGCGTCCAAGCCCGTCGTTTCTAGGTCAATAGCGATCAGCACACCGCGCATGGTGGGTTTTATTCCGTTTCTATGACTAGGGAAGCGCGTTTCAGTGGGGACGGCCCCAAATTGTCCGCCTAGTATAGCCCGATTTTTGGAATTGCGGGGGTTGATCGGCCTGCCCGAAGGGGGTTAGAATCGCACAGCAAGATGACCACATCCAGAAAGAACCCAAACCCACCATGAAACTTGCAACCGTTTTGTTGAATGGCGTCCCGAAGGTGACCGCCGCCAAAGGTGATGAAACACCCCGCGTGTTGGCCCCTTTTGCCAGCATGTTGGATGTGTTGAAGGCAGACCGTATCACTTTCGAGATGGCCTATAACGAAGGCAAACCCTTGCCGCCGCTTGGGTGGCGCTACCTCGCCCCGATCCCGCGTCCGGGTAAGGTGATCGCCATTGGCCTGAACTACATGGATCACTGCCGGGAACAGAACACCCTCCCGCCGGAAAAGCCGCTGATCTTCGCTAAGCTGAACAGCAGCGTCATCGGGCCGGGCGATGTGATCGAATGGGACCCGTCCATCACCAACAGCGTGGATTATGAGGCGGAATTGGCCGTCGTGATCGGCAAGGAAGCGCGGCTGGTGACGCCCGAAAACGCCCTCAGCTACGTGTATGGCTACACTGCCGCCAACGATGTCACCGCCCGCGACCTGCAAAAGAGCGACGGCCAATGGACGCGGGCCAAAGGCATGGACACCTTCTGCCCGATGGGGCCGGTCATCGTCACGGCGGACGAAATCCCCGACCCGCAAGCGTTGGCGATCCGCTGCACGGTCAATGGCGAGGTGCGTCAGGACAGCAGCACAGCGGAGATGATCTTCGACGTGAAGACCCTGATCAGCTATGTCTCGCGGGCCTTCACCCTCTTCCCCGGCGACGTGATCCTAACTGGGACGCCGGCGGGAGTGGGCGTGTGGCGCAAGCCGCCTGCCGTCCTGCGTGACCGGGCAACCGTCGTCGTGGAAGTCGAGAAGATCGGGCGGCTGGAGAACGTCTGCCGGGAACTGACCTTCCGGTTGCGGTAGGAAACCCCTCTATCCCCTCCCCCCTTTCCCCCCGTAAACGAGGGGCAAGGGGGTGAGGTTCGCCCTGTGAACCTGCATAACGCCGCCTTGCAAGCGGCGTTCATATTTGGCACAAATCTGCTTTCCCCCTGATAATTGTGCGAATGTACCGATGTACCTAACTTTCACCCCCTTATAGGAGTGACAGAAAATGCAATTTCTGATCGATGGCTTTCCCGTGATCGGCATCATTGTGGCCGTGATCGGGGTGGGCTTCGCCATTTGGCAGGCGCTGACCGTATTGCGCCAAGATGCTGGCAATGAGACGATGCGCCGCATCGCCGCTGCCATTCAGCGCGGCGCGGGGGCCTTCCTCCGCCGCGAGTACGTGTATGTGACGATCTTCGTCGTCTTGGTAAGCGTCGTCCTCGTCATCCTGAGCAGCGTTCCCGACTTCAACCTGAGCATCTGGACAGTTCCGGCCTTCATCGCGGGGGCGTTAGCGTCCGGGATCGCCGGGTTTGTCGGCATGAACATCGCGGTACGCGGCAACGTCCGTACTGCGCAAGCCGCCAGCCAGAGCCTCCCGCAGGGGCTAAAGATCGCTTTTGCCAGCGGCTCGGTGATGGGAACCACCGTCGTGGCGCTCGGCTTGCTCGGCATCTCGCTGATGTTCATCCTGATCACGCAAGCCATCCCGGATCGGCGAGTGGCCTCCAACGCACTGGCGGGCTTCGGCTTCGGCGGGACGGCCATCGCCTTGTTTGCCCGTGTGGGGGGCGGGATTTTCACCAAAGCCGCCGACGTCGGTGCGGACTTGGTGGGCAAGACGGAGGCGGGCATCCCTGAAGACGACCCACGTAACCCCGCCGTGATCGCCGACAACGTGGGTGATAACGTCGGTGACGTGGCCGGCATGGGTTCCGACCTGTTCGAGAGCTACGCCAGTTCGATCATCTCTGCCATTTCGTTGGCGGTATTGGCGGGCAGCGGCATTCCGGCGGAAAAAGCCTTCGCAGGGCAGGCCTTCCCATTGTTGGTGGCGGCGGCGGGCCTCCTGATCGGCATGTTTGCGACGTTCTTCGTCACCACGAAGGAAGGCGCTTCCCAAGCCGACCTGCTGAACAGCCTCCGGCGCGGCGTGTACCTCGCCAGCGGCTTGTGTGCGGCGGTCATCGTCCTCCTCGCCCTGATCCTCGATCTGGGCTGGGGCGTCGTCGTAGCGACCCTGTCCGGGTTGGTGGCGGGCGCACTCATCGGCCTCAGCACGGAGTATTACACCTCCGATGCCTACCGGCCCACGCGCCGTCTGGCTGAGAGCAGCACCAGCGGCCCGGCCATCGTGATCATTCAAGGCTTGGCACTGGGCATGGCGAGCGTCCTCGCCCCCGTCCTGATCGTGATCGTGGCGACCCTGATCAGCGTCGTCTCGGCGGGCGGGTTGTACGGCGTGGCCGTCGCTGCCGTCGGGATGCTATGCACGTTGAGCATCACCCTTGCGACGGACGCCTACGGCCCCGTCGCAGACAATGCGGGCGGCATCGCGGAAATGGCCCACTTGGGCAAGGAAGTCCGCAACCGCACTGACGCCCTCGATAGCTTGGGGAACACGACGGCGGCCATCGGCAAGGGGTTTGCCATCGGTTCCGCGCTGATGACGGCCCTCGCGCTGCTGGCGGCCTTCACGGGCGTCGTCTTCAAGGGCACGCCCAACATCAACATCCTCGATCCGCGCCTGCTTTCCGGCCTGACGTTGGGCGGCATGTTACCGTTGCTGTTCAGTGCCCAGACCATGACGGGCGTAGGCCGCGCCGCCGGACAGATCGTGGAGGAAGTCCGCCGCCAATTCCGCGAGATCAAGGGCCTGTTAGAGGGCACCGCCGATCCGGATTATGCGCGTTGCGTGGCGATCAGCACCGATAGCGCCATTCGCCAAACGATCCTGCCCGCCTTGCTCACCGTCCTCATCCCCGCCGGGCTGATACTCCTGATCCGGGCGACGCGAGGCACGGCTCTCGATGTGTTCATCGGGCGGGAAACTGTCGTCGGCCTGCTGATGGGGTCGTTGTTGGTGTCGTTCATGTTGGCCGTCATGATGAGCAACGCGGGCGGCGCGTGGGATAACGCCAAAAAGTACATCGAACGCGGCAACTTGGGCGGCAAAGGCTCCGATTCGCACAAGGCCGCCGTGATCGGGGATACGGTGGGCGATCCGTTCAAGGACACCTCTGGGCCGTCCCTGAACATCCTGCTCAAACTGATCGCAATTGTATCGGTAGTGTTGGCCCCACTGATCGCGGCGCTGTAACCGAAACTCACCCCCTAGCCCCCTCTCCCTTAGGAGAGGGGGAATTAGAAGGGGGTGAGGTTAGAACCCGCTCAACTGGCTCAGATCGGCGCGGCCTTTGGCCAACGCCGCCACGTATTGCAGCAACGCTAACCGATTCTCCCGCTTGGTGGCGTCCTCATCCATCACCAGCACCTTATCGAAGAAAGCCGTCACCGTCGGCACGATGCGCTCAAAGGCCGTCAGGAACGCCCCGACATTGTCGGACGCCTTCAACTGATCGTGAATCCCCTTCGCCGCCGCATACAACGCCTCTGATTCAGCGGGCGTCAGCGCGTCGGGGTTCAGCGTGTAGGCAGGCTTATCCCGCGTGATGCGCACGCACCGCGCAAAGGAATCCAGCACGGTGTTCCAGTTTGGGCGGGCCGTCCACGCGCTGAGTTCTTTGGCCCCCGCCAGCGCCCGCACCGGATTGTCGGATTGTTCGCGCAGCACGGCTGCCGCCACATCGTAGGGGATTCCCTGTTCTTCGCGCAAAATGACCTCTAAACGCACGGCGATGAACGCTGCGACATCCTCCAAGACCGCCGGGCTGACCGGAACCGGCTGCTGGGCCGCGATCAGGGGCAGGGCCGCCCGCAAACTGATCGCCCAGCCGTGTTTGAGCAGGATTTGCACCACCCCGCCCGCCGCCCGCCGCAACGCGAACGGATCCGCGCCGCCGGTGGGGGCCAA
>Ga0272446_1006960_pt1 | contig 11498 bp, 12 predicted proteins | sample YNPCB0061_FD_194587 | JGI IMG/M metagenome (GOLD analysis project Ga0272446, IMG submission 194587) | Hot spring microbial mat communities from Yellowstone National Park, WY, United States - YNP-CB-006-1 | ecosystem: Environmental > Aquatic > Thermal springs > Hot (42-90C) > Sediment | place...
TGGGTGCGCGTCCTGTGGCGCACTTGGTCTTCGCGCTCGGCCTACGACCCGAGCCTTCACGGTGGTGCGAAGCGGTTCCTCGCTGCCGCGTGACGCAGGGGTTGACACAGGAAGTCTCATGCCGCCCCCTTCGCGCCGACCTTGAAGAACAAGAAGCCGTTCCAGCGCGAGCCGGCGATCTTGGTGGCGAGCGTCGAGAGGCTCGCGAAGCGCTCGCCGCGGTACTCGAAGCCCTCGGTCAGCACGCGCACCTCGTGGACCTCGCCGCGGAACTCGCGCCGCAGCACCGTGCCCACGGGCGGCAAGCGTGGGTCGCGAGTGCTGGTCTCGACGATGCTCACGCTCGCCACGTTTCGCGGTGGCCGGCGGCGCACGGGCGCCTTGTCCGCGAGTTCGGCGGCGCGGGCCTTGGCCCTCGGCGAGAGGCCGCCGTAGCGCTGCTCCTGCATCCGGTAGGCGATGCGCTTGAAGAGGTAGTCCTTGTTGCGGCTCGTGCTCTCCTCGCCGAAGACGGCGAGGTAGCGCTCGCGCAGCGCGGAGACGGGCAGCTCGCGCAGAGCGAGGATCTCGCGGATGAGCGGGTCGGTGGGCGTGTCGTTCATCGGGTGGTCTTCTCCTGGTTCGAGGCCGCGCCCATGACGGCTTCGGTCGCGCGAACATGCAAGGCGTCGTTCTCGCGTTCAACAGCGCCGTGCTCGCGCGTGATGTCGGCGCCGAGCACCCGGCGCACACCGCGCGCGAGGACGCTTGCCGCGATGTCGAGCCGGCGTTCACTGCGCTTCGCTTCGTGGCTCTCACTGCACTCCGTCCACTGCGTGGACTCCGTGCAGTTCGAGTCGCAATCCGTGCTGGTCATGCCGGACGCAAAGGCACGCCGCCTGGTGAACAGGGGACACCCGACCTCGGTCGGTCAGCCCGCGTCCATGCCTGTCCCCCGCGCGTTTGCGCCGTGGCTTTGCCTGTCCCGGAGATCGCCGCGTGGACCAGAGCACCTTCGACCAGCTCGTCGCCGACGTGAAGGCGCGCACGGACCTCGTCGCCATCGTCCGTCGGCATGTCGAGCTGCGCGAGAGCGGGAACCACTACGTTGGGCGCTCCCTCAAGAACCCCGACACGACGCCGTCGCTCGTGGTCTGGCCCGAATCGCAGAGGTGGTGCGACTACTCGGGCGGCGGGTCTGGCGGCGGCGACGTCTTCGCGTTCGTGCAGTACGCCCGCGACGTTCCCTTCATGCTGGCGCTCCGGGAGCTGGCCGCCGAGGCGGGCGTGCCGGTCCCCGGAACCTCGAACGCGGACCTCGAACGTCTCCACGAACGCTGCCGCCTCGAGGAGCTGCTGACCGAAACCGTCGGCTACTACCACCGCCACCTTGGCGACGAGAGGCGCTCAGCCATCAAGGACGAGCGCGGCTACACCGACGCGACCATCGATCGCGTGCAGCTCGGCTTCGGCGCGCCGGGCCTGTGGGAGTACCTTGGCGAGCTCGGCGCGACGGAGCAGGAGCGCCTCTCGACCGGTCTCTTCGTGCAGCTCCGCAGCGGTGGGCGCGCGGACTTCTTCGCCAACCGGCTCATCTTCCCGTACTGGCGCGGCGGTCGCGTCGTCTATCTCATCGGGCGGCGCACCGAGGCATCGAGCGGCGCAGATTGGGACCGGCCCAAGTACAAGAAGCTCCCGACGCGCTCGGAGGCACACGCGTACATCTCGCCCCTCATCACGAACGGCTACTTCTTCGGCGAGGACGACGCGAACACCGACGGTGTCCTGCTCATCACAGAGGGCATCGCCGACGCCATCGCGGCGCAGCAGGCGGGCTTCAAGTGCCTGTCGCCGGTCACGACGACGTTCCGGGCGCAGGACCACGAGAAGCTGGTCCGTCTCACCGCGAAGGCCAAGCGCGTCGTCATCGTCAACGACAGCGAAGACAGCGGCGCGGGCGAGCGGGGCGCGCGCGAGACGGCCAAGGTGCTGCACGCGGCTGGGCGCGACGTGCGCATCGCCACCATTCCGAGGCCGGAGGGCGTCGCCAAGATCGACGTCAACGACGTCGTGCGTGCGCAGGGGGCCGACGGACTGCGTGCCGTGGTCGACGCGGCGAAGGCGCTGCCGGTCTTCTTGGTCTAGCGCATCCCAGAAAGCATCGGCCGCCGCGAGTTGGTCGACGCACTGAGGCCTGTGGTCGAGGCGATGCAGCGGCAGTCGCCCATCGAGCAGAGCGAGCTGAAGGCGGTCATCGGCGCGCGGTTCTCGCTCGCCAAGCGCGAGCTGAACCAGCAGCTCGCCGTCCTCGATCGTGAGCTGCGGCGCGATCGGGCACGCGAACACGCCGACAAGCCGGTTGGCGACAAGCCCGGCATCATCGTCAACGACCGCCAGCGCAGCGAGCTCATCGAGGAGAGCAGCGCCGTCCTCACAGCCGCGAACGCCGCGCGCATCGATGAAGCGAAGGGAGCCGTGCCGGTGGGTCTGCCACTGATCTTCGTGCGGGGTGGCCGGGTCGTCGGGCTTCTGCGCGACAAGGAAGGCGAGGCGCCGAGGCTGAACGACCTCAACGCCACCGAGATGTACGGGCTCCTGGTCCGTTGAGCTGACTGGCTCAGGCGGCGCGCCACCGAAGATGGCGTCACCTACGACGCCACGACGCCGCCGTTCGATGTGCCGCAGGACCTGCTCGCGTTCCCGCCGAAGGCGCTCTCGTCGCTCGACGCTGTCGTGTCGACGCCGGTCTTCGCGCGCGATGGCTCGCTGGTCTCGACGCCGGGCCACCACGCGAGCGAGTCGCTCTGGCTGCACCTCGACCCGTCGCTGGGGGAGCTGCACGTGCCCGAGTCGCCGACCGCCGCGGACCTCGCTGGTGCGCGGGGCCTGCTCCTCGAGCACCTCTTGTTCGACTTCCCGTTCGTCGACCCGAGCGACCGCACGCACATGATCGCCGCGCTGCTCTTGCCGTTCGCACGGCGGCTCGTCACCGGCTGCACGCCGCTGCACGTCATCGAGGCGCCAACGCCGGGCTCGGGCAAAGGCCTGCTCACCAACCTCCTCGGCATCATCGCGACCGGCGCGGTCTGCAACGGCTGCACGCTCCCCGGCGAGGAGGAGGAGGTCCGCAAGAAGCTCAGCGCCGAGCTGGCAATGGGGCGGCCCATCATCCTGCTCGACAACCTCCCCGAGAAGCGCGTGACCGACAGCGCCACGCTCGCCTCGGTGCTGACGGCCGAGACGTGGACCGACCGGCTGCTCGGCGCGACGCGCATGCTGACCTTGCCGAACCGCGCGGTCTGGCTGTGCTCCGCGAACAACCCGCGCTTCTCGCTCGAGCTGGTCCGGCGCTCGGTGCGCATCCGCATCGACCCGAAGCAGGACATGCCGTGGCACCGCTCGGGCTTTCGGCACGACCCGATCCTGGACTGGGCGCGCGACAACCGTCCGAAGCTGGTGCGTGCGCTGTTGACGTTGATCCGTGCGTGGGTCGCAGCCGACAGGCCCGCAGGCAAACGGAGTCTCGGCAGCTTCGAGTCCTGGGCGCGCGTGATCGGCGGCATCCTCAAGGTCGCGGGCATCGAGGGGTTCCTCGCCAACTCGACCGCGTTCTACGCCGAGGCCGACGAGGAGGGGGAGGCGTGGCGCGCGTTCACCAAGGCGTGGTGGGAGAAGTTCGGGCCGACGCCGGTCCGCGTCCTCGAGCTCAACGAGCTGTGCGACGCACACGACCTGCTCGTGCGCGAGCGTGGAGACGGCCCGGCAAGGTCGCAGCAAACGAAGCTTGGCAACCTGCTGCGCGCCAAGCGCGACCGCGTCTTCGGCGAGCTGCGCATCGGCCTCGCCCATGACGGCGGGCACAAGGGCAAGCTCTACGCGCTCTCCAACATGAAGGCCGAGTTGGCCGCGCTGAGCCGCTCCGACGGGGCAGCAAGGACGGCCTGGTGGATCCATGGGCCGACGCACCCGCCGTCACGCCGGGGAACCTCGAGGCGGGAGCGGGAACCTTCGGGGAACCCTCGACGGGCCAGGTTCCCCTCGAGAAAGCCATGGTGTCTCCATGAGTTACGAGCCCACGGGGAACCTCGGGAACCTGCTCGCCTCCTCTACGCGCAAGGACGGCGAGATTTTTTCTCAGCGCGGGCGAGGAGAAGAAAAATATGTCTACGCATAGGGCCGGAGAGGGGCGTCCAGGTTCCCGAGGTTCCCCAGCCACCAGAAAGCTCCTTGATGTCGATGGGTTCGGGCCGGGAACCTCGCCCGGGAACCCCTCGGGGAACCTCGTGGACGTTCCCGCGGTGGTCGCAGGCCTTCGCGTCCCGACGACGCCGGTCTTCGACGCCGTGCTCGCGAACGAGCTCATGCACGCGCTCCGTGGCAGCGTCCTACAGGCCCTTCGCAAGGCGCTCCTGCCCGACCACCGCTGCGTGCTCGCGGGCCATCTGCGCGAGGTGCTCTACTGGCGGTCGAAGCGCGGCTGCATTGAGTACGCCCGCTGCGAGCCTCTGTTCATGCTCTCGGGCGACCGGCGCTGGCCGCTCATCGTACGGCTGACGATCAACAAGGGCCTCTCGGGCGTGCAGGGCAGCGTCTTCGCGCGGAACCTGCGCAAGCCCGGCGACAGCGTCTGGCGAGAGCCGGGCTGGGACTTCGAGCTCTTGGCGCAGCCCCACGAGGTGCTGGCCTACGTGCCCCACCTCGACAGCGTCATCCGCCATCACGAGGGCGACCTCTCGCCCGCCGTCCCGCCGCCGATCTCGACGAAGCTCATCGAGCGCGATGGCAGCACGTGGGCGGCGAGCCACGGCGCGTGGCTGCTGAGCGAGTGCAGCCCGTCATGCGCCGTGCGCTGTCCCCGCGCCGCCGAACGCGACGCTTTGAACGAGCAGCGAAGGAGCGCACAACGATGACCGACACGATCCCGACCAACCCCACGCCATCGGCGAACGCCGACCTCGGTATGGCCAGCATGCACCCCACGGTGGTGAAGCTCCGGGAGCTGTTCCTCGACGTGCTCTCGTTCGAGCTGCACCGCTTCACCGCGGTCGGCGATGGCGCAAAGTTCCTCTGCTGGCGGTCGAAGGAGGGCGCCATCGAATGGGCGCGGCTCGACCTGTTTGCGAGGCCGACCCACGCGACCCCGAAGCACATCGTGCTGCGCGTCGCCATCAACAAGGGTCCCGTGGATGACGTCGCCAACGTCGCTCGTCGGCGTGGGCTTCTCCCCGAGGGGGAGCTGTGGCGCGGAGCCCGTTGGGCGTTCGAGGCGTTCGTCACGCTCGACGAGTTGCTCGCCGCCGCGCCGCTGCTCGCCAGCCTCGTGCGTGCGCACGAGCAGAACGACGCCTCGCTCGTCATGGCGGCGCCGTTTCAGACCGCGTTGGCTTCGGGCGACCCGCTCACCTGGGACGTAGTGGCCAGCGCGGCAGCGTGGGCCACCATCGAGACGCATCTCCCGGGGCGCAGGGAGCGCGCATGACTGGAGCGACGAGCAAGCACGCCGAGCGCGCCGCCGAGTGGCTCGAAGATCCGCCCGAGCCGCAGACCGACGCGACCTTCGACGAGCGCTACGCCGCCGTCTTGTTCCGCGCGTTCCTCGCGGTGCTCGCCATTCGACTGCAGCGACCGACGGCGCGACTCTCCCCGACCAGCCTCTGCTGGCGCGCGACGAACGGACGGGTGGAGCACGTCACGTGCGAGCCCTACTTCTGCCCGTCCGAGGACTCGCCGCATCGACCGCTCCTCGTCCGCGTCCTCGTCAACAAGGTCACGGTCGGTCTCATCGAGGAGCGCGACGCTGCGGCGGCAGCGGTCGCACGCGAGACCGGCCTCGTCGATCAGGACGAGCCGTTCTTCCAGCCGCGGTGGTCGCTCGAGTTCGCGGTCTTCCCCGGCGAGTTGCTTCGCTTCGCGACGTACGTCGCCGACCTCGTGCGGGCCTCCGAGCGCGACGAAGACGAGACCGCCGTCGAGCCGCCGATGCCAGCGGAGCTCATCGTCGAGCGCGAGGGGGCTCGGCTCTTGCCGGCGCTCTACGCCTGGAGCGAGCGCGCCTGGGACTACCTCGCCGAGCAAGTGTGGATGGACGAGATCGTCCCCTCGAACGCGCACTTCATGGCTTTGCCCACGCAGCGAAGGAGCGCGCGACGATGACCGACACTACCGAGGCGAACGCCGCACAGGGAGCGAAGAAGCTGGGACGCCCGCGAAAGGCCGACCCGCAGCGCGTCGACTACCACCAACTCGACACGCTGCTCGTCATGGGCGAGATGCGCGTCGACGCCGAGCGCGGCCCGGTGACCGAGTACCCGTCGTACCGCGAGCTGGCGAAGCGCTTCGGGATCAGCCACAGCCTCGTCGCGGCGTACTCGTCGAGGCACAACTGCCTGCGCCGTCGTGAGGCGGCCTCGGAGAAGATCCGCAAGGTCACCGACGAGAAGGTCATCGCTCGACGCGGCACAGCGCTGGCCGAGGCCAAGGAGCGCATCCTCGCGATCATCGACCGCTTCCTCGAGGAGTTCGGCAAGGCGCTCGAGGAGGGCCGCGTGCGGGTCGACAGCGTGGCGGACCTCAACATCATGGTGCGCCTGCGCGAGTTCTTGCAGGGCGGCCCCGACTCGCGGCAAGAGGTGCGCGGCATGCCGTCGCTCGAGGAACTGTCGCGCCGCTACGCCGAGGCGCAGCGGCGCGAGAGGGAGGAAGGCCCGAACGCGGGCGGCGTCGTTCATCGCGACCGCAACCTCGCGTCTGCCGAACGCGCGCTGCTTGCCGAGCCCCTGGCCACCTCCTTCGCGCACGGCTCTGCCGAAGTGCGCGGTCACATCGAGGATGACCTCGACGAGGACGACGAGGCGGCGCTCGATCGCGTCGATGATGGCGACACCGACACCGGCGCTTCCGGTTGAAAGCGGCCATCCTCGACGCGCGCGGGCACGCATTCTCGCGGACCTGGCACGCGTGACGGAGCCGGAACGAGCAGAAGCCGATGGCCGCTTTCCGAGCGTACGCCGTCGTGACGAGCGACGATCGGCCGGCGCCGCGCGACGACGATGGCCCCCCGGGGGGAGGGTGAATTTTCGCGGCGCCGCGCGCGCCGGGAAGAGTGCCCGGGGTCCCTTTCGATAGAGGCCGATTCGAGGAAGTGACCAGGACCCGCGCGCCGAAGTGAGCGACCAGAAACAGCGGTCGCGACGAGCGCGCTGGTCACTTTCGACCTGCAAGGACCTGCAAGTAGGGCTCAGGCCTGCTTGCGGGGGCTCAGCAGCGGAGCCGCTCGACGGCGCGCGCGAGGTCGTCGTCGCTCGGGTGCGTGTAGACCATCGTGGTTACGACGCTCCGGTGCCGGGCGAATCGCTGGGCCAGCCGGATGTCCTTGGTGCCGGCGTAGATGCTCGAGATCGCCGAGTGCCGCAGCATGTGCAGGCTCACGTGCCGCTCGAAGCCGGCGCGCTCCTGCCAGACCGCGAAGGCGTGCCGGAGCTGCCGCGTCGACAGCCGCGTGCCTCGCTGGCTCACGAAGAGCGGGGCGGCGCGGTCGAGGCTCTCGCTCTCACCCGCCTTCCACGCTCGGAGCTTGTCGAGCTTGGCGCGGAGCCCTTCGGGGAGCAGCACCTCCTGGCCGTCGTCGTCGCCGCGTCCGTCACCCTTGAACACGCGCAGCGCGAGGCGGCGCCGCACGCGCCCGGCGTCGTCGAACACATCGCCCATGTCGAGCGCGACGAGCTCGTGAGCGCGAAGCCCGGTGCCGAGCGCCATCGCGAAGAGGACGTGATCTCGCCAGCCGGCGCGGTGCTCGCCCGTCACGCGCAGGAGCGCCTTCTGCTCGCGCTCCGTCAGCGTGCGCGGCGGGCGACGGACCGACTCGACGTACGCGGCCATACGGGCATGACGGCTTCGTTCCGCCGTGAAGGCAAGGCCAGCGCTCGGGGATCTCTCGTTCTTCGCCGACCTCGCAGATACGCCTTGATGGTCGCGCGAACCGAAGCCTGTATCGGACACGCGCGGGGCGCTCCCGCGACGGAGGACGAGCATGGCGAAGACGATCGGCACCATCAGCACCTACGACGGCGACGAGCATCCGTACCTCCGCGGCCACAAGGTCCGCATCGTCGCCATGCTCCCGCGCGCCGCGGCGCCAGACTTCGATCCCGACCGCGACGGCGCCATCCTCCGCGACGACGACGAGATCGAACGCGCGGGGGGCGTGACCGCCGCCGATCGCATCGAGGTCCAGCCCTGGCTCAAGCGCGAGCAGCGCTGGAGCTTCGTCACCAGCGACCCGCGCGCCATCGACCTCGCGTGCTTCCGCCACCACTTGAAGACCCGCTGACCCAGACCCGCCCGGTGACCACGCCGGGTGGTCCGGCGGCGGCGCCGGGCACCCACGCAAAGGAGCCCGACATGACCGACACCACCTGCCACACCCTCGAGTCCCTCGCCAAGCTGCGCCTCCCCGAGCTGCAGGCGCGCTTCGCTGAGATCGTCGGCGAGCCGACGCGCTCGCCCAACAAGACCTTCTTGCTGCGCAAGATCGGCGAGGCACTCGAGGCCCGCGAACGAGAGCCGACCGCGAGGCCGACACCGCCGACTACCGTGTCAGAGCCGACCGTCGTGAAGGTGAGGCTGACCAAGCTCTCCGTGCCCGAGTTGCAGGCGCTGCACCGCGAGCTCATCGGGCGAGAGACGACCTCGACCGACTCGGCCTACTTGATCTGGCGCGTGCGGCAGGCACAGAAGGGGCGCATCAAGGTCGGGCCCATCGAACGCCACGCCACTGGCGGGGGCGCCGACGTCAAGGTCCTGCCGCTCCGCATGGCCGCTGCCGAGGTCGAGGCCCTCGACGCGGGCTGGCGAAGGCTCGGGTTCAAGAGCCGGACCGCGATGGTCAAGAAGGCGATCGCCGACCTCCTCGCGGCGGGCTGTGGCGCCTGAATCGCGGGCTCCCTGAGACTTCGGCTCCCCGAGAATGGGTGCCGTGTGGCATGTAAGGGCGGCCGATGCCGCTCGTGTACCTGCCAGACGTCGAGTCCCTGTTCCTCTGGGGCACCGAACCCTCGCCGCGCGTGCTGCCGACGCTGGGCCATGGCGGCGAGCCCTGGTCTGCGACACTCGTCGCCCCCGAAGGCCTCCGCGACACCTCGGGCTTCAAGCTCCCACTGTTCGACACCATGGCCAGGCTCGCGGTCGTCCCAGCCGCCGACCTCGAGAGCCTGCCCGGTTCGGTGGCCACGTGGGTCTTGGCCAGCAAGCTCGCGATGGACCTCGTCGCCCGCGAGCGAGTCGTGCCGACGATCTCGCGGCGTAGGGGACGCATCGAGGCGCGCTGGGCCGCGGCCCTTGCGGGTAGCGAGGACGCGGCGAAGGTCGCGGCGATCGCCAAGAGCATGCCCCCTGCGGCGCACGCCGTGCCGGTAGCCGGCGATCGTTCGGGCGCCGTCTGGGCGCCGGACGCGCTCGTGCGCGCGTACCTCGATGCCATCGTCGACGCGCTGGTACGGACCGCGCGCGGAGGCCCGTCGCTCAACGGCTCGCGCGCGCCAGGGCGCGCGAAGGCGCCAGCCTCACGTGCGAACACAGCGCGAGCGGCGCCCGATGCCTGGTCCGATCGCTGGCGCACCGCACTCTGCGGCGATCAGCGCAGCTTTGAGACCGACGGCTTCGCGGAGCGCTCGGTCGTGGACGAGCTCGCGCGTTGGAGCCAGCCGGCCCTCGGCGCACGCGACCGGCTTCGGGCATGCTTCCGCCTCGAGTTGCCGGTGGACGACGGCGAGCCGTTCGTGCTGCGCTTCCTGCTCCAGTCGCCCGACGACCCCAGCTTGCTCGTTCCTGCCTCGGACGTGTGGAAGACGAAGGGACGCAGCCTCGAGAAGCTCGGGCGCGCGTTTCGCGATCCGCAGGAGTCTCTGCTCGAAGCGCTTGGGCGTGCCTCGCGGCTCTTTCCTCCGCTCGCGGGATCGCTCGAGGAGGCGCGCCCTGAGGCCGTCGAACTCGATCCTGCCACGGCGTGGACGTTCCTCGGCGATGGCGCTGCTCTGCTCGCAGAGGCGGGCTTTGGCGTCATCGTGCCCGGCGAGCTCACGGCTGCCGGCCAGCGGCGTCTTCGTCTGCGCATGCGCGTCGGCGGCAGCAGCAAGAAGGTCGCCGGTGTCGTCACTGGAACGGCTGGGCTCGCACTCGATGAGCTTCTTCAAGTGGACTGGGAGGCAGTCATTGGCGACGAACCTCTGACAGCGCGCGAGCTCGCAGCGCTCGCGAAGCAGAAGGCGCCGCTCGTTCAGTTCCGCGGCGCCTGGGTCGCGATCGATCCGCGCGAGCTCGGCGACATCCAGAAGCGCCTGGCCGGTGGCGCATCGAAGCTGACCGCGCGCGAAGCGATCCAGGCTGTGCTCGCGGGCGAAGCGCGACAGGGTGGGATGTCGATCGCGGTCACCGCCTCGGGCGTCGTGGCTGACCTGGTGGAGCGGCTGCGAAACGGCGGCACCAAGGAGCTCGGCGCACCCAAGACGTTGAACGCAACGCTTCGTCCGTATCAAGAGCGTGGGCTCAACTGGCTCGTCACCATGGGCTCGCTCGGTCTCGGTGCGTGCCTCGCCGACGACATGGGCCTCGGCAAGACGATGCAGCTCCTCGCGTTCCTCCTGCGTCGAAAGGACGAGGCCCACCGCGACGCACGACCGGCGTTGCTCATCGCTCCGACCTCAGTGGTCGGAAACTGGGAACGAGAGGTCGAGCATTTCGCGCCGTCACTCGACGTGGTCCGTCACTACGGCGCATCGCGCGCGAAGTCGGCGAGCGAGATCCCGAAGAAGCCCGGCACGCTGGTCGTGACCACGTACGGTCTGTTGCGCCGGGACGCCGAGCTCTTGTCGAGCATCGACTGGTCGGTGGCTGCGCTCGACGAGGCGCAGAACATCAAGAACGCTTCCTCGGCGACCGCGCGCGCTGCCCGTGGTCTGCGCGCCAGCCACCGCTTCGCGCTCACCGGCACGCCCGTCGAGAACCGGCTCGCGGAGCTGTGGTCGATCCTGGAGTTCGCCAACCCCGGCTTGCTCGGTCCGCTCGAGGCGTTTCGCCGGGACTTCGCCCTGCCCATCGAGCGCTACGGCAACGACGATGCGGCCGCGCGCCTTCGGCGGATCGTTGGGCCGTTCATCCTGCGACGCCTCAAGAGCGACCCGACCATCATCCAGGACTTGCCCCCGAAGAACGAGATGAAGGTCGTCTGCACGCTCACGCGCGAACAGGCCACGCTCTACAAGGCGGTGGTCGATGAGGAGCTTCGGCGCATCGAGTCCTCCGACGGCATCGAACGACGCGGGCGAGTGCTTGCACTGCTGATGTTCACGAAGCAGATCTGCAACCACCCGGCGCAGTACCTCGGTGAGAGCGGCCCGCTCCCGAAGCGCTCGGGAAAGCTGGCGCGCACGACCGAGATGCTCGAAGAAGCCGTGGCAGCGGGTGACAAGGCGCTGGTCTTCACGCAGTTCCGCGAGATGGGCGACAAGCTCGTCGAGCACTTC
>Ga0272446_1006962_pt1 | contig 11493 bp, 9 predicted proteins | sample YNPCB0061_FD_194587 | JGI IMG/M metagenome (GOLD analysis project Ga0272446, IMG submission 194587) | Hot spring microbial mat communities from Yellowstone National Park, WY, United States - YNP-CB-006-1 | ecosystem: Environmental > Aquatic > Thermal springs > Hot (42-90C) > Sediment | place...
TTGAACAAGCCGGATTCCTTCATTCTCGCGCTGGTGGAGTTTCTGAACGGCGGCGAGCATCGCATCCATTACGTACGCAGGCCCTTCCGGCGCGAACCGGATTTCGGCGTGACGAGCGTCAACTACGATTTTGCGGAACTGCTGGCCCGTGCGGAGGAACCATTATGAGCGGGCAGATTCAGACGCTCGAGCCGGATCGGTTTGCGGCGCTCAATTCCTGGATGGCCTCTCAAGAAGGCCGGCCAGCCCGGCGTCTACACCAGGAGGAAAGGACTCGACCGGGAACAGAACAAAGCCATCCTCTTGAAGCACATCCGCAGCCGGTCGCCACAGGGTTGCGCCATGGCGGAACTTCAGCAAGTGCTTCCCGCGCTGAACCGCCAGATGATCAAAGGATTGCTCCACGAATTGAGAGCGGAGGGCGTAATCCGCCTGGAAGGAAGCCGGCGAGGAGCGCGGTGGTCCGCAGCACAGAGTGGGGACGATCTGGGGAGAGGACACGAATGATTCGAAGCCGAGCGGTCTGCCCAAGTTATGGTTCGCATATGGTTCTAAAGGCCATTTGGGAACCATATCCCGAACCATATCAAAATGTTATGTGATTGAAAACTAAAGACTTGTTATGGTTCAGCGATAAGAGATGAAAACCATAGACACACGCCCAGCCAAGCTCATCGAGGTGGCCCTGCCGCTGCCCGAGATCAACGATGCCTCGGCCTACGACAAGATGCCGGGCATCGGGCCGCATCCCAAGGGCATTCATCATTGGTGGGCGCGGCTGCCGCTGCCGGCGGCGCGGGCGGTGCTGTTCGCTTCCGTCGTGGACGACCCGAGCGCCCATCCGGAAAAATTCCCCACCGAGGAGGCGCAGGCGCGCGAGCGTGAACGGCTCTTCGGCATCATCCGCCGCCTGATGCAGAAACAGTTGCACAAACACCCGGAGACCTACGCCGAGGCCCGGGCTGCGATGCGCAAGCATGGCGGCGGACAACTACCGGCCGTCTTCGATCCGTTTGCCGGGGGCGGATCTATCCCTTTGGAGGCGGCGCGCCTCGGCATGGAAGCGCACGCCGGGGATCTGAATCCGGTGGCGGTGCTGCTAAACAAGTGCAACCTGGAACTCGCGCCCCGATGGGCGGACTACCCGCCGGTGAACCCATCGGATCGCGCAAAGATCGGCGGCGCGGAGAACTGGCGCGGAACCAACGGCCTGGCTGCCGATGTGCGGTATTACGGGCGGGTGATTCTGGAGAGGGCGCGGGCGAAGATTGGCCATCTGTATCCGCCCGTGAAGGTCACCGCGCAGATGGCGGCGGAAAGCCCGCACCTGAAGCCTTACATTGGCAAAGAACTGCCGGTGATTGCCTGGATCTGGGCGCGGACCGTGCGCAGTCCGAACCCGGCCGCGCGTGGGGTGCATGTGCCGCTGATGAGCACCTTCTGGCTGTCGAGCAAAAAAGGCAGCGAAGCGTGGCTGGAGCCGGTGGTGGACCGCGCGGCCGGGACCTGGCGGTTTGCCGTGCGCACCGGTACGCCGAGGGAAAGGGCGGCAGTTGGGACGGGAACGAAGAACGGGCGCGGAGGCTTTCGGTGCATCCTCTCGGATGCTCCGATCCCCTTCGATTTCGTTCGACCCGAGGGAAGCGAGGGGCGGCTGGGGTCAGCAATGGTGGCCGTGGTTGCTGAAGTGCCCCGCGGCCGCATATACCTGCCAGTCTCCGATGAGCAGATTCGGCAAGCGGAGTCTGCCATCCCGACAGGTTTTCCGGACACGGATCTGCCCGAGGATGCCCTGGGCTTTCGCATTCAGAACTACGGTATTCGGAAGCACTGGAAGATGTTTGCGCCCCGCCAGCTCACGGCGATGGTGACGTTGTCGGACTTGATCCGGGAGATCCGAGACGACGTGCGGCGGGACGCGATCGCTGCGGGACTGCCGGAAAGCGAGGCCGACGCTTACACCCGCGCCGTCGCCACGTTTCTTGCCCTCGCGCTGGACCGGTGTGCAGATTTCAACAATGCGCTAAGCAGGTGGAAACCGAGCGGGCAGCAGCAAATGCAGCTATTTGGCCGTCAGGCGATCCCGATGGTATGGGACTTCGCGGAGGCAAATCTTCTCGGGGACAAGGCGATTTGCTGGCTGAATGCCGTCGACATTTGTGCCGAGGCGATTGAGACGCTTCTGCCTAACGGAACTTCGGTCCGGCAGTGCCGCGCCCGCCAGATCGACGCCGCCACGGGCGCCGACGGCATCGAAAACCTCCTGGTCTCCACCGATCCGCCCTACTACGACAACATCGGCTACGCCGCGCTCTCGGATTTCTTCTACGTCTGGCTGCGCCGCACCCTCGGGGATCTGTATCCGGATCTGTTCAGCACGCTGCTGGTCCCGAAGGCTCAGGAACTCACTGCGTCTCCCGAGCGGTTCGGCGGCGAAAAACAGAAGGCCAAGGAGCACTTCGAGAGCGGGTTCCGGAGGGCATTCGCCGCCCTGCGCGAGAAGATGGACCCGCGCTTTCCGCTCACCGTCTACTATGCCTTCAAGCAGGACGACGAAGAGAGCGGCGCGGATGAGGAAAGCGAAAGCAGCTCCAACAACGGCAAGGTGGACCTGACCACGGGGTGGGAGACCATGCTCGAGGCGCTCATCGGGACCGGATTCCAGATCACGGCTACGTGGCCGGTGCGCGCGTCGCAGGCGTGGCGGATGCGCGCCATGGGTTCCAACGCCTTGGCCTCCTACATCGTGCTGGCCTGCCGCCCGCGCCCGGCCGATGCGGCGCAGACCGACCGCCGCTCCTTCGTCGCTGAACTGAAGCGCGAACTGCCCTCGGCCTTGCGGCACCTCCAGCAGGGCAACGTGGCGCCGGTGGACTTCGCCCAGGCAGCCATCGGTCCGGGCATGGCCATCTACTCGCGCTACAGCCGCATCCTGGAGGCCAGCGGCAAGGCGATGACGGTCCGCACGGCGCTGGCGCTGATCAACCAGACGCTCACCGAGGTGCTTTCCGAGCAGGAAGACGAGTTCGACAGCGATACCCGCTGGGCCATCGCCTGGTACGAACAGCATGGCTTTGAGGAAGGCGACTTCGGCGACGCGGAGCTGCTGAGCAAGGCCAAGGTGACCTCGGTCGCGGGCCTGGTGCAGTCCGGCATCGTCCATTCGCGGGGAGGCAAGGTGCGGCTGCTGCGGCCGGAGGAACTGCCCAAGGACTGGGACCCGGGCTCGGACAAACGGCTGACCAACTGGGAGCTGACCCATCATCTGCTGCGCGTCTATTACCATGAGAAGGCAGGAGAAATCGCGACGGCGGAACTCTTGCGCAAGATCGGCTCGCAGGGCGAGGTGGCGCGCGATCTGGCCTACCGGCTCTTTGATCTGAGCGAGCGCAAGAACCGGTCGCAGGAGGCGCAGGCATATAACGCGCTCGTGCTCGGCTGGCCGGAGATCGCCCGTCTGGCGCGGGCCAAGACCGAAGAGCAGGGCGCTCTGTTTGAGGGCTGATCGAGTATGGGCGTCACGAAACGAATTGTCTGCCTGGCGAATTCCCGCAAGCTCCAGGGGCGGTGCGTGGCGGGCAAGGAACTGGTCAACGGCACGCCGGGCGTTTGGATTCGGCCCGTGAGCGCGCGGCCCTCAGAGGAGGTGTCTGAGGAAGAACGCCGATACGAGAACGGGCAAGACCCCCGTGTTCTGGACGTCATCGATGTTCCACTTCTTGAACCTCGGCCCAAAGATTACCAACAGGAGAACTGGCTGCTGGACCCACAGTTCTACTGGGTGAAAATCGGGGAAGTTGCCTGGAGGGATCTCCCCGGGTACCTGGATACTGCCAGGACGTTGTGGATCAATGGTATCAGCAGTTACAACGGGCAGAATGATCGTATTCCGCTGGAGCAGGCACAAACGCTTGAGAGTTCCCTGAAGCTCATCCACGTGAACGACCTCCATCTTAGAGTGTTCAAGCCGGGAGAAGCATTCGGAAATCCGAAACGTCGTGTTCAAGGGCGCTTCTCTTGGAATGGAACGTGCTATCGGCTCTGGGTGACTGACCCGGCTGTGGAACGGAATTATCTGGCAATGGAAGATGGCGAGTACATGGTTGGCGAGGCATATTTGACGATCAGCCTTGGCGAACCGTATGAAGGGTGCTCCTACAAGCTGATCGCAACGGTGATTCTGAGACCTTGAAGGCAACGATGTCAGAGCAATTGGAAGTCTTGACCGTAGGGCACTCCAACCACACGCTGGAAGAGTTCCTGCGGCTTCTGGCGCAGCACGGCATCACGGCGGTGGCGGACGTCCGGTCCGTTCCCATGAGCCGCCTGCACCCGCAGTTCAATCGCGAGGAGTTGTCCGAAGCGCTCAAGCAGGCCGGCATCGCGTATTCTTTCCTGGGCAAGGAACTGGGCGGGCGGCCTCCGGATCCATCCTGCTACGTGAACGGACAAGTGCAGTACCGGCTTGTTGCATTAACGGGGCCGTTTCAAAAAGGGATCGAGAGAGTTCTGACCGGTGCGCGGAATTACCGGATTGCTCTGATGTGCGCGGAGCGCGAGCCGCTGGACTGTCACCGCACCCTCCTTGTATCCCCTGCGTTGGAGAAGGCCGGCGCCGCGGTTCTTCACATTCTTGCGGACGGAAGCCTGGAAGCGCACCAGGACACGATGAACCGCCTGTTGGAGAAGTTCGGGTTCACCCAAGACGACCTGTTCCGATCCAGAGAAGAATTGGTCGAAGAGGCGTGCGCGCGGCAGCAGGAGCGCGTCGCCTATACCGAGAGGCAGGAGCCGGAAGGAAAGGTGAGGGTCGCCCCATGACGATCTACACGATTGGATTCACGAAGAAGAGCGCCGAGCAGTTCTTCCAAACGCTGCGCAAGTCGGGCGCCAAGCGCTTGGTGGACGTGCGCCTGAACAACGTGTCGCAACTCGCCGGCTTCGCCAAGAAGCAGGATTTGAAATACTTCCTGGAGAAGATCTGCGGCATGGAGTACGTCCATCTCCCCATTCTGGCGCCGACGCAGGACATTCTCGATGAGTACAAGAAGCACAAGGGCGACTGGCAGGTTTACGAGCGTAGCTTCCTGTCGCTGATGCGGGAGCGAAGGATCGAAGACCAAGTGTCGCGGGACGTGATTGCCGAGGGCTGTCTGTTGTGCAGCGAGGACAAACCCGACCACTGCCACCGCCGTCTGGTCGCGGAGTATCTCAAAGAACATTGGGGAGACGTAGAGATCCGGCACCTCGGATAGCGAATTCATTATGGCCATCACGAATCATGAGCGCACCGGCAAGGCCCTGGATCTGTTGAGATCCGGGCTTGCGCCATTCATCGAGCGCGAATTTAAGAGCACCTTCGGCCAGCGTGCCCAGAACGAGCTGCTGCGGGTTCTGGGTGAAGACCGCCTGAACAGCAAGAAGCCGCCTGCGGAGTGGGATGCATCCGCACTGCTCAAGGTGATGTGGGACTCGTGGAATGAAGTATTCCGGAAGACCCTTGGGCCGGCCGAGAGGAGTCTGCTCTCCGAGCTTCGAGACTGGCGGAACAAGTGGGCGCATCAGGACCCTTTTTCGACCGATGACGCCTACCGCGCGCTGGACTCGTGCGGGCGTCTTCTCGGCGCGATTTCCGCGCGGGAAGCCGGCGAGATCGAGAAGATGAAGACCGAACTCCTGCGCCTGCGCTTCGACGAGCAGGTGCGCAGCGAAAGGCGCAAAGCGGGCGGCTCGCTGGTGGAAGCGGCGGCCAGCGGCGCCTTGAAGCCGTGGCGGGAGGTTGCCACCCCGCACCCGGATGTCGCCAGCGGGCGCTATCAGCAGGCTGAGTTCGCGGCCGACCTTTGGCAGGTGTACATCGGCGAAGGGACGGACGAGTATAAGAATCCGGTCGAATTCTTCCGCCGGACCTATTTGACCGATAGCCTGAAGCGCTTGCTGACCGGCGCGGTGGGTCGTCTGTCGGGCAAGGGCGGCGATCCAGTGGTGCAGCTTCAGACGAATTTCGGCGGCGGCAAGACGCACTCGATGCTGGCGCTCTACCATCTCTGTTCCGGAACGCCGCCCGCCGAAATGCCGGGAGTGGAAGCGCTGCTTCAAGAGACGGGTGTGAAGGATTTGCCGAAGGTCCGGCGTGTGGTGCTGGTCGGCAACCGTATCTCCCCTGGCAACCCGGCCACGAAGCCAGACGGGACAGTGATTCGTACGCTCTGGGGCGAACTGGCCTGGCAGCTTGGCGGCAAGGCGGCCTTCGAGCGGGTGCGCGCCGACGATGAGCGCGCAACCAGCCCAGGCGATGTAATGCGGCAGCTTTTCAATGAGTACGGCCCCTGTTTAATCCTCATTGATGAGTGGGTGGCGTACGCCCGCCAACTCCACGACGCCGCCGACTTGCCCGGCGGGAGTTTTGAGACTCAGTTTTCTTTCGCCCAGGCGTTGACGGAATCGGTGAGAGCCGCGCGCGGCTGCCTGGTGGTTATCAGCCTTCCCGCCTCCGATACGGCTGGATCTCCGCATGTTCAGGGGGAAGATGTGGAAGTAGGGGGTCTGCGGGGACGTGAGGCGCTGGACCGGCTGAAAAACGTCGTTGGGCGAATCGAGTCTTCCTGGCGTCCGGCATCGGCAGAGGAGAGCTTTGAGATCGTCCGACGGCGTCTGTTCCAGCCGATGACCGGACCGGAGCAGTTTAAAGCTCGCGATGTAACGGCTCGCGCTTTCGCGGATCTCTACCGCGCTCACTATCAGGAGTTCCCGCCAGAATGCCGCGAGACAGAATACGAGCAGAGGCTCAAGGCCGCCTATCCGATCCATCCGGAGATCTTTGACCGGCTGTACACGGATTGGTCGACTCTGTTGAAGTTCCAGCGGACTCGGGGCGTGCTGCGGTTGATGGCGGCGGTCATTCATAGCCTCTGGGAAAAGGGCGACCGTAATCCCGTGATTCTCCCCTCCACCATCCCGATTGACGATCCGCGCGTGCAGTTTGAATTGACGCGCTATTTGTCGGACAACTGGGTGCCGGTGATCGAGAAGGATGTGGACGGCCCGAGCGCCCTTCCCATGCGGCTCGACAGTGATGTGCCCGCGCTGGGCAAGCATCAGGCTTGCCGGCGTGTGGCCCGCACGGTCTACCTGGGATCGGCGCCCACGGCCACGGCCGCACATCACGGCATCGAGGACCGGCGGATCAAGTTGGGGTGCGTGGCGCCAGGTGAGACGCCGGCAATCTTTGGAGATGCCCTCCGGCGCCTCGCGAGTGCGGCCACGTACCTCTACCAGGACGGCACACGCTACTGGTATTCGACGCAGCCCACGGTGACTAAACTCGCCGAGGACCGCGCCGAGCAATTGAAGCGTGAACCGGACAAGGTTTTCAAGGAGATCGAGAGGCGAGTCCGCGACGACGTTCGCGCGGCAGGAGATTTCAGCCGGGTGCATCCCCTCCCTCAATCCAGCCAGGATATTCCTGACGATTTCGACGCTCGGTTGGTTGTGTTGGGGCCGGATGAGCCCCACGTCCGTGACGGCGAAAGCCCGGCCTTGGCTGCCTCCAAACAGATCTTGGAGAACCGGGGCACGGCTCCGCGTTTGCGGCGTAATACGTTGGTGTTTCTCGCTGCCGACCGCACCAGGTTGCAGGACTTGGACGATGCGGTACGCCGGTATCTGGCGTGGGACTCCATCGTGCTGGATCAGAAGACGCTGGATTTAACACCTTTTCAAGTCCGGCAAGCCGAGGAGCAGAAGAAGTCTGCCCATCAGACAGTGGCAGCGCGCCTGCCGGAAACGTATCAATGGCTCATCGTGCCGGCCCAACATGATCCCCAGGCCGAGGTAACCTGGCAGGCGATCCGGCTGACTGGCCAGGAGGCGCTTGCTGTCCGGGCCAGCAAGAAGCTGCGGTCCGACGAGTTGTTGATTGCGTCGCTCGCAGGGACACGGCTGCGGATGGATCTCGACCGCGTTCCGCTCTGGCGGGGCGATCATGTGGAGATCCGCCAGTTGATGGAGGACTTCGCCCGTTATCTATATCTGCCGCGCCTGAAGAATTCCGGTGTGCTGATGGGCGCCGTGCGGGACGGGCTGGCTTTGCTCACCTGGGAGCACGATTCTTTCGCTTACGCAGACAGCTACGACGAACCGGCCGGAAGGTATCGCGCTTTGCGCAGCGGCCAGCAAGTCACGCTCCCTGACACCGACCCCCCCGGCCTGCTTGTCAAGCCCGAGGTTGCCCGCCGGCAGATGGATGCCGAAACGGGGCAGCCAGGCGATGGGCGTGCGCTGCCTGGCCCAGGAGCAGGACCGAGGACTTTCCCGCCGGCACAGCCAGCACCCGGAGCGGAGCCACCAGCCCCGGTTCTTCCGAGAACACGCAGGTTCCACGGGAGCGTCGCTCTTGATCCCACGCGTGTTGGAAGAGATGCCAGCCGGGTAGCGGAAGAGGTGATCGCCCATTTGGCTGGCCTGCCGGGAGCCCAAGTCCGGGTCACTCTGGAGGTAGAGGCTTGTCTTCCTCAGGGTGCGCCCGAAAATATCGTGCGCACCGTGACCGAAAACAGCCGGACGTTGAAGTTCACCAGCCAGGGATTTGAGAACGAATAGCGCCGAATCGCCCACAGCCAGAGTAAAGAAACTTGGAGGAAGAGAGGGGAGCCATTCTCCCAAACACCTGAATCCAGCGTAAGTCCCCAGGATGCGCAGGATTCAATTGCTATCATTGTTTCAATGATCGACCGCGAGACAGCCTGGAGTATTCTTTGCGAGTTCACGAAGTCGGAAAACCTGCGCAAGCATGCGCTTGCAGTGGAGGCGTGTCTGGCCGCTTACGCCCGGAAATTTGGCGAGGATGAGACCAAATGGAGGGTGGTGGCGCTGCTTCACGATTTCGACTACGAAATCCATCCTGAGGCCCCGGATCACCCGTTCAAGGGCGAACCGATTCTGGCCGGGCGCGGGGTGCCGGAAGAGATCCGGCGAGCGGTACTCTCCCACGCCCGTTACACGGGGGTGACCCGCGACTCGGCGCTCGAGAAAGCGCTGTTCGCCTGCGACGAACTGGCTGGTTTCATCACCGCCGTGGCCTTGGTGAAGCCCAACCGGAGCGTATTTGAGGTGGACGCCAGGTCGGTGCGGAAGAAGATGAAGGATAAGGCGTTTGCCCGCTCCGTCAGCAGAGAAGACATCATCGAGGGCGCCCAGGGACTGGGCGTAGACCTGGATGAACACATTGATTTCTGTGTTCGCGCCATGCAGGCGCGCGCCGGGGAACTGGGCCTGAACGGCGCCGTGTAGGCAAAGTGGACCGCGGGCGGATTCTCCTGAAGCTGCGCGAAAGGATCATCGCCTTTGCGGCATCTCGTATTGGGAGGGACGCCGCCGAAGATGTGGCCCAGGAGGTCATGCTGCTGCTCGAGGAAAAGTACGCCGCCGTCGACAACCTGAGCGAACTGCTGCCGCTTTCGCTGCGCATCGCGCGATTCAAGATGATGGCCTGGAGGCGCAAGACGGCCCGGCATGGGGAGTATTCGCAGGTATCGGTGGATGACCTTCCCCTGCCTGACCCGGGTTTGGACCCGCTGGAGCAGGCCGAGCGGCGTGAGACGGTGGAGCGGTTGGAGAAGGCGCTTGCCGCCATGGGCCGGCGGTGCCGGGAGCTGTTCCGCATGAAGCTGGAGGGTAAGAGCTTCGACGAGATCCGCAAGGCCCTGGGCGTGAAGTCGCTGAATACCGTTTACACGTGGGACTTCCGCTGCCGGCAGCGGCTGTTGGAACTGTTGGGGGGCAGCTATGACGCCCGGCGACGCTAGGAAACTGCTGGGCGGCTACGCCGCCGGCAACCTGAGCGAAGAGGAGCGCCGCAGGCTGTTCGAGGCGGCCCTGGAGGACCAGGAGCTTTTCGACGCGCTGGCTGAGGAGGAGTCGCTCCGGGATCTTCTGGCCGATCCAGCCGTGCGCGGGCGCCTGGCGCGGGCCCTGGAGCCGGCACGGAAGGCGGCCTGGTTCCGCCGCCGGCTGAACTGGGCCTTGACCGGCAGCCTGGCGGCTTCGCTGGTGGTGGCGGGAGTGGTGTGGCGCAAGCTCAACCAGCCTGTCGCAAAGCCCGCAGTGGTTGCGGTTGCCCGGATCCCCGCGGCGCCCGCCGCCGCTCCAGCCGCGCGGGAGCCTGTCCCTGAGCACCGGAGGCCGCGCGCGCGGGTTGAACCTGGGGTTCCGCCGAAGGCTCAATCCGAAGCCGGGCAGATGCCCGGCGCGGGAGCCCCGGGCACAAGCCAGCCGGCAGCGATGATGGCTGAGGCGGATGCCGGGGCCCCCCGGCCGGGACTGGAAACGGGAGTGGTCGGCGGCGTGCTCGCGCCGGAGCGCCCGGCTTTCCTGGCTACCCGGAGTCCGGCGCCAACTGTCCGGTACGTCTTTTTCAAACAGGATGCAGAAGGCCGGTGGACAACCGCACTGGCGGGCGTGCGATTCCGCTCCCGCGATCAGATCCGGGTGACGCTGATGCCGGCGTCCGACGGGGAGCTTCAGGTACGGCTGCGCGACCCGGAAGGAATATGGCGGCCGCTGCTGAGCCCGGGCTACCGGGTGCGCGCCGGCTCGGCGTACACCATCCCGCACGAAGGCGCGTTCACGCTGAGCGGCCCCGGTGGCGTGCGTCTCGAGGTTGTCTTCACCCCGGCCGGCGGAGCGCCTGCGCTAACCCAGCAAATCACCATCCCCGCCGAATAAGTCTTCCTGTTTTTCGATTCTTCCTGAAAGGATTCCGCCCGTGAAGGCATTTCCGTAATCGGGACGGAGGCGAGTGCGATGAAACGGACCTGTTCTTCCATGGTGGCGGTTGCTGCGCTGGTGTTGGGGGCGTTGGTGTTGAACGCGGGACGGGCGCCTTCGGCCGCGGCTCAATCTGAAAACGGTGGCGGGTCGCTCGACAGCCCGCTCGGCGCCTGTCCGCTCCGGCATACCCGCGTCAGCGCGGAGATCACGGGATTCATTTCGAGGGTCACGGTTACCCAGGAATTCGCGAATCCGTTCCAGGGAAAAATCGAAGCGGTTTACACGTTCCCGCTGCCTCCGGCGGCGGCGGTGGACTCGATGACCATGCGGATTGGTGACCGGGTGATTCGCGGCGCCATCAAGCGGCGCGAAGAGGCCCGCGCCATCTACGAGGCGGCCCGGGCCTCCGGGCGCACGGCGAGCCTTCTCAACCAGGAGAGACCCAATATCTTCACCCAGGCCGTGGCGAATATCCTGCCTGGCCAGGCGGTGACGATCACCATCAGCTACGTGGAGACACTGCACTCTCTCCAGAAACTTAACCATCAACCCCTGTGAGGGGAATGAGTTGCATGTTGAGGGCGGCCGCCTGTTTGGTGATCCATTGTAGCTGTTGCTGGCGGTATTTGGTTTCGAAGTATTCGATTCCTTTGTCCACGTATTGGTGACCGAACTTGAGCATGCGATAGATCAGCCGGGCGAGCAGATGGGCCATGGCGGTAA
>Ga0272446_1006963_pt1 | contig 11492 bp, 11 predicted proteins | sample YNPCB0061_FD_194587 | JGI IMG/M metagenome (GOLD analysis project Ga0272446, IMG submission 194587) | Hot spring microbial mat communities from Yellowstone National Park, WY, United States - YNP-CB-006-1 | ecosystem: Environmental > Aquatic > Thermal springs > Hot (42-90C) > Sediment | place...
GGCGCGGCCTCGACGGGTTCCGCCTGCTGGCGCAGCCCGCGCCGGCCGGCAGCACCGCGGCGGCGCATGCGGCGGCGCGGGGGCAGGCGCTCGCCGATGCGGTGGCGCTGCTGCGCGCCGTCGTGGGGGAGGGGCCGCGGGAGGGCCTGCGCGGCGCGCTCGCGGAGCGGCACGCGGCCTGGCGCGCGGCGCAGCAGGCGCTGCTCGACGCGGCCCGGACCGACCGCACGGTCGGCCCCGCCGAACGGATGGCGCTGTGGCGCGCGACCCAGGCGCGCCTCGCCGCCGACCCGCCGGATGTCGCGGCGGCCGAACTGGTCCGCCTCTTCGCCGCCCTGCCGGCGGCGCATGCGGCGGCGGGCGCGGGGGACGCCGCCGGGGTGGAGGCCTTCGCTGCGGCGGTGGCGCGGGCACAGGCGCTGGCGGCTGAGGCGCGCTGAGGCGGCGGGGGCGGGGGTTGGCGCGCGGCGGCCCGCGGTGTAGCCAGCCGCCGACGCCGAACCGAGGGAGAGCAGCGCCATGGCCGCCATCGCCGACATCATCGCCCGCGAGGTGCTGGATTCCCGCGGCAACCCGACCGTCGAGGCGGAGGTGGTGCTCGAGACCGGCGCCCGCGGCGTGGCCATCGTGCCCTCCGGCGCCTCGACCGGCGCGCATGAGGCGGTCGAGCTGCGCGACGGCGATGGCGCGCGCTACGGCGGCAAGGGCGTGCTCAAGGCCTGCGCGCATGTCGAGGGCGAGATCTTCGACGCCCTCTCGGGCCTCGAGGCGGGGGACCAGATCCGCATCGACGAGACGCTGATCGAACTCGACGGCACGCCGAACAAGTCGCGGCTCGGCGCCAATGCGATGCTCGCGGTCAGCCTGGCGGTGGCGAAGGCGGCGGCGGCGGATCTCGGCATTCCGCTCTACCGCCATGTCGGTGGCGTCCATGCGCGCACCCTGCCGGTGCCGATGATGAACATCATCAACGGCGGCCAGCACGCCGACAACCCGATCGACATCCAGGAGTTCATGATCATGCCGGTCGGCGCCGGCACCATCGCGGATGCCGTGCGCATGGGCGCGGAGGTGTTCATGGCGCTCAAGCGCGCGCTGCGCGATGCCGGCCATGCGACCAATGTCGGCGACGAGGGCGGCTTCGCGCCCAACCTCACCTCGGCCGAGGAGGCGCTCGGCTTCATCGCCCGCGCCTGCGAGGCGGCCGGGCACCGGCTGGGGGAGGATGTGGTCCTCGCCCTCGACTGCGCCGCGACCGAGTTCTTCCGTGACGGGCGCTACGTGATGGAGGGCGAGGGCAGGAGCCTCGATGCCGGGGAGATGGTGGATTACCTTGCCGCGCTCTGCGCGAAGTGGCCGATCGTCTCCATCGAGGACGGCATGGCCGAGGACGACTGGGAGGGCTGGAAGGCGCTGACGGAGCGGCTGGGGGCGAAGGTGCAGCTCGTCGGCGACGACCTCTTCGTGACCAATCCCGAAAGGCTGCGCCTCGGCATCGAGCGGGGGGTGGCGAACGCGATCCTCGTCAAGGTCAACCAGATCGGCACCCTGACCGAGACGCTGGAGGCGGTGGAGACCGCCCATCGCGCCGGCTACCGCGCGGTGATGAGCCACCGTTCGGGCGAGAGCGAGGATGCGACCATCGCCGACCTCGCGGTGGCGACGAATTGCGGGCAGATCAAGACCGGCTCGCTGTCCCGATCCGACCGGCTGGCCAAGTACAACCAGCTCATCCGCATCGAGCAGGGGCTCGGGTCAGCGGCGCGCTTCGCGGGGCGGGCGGCGCTGCGGCGCTGACTTCCGCCGGCCGCGGCGGACGAAAAAAATGCGTCCGCTGGCGCAAATCCTCGACGAAGCGGGTGACAGGGATTCGCCGCGCCGACTAGAATCGGGGTGGCTTCTCTTCCCGGGTACGGTCGTTGCGCCTCGTCAAGCAAATCCTCCAGGCCATCGCGGTGCCCAGCCTGTTCCTGGCGCTGACAGGCTATGCCGCCTGGCACGTGGTGCATGGGGAGCGCGGGCTGATCGCGAAGGAGGAGCGCATCGCGCAGATCGCGGCGGCGCGGGCCGAACTCGCCCGGGCCGAGGCGGAGCGCGATGCGATGGAGCGCCGCGTCGCCGGCCTGCGCGGGGAGATGCTCGATCGCGACCAGCTCGATGAGCGGGCGCGGGCGCTGCTCAACATGGTCGGACCCGACGAGCTCGTGGTGCCCTACGGGCCCGACCGTCGGCTGTACTGAGGGCCGGCGCGGCCGTTCGGTCGGCCTGGAGATGCGACGTTTTCTGTCCCGGACACGGGTCCGCCCGTGCTGTCCGCCTGTCTGTGGCGGCCTTGTCGCGTAATGAAATTGTGCTCGTGCGGCGCTTCACGTGGCGCCGCAAAGGCTTAACCAAAAATCGGTTAATCGTCGTATTGCATTGCAAAAGATGGCTTTTTCGCCCTCTCTCGGCTTGCGCGCACAATGGCTGCCGCCCTATGTCGCCCTGCGAGGACAGTCCGGAGGGATGCCGCATGGCCCAGGCCGCAGAGACCAGCCCCAAGCGTCGCGGGCGCGCGAAGGAGCCGCGCATCTCGCGAGAGGAGCTCCTGAAGGCCTATCGCGACATGCTGCTGATCCGCCGCTTCGAGGAGAAGGCGGGCCAGCTCTACGGCATGGGGCTGATCGGCGGCTTCTGCCACCTCTACATCGGGCAGGAGGCCGTGGTGGTGGGCATGCAGATGTGCCTCAAGCCCGGGGATCAGGTCATCACCTCCTATCGCGACCATGGGCACATGCTGGCCTGCGGCATGGAGGCGCGCGGCGTGATGGCCGAACTCACGGGGCGCATCGGCGGCTATTCCAAGGGCAAGGGCGGGAGCATGCACATGTTCTCCCGCGAGAAGGGGTTCTACGGCGGGCACGGCATCGTCGGCGCCCAGGTCAGCCTCGGCACCGGCCTTGCCTTCGCCAACTGGTACCGCGGCAACGACCACGTCGCCCTGACCTATTTCGGCGAGGGCGCCTCCAACCAGGGCCAGGTCTATGAGAGCCTGAACCTCGCGGCGCTGTTCAAGCTGCCCTGCGTCTACGTCATAGAGAACAACAAGTACGGCATGGGCACCTCGGTCGAGCGGGCCTCCGCCTCGCACGACCTGTCGCAGAACGGCGCCCCCTGGGGCATCCCGGGCGAGCAGGTGAACGGGATGGACGTGATCGCGGTGCGCGAGGCGGGCGAGCGCGCGGTCGCGTACTGCCGCGCCGGCAAGGGGCCGTATCTGCTCGAGATGAAGACCTACCGCTACCGCGGCCATTCCATGTCCGACCCCGGCAAGTACCGCACGCGGGAGGAGGTGCAGAGGATGCGCGAGACCTCGGACTGCATCGAGACCGCGCGCAAGGTGCTGTTCGAGCAGTTCGCGGTGACCGAGGCGGAGCTGAAGGTGATCGACGACGAGGTGAAGGCGATCGTGCAGGATGCCGCGGATTTCGCGCAGGCCTCGCCCGAGCCGCCCGAGTCCGAACTCTTCACCGACGTGCTGGTGGAGGCCCGCTGAGATGGGCGCCGTGATCCTCATGCCGGCCCTCTCGCCGACCATGACCGAGGGCAAGCTCGCGCGCTGGCTCAAGAAGGAGGGCGACGCGGTGAAGGCGGGCGACGTGATCGCCGAGATCGAGACCGACAAGGCGACCATGGAAGTGGAGGCCGTCGAGGAGGGCACCATCACGCGGATCCTGGTGCCCGAGGGCACCGAGGGGGTTCAGGTCAACGCGCCGATCGCCGAACTCGACGGCGGGGCGGGCGCGGCGGCGGCCCCCGCCCCGGCGGCCGCGCCGAAGCCCGCGCCCGCGGCCGCTCCCGCGCCGAGCGTGCCGGCCGCGCCGCGCGCGGCCGAGGCCGAACGCGACTGGGGCCCGACCCGGCCCATCACGGTGCGCGAGGCGCTGCGCGATGCCATGGCCGCCGAGATGCGCCGCGACCCGGACGTGTTCCTGATCGGCGAGGAGGTCGGGCAGTACCAGGGCGCCTACAAGGTGAGCCAGGGCCTGCTGGATGAATTCGGGCCGAAGCGCGTGATGGACATGCCCATCACGGAACACGGCTTCACCGGCATGGCGGTGGGCGCGGCCTTCACCGGCCTCAAGCCGATCGTGGAGTTCATGACCTTCAACTTCTCGATGCAGGCGATCGACCAGATCATCAACTCGGCCGCCAAGACGCTCTACATGTCGGGCGGGCAGCTCGGCTGTCCGATCGTCTTCCGCGGGCCGAACGGCGCGGCCTCCCGCGTCGCGGCGCAGCATTCGCAGTGCTACGCCTCCTGGTATGCGCATTGCCCCGGGCTCAAGGTGGTGGCGCCCTGGTCCTCGGCGGATGCGAAGGGGCTGTTGCGGGCGGCGATCCGCGACCCCAACCCGGTCATCGTGCTCGAGAACGAGATCATGTACGGGCAGAGCTTCGACTGCCCGACCGATGAGGAGTTCATCCTGCCGATCGGCAAGGCCAAGGTGGAACGTCCGGGGACGGATGTGACCATCGTCGCCTTCTCGATCATGGTGGGGATGGCGATGCAGGCGGCCGAGGCGCTGGCCGCGCAGGGCATCAGCGCGGAGGTGATCAACCTCCGCAGCCTTCGCCCGCTCGACATCGGCACCATCGCGGCATCGGTGCGCAAGACGAACCGGCTCGTGACGCTCGAGGAGGGCTGGCCCTTCGCCGGCATCGGCGCCGAGGTGGCGATGCAGGTGATCGAGACCTGCTTCGACCACCTGGATGCGCCGCCGGTGCGCGTCACGGGCGCGGATGTGCCCATGCCCTATGCCGCCAATCTCGAGAAGCTCGCGCTGCCCCGCCTCGAGCAGGTGGTCGAGGCGGTGCGCCGCGTGACCTACAAGTGAGGGGCTGAGACGATGGCGACCAACATCCTGATGCCCGCCCTCTCCCCCACCATGACCGAGGGCACGCTGGCGCGCTGGCTGAAGAAGGAGGGCGATCGCATCAGGGCCGGCGACGTCATCGCCGAGATCGAGACCGACAAGGCGACGATGGAAGTGGAGGCCGTGGACGAGGGGATCCTGGGCAGGATTCTCGTCCCCGGCGGCACGCAGGGCGTGAAGGTGAACGAGGTGATCGCTGTGCTGGTGGAGGAGGGGGAGGCGGTGCCCGCCGCGGCCGTGCCCGCTGCAGCACCCGCCGCAGCACCCGCCGCCGCCCCGGCCCCCGCCGCCCCGGCCCCCGCCCCCGCGGCGTCGGCGCCGGCCGCCGCCCCGGCCTTCGACCCGCAGCCCGAACCGCCGGGCCGGGGCGAGCGCGTCTTCGCCTCCCCGCTCGCGCGGCGGATGGCGAGCCAGGCCGGGCTCGACCTCTCGACGCTGACGGGCTCGGGGCCGAACGGGCGGATCGTGAAGGCCGATGTCGAGGCGGCGCTGGCGCGCGGCCCCGCCGCCGCGCCCGCGCCCGCCGCGGCCCCGGCGCCCGTGGCTGCGCCCGCGCCTAAGCCGGCCCCCGCGCCGCTGGCCATCACCGCCCCGCACACCGCCGTGCCGCACAGCACGATGCGCAAGGTGATCGCGCGCCGGCTGTCGGACTCCAAGGCGACCATCCCGCATTTCTACGTGACGATGGCGATGGAGATCGACGCGCTGCTCAAGCTGCGCGCCGATCTCAACGCCCGTTCGCCGAAGGAGGGGCCGGGGGCCTACAGGCTCTCGGTCAACGACCTCATCATCAAGGCCACGGCGGTGACGCTGCGCCGCTTCCCCGCCTGCAACGCGACCTGGACCGAGGAGGCGATCCTCCGCTACCACGACGTCGACATCTCGGTGGCCGTCAGCATCCCCGAAGGGCTGATCACGCCGATCGTGCGCCGCGCCGACCAGAAGGGGCTTGTGGCCATCAGCAACGAGATGAAGGACCTCGCGGCGCGCGCCCGGGCCGGCAAGCTGAAGCCGGAGGAGTTCCAGGGCGGCGGCTTCTCGATCTCCAACCTCGGCATGTACGGGGTGCGCGACTTCGCCGCCATCATCAACCCGCCGCAGGCGGCCATCCTGGCGGTGTCCGCCGGCGAGCAGCGGCCGGTGGTGAAGGACGGCGCGCTCGCCATCGCCACCGTGATGACCTGCACGCTCTCGGTCGATCACCGCGTCATCGACGGCGCGCTGGCCGCCGAATTCATGCAGGCGCTGAAGCGCACCATCGAGGACCCGCTGAGCCTGATGCTGTGACCGCGCTGGCGATCCGCGAGGCGGTGCCCGCCGACGTGCCGACCATCGCGCGCTTCGTGCGGGCGCTGGCCGAGTATGAGCGCCTGGCGCATGAGGCCCGCGGCACCGAGGCCGATTTCCACGCCGCCCTGTTCGGGGAGCCGCGGCGCGCGGGCTGCCTCATGGCCGAATGGGAGGGCGAGCCCGCGGGCATGGCGCTCTATCACTGGACCTTCTCGACCTTCCTCGCCCGGCACGGGCGGTGGCTCGAGGATCTCTGGGTCGAGCCGCGCTTCCGCCGCCGCGGCATCGCCCGCGCGCTGTTCGCGCGGCTCGCCAGGGACACGCTGGCCGAAGGTGGCGGGCGGCTCGCCTGGGCCGTGCTCGAGTGGAACGCGCCGGCCATCGCGACCTATGACGCGATGGGGGCGGAGACCCTCAGCGAATGGATCACGCGGCGCCTTTCCGGCGACGCGCTGCAATCCCTGGCAGGCCGCTAGGATGGCGGATCTGTCCGACCTCGCTTTGTCTGTGCTCCCGGCCCTGATCAATGCCGTCGGTGTCGGAGGAACGATCGCCTGGGGCGTCATTTCCTACAAGCGCACTGCCCGGCGTGAAGCGCAGAAGCCATTTCGCGAGCAGCAGCTTGCCTTGTGCATGGAGTTGGCGCGTATCGTCGGCCGGATCGGCGCCTCGCAAGACGATGACGCGGCCGAGGCCGAGCGCGCGTTCTGGCGCCTGTACTGGGGGCCGCTCAGCGTTATCGAGGACCAGCGTGTGAGGGACGAGACGGGCCGTCTGGCGCGCGACCTCAGGCACCGTGGATATCGCGAACCCGCGGAACGGCAGCAGGCGCTGCAGTTTCGCGCTGTTCAGGTCACATCGGCCATCCGCAATCTCATTCGTACGACATGGTCGGTGGATCTGGCCGATCTCAGTTCGAATCCGCCACACGAGGAGCGCTAGACATGGCCGAGACATTCGACCTGGTGGTGGTGGGCGGCGGCCCCGGCGGCTATGTCGCCGCCATCCGCGCGAGCCAGCTCAAGATGAAGGTCGCGCTGGTCGAGCGCGAGAACCTCGGCGGCATCTGCCTCAACTGGGGCTGCATCCCGACCAAGGCGCTGCTGCGCGCCTCCGAGATCAACCACCTGCTGCACAGCCTCGACCACTACGGCTTCGCGGCGGACAACATCCGCTTCGACTTCGCCAAGGTGGTGAAGCGTTCGCGCGGCGTGGCGGGCCAGCTCTCCGGCGGCGTGAAGCACCTGCTGCGCAAGAACAAGGTCACGGTCTTCGACGGGCATGCGCGGCTCGCCGGCCCGGGCAAGCTGTCCGTCACCAAGGACGGCAAGCCGGTCGCGGAACTGGCGGCCCCGCACATCATCCTCGCCACCGGCGCGCGGGCGCGCGTGCTGCCGGGGATGGAACCCGACGGCAAGCTGATCTGGTCCTACCGCGAAGCCATGACCGCGCCCGCGCTGCCCCGGCGCCTCATCGTCATCGGCTCCGGCGCGATCGGGTCGGAATTCGCCTCCTTCTACCTCAACATGGGCAGCGAGGTGACGCTGATCGAGGCCATGGACCGCATCCTGCCGGTCGAGGACGCGGAGGTCTCCGCCTTCGTCCACAAGGCCTTCGAGAAGCAGAGGATGAAGGTGATCGTGGGGGCCAAGGTGCAGGGCGTCCGCCGGGAGGGCGATGGCGTGGCCGCCATCGTCGAAGCCGGCGGCAAGGTCACCGAGATCAGGGCCGACCGGCTGATCAGCGCGGTGGGCATCGTCGGCAATGTCGAAGACCTTGGCCTCGAAGGCACGAAAATCCAGGTCGAGCGCACCCATGTCGTCACCGACGCCATGGGCCGCACCGGCGAGCCCGGCATCTACGCCATCGGCGACCTGACCGGCCCGCCCTGGCTCGCGCACAAGGCGTCGCATGAGGGCATCGTCACGGTGGAGGCCATCGCCGGCCTGCATCCGCACCCGATGGACGTGACCAACATTCCGGGCTGCACCTATTGCCGCCCGCAGGTCGCCTCCGTCGGCCTCACGGAAGCCGCCGCCAAGGCCAAGGGCCACGAGGTCAAGGTCGGCCGCTTCCCCTTCATCGGCAACGGCAAGGCGATCGCGCTCGGCGAGCCCGAGGGCTTCGTCAAGACCGTCTTCGACGCCAGGACCGGCGCGCTGCTCGGCGCCCACATGGTCGGCCCGGAGGTGACGGAGATGATCCAGGGCTACACCATCGCCCGCACGCTCGAGACGACCGAGGCCGAACTCATGCACACCGTCTTCCCGCACCCGACGGTCTCCGAGGCCATGCACGAGGCGGTCCTCGACGCCTATGGGCGGGTGATCCACATCTGAGGCGCGGCGGTCCGGGGCCGGACGAGCCTCGCCGAACCGTCACGAACCCCCTATATGGCGGGGCGGACCCCTTGGCATGACCATCCGCATCGAGATCGACCACCGCAAGCCCCGCACCGGCGCCGAGAGGCATCCCGAGAAGGCGCACCGGCCGGACAACCCCATCCAGCGCAAGCCCGCCTGGATCCGCGTCAAGGCGCCGACGCATCCCGTCTATCATGAGACGCGGGCGCTGATGCGCGGGCAGAAGCTGGTCACGGTGTGCGAGGAGGCGGCCTGCCCGAACATCGGCGAATGCTGGTCGCAGCGCCACGCCACCATGATGATCATGGGGGAGACCTGCACCCGCGCCTGCGCCTTCTGCAATGTCGCGACCGGCATGCCGAAGCCGCTCGATGCCGACGAACCGCGCCGCGTGGCCGAGGCGGTCGCCGCCCTCGGGCTGCGCCATGTCGTCATCACCTCGGTCGATCGCGACGACCTGCCCGATGGCGGCGCGGAGCATTTCGCGCGCACCATCCGCGCCATCCGCGAGGCCGCCCCCGGCACCACCATCGAGGTGCTGACGCCCGATTTCCTGCGCAAGGACGGCGCGCTCGAGATCGTCGTCGCCGCCCGGCCGGATGTCTTCAACCACAATCTCGAGACGGTGCCCGCGCTCTACCCGACCATCCGGCCCGGGGCGCGCTACTACCATTCGCTGCGGCTGCTCGACCGGGTGAAGCAGCTCGACCCGTCCATCTTCACGAAATCCGGGCTGATGGTGGGGCTCGGCGAGAAGCGGATCGAGGTGCTGCAGGTCATGGACGACCTGCGCAGCGCGGAGGTGGATTTCCTGACCATCGGCCAGTACCTGCAGCCCACGGTCAAGCACGCCGCGGTGGACCGCTTCGTCACCCCCGAGGAGTTCGAGGACTACGCCCGCGCGGCCCGCGGCAAGGGCTTCCTGCTGGTCTCGGCCTCGCCGCTGACGCGCTCCTCCTACCACGCCGACCGCGACTTCGCCGCCCTGCGCGCCGCGCGCGAGGCGCGGCTGGCCCGCCCCTGACATGCCGACCCACGCCGAGAAGAAGGTCCTCCGCTACAGCCCCGAGCAGATGTTCGACCTGGTCGCGGATGTGCGCCGCTATCCGGAGTTCCTGCCCTGGTGCGTCGGCGCGCGCGTGCTCTCGCGCGATGAGCAGGTGCTGGTCGCCGACCTGACCATCGGGTTCAAGATGTTCCGCGAGACCTTCCGTTCGCGCGTCGGCCTCGACCGCCCGTCGCACATCCACGTCACCTACGAGACGGGGCCCTTCCGGTACCTCAACAACCACTGGCGCTTCACCCCCGTGCCGCAGGGCACCGAGGTGGACTTCTTCGTGGATTTCGAGTTCCGCTCGCGCATCCTGCAGATGGCGATCGGCGTCGTGTTCAATGAGGCGGTGCGCCTGATGGTCCGCGCCTTCGAACGGCGCGCCATGGTGCTCTATGGGCGCGGCATCGTGCCGGGGCAGGCGCCGCCGGCCTCCGCCTCCCCCCAGCCGAGCGGCGGCTGACATCGCCCCGCGCCGCGCCTACCGTCGCGCGCCCTCCCCGATCCGGTGCATGAGCCGCCCGCCATCGGCGAGCGCGATGGCGACCAGGATCTCGTCGTGGCGGGGCGCGTCGCCGAGGCTCAGGGTGATGGCGTCGAAATGCGGGCGCGACCACGCATCGTCCTTGTGGCCGAGCGGCAGGTCGAGCGCGGCACCGGGCGGGCCGATCTTGACCGAGGAGGGGATGAGCGCGGCGCCGCCGCCGATCGCCGCGCGCAGCGGCGCGCCCATCTTCGGGTGCAGCAGGGCGTGGCCGTGTTCCATCTCGCCCCCCGTGCCGACGATCGCACCCTTGCCGTAGCTCACCGCCGGCCCGTCGAGAAGCCGCAGCAGGTCGGGCGCGACGCGCGCGGCGAGCTCCGCGCCGGCCTCGATCAGGGCGGTGAGGTCGGCCACGAAACGCCCGGCGCAGGGATTGGCCATGGCCACCATCGCCACCGCCCGCACCACCGGCCGCTGGGCGGGGCTGCCGAGTTCGGAAAAGGCCTGCTCGCGCAAAAGCGCGATCTTGCGGATGGCGACCATGGCGGAACCCCCCCTCTGGCCGGATGGTCGCGCAAGCGGCATCCTTCGCGCAACCGCAGCCAGGACGATACCGCCATGGTCCACGCCCCCAGCCGCCCCCCCGCGGGCGCGCCGCCCGTGCGCATCAACCTCTATTCCGACACCCAGACGCGCCCCACCCCGGCGATGAAGGAGGCGATGATGCGCGCCGAGGTGGGGGACGAGCAGCACGGCGACGACCCGACGGTGCACGAACTCTGCGACCGCATGGCCGCGCTGATGGGCAAGGAGGCGGCGGTGTTCCTGCCCTCCGGCACCATGTGCAACGTCATCGCCATCCTCACCCACTGCGCGAAGGGCGATGAGGTCATCGCCCACGAGACCAGCCACATCCTCCATTCCGAGGGCGGCGCCCATGCGGCGCTGACGGGCGTGCAGATCATGCCCATGAGGGGCCCGCGCGGCATGTTCACCGCCGATGACGTGCGTGCCGCGATCCGCCCGCGCACGCGCTACGCGCCGCCGCAGCGGCTGCTCGAGGTCGAGCAGACCGCGAATATCGGCGGCGGCGCCGTCTGGCCGCTCGCGCAGCTCGATGCGGTCGCCGATGTCGCGCATGAGCAGGGCTGGGCGACGCACATGGACGGGGCGCGGCTGATGAACGCCTGTGTCGCGACCGGGATCGCGCCGGCGGAGATGGCCGCGAACTACGACAGCGTCTGGCTCGACTTCACCAAGGGCCTCGGCGCCCCGCTCGGCGCCGTGCTGTGCGGCACGAAGGAGTTCATCGGCCAGGCCTGGCGGTGGAAGCAGCGGCTCGGCGGGGCCATGCGCCAGGCCGGCATCTGCGCCGCGGCCTGCCTCCA
>Ga0272446_1006964_pt1 | contig 11492 bp, 11 predicted proteins | sample YNPCB0061_FD_194587 | JGI IMG/M metagenome (GOLD analysis project Ga0272446, IMG submission 194587) | Hot spring microbial mat communities from Yellowstone National Park, WY, United States - YNP-CB-006-1 | ecosystem: Environmental > Aquatic > Thermal springs > Hot (42-90C) > Sediment | place...
GGCTTCGTCATTCCGAGCCGCAACGCCGCCATTGTCACTCCGCACCGCAAAGCCCCACCGTCACTCCGAACCGCAACGCCGCGATTGTCATTCCGAGCCGCAGCGCCGCTCTTGTCATTCCGAGCCGCAGGCGAGGAATCTCGGCGCCTCGCAGCACGGAGATCCCCCGCGTTCGCTCGGGATGACGATGGGGAGTCATGCCAAGCCCAAGGCGAGGAATCTCCACCGCTCGCAATGCCGGGATCCCTCGCGCTGCTCGGGATGACGGAACCGGTCCCTGCACGGGCGACGCGAACTTGCGGGGTCGCGGTGTCACGAGCTTGCGTAACGAGTGCGTCAGCCGTTGCGCTCGATGCGCCACGCCTGATACCTCACGCCGGCCACCGCGCCGGCGACGATCGACGCGAACGCGACCAGCGAGCCAAGCGACAGCGTCGAAACACCGCTCAGCCCCTGGCCGATCGTGCAGCCGAGCGCGGTGACGCCGCCGAAGCCCATCAGCATCGCGCCGACGAGGTGGTTGGCCGTGTCCTCCGTGTCGCGAAACCCCTCGAAGCGGAAGCGGCCGGTGGCGATCGCGTACGCCGCCGAACCGACGAAGGTACCGAGCACGCCGGCCACGCCCAGCGTGATGACTTTGCTGCGATCGCTGAAGAACATCAGCCAGTCGAGCGTGTGCGCGATCGGCGCGACGAAGGAAAGCGATTCCATGCGGCCGGAACTGGTGGCGACGAACGCCTTCTCGATCGTGACCGGATGCTCGTCGAGGCGACCGACGTAACCGGACACGAACCACACCCCGGCGATCACACCGCCGACGGCGATGCCGGCGAGCAGGTTGTCGAATTGCAGGAAGTCGCGCCGCGCCAGGGCGAAGACGAGCAGCGCGCCGCCGACCAGCAGGCCCAGCGCCAGTTGCAATGCCGGCTTGCCGATTCCGGTGGCCGCCGCAAGCAGCGAAGGCAGGTCCTGGTGTGTCGCGAACTGCAGGCCGACCGGCTCGATCGCATGGACGCGGACCAGCGCGAGTGCGCCGCGCAGCGTGACGTACGCCGAAAACCCGAGCACGAGAAGCACGACCAGCGACTTCAGGCTGCCGCCGCCGGCGCGGACGAGGCTGCGACTGCCGCAGCCGCCGGCGAGCACCATGCCGAAACCGAACGCGAGCCCGCCGACGACGTAAGCCGCCGCGGTGAAGCGCGGCGCCGTGTAGAACGCGTCCGCCGTATCGATGAGGCCGGCGGCTGCCATGCCGTTGGTGCCGAGCACGGCCACCGCGATCGCGAGCAGCCACTGGCGCATGCGCGTCCAGTCGCCGAAATTGACGACGTCGGCCACCGCACCCATCGTGCAAAAGCCGGTGCGCTGCGCAACCGCGCCGAAGACGAAGGCGAGCGCGAAAGTCGCCGCCACGACGGTGGCGGCCAGCCGCGGCAGATCCTCGACGGAAACGGTGGTCACGGCAGACCGTTCGATGCGTTGGCGCGGCCGGCCGACGCGCGCCGCCGCGCGATACGCGATGCTACCGCGCGCGACCGTGCGCCCCGCCGCGCCGAGCCCGCATCGCGCCGATCGCGCTGCCCGTGAGGCTTGCGCCGAAGCGGTCAGCGCAGCGCGGTGGAGGGCAGCCGCTCCTTCGCGAGCTTCGCCGCCTCGGTGTCCGGGTACTCCTTGATGATCCGGTTCAGCGTGGCGCGGGCCGACTTCCTGTCGTTCAGCTCGATCTGGCTGGCGGCAATCGTCAGCAGGGCTTCGGGCGCGCGCGGCGAGTCGCGGAACCGATCGGCGACGACCTGCAATTCCGCGATCGCCGCCTTGTAGTCCTTCAGCGCGAAGTGCGAACTGCCGAGCCAGTAGTGCGCCGAGGGGGCGTAGGCCGACTGCGGATAACGCGCCAGAAACATCTGCAGGCTCGCGATCGCGCTCTTGAAATCGCTGGCGCGGAACTGAGCGAGCGCGGCGTCGAACGCGGCCTGCTCGCCGCGTTCGACTTGCGCGGGCTTGCCGTCGACGGTGACAGTCACCGGCTCGAGCTTCTTCAGCCGCGCATCGAGGTCGCCGTACAGATCGCGGTTGCGCTTCTGCAGCGTGGCGACCTCGTGCGCGAGCTGCTCGACCTGCCCGCGCAGCTGCGCGATCTCGCGCCGGAGCGCATCGATCGTGTTGGCGAACTCGAGCTGTGCGCGGCTCGCGGCCTCGAGCCGCTCCAGCCGCGCCGCCAGCTCGGCGTCCTTCTGCGCGAGCGCCTGGTTCTGCTCGTCGACCTTCTTGCGCAGGTCGAGGATCGCCTTGCGCGCTTCGTCGTCGCCGAACAGCGCGTGCGCGGGTGCGGCCGCCGTCAGCGCGGCGGCGGCGGCGAGAAGCGCGCCGGCCGCGCGCGTGGCGACGCCGACACGGAAGCGTTGGGCAGGCACGGCGTGCCGATCACTTGTACTTGATGTCGGCACGGCGGTTCTGCCACCAGCAGTCCTCGTTGTGCTGCGTGCAGCGCGGCCGCTCTTCGCCGAAGCTCACGGTCTCGATCTGCGCGGCGCTGGCGCCGACCAGTTGCAGGCGGCTCTTGACCGCGTCGGCGCGCTTCTGGCCGAGCGCGAGGTTGTATTCGCGGCTGCCGCGCTCGTCGGCGTTGCCTTCGATCACGACATGGCGGTCCTTGCGCGAGGCGAGATAGCGGCCGTGCGCTTCGACCAGGCCGGTGTACTCGGGCTTGATGTCGAACTTGTCGAAGTCGAAGAACACTTCGCGCTTGGCGAGCGCACTCTTCGGATCGTTCAGCGGGTCGATCGGCTGCGGTGCGGGTTCGGCGCGCGTGACGGGCGCCGGCGCGGGCGCCGGTGCGGGCGCCGGCTTGGACTCGGTCACCGGCGCGGGCTTCTTCTCCTCGAGTTGGGTCGTCGCGCAACCTGCGGCGACAAGCGCGGCGAGGCCGATGGCGACAAGGCGGGTGGTGTTCATGGTTCGTTCTCCTGTTCTACTTGACGAAAGGTCCCCAGGTCGGTTCGCGCACGTCGCCGGCGGGGCCTGACAGGCGGGTGCGCACGCGGCCGTCGGTCGAAGCCGACGCCAGGATGCCGCGGCCGTTGACTTCGGTCGCGTACAACAGCAGGCGGCCGTTCGGGGCAAAGCTCGGCGACTCGTCCATCACGGTATCGGTCACCGCGAGCTCCTGCCCGGAGGCCAAATCCATCACGTAGACCTGGAAGCGCCCGTCGCGCCGCCCCACGTACGCGATCTGCCGCCCGTCCGGGCTGATGCGCGGCGTGACGTTGTAGTCGCCGTTGAAGGTCACGCGCTGCACGTCGGCGCCGCTCGTGCTCATCCGGTAGATCTGCGGCCCGCCGCCGCGGTCCGACGTGAAGTAGATGTAGCGGCCGTCCGGCGAAAACACCGGCTCGGTGTCGATCGCGCCGGAGTTGGTCAGGCGCCGCAGGTTGCTGCCGTCGGCGCCGATCGAGTAGATCTGCGAGATGCCGTCGCGCGTGAGCACGACCGCGAGCGTCTTGCCGTCCGGCGACCACGCCGGCGCGCTGTTGCTGCCGCGGAAATTGGCCACCGCGCGCCGCTCGCCGGTGGCGAGCGTGTGCACGTAGACGACCGGCTTGCCGGACTCGAACGACACGTACGCGAGCCGCGTGCCGTCGAACGACCACGCCGGCGAGATGATCGGTTCGCGCGAGCGCAGCGCCGCCTGCGCGTTGGCCCCGTCGGCGTCGGCGACCTGCAGCTCGTACTGATTGCGGCCCAATTGCACGACGTAGGCGATGCGCGTGGCGAACACGCCGCGGTCGCCGGTGAGCTTCTCGTAGATGCGGTCCGAGATGCGGTGCGCGGTCAGCCGCAGGTCGTTCGCGGGGCTGACGTAAGACAGCCCGTCGAGCTGCACCTGTTTGACCGTGTCGTACAGGCGGAAGCGGATGTCGAAGCGGCCGTCGGCCAGCCGCGCGATCGAGCCGACCACCAGCGCGTCGGCGCCGCGCGCCCGCCACTCGCCATGCGCGACCACGGCGTTCTCGGCGATCGCCGCGCCGCCCGTATCGATCAGCCGGAACAGCCCCGAGCGCTGCAGATTGGCGCGAATGATCGCGTCGACTTCCTGCGGCACCTGGCCGTCGCGCTGGAAGTTGGCCACCGCAATCGGAAACTGGTTCGATCCGACGCCGGTGATCTCGACGCGAAGCTGCGCGTCGGCCGCGACGGCGAAGGCGAGCAGCGCGAACCCGAAGACGCGCGCGACGATGAGTGATCGAATCATGAGCGCGCGATTATAGGAAGCGCCATTGTGTGGAGATTACGTACGTCATCGCCTCTCGACGGGATAAAAACGGATGGTGACGACACGGTCGACGGTGCCGTCGGGTTTGCGCGGAAACGGATTGGCGCGCGCGATCGCGCGCTCGACCGCCGCGTCGTAGCCCGCCAAGCCGCTCGGTTTGACCAGCCGAACGCGCGCCTGTTCGCCGGTGGGCAGAAGCTCGACTTCGAACTCCGCGTAGATCTGCGGCGACGTGCCTTCGGGCACGGGGAAGACGATGAACTGCTTGATGTAGGCGACGAGCCGCGCGGCATACTCGGCGCTGCCGCGCGCCCCGCCGGTCGGTCCGGTCTGCGCCTGCGGTGCGCCCTGCGCGCTGCCCGCCTGCGCCAGCAGCCGCTCGACGTCGGCCTTGCGCTGCGCTTCGCGTTCCGCGGCGAGCTTCGCCTCAGTGCGCTTGCGCTCGGCTTCGAGCTTTTTCTTCTCCGCTTCGACGCGTTTGCGCTCTTCTTCGATCCTGCGCCTTTCCGCCTCACGCTTGTCCGGTTCGACCTTCGGCGGCGTCTTCTCCTGCTTGACGACGATATCGGCGTCGCGCCGCTCGGGTTCGGGTTCGGCTTTCGGCGCGGGCGGCGGCGGTGCAGGAGGCGGCGCGGGCACTTCGATCGGCGGCAGGCTGCCCCACAGTTCGGCCACGACCGGCGCTTCGGGCTGGGTTCGCCACTGCACGACCAGCGACAGCCCGCCGACGAGCAGCGCATGCATCGCCAGCGCGAGCGCGAACGACGGCAGCGTATTGCGCTGCTCGCCGGGCAGGCGCGGCCGGTGCAGGGCGGCGGCGGTCATCGGCTTCGTTCGGCGCAGGCGCGGCTTCGGTTCGGCGCGGCCGCCTCGCTCACGGCGCGGGCGGCTTCACCGACAGACCGACGCGCGCCACGCCTTCCTTCTGCAAGGCGTCCATCGTCTTCATCACGTGCTCGTAGCGCACGTCGCGGTCGGCGGCGATGACCACCGGCGGCGGCTGGTCCTTTCTCGCCTGCTGGCGTCGCTTGACCTCCGCCACCGCGCCCGGCAGATCGTTGGCGAGTTCCTTGCCGAGCTCGCGCAGCGTGAGCCTGCCGTCGGCGCGGATCACGATCTCCAGCGGCCGATCGGGCGCGCGCGAGGACTTGCCGACCGTCGGCAGGTTGACGAGGCTCGGATTCACGAACGGCGCGGCCACCATCAGGATCACGACCAGCACGAGCATCACGTCGATGTAGGGCACGACGTTGATGTCGGCGAGCAGCCGGCGGCGGCTGCCGGACTGTCTGCGCGCGAGCAGGGCCATCGGCGTGCCTCGTCAGTGCTGCCGCTGCAGGATGTTCGAGAACTCCTCGATGAAGGTCTCGAAGCGGTTGGCGAGCCGGTCGATGTCGTGCGCGAAACGGTTGTACGCGACGACCGCCGGGATCGCCGCGAACAGCCCGATCGCGGTGGCGATCAGCGCCTCGGCGATGCCGGGCGCGACCGTGGCGAGGGTGGCCTGCTCGAGGCTCGCGAGCCCCGTGAACGCGTGCATGATCCCCCAGACGGTACCGAACAGCCCCACGTACGGGCTGACCGATCCGACCGAAGCGAGGAAGGCGAGCCGCGACTCGAGCGCATCCATCTCGCGCTGGTAGGCGGCGCGCATCGCGCGGCGCGCGCCGTCGAGCATCGCCTGCCGGTACTCCTGGTCCTGGCCCTTGCCGCGCAGCTTGAGGAACTCGCTCATGCCGGCCTCGAAAATGCGCTCCAGCGCGCCGGTCTTCTTGCGCGGGTTCGACGCGGCCTGATACAGCGCCCCGAGATCGGCGCCGCCCCAGAACGTGCTTTCGAAGCGCAGCGTCTCGCGCCGCGCCGCGCGGATCGCGAAGCCCTTGCTGAAGATCGCCGTCCACGACGCCAGCGAGACGACGAGCAGCAGCGCCATCACGAGCTGCACGACGATCGTCGCCTGCGTGATCAGCTTCAGTATCGAGAGGTCGGCGGTAGCGGTCATGGCGGTCGGCGGATCGGATCAGGCAGCCAGGGGCGGCTGCAGGCGGGAAACGAGGTCTGCGGGCAGTCGTGCTGGCGCGGCGCGGTGCACATCGACGCACGCGACCTTGACCGTCGCCTGCGCGAGAAGTTCGTCGCCGCGCCGCGCGCGCTGCTCGAAGACGAGGTAGCTGCGCGCCAGCTCGGCGATGCGCGCCTCGATCGCCAGCAGGTCGTCGAGCCGCGCCGGCCGCCGGTAATCGACCGCGACGCGCGCGACGACGAACTGCAGGCCGCGCGCGGCGGCGAGCTCGCGCTGCCCGAACCCGAGCTCGCGCAGCCACTCGGTGCGGCAGCGCTCGAAGAAGCGCAGAAAGTTCGCGTAGTAGACGATGCCCCCGGCGTCGGTGTCCTCGTAGTACACGCGCACCGGCCAGCGGAAAGTCGCGACGGAAACTTCGGGACGGACGGTCGTCGGCACGGCGCCGAGTTTATCGCGCGGCCCCTTGTCGCCCGGCGCACCGATTGTGTCACCCCGGGCAGCGCGGGGCATCTGCGCCTCGCGCGCTGCCGGGATTCCTCGCCTTTGGGTCGGAATGACTCTGCCTTGTCATCCCGAGCGTAGGCGAGGGATCTCGGCGTGGCGAGCGGCGGGCATTCTTCGCCTTTGGCTCGGAATGGCAATCGAGCGCGGGCCCGGATGACAAACGCAGGCGGCGCGGCGTTAGAACGTGTGCGGCTCGGAGTGACTCCCCATTGTCATCCCGAGCGCAGGCGAGGGATCTCGGCGTGGCGAGCGGCCGGGATTCCTCGCCTTCGGCCCCGAATGACACTGGCAGGCGAGCGCAGCCCAGGTCGAGCGCGCGCCGGCGGCCGGCGCAAGCCGATGCGCGAGATGGCCCGAGCAAGACGCGCGGGGTGGGGTTTGGCGTGATCTCACCCGACGTGCGCCGGCCAGCCCGTACAATCCGCGCTTCGCAGAAGGGCGAAGAAGAAGGGGACGTGTGCCGCCTCACGAGGGCGGACGCACCGACGGCAATGCAACTTCATCGGACCGGATCGCCGTCGTGGCTGGCCGCCGCGGCGGCGCTGATGCTCGCCGCGTGCAGCGGCGTCACGAACAGCCCGCACCCGCGCGGGGCGGAGCGGACCAACACGCTGTTCGCCGCCTTTCAGGAGCGGTCGCCCCGCTACCTCGACCCGACCGCCTCGTACAGCAACGACGAGACGCCGTTCACGTTCCACATCTACGAGCCGCTGCTGCGCTTCCACTACCTGAAGCGGCCGTACGAACTTGCGCCGCGCGCTGCCGAAGCCGTACCCACGCCGCGTTACTTCGATGCGAACGGCCGCGAACTGCCGGCGGATGCACCGGGCGAGGCGATCGCCGAAAGCGTCTACGACATCCGGATCAGGAAGGGCATCCTGTTCGCGCCGCATCCGGCGTTCGCCAAGGACGCCGCCGGCAACTACGTCTACCACCGCCTGACGCGCAAGGACACCGCGGACAAGTACAAGATCACGGACTTTCCGCTGACGGGCACGCGCGAGCTCACCGCGCACGACTACGTCTATGCGATCCGGCGCCTGGCGACGACGCGCATCAAGAGCCCGTCGTTTTCGCTGATGAGCGAATACATCGTCGGGCTGAAGGAATACGGCGAGCGCATCGCGAAGGCCGACCGCGAACTGCGCGCCGGCCTTCCCGCGACCAGCCGCGACCTGCCGTTCCTCGACTTCCGCAAGTACGACTTTCCGGGCGCGGTCGCGCTCGACGATCACACGCTGCGCATCCGCATCAAGGGCAAATACCCGCAGTTCCGCTACTGGCTCGTGATGCCGTTCTTCGCGCCGGTGCCGTGGGAGGCCGATGCGTTCTACGCGCAGCCGGGCATGGCGGAGAAGAACTTGACGCTGAACACCTGGCCGGTCGGCACGGGCCCGTACATGATGACGGTGTACGAGGAAAACCGCCGCCACGTGCTCGAGCGCAATCCGAACTTCCGCGGCGAGCCGTATCCGTGCGACGGCGAGCCCGAGGATCGCGCCGCCGGTCTGCTCGACGACTGCGGCAAGTCGATGCCGTTCATCGATCGCATCGTCTACACGATCGAGAAGGAAAAGATCCCGCTGAAGGCGAAGTTCCTGCAGGGTTTCTACGACGTGCCGGAGACCTACCGCTTCGAATACGGCATCGAGTACGCGATCGACGCGCGCGACTCGCCGCAGATCGCGCGCATGTTCGAGGAGCGCAAGATCCGCCTGCCGAAGACGATCGACATCTCCAACTGGTATCTGGGTTTCAACTGGCTCGACCCGGTCGTGGGCCGCGGCAAGACCCCCGAGCAGCAGGTGCGCAACCGCAAGCTGCGGCAGGCGCTGTCGATCGCGATCGACTGGGAGGAGTACGTCAAGATCTTCGAGACGAAGGCGAGCGGCGTGCCGGCGATGAGCCCGCTGCCGCCAGGCGTGTTCGGCTGGCGCGGCGGGCCGGAAGGGATCAACCGCGTCGTCTACGACGTCGTCGACGGCAAGCCGGTGCGCAAGCCGATCGAGGTCGCCAAGCGGCTGCTCGCCGAGGCCGGCTACCCGGACGGCCGCGACGCCGTCACCGGCAGGCCGCTGGTGCTCAATTACGACTATCAGCGCGTGCTGACGCCCGAGATCAAGTCCGAAGTCGACTGGATGGTCCGGCAGTTCGCCAAGCTCGGCGTTCAGCTGGAAGTGCGCGCGACCGACTACAACCGCTTCCAGGACAAGGCCGACAAGGGTTCGCTGCAGATCTTCTTCTGGGGGTGGCTGGCGGACTATCCAGACGCGGAGAACTTCCTGTTCCTGCTGTACGGGCCGAACTCGAAGGCGCTGACCGGCGGCAACGGCGAGAACGTCGCCAACTACCAGAACGACGAATACGACCGGCTGTTCGAAAAGCTCAAGCTGCTCGACGACGGCCCCGAAAAGCAGCGCGTGATCGACCGCATGGTCGCGATCCTTCAGGAAGACGCGCCGTGGAGCTTCGGCTACAACCCGTACGCGGCGGGTGCGTATCACCAGTGGTTGAGCAACACGAAACCCACCAACCTGGTCAAGGACCTGCTGCTGTATTACCGGCTCGATCCGGAGCTGCGCGCCGCGAAGATCGCCGAGTGGAACCGGCCGGTCGTCTGGCCGGTCGTGGCGATCGCGCTGGTGCTCGTCGCCGCGATCGTGCCCGCGTTCGCCGTGTGGCGACACCGCGAACGCGAAACCGCCGCGCGCACGCTCGCGGCGCAGGGGGCCGAGTAGGCCGTGGCGAACGCTGCAGGTCAAGCGCCCGGACGCAACGGCAGAAGCGCCGTGGCATCCGTCAGCCCAAAGCCTTTTTTTGGCTGCCTCCTCTTCACTCCGTGCCGCGCCGATCTCGTCATTCCGGGCCGAAGGCGAGGCATCGCCGCATTCCGCAAAGCCGAGATCCCTTTCCCGGCTCGCGGCCGGCGTCGGGATGACAGTGTGGCGTCATTCCGAGCCCGCATGCCACTGTCATGCCGAGCCCACACCCCATCGTCAATCCGAGCCCACACCCCATCGTCATGCCGAGCTCACATCCCATCGTCATGCCGAGCTCACATCCCATCGTCATTCCGAGCCGCCATCCCACCGTCATTCCGAACCCACACCCGATCGTCATTCCGAGCCGAAGGCGAGGAATCTCGGCCTCGCGCAAGGGGGAGATCCCTCGCGCTCGCTCGGGATGACAAAGCGGTGTCATTCCGAGCCGCAGGCGAGGAATCCCCGCCGTTCGCAACGCCGAGATCCTTCGCGTTCGCTCGGGATGACAGCGCGGCGTCATTCCGCGTTCACGCTGCATTGTCATTCCGAGCCGCCATCCCACCGTCATTCCGAACCCACACCCCATCGTCATTCCGAGCCGAAGGCGAGGAATCTCGGCCTCGCGTAACGCAGAGATCCCTCGCGTTCGCTCGGGATGACAAAGCGGTGTCATTCCGCGTTCACGCTGCATCGTCATTCCGAGCCGAAGGCGAGGAATTTCCGGTGCTTCGCGCCGCGGAGATGTGTCGCCCTGGCAAGGATGACGCACGAATCGGCCGCCGCGATGCCGGGCAACCGTGCCGTGGCGCTGCGTCACGGACGCCCGGCCGGCATCCCGGTCTGCGACCGAAGAGCGAATAGATGGCTGCCTACATCGTCCGCCGCCTTGCGTATGCCGTGCTGATCCTGGCCGGCGTCAACCTGCTGACGTTCACGCTGTTCTTCGCGATCAACTCGCCGGACAACATCGCGCGGCTGAACATCGGCGGCAAGCGCGTCACGCACGAGGCGATCGAGAAATGGAAGGTCGAGCGCGGTTACGACAAGCCGCTGTGGTTCAACCGCGAAGCGCAGGGCTTCGACAAGGTGCGCAAGACGATCTTCTACGACCGCTCGCTGCGCCTGTTCACGCTGAACTTCGGCTCGAGCGACGCCGGGCGCGACATCGCGCACGAGATCGGCAACCGCATCGGGCCGAGTCTGGCGCTGATGCTGCCGATGCTCGCGCTGACCGTGGCGGTCGGCGTCGCGTTCTCGCTGCTGCTGGTGTTCTTCCGCGCAAGCTATCTGGACTTCTGGGGCACCGTGCTGTGCGTGGTGATGATGTCGATCTCGAGCCTGTTTTACATCATCATCGCGCAGTGGTTCTTCGGCAAGCTGCTGCGCGTGGTGCCGATCTCGGGCTTCGCGCCGGGGCTGGATCTGGTGAAGTTCCTGCTGCTGCCGGTCATCGTCGGCATCGTCTACCAGTTGGGGTCCGAGGCGCGGCTGTTCCGCGCGATGCTGCTGGAGGAGATCGGCAAGGACTACGTGCGCACCGCGCGCGCCAAGGGTCTGCCCGAATCCGCGGTGCTGTTCCGTCACGTGCTGCGCAACACCTGGCTGCCGATCCTCACGCACGTCGGCGCGCTGATCCCGTACGCGTTCCTGGGCTCGCTGGTGTTCGAGTCGTTCTTCGGCATCCCGGGGCTCGGCAGCTACACGATCGAGGCGATCAACGCGCAGGACTTCGCGATCGTGCATGCAATGGTGTTCCTCGGTTCGGCGCTGTACATCCTGGCGTACCTGCTGACCGACATCGCGTACACCTGGGTCGATCCGCGCGTGCGTTTGACGGGATGAGGGGCGCGGGCATGTCGAGCGAACGCAGTCAACGAGACATGTGGCCCGCCGCGAAGGCCGAGATTCCTCGCCTTCGGCTCGGAATGAC
>Ga0272446_1006965_pt1 | contig 11491 bp, 8 predicted proteins | sample YNPCB0061_FD_194587 | JGI IMG/M metagenome (GOLD analysis project Ga0272446, IMG submission 194587) | Hot spring microbial mat communities from Yellowstone National Park, WY, United States - YNP-CB-006-1 | ecosystem: Environmental > Aquatic > Thermal springs > Hot (42-90C) > Sediment | place...
CCGCCGCCAGATTACGTACCGCCCGTGGCGCGCTGCAAAGCGCACCTCCCGACGCTCCTGCAGGCGGGGCCAGTACCATTCGCCTGTCCGACGGGGCTTTCGCCCGAACGGCTGGCCCGCCAGCGCAGCATGTCCACGCCGGCCCCAGGAGCAGCGCGCCGACCCTAAGCCAAGCAGCACGCCCACCAGCAGGGAGTTTCCGCGGGCCTTCCAATCGTGTGCCATGTCAACAAAATACGCCTCCGCCGGGCGATGTCGAGGCCCCTGCTGCACCCTGCCCGGGGCTAGCGGCGTTCCATTCCCGACTTCCGGCTTTCCAGATTTCCCAGTGGGGGTTGTCCGATCGCCGATCGCCATTTGCCGAGTGTCGAGCGCCCATCGCCCATCGCGAATCGCCGATCACTAATTGCCGAAGTGACAATTGCCGAGAGTCGAGTGTCGAGTGCCGAGTGCCGATCGCAAATCGCCGAGTGCTGGGTGCCGATTCTCGTGGGCAGTGGCCTGAGTTCGGAGTCGAGGGGCAACGTCTTGGATTCGAGAAACGACACGGGGTTTGGAGGTGCCGACGGGAGCGGTGCGGCCAAACTCTCGGGCGTTCAACGCCGCCAACGGCGTCGTGCTTGGGGATGTTCGCGTCCGGCGGTGCGCGGGTTGTAGTGCATCGGGACGGCGTTGCCAAACGCGCGGCGTTCGGCGAGTCTTGCTGGCGAAGCCAGTGGCCGGACGGCCCAACCCGCGCGCAGCGCACTTGAACGGGCCGCCCGGGGCCAAGCCGTATCGAACAAATTGCAGCCCACCATGCCGCCCCAAATAGTCGTCATCGGCAGCTCGAACACCGACTTGATCCTTCGGCTCGACCACATCCCGCGTCCGGGCGAGACGGTGTTGGGCGGCGCCTTTGCCACCGCTGCAGGCGGCAAGGGCGCCAACCAGGCCGTGGCCGCGGCGCGGGCCGGCGGACAAGTAACCTTCGTCGCGCGGCTGGGGCGGGACGGCTTCGGCGACGCCGCCCTGGCCGGTTTCAAGCGCGACGGCCTGGACACACGGTTTGTGTGGCGCGACCGCGCCGCGCCGTCGGGCGTGGCCTTGATCTTCGTGGCCAAGGACGGCGAGAACGCCATTGGCGTGGCGGGCGGCGCGAACGCACGGCTTTCCCCAGCGGACGTGTGCAAGGCCCGGCGCGTCATCGCCCGCGCCGACGTGGTGTTGCTGCAACTCGAGACTCCCTTGGAAACCGTCCGAGCCGCGGCGGAGCTGGCAGCGCGTGCCGGGGTGCGCGTGATCTTGAACCCGGCCCCGGCGCGTCCGCTGCCCGCGGCGCTGTTGCGCCACGTCACGATCCTCACGCCCAACGAGACGGAGGCCGAATTGCTCACCGGCGTGACGGTGCGCGATGAAACCACCGCCGCGCAGGCGGCCGAGAAGTTGCGGGCGCGGGGGGTGGGCATCGTCATCGTGACGCTGGGCGCACGGGGCGCGTGGCTGGCCGGGCCGGGGGTGCAGCAACTGGTGCCCGGGTTCAAAGTGCGCGCGGTGGACACGACGGCGGCCGGGGATGTTTTCAACGGCGCGCTGGCCGTGGCGCTGGGGGAGGGGCGCGCGTTGCCTGAGGCGGTGCGGTTTGCGAACGCTGCCGCGGCGGTGTCCGTGACGCGCCCGGGCGCGCAACCTTCGGCGCCCCGGCGTCGGGAGATCGAGCGGCTGCTGGCGGCGTCGGCGCGGCGCTGAAGTTGCCGTGTCGGCGGCGATCGCGTCGGGGCCCATCGGCGCATTGCGACTGGCATTCGCCTTCGATTTGACTACGCTCGGCGGTCTGTGAAACGCGCGGAGTTTGACTCCATCGAGGACCTCATCGCCGACATCCGCCGCGGCCGGATGGTCATCCTGGTGGATGACGCCGACCGCGAGAACGAAGGCGATCTGGTCATGGCCGCCGAGCATGTCACCCCCGAGGCGGTGAACTTCATGGCCCGGTTCGGGCGGGGGCTGATCTGCGTGCCCACCACCTCGGAGCGTCTGCAACAACTGGGCATCGAGCGGATGGTCAAGGACAACCGGGAGTCGTTCAAAACCGACTTCCAGGTCAGCGTGGATGCCGCCCGCGGCATCACCACCGGCATCAGCGCCGCCGACCGCGCGCGGACCATCGCCGTGCTGGCCGACCCCACCGCCACGCCCAGCGACTTGGTGCAGCCCGGGCATGTGTTTCCGCTGCGCAGCAAACCGGGCGGGGTACTGCAGCGCGCCGGCCACACCGAGGCAGCGGTGGACCTGGCGGTGCTGGCCGGGTGCCGGCCCGTGGCGGTGATCTGCGAGATCATGAGCGACGACGGCACGATGGCGCGCCTGCCGGAACTGCGGCGGTTTGCCCGCCGGCACCGGCTCAAGCTCGGCACGATCGAATCGCTCATCCGTTACCGGCGCACACGCGAGCGGCTGGTCGAGCGGGTGGAGACGGTGCAACTACCCACCGATTACGGCGACTTTGTGCTGCACTTGTACCGGTCCAAACTCGACGGCCAGCATCATCTGGCCTTGGTGCGCGGCGAGGTGGCCGGACAGGAAAACGTGCTGGTGCGGGTGCACAGCGAGTGTCTCACGGGCGACGTGTTCGGGTCGCGCCGCTGCGACTGCGGTCCGCAACTGCACCAGGCCATGCGCCAGATCAGCGAGGCGGGCCGGGGGGTGATTGTGTACATGCGGCAGGAGGGCCGGGGCATCGGGTTGCCGGCCAAAATCCGCGCCTACAAGCTCCAAGAGGCCGGGCTGGACACCGTCGAGGCCAACCTCAAGCTCGGCTACCCGATGGACCTGCGCGAGTACGGCCTGGGCGCGCAGATTCTGGCCGACCTGGGCCTGCGCACCATCCGGCTGCTCACCAACAACCCGCGCAAGCTGGTGGGCCTTGAGGGCTACGGTCTGGTCATCACCGAGGTGGTGCCCATCCGCATTCCGCCCAATCCCCACAACGCCCGCTACCTCAAAGCCAAGCGGGAGAAGATGGGCCACCTGCTCTAGCCGCACTCCATTTCCGCCATGCTCAAAGCCATGAAAGCCCGGCGTGTCCGCTCCCGCGGCGGCCGGTTTGCCGTGATCGCCTCGCGCTACAACCCCCGCTATGCCGACGCCCTGGTGCGGGCGGCGCGGGAGACGCTGCGCGCGGCCGGCGCGGCGGTGGAGGTGGTGCGCGTGCCCGGGGCGTTTGAAATCCCCGCCGTGGCCGCGCGCCTGGCCCGGGCCGCGCGGTACGACGCGTTGATCTGCCTGGGCGTGGTGATCCGCGGTGAGACAGCGCACGCCGACCTTATCGGCCGGGCGGTGACCGACGCGCTGGCGCGGCTACAGGTCGAGCAAGGGCTGCCCGTCATCCACGAGGTGTTGCTCCTGGACAACGAAGCCCAGGCCCGGGCGCGTTGCTTGGGCCGGCTCAACCGCGGGCGCGAAGCCGCCGAGACCGCCCTGGCCATGGCCGCCGTGATGCGGCGGCTGCCGTAATGGCCCCGCCCGGCCCGGCAGTGCCGGGCATCACGGCCATGTCAGCGCGAACGCGTCACTGCCAGATCATGTCCTGCACGGTCTTGCCGGCGGGGATGAAGGGCAGGACGTGCTCAGTGTAGGGCGTGATGACGTCCAGCACGTAGGGCTCCTTCGCGTCGAGCATCCGCTGGATGGCGGCGCGAAGGTCTTTGCGGTGGAAGACGCGTTCGCACGGCACATTGAAGGCGCGCGCGATGGCCACGAAGTCCGGGTAAATCTGCTCGCGGTGCTCGGGGTCGCCCAGGTAGGTGTGGCCGCGGTTGCTGTTGTAAAAGCGGTCTTCCCACTGCACGACCATGCCCAGGTGCTGGTTGTTGAGGACCATCGCCTTGGCGGCGATGCCCTCGATGTGGGCCATGGCCAGCTCCTGGATGTTCATGAGGAACGAGCCGTCCCCGTCAATGTCAATGACCTGCTTGTCCGGGCAGGCAACCTTGGCGCCCAGCGCGGCCGGGTAGCCGTAGCCCATCGCGCCCAGCCCGGCGCTGGTGATGAACTGGCGCGGCCGGGTGAAGTGGTAGAACTGGCCGGCCCACATCTGGTGCTGGCCCACGCCCGTGGTGATGATGGCGTCGCCGCCGGTCAGTTCGTACAGCACGGCGATGGCCTCCTGGGGGAGGATGACCTGGCTGGGGTCGCCGCCGACCAGTTCGCGCACGTGCCGGGACTTGAGCACGTCCGGGGTCAACTGCCAGCGGAACGGGGCCTTGGCCTTGAGCTCGGCGATGCGCTGATGCCAGGCGGTGAATTTTTTCTGGATCGGCCGCTCGGCCAGCAGGGCGTTGAGCCGGCGCAGCGCGTAGCGCACGTCGCTGACAATGGGCAGGTGGACCATCCGGTTCTTGTTGATCTCGGACGGGTCAATGTCCACGTGCACGATGGTGCCGTGCTCGCAGAACTTCTCGACCTTGCCGGTCACGCGGTCGTCGAACCGCACGCCGAAGGCCAGGAGCAGGTCGGCCTCGGCCACGGCCCAGTTGGCGTAGGCGGCGCCGTGCATGCCCAGCCACTTGAGCGAGAGCGGGTCGGTCTCGGGGAAGGCGCCGCAGCCCATGATGGTGGTGGTGACCGGGATGCCGGTGGCGCGGGCGAAGCGGCGCAGTTCTTCGGCCGCGCCGCTGGTCACGATGCCGCCGCCGCAGTAGAGCACCGGGCGCTCGGACTTTTCGATGAGGCCGATGATTTCGTGCAGGGCCACGTCGTCGGCGCGGCGGTCCGGGTTGTAGCCGCGCAGCTCGACGCGGTCGGGAAAGACGGGCTGGGTGCGCTGCTGCTGGACGTTCTTGGGCAGGTCAATCACCACCGGGCCGGGGCGGCCGGTCTGGGCGATGTAAAAGGCCTCTTTGACGATGCGCGGGATGTCGTTGATGTCGGTGACCAGGTAACTGTGCTTCACCACCGGCAGGGTCATGCCGAAGATGTCGGTTTCCTGGAAGGCGCCCTTGCCGATCATGTGCTGGGGCACTTGGCCGGTGATGGCCACCAGGGGCACCGAGTCCATGTAGGCGTCGGCGATGCCGGTGACCAGGTTGGTGGCGCCGGGGCCGCTGGTCGCCATGCACACCCCGGCCCGGCCGGTGGCGCGGGCGTAGCCCTCGGCGGCGAAGACGCCGCCCTGCTCGTGCCGGGGCAGGTAGGTGCGAATCTGCTTGGACCGGGTCAGGGCCTGGTGCACTTCCATGCTGGCGCCGCCGGGGTAGGCGAAGATGACCTCGACGCCTTCGCGTTCGAGCGCTTGGACGAGGATTTCGCTGCCCAGCATGGCCGGGCCGAGCGTCCCGCGCCGCGCGCGGGTGGGGGCAGTGGTTTTGGCGGTTTTGGTGGTTTTGCTCATGTCGTGTTTCGCGCTGAGTGGCCGTCGCCGGTCCGGGTAACAAAAAACCCACGACTGGCGGCCAGCCGTGGGTTCTTTGTGCCAATCTTCGTTCACGCGCAACAAAGCCCGACGGCGGCGCCGTTGGCTACAACGACTACCAGCACGAGGGCATTGTCGGCAAAGCGATTCATTTGACGGCGCGGAGTAAACCGCACCGGGCCGGGCGTGTCAAGCGCCGGAGTGCTTCGGCTCAACGCGCGCTGAACTTGTGCACCGTGGTGGTGCGGTACACCTGCCCGGGGCGGAGCACCACGCTGGGAAACTTGGGTTGGTTGGGCGAGTCCGGGAAGTGCTGGGTCTCGAGGCAAAAGCCGTGGTGCTGGCGGTACACCTGGCCGCCCTTGCCGGTGAGGGTGCCATCCAGGAAGTTGCCGCTGTAGAACTGCACGCCGGGCTGGTCGGTCCAGATTTCGAGCACCCGGCCGGTCCGGGGCTCGTGGATCGTGGCGCAAGGGGCCAGTTTCCCGCCGCCGCCGCGCAACACGAAGTTGTGGTCGTAACCCTGCGGCTGGTTGGTGAGCTGTTTGAGGTCGCGGCCGATGGGTTTGGGGCGGGTGAAGTCCATGGGCGTGCCGGCCACGGGGGCGATTTCGCCGGTAGGGATCAGGGTGGCGTCCACGGGCGTGAAGTGGTCGGCGTGGAGGGTGAGTTCGTGGTCGTAAATGGCGCCGCCGCCGGCGAGGTTCCAGTAGGTGTGGTTGGTGAGATTGACCACGGTGGGTTTGTCGGTCGTGGCCTCGTAGTCCATGCGCAGTTCGTTGTCGTCGGTGAGGGTGTAGGTCACCCGCGCCTTGAGGTTGCCGGGGTAGCCTTCCTCGCCGTCCGGGCTGGTGTAGCTGAAGCGCACGGCCACGCCGTAGGGCACCGGCACCGGCTCGGCGGCCCAGACCACCTTGTCGAAGCCTTTGCGGCCGCCGTGCAGGGCGTGCGGGCCGTCGTTGGCGGCCAGGGTGTAGGTGCGGCCGTCGAGGGTGAAGCGGGCGTTGGCGATGCGGTTGGCGTAACGACCCACCACACAACCAAAGTACGGGTGGCCCTTGAGGTAGCTGTCCAGGTTGTCGAAGCCCAGCACGATGTCGCCCAGGCGGCCGTGGCGGTCCGGGGCGTGGATTTCCGTGATGAGGCAGCCGTAGGTCATGACCTTCACGGTCAGGCCGCGGGCGTTGCGCAGGGTGTAGAGGTCCACGGGGGTGCCGTCCGGCGCGCGGCCGAACGGCGCTTTCTCGATCGAGGCTTTCATGGCGGAGGTGGCGGGTTTCTGGCCCACGCAAGGGCAGGGGCAGGTGGAACAAGCGGTCAGGGCGGCCGCCAACAGGGCGGCGAGCAGGAACTGGGTTTGTGGTTTCATGGTCGGCTAGCAGTTTTGGGGCGAAGCGCTCAGCGCGCCGCCACCAGCGGGCTGAAGATGACGTACAAGACCAGGGTGATCAATATCACCAAACCGCCCGCGAGTTTGGCGCCGTGCGAGGTCTCCAGGGCGACGGCGGACTGTTGGGTGAAGGCAAAGGGTTGCGGCAGCGGCCGGGCCAGCGTGAGCAGGAGCATCACCACCAGGCAAACGCCGAAGCAGATGGCCATGGCGTTGAGGAACTGCACGCTCGGCACAAACAGCATCAGGAAACCATAGACCACCAGGTTGGTCACCAGTCCGGCGATGCCGCACACCGGCGGCGCCCGCCGCACCACCAGGCCGAAGGCAAACACCGACAGAATCCCCGGCGAGATGAACCCCTGTCCGGCCTGGATGATGGTGAAGATGCTGTTGCTGATCTTGGGGTCGCCCAGCCGCGGCGCCAGCAGGACCGCCACCACCGCGAAGCCCACCACCGCCAAGCGGCCCGCCGTGACCACCGTGGCCGGCGGGGCCGTGCGGGCCAGGTGTTTCTTGAACACGTCCATCGCGAAGATCGTGGACGCGGCATTGAGCATGGCCGCCAGCGAGCTGACCACCGCGCCCAGCAGCGCCGCCAGCACGAAACCGGTCAGGCCCGTCCCCTGCGGCAACACATGCCCGAGCAGTTGGGCCAGCGCGGTGTCGTACTTGTAGGCGATGAGTTTCTCGACCGCCGGTTTGCGGCGCGCCGCCTGGGCGGCGGCTTCGACGCGGGCGTTGAACGCCTCGATTTCCTCGGCCAACCCGGGGTTCACGGCCTTCCACGAATGGTCTCCGGGCACAAAGAGGGTGAATTCGGCCGGCACGGCCGCCTCGAACTGGGCCCGGGTCATCGGCAGCACGTGGGGATGGCGTACGCGGACGGCGGCCAGCGCGCGCTCGTCCGGGTACACGGCGATCAAGTACCGGCCCGGCGCCCAGGCAGCGATTTGCGCCTCGGTCGGTGCGTCCGCCCGCTCCACGAATTGGGTCTGCGGGTTGGCCTTGAGGTAGCGCGCCAGCGCCGCGGCCTTGTCGCTGCCGGCTTCCAGGCGCATTTCGTGGGAGTACAGGTTGAAGGCGATGATGCCGGGAATGACGATCACGAAGGGGATCAGCAGTTTCAGGAACGCGGCGAAGACGATGCCGCGCTGGCCCTCGGCCAGGGATGCCGAGCCGAGCGTGCGCTGGGTGATGTACTGGTTCAGCCCCCAGTAGTAGAAGTTCGGAATCCACAGGCCCAGGAGCAGCGCCGTCCACGGCAATACCGTATCCGTCTTGGGCAGAAACATGTTCATGCGCGGCGTGTTCAATTCCCAAAACCGCGCCAGCACGCCGGTACCGGGCGCCAGGGGCCGGATTTCCACCGCGCCGGTCTGGGCGCTGACGATGGCCGCCGCCTCCGTGGCCTGGCCGAGCTGGTGGAAGGCAAACCACATGATCACCGCGCCGCCGAGCACCAGCGCGCTGCCCTGGATGAGGTCCGCCCACGCGCACGCCTTGAGCCCGCCGGCGGTTACGTAAATCATGGCCACCAGGCCGATGATCAGCGAGCCCTGGGCCAGCGTGAGCTGGAAGCCGGCCTGGCCGGCGAGCGTCTTGATGGTGAGCGCGCCGGAATAGGTCACCGAGCCCAGCAACAGCAGGTAAATCAGGATCGTGGCCACGGCCATGTAAGTCCGGGCGCGGGCGTCGAAGCGGTGTTCGAGGAATTCCGGCATGGTGAAGATGCCCACGCGCAGGAAGTACGGCAGAAAGGCAAAGCCCACCACCACCAGCGTGATGGCGGCCATCCACTCGTAACTGGCAATGGCCAGGCCCACGTGGCTGGCGGCGTTGCCGCTCATGCCCACGAATTGCTCGGTCGAGATGTTCGCCGCGATGAGCGAAAACCCGATCAGCCACCACTTCAGCCCCCGGCCGGCCAGGAAGTAATCCTCGCTGCTGCCCGCCCGCTCGCCCCGGCTCTGGTACAGGCCCACCCCCACCACGGTGAGCACGAAGGCGATGAAGATGAGCACGTCCAGCCGGCTGAGCGTGAAGGCGGCGAAGAGGTTGAGGTCGGCCATAGGCTTGCGTTCGCGCTCATGTACCGGGTGGGGCGGTTGAAGTCAACGCTGGCCATGCCGCCCCCTGGCCGCCGCTTCCGCCGCGGGCCGCGCGGGTGAAAAGGGATTTTCCCCACGCCGCCGCGAGGTTAATCTGCCCGCATGAGTTTGCTGGAACAAATGACCGAGCTGGCCCGCCGGGCCAAAGACGCCTCGCGCACCCTGGCCGACCTGAGCACCGCCGAGAAAAACCAGGCCCTGCTCGCCATGGCCGAGGCGCTCGAGCGGGAAGCCCCCGCGCTGCTCGAGGCCAACGCCCGCGACCTCGACACCGGCCGCCAACTGGGCCTCTCCGCCGCTATGCTCGACCGCCTCCGGCTCGACGACAAACGCATCGCGGCCATGGCCCGCGGCCTGCGCGAAGTGGCCGCTCTGCCCGACCCCGTGGGCCGCGTGCTCGACGAACGCACTCGCCCCAACGGGCTGCGGCTGCAAAAGGTCGCCGTGCCCATCGGCGTGGTGGTCATCATCTACGAATCGCGGCCTAACGTCACGGCCGACGCCGCCGGTCTGTGTTTCAAAAGCGGCAACGCCACCATCCTGCGCGGCGGCAAGGAGGCCTTGCACTCGAACCGCCTGATCGCCGACACCCTGGTCCGGGCCGGCCGCGCCAGCTTGGGCGAACGCTTCCCCGAGCATGCCATCCAGGTGGTGCCAACCCCCGACCGCGAGGCCATTCCGGCGCTGCTGTCCCTCACCCAGTACGTGGACCTGTGCATGCCCCGCGGTGGCGAGGGCCTCATCCGCGCCGTGGCCGAGTGCTCGAAGGTGCCGGTCATCAAGCATTACAAGGGCGTCTGCCACGTCTATGTGGACCGCGAGGCGGACCCCGACATGGCCGAGGCCATCGTCCTGAACGCCAAGTGCCAGCGGCCCGCGGTCTGCAACGCGATGGAAACCTTGCTGGTGGACCGGCCGCTGGCGGCCACGTTCCTGCCGCGCATCGCCGCCCGCCTGGCCGAGAAAAAGGTGCAGTTGCGCGCCGACCCCGAGGCGCTGGCCATTCTCCAAGGTGCCGAGCCCAAGCCGCCCACCGAGATTCGCCCCGCCACCGAGCAGGACTGGTTCACCGAGTACAACGACTACATCCTCAACGTGCGGGTGGTGGACGGCGTGCGCGCGGCGGTGGACCACATCAACCATTACGGTTCGGCCCACAGCGACAGCATCGTCACCCGCAACGAGACGACCGCCTGGCGGTTCCTGCACGGGGTGGATAGCGCCGCCGTGTACTGGAACGCCAGCACCCGGTTTACCGACGGCGGCGAGTTCGGCATGGGTGCCGAGATCGGCATCAGCACCGACAAGGTGGGCGCCCGCGGGCCGATGGGGCTGGAAGAGCTCACCAGCTACAAGTGGATCGGCCTGGGCAGTGGGCAGGTGCGGACCTGAGCGCGCCGGTTGGCGGCCGGGCGCGATCTCAGCAGGGCAGGGCAGGGGACGGGGCGGCTTGCGGTATCCCGAGCACAGCCGTTCAGACGCCGCCAGCTTGTCAGGGCGCGGTTTTCCCGGCATGGTTCCGCCATGCAGGCGGCGGAGAAACACGATTACGTCAGTGTGGAAGACTACCTGGCGGCCGAGGAACTCAGCGACGTGCGGCACGAGTACCTGGGGGGGCTGGTTTACGCGAGGGCCGGGGAAACCCGCGCCCATAACACCATCGCCCTCAACCTTGCCTTTGCCATACGCCAGCATTTGAAGGGCGGGCGCTGCAAAGCCTACATGAGCGACATCCGCGTCAACCTCAGCATCCGCGACGACGCGTACTACTACTACCCCGACCTGGTGGTGACCTGCGACCCGCGCGACACCGACCCCCGCTTCATCCGGCATCCGAAACTGATCATCGAGGTCATGTCTCCCTTGACCGAGCGCGTGGACAAGCGCGAGAAATTTTTCGCCTACACGACCCTCGAGTCGCTCGAGGAATACGTGCTGGTGTCGCAAGCGCCGCCCGAGATCATGCTCTACCGCAAGGCCGCTGGCTGGCGCGCCCAAAAAGTCGCCGGGTTGGAAGCTCAATTCACGCTGGCCTCCCTGCAACTGACCCTGCCCGTGGCGGCCGTGTACGAGGGCCTTTGAGCACCCCGGAGTCAGCCGCCCGACGCGCCGCTTACGCCATCCGCGCGGCCCTGCCGCCCGGGGGGCTGTTTGCCGACCAACACTGGCGCATGGCGCCCGAACCGTTCGCCCTCGAGCCGGGACTGGTGCGCGAACTGGAGTTCCTGGGCCGGGTGTTGCTCCAGTTTTATCGGGCGGTCAATTTGCTGTACCGCCAAAGCGCGGCGGGCCGGCAACCCGCGTGGGTGGCCCAACTGCTCGACCAGGGCAAGCCCGCCGACCTGCTGGCCTGGCAGCGCCATCCCGCCTTCAAGAACGAGTTGCCCCGGGTCATCCGTCCGGACCTCCTGCTGACTGACGAGGGGTTTGTCATCAGCGAATTGGACGCCGTACCCGGCGGCATCGGCCTGGCCGCGTGGCTGAATCAGACCTACGCGCAGCCCGATTTGCCGGGTTCGCCGCGCGAGATCGTCGGCGGGGCCCGCGGCATGGTGGAGGGCTTTGCCGGCATTTTCGGCGACGCGCCGGCCGCGCACA
>Ga0272446_1006966_pt1 | contig 11491 bp, 11 predicted proteins | sample YNPCB0061_FD_194587 | JGI IMG/M metagenome (GOLD analysis project Ga0272446, IMG submission 194587) | Hot spring microbial mat communities from Yellowstone National Park, WY, United States - YNP-CB-006-1 | ecosystem: Environmental > Aquatic > Thermal springs > Hot (42-90C) > Sediment | place...
ACCTGCCGGGCGTCATCAAGGCCGGCGCGAAGGACTTCCTCGAGGCGGGTGGACGCGACGCGTACTTCGGCGCCCCCGCCGAGGCGTCGGTGGACGAAGGCGAGCGCCTCTTCGGGATCCTCGTCGACGCCACCACCGCTGCCCTCACCGCGAGCTGAACACCATGGAGCCAGGCCAACTCACCGAAGACCAGGCGGTCGGCATGCTGGCGATGGGCGCGTGCTGCTGCTTCATCGCGGTGGTCGGCTTCATCGCGCTGTTCATCTGGCTGCTGCGCAAGGGCACCTCGACGCCGCCCGCGCAGCCCTACGCCGCGCCTCCCGCTCCCGCGGCGCCGGCTGCCGCGCCACCGTCCGCCGCGGCTCCGCGGCCGGCCGGGCAGCACCTCTCGGTGCTGGCGGTGGCCTTCGATGGCTTCTTCCGCGAGCAGGTGCAGACGGTGCTGGCGGCGCCGACGAGCGCGAGTGACGCCTTCGCGCAGCGGGTCGAGCTGGTGCAGCGCGTGTGTCGGGCGCTGTTGGGCCTCGAGCCGCAGTGGCGCGCCTTCGGCTATGGCGAGAAGGACCTCGGCGACCTCACCGCCACACAGGACAGCTACCTCAAGGCGGTGGAGGACTTCCGCGCGCGCGGCGTCGGGCCGGGCGACGGCGGCCGGCTCGTGGTGGTGACGTTGATCCTCGCGACCCGCGCGCAGCTCGCCGGCGTGGATCGCCTCGATCAACGTGCGCAGGTGCGCGCCGTGCTGGAGGATCGCGCCCGCCTCGACGCGGCGAACCTGCTCGGCGCCGACCTCGTCTGGGCCCCTCCCGAAGGCGGCCTGACGGAGGCGGCGCTGCTCCAACGCTTCCCCGAGATGCACGCGTTGGTCGGCTAAGCGGGCGAAACGGCGCGGGGTCTCCCGCCACCGCCATGCGCCACCTGGTGCCCACTGCGGTTCCCAATTCCACGGGCGCCTCCGTCTCGTCCAGAATGCGCGTCCATGCGGATGATCTGGGTCCTGGGAGTGGTCCTCGCGACGTCGGCCTTCGCCGCGAAGAAGCCGGTGCTGCTGAGTGCGCCCGCCAACGTGGCGAAGGTGCTGAACAAGGAGCTGGCGAAGAAGTACACGCCGGTGCCGCTCAAGCGCTCGCTGGGTCCCACGCCGACGGCGAAGGAGGTCCGCGACGTCACCGCCCCGGCGAAGGCGATCGCCGTCATCCAGGCCCAGGCCGGCGGGAAGTACATCACCCTGCAGGTCCTCTCCGGGCACGACGGCACGCCGCTCGACACCGTCACCTTCAAGCCACCGAAGAAGTTCAAGGCGCTGCCGCGGCAGGCGGCCGACGCGCTGTTCGCCGCGTTGGCCCAGGGGAAAGCCCCGGGCGCCGAGGCGAAGCCGGCCGACGCGCCGGTGGCCGACGCGCCGAAGCCGAAGCCCGCGGAGCCCCTCGCCGCCGCCGCCTCGACGAAGGAGCCCACCCCGGACCCGAGCGCGCCCGCGTCGTCCTCGGCGTCCTCCTCCTCGTCGTCCTCGAGCGCGCCGGCGGCCGAGGTGTCGAGCAGCGGCGCGTCAGCCCCGCCCGCGCAGGAGCTCCCCGCGGTGAAGGTGGGCGTCGGCTTCACGATGTTCTCCCGCAGCTTCTCGTGGGCCGCGGGCGCGAGCGACGCGCTGGCCTCGTACGCACTGCCGTTTGCGGGCGCGGTGGCGTTCAACGCGGCGTGGTTCCCCGGGGCGCACTTCACGCAGGGCGCGGGCAGCTGGTTCGGCGCCTTCCTCGACGGCGAGGTGGGCATCGGCCTGGCGTCGCGGCAGGACGACTCGCGCTACGGCACGCAGGCGCAGCGGCTGCGGCTGGGCGTGCAGGCGCGCATCCCCGTGGGGCGCGCCGTGCTGGTGGACGCGCTGGCTGGGTACGCGGGGCAGTCCTTCGCCATCTCCCCCGAGGCGGCGAACACCGGCGCGCCGCGGCCCAACATCCCGTCGGTCGCGTACACGGGCCCGCGCGTGGCCGCGGGTGCGAAGTTCGTCTTCGTCGGCACGCTCACCGGTGAGGCGCTCGTGGGCTTCACCTTCCTCGTGGGAAAGGGAGAGCTCGGCTCGGCCAGCTACTTTCCCAACACCACGGGCGTGTCGCTCGACGTGGCGCTGGCGCTGTCCATCGAGCTGGTCTCCAACCTGCGCCTGCGCGCCGCGTTCGACTGGGCGGGCTACTTCTTGAGCACCAACGCCGACCCGACGGCCGTGATCACGGCCAGCGGCGCGTCCGATCACTACCTCGGCGGTACGCTGGCGGTGGCGTGGGTCATGTAGCGCAATCACCGCGCGGCGAGCGTCAGGTTCTTCTTCAGCGTGGTGAGGGCGGCCCCGGCCGACGCGCGCTCCTTCTTGAGCTCGTCCAGCTGGCCCTCGAGCGCGAGGAGCTTCTGCCCCAGCAGCTCGGCGGCCTTCGTCGCCCCGCCCTTGCCCGTCGCCGCGAGGTTCTCGCGCACCCGGCCCACGTCGAGCTCGACGTCGTGGATCCTCGCGTCGATCGTCTGCACGCGCGCCAGCGCCGCCTCGTGCTGCTCGTGCCGCGCCTTGAGCGACGCGAGGATCCCGCGCGCGTCGTCCGGCATCTTCTTCTTGAGCAGCTCGGCCACGCGCGCCGACGAGAGGCTCTCGGGGGCGAGGCGCTCGACGACGGCGCCCTCCTCGACCAGGTCCACGGACTCCTCGGACTTCGGCTTCACCGGCACGCGCGCGTAGCGTGGCTGCCCCGGCGAGCGCACGTCCTCTTCGCCGCCGGTGACGACGCGGTAGCCCTCCTCGGGCAGCTCCACCAGCACCGTGCGCGGCTTGTCGGCGCGCGAGGTGAATTTGACCGAGTGCACGAGGCGGTCGACGCGGGTGAGCTCCAGCCGCGCGTTGCCGTCGGCGCCCACCAGCCGCACCTTGCGGAGATCGCCCTCTTCGCGGCGGCTCGTGCGCGACACCTCGAGATCCAGGTCGACGCCGTGCTTCAGCACGCGCACCTCGCCCGGCTTCACGCGATCGATCTGCGTCTCACCGCCGTACGCTCCGTCGACGAAGACGGACAGGGTGCCGCCCTCGAGCGTGAGCGGCGTGGTGTTCTGCAGGCGCACGCCCGAGAAGACCTCGCCCCCGGCGTTGAGCAGCGTCACCCGCTCGGCGGCGGTCGCGCCGTCGATGATCGGCAGCAGCGCGCTCTTGCGGGCGCCCAGCACGACGGGCTCGCGCACCTCGTAGAGGAAGAGATCGCCCGCCTCGCTCACCGCCGCGGGCTCGAGCGGCGTCGGCCCGTCTTCCAGTACCGTCGACGAGATGCCGCTGGAGACGCTGCCGAAGCCCACCGCCCCCGCGTGGGTGCCGCTGAGCACGCCCACCCCGCTGCCGTAGCCGCCGCCCCCGGAGCCGGTGCCCCGCACCGACAAGCCCCCTTCGCTCTGCCCGCGCAGGTGCTCCCGCGCCTCGCGCATCGCGAGCTGCGGCGCGTTCTCGAGGCCGTCTTCCGGCGTCACGAATTCCCGCCGGCCGTAGCGCGGCCCGGCGAGGGGGAAGAGGAACGACGTCGGCCGGCCCGACGCGAGCGTCACCTTCACGCCGTTCCACGCCTCGTCGCTGTCGTTGTGCACCAGGGCGAAGCCCTGCAGCCGCGCCTTCTTCCCCAGCACCAGGCGGTACGTCGTGCGCCACACCGGCGCCTCCGTCGTGTAGCCCACCGCCACCGCGCCGCCCTTCGCGCCGCCGCGCACCACCAGCCGCTCGCGCTCGGGCTGCAGCGCCGACGCCCCCACCGCGCGGCTCCAGGCGAGCGCCACGTCCTGCCCCACGGGCCGCACCGCCTGCACCAGGCGCAGCGGCACCTTCGCCAGGCCCGCGTCGCCGAAGACGAGCAGCGTGCGCTCGGGCACCGGCTTGCCGTCCTTGTCGAGGAGGCCCGCTTCTTCACTCACCTGCACCACGCGCCCCCGCACCGGCCCGCCGCCGGTGCGCGTCACCTGCACGTCCACGCCCTGGAGCGACAGGAGCAGCCCTTCGAGCGAGTCGTCGCTGCCCAACTCGGGCAACCCCGCCAGCGCGCGCGCCGCCTCCTCGGCCAGCGGCGGGGCGAACTCCACCGACGCCACGCCCGCCTCGGACATCACCACCAGCGACTTGAGGGCGTCGTCGAGTTGACCGGACTCAAGGGGGATCTCGGCGACCTTCCCCGGGGCGACCAGGCCGCGGCGCTCGAAGTAGCCAACGCCGTTCTCGTACAGCACCAGCGCCTTGAGAGGCAGGGGACCGGGCGAAGCGGGGGCGGCCGCGACCGCGAGCAGGAAGAGCGCGTGCATGACGCCCACCGACAACGGGTTCCTCGTTCAGGTTTCGCTTCACTTGCGCTAATACCCAAGCGTCGCTAATCACGGGCGCCCCGCAACCGGAGGTCGGCTGATGCAGCTGGAGTCACTCAAGATGTTCGTGGACGTGGTGGAGACGGGCTCGTTCTCGCGGGCCGCGCAGCTGAACCACGTGACGCAGTCGGCGGTGAGCCAGCAGATCCGCGCCCTGGAGAACCGGTACGAGCAGCGGCTCTTGTCGCGGAGCGCGCGGCAGGTGACGCCCACGCCGGCGGGCGAGCGGCTGTTCCGCGGGTGCAAGGAGATCCTCTCGCGCTTCGCCGAGGTGGAGCAGGAGATCCGCGAGCAGGCGACCGAGGTCTCGGGCACCTGCACGGTGTCCAGCATCTACTCGGTGGGCTTGCACGAGCTGCACTCGCTGCAGAAGGAGCTGTTGCGCGCGCACTCGAAGGTGAACCTGCGGCTCAACTACCGGCGCAGCGACCAGGTGTACGACGACGTCATCCTCGGCGCGGCGGACCTGGGGCTGGTCGCGTACCCGCAGGCCCGCGCGGGCGTGGACATCGTGCCGTTCCGCGAAGACAAGCTGGCGGTGGTGATGCCGCCCGGCCACCCGCTGGCGTCGAAGGCGCGCGTCTCGATGAGCGCGCTGACCGGCCTGCCCTTCATCGCGTTCGATCGCGAGGCGCCGACGCGCAAGGGCATCGACAAGCTGTTCCGCGACAAGGGCATCGAGCTGAGCCCGGCGATGGAGATGGACAACGTCGAGACCATCAAGCGGGCGGTGGAGCTGGGCCTGGGCATCTCGGTGCTGCCGGTCCCCACCGTGAAGCAGGAGCAGAACTCCGGCTCGCTGGTGGTGAAGCCGATCGCCGAAGGCGCCTTCACGCGCCCCATCGGCATCCTGGTGCGCAAGGGGAAGTACCTGTCGCGCGCGAGCCAGGCGGTGCTGGACGCGTTCAAGCGCGCCGGCGCCGAGGAATAGCCGCTACGGATCCGCGGGCTCGCGCTCGCGCTCGACGTCCTGCGCCTTCATCGCGCGGCGGAACAGCTCCAGCACCTGGTGCTCGGACACGCCGTCGAGGCCCGCGGGCCCGGGCTGGCACTCGCAGCTGATGCGCCCGGTCTGCAGGTCCTGGGCGAAGGCGCACAGCCCGGGGCATTCCTTGAGCGGCTCCTCCTCGTAGAGCCCGAAGCTGAGCGACTCGGCGGACGCGAGCGACGCGGCGCACTCGGGCATGGACTGCACCAGGCGAGCCCAGGGGAAGGCGTGCTGGGTGCTGCGACCGCGATCTCCCGGCGGGAAGGTGAAGCCCACGCGGCACCGCGCGCCGGTCGCCGCGGGTCCTTCGAGGACCAGCCGCGCGCCTTCGGGCAACGGGCGCCAGATGGTCGCGGTGGCGACGAGGGTGCGGCGTGCGTCACGGCGGGTCTCCAGCTCGAAGCAGGCGTCCTCCGACGCGGCGCCGGCGCGCTCACACGTGGCGCGCGCGCCGGAGGTGAACAGGCGCGGTCGCCGGAGCACGAGGAGCCCCGCCTGGAGATCGATGGCCGCGTCGAAGCGCCCCCAGACGTCGGCGCCCAGCAGCCCGGCGATGCCGTGGGGTGGCGCCCCGGGCTCGACCTCGATGAGCCCGTCCACCACCCCGAAGCCCGGCGACAGCTCGAGCTTCTCGAAGGCCACGCCGGACAGCTGCGCGAGCTGCTTCGGCAGGCTCACCCCCGGCGGCAGCGGCAGCCCCTCGAGCAGCCCCTGGCCCGAGCGCAGCGCCGCTTCCTTCACCGCGCTCTCGAAGATGCGACTGCGGGCGTCGCGTGAGGACAACACCACGCTGAAGGTGACGAGCCGCGGGCCCTGCGTGAGGCGGACCGGCAGGAGCGGCCAGTCATGGGTTGGGTCCTTCGTCAGCGCGAGCAGCTGCGCCTCGAGGCCCTTCGCCTGCACCTCGGCTTCCCACTGCGCGCGCGACTGCGACGGCCGGAGCGAGACTTCGCGCCGCGCGGGGGACACGTCGAGGGCCAGCCCGCCGAGCAGGTCGAGGCCCAGCACCACCACGCAGCCCTTCCCTCCCGCGAGCGCCGCCTCGAAGGTGCGGAAGCGCACGCCGCCCAGCGTGAGGCCCTCCACGCGCGTGACGGGGAAGGTCTCGGTGGGCCCGAGTGGATCGTCGATGGCCACCTTCGCGCCGACGCGCGGCTCGTCGAGGCAGGCCGGCGTGACGAAGGTCATCGGCGTGGTGACGTCGAGCTGCACGTCGGCGGGGCGATCACCCACGAAGCCGTCGAGCAGCAAGCGCAGCCCGGGGCCCGGCTTGAGCGGCAGCGTCAGGCCCGCCAGCGTGTCCACGGCAGGCGGCGCCGGGTCACGGTGGCAGGACGCGAAGGCCAGCGCGGCGGCGAGGACGAAGCGGCGCATCGAGGCGACGAGCGTAGCCGGTTGTCGTCGTCGGCGAGTTCGCCAATGACGCCGGCGTGACGAGCTTCGAGCGCGCCGGCCACCCCGGCGAGCCTCCCTCGGCCTGACGCCGTGGCTCACTTCTTCGGCAGAAAGTCCTGCACCTGCGTGCCCGGCGGCGGCGACAGCTTGAAGTGCGCCTCGTCGACGCCGGTGTTCGTCACCATCTTGAGGAAGGTGATGGCGTTCTCGCTGCCGTCGGGGTCGACGACGATGCTGCGGATCACCTGCGCCGTCTTCGGGTCGACCTCGAGCTTCACGCGCTTGAAGCGGGGATCCGCCACCAGCGGCGTCAGCTCGAGCAGCGTGCCCGAGCAGTCCTTGCACGACGCGACCTCGATGGAGAACTCGTCGGCCAGCTTGCCCTGGCCCCAGAGGAACGTGACGGACGCGGACAGCTGGTTGGTGGAGATCGCCGCGCGCGTCAGCAGCTTCGCCGCGGGATCGAACGCGTACACGCGATCGCCGGCCAGCACGAAGGTGCGCGGGCTCGGCTTGCCGTCCTGCGTCTCGTACTCCCAGCGCATCAGCGCGGGCTTCTTGTACGTCACCTTGCCCGACGACTTCGTCACGCGCTTGAAGGTCTTGTACGAGTAGACCTGCTGGAACTCCGCCGTGAAGTCCTGGGTCTTCTCGTAGAAGGCCTGCATGCGATCGACGAGATCCTTCACCTCGGGGCTCATCGGCTTCGCCTGCGCCCTCGCCACGCCGCCATCGAGCGCCACGCCCGCGTCCACCGGGAGGCCCGCGTCGGTCGCCGCCTTCACGTCGGCCCCCTTCCCCGCCTTCACGCCCGCGTCCGTCGACTTCGCCGCTTTGGCCGCCGAGAGGATGACGTTGCCCTGCGCCTGCGCCTCGCTGAGGCCGCCCGCGTCGGGCGCCGCGCCAGACGCCGCCTGCACCGCCATCGCCACCGCCAGGAAGAGCTTCTGGATCATGCGGTTACCCTCACGAGGCCCTTCGACGAAGGGCCCCCGTCCGGCTTCACCGGTTGCGATACACCCGGCCCCGCTGCTTCACGGAGCGCATCTGGAACTGTTCCCGCAGCTCGTTCGTCTCCGAGGGGCTCAGGTCGCCGGTCTTGCCCAGGTGCTCGAGCCGCCACGCCACCGCGCGGCTGATGCACGCGCTGGCCGCCGCGGAGATGTTCATCGACTGTACGAAGCCGCGCATGGGGATCCAGAAGGTGCCGTCGGACTTCGCCAGCACCTCCTCCGAGACGCCGAAGCGCTCGTTGCCGAACACCAGCGCCACCTTCTCGTCGAAGCGCACCTCGAACAGGCTCTGGGCCCCGGGTTGAATCGCCGACGCGAGGATCCGGTAGCCCCGCGCGTGCAGCGCGGCCGCGCACGTCGCGAAGTCCCGGTACACGTGGAGGTCGAGCCACTTGTCGCAGCCCTGCGTGACGGTGGCGTTCGGCTTGAAGGGCGCGTCGGGGTTGCGAATGACGTGCACGTCCTGGAGGCCCATCGCCTCGCAGGTGCGCAGCACCGCCGCCATGTTGAAGGTGTCCTCGAGGCGATCGAGCACCACCGTCACCGTGCGCGTGCGCTGCGCGAGCACCTGCTCGATCCGCTCGAGGCGCTGCGGCAAGAGCAGCTCCGCCGGCGCGGGGATACGCTCGCGAGGCTCGTACCGGGGACCGCCGCCGCTCATCGACTCAGCGCCTCCGGGCCGGCTTCTTCGCGCGCTTCGCCGGGGCCCGGCGCTTCGCCGACGCCGCCTTCTTCTTCGCGGGCTTCGCCTTCGCCTTGCCGCGCACACGCGGGGCCACCGCCGCCAGCGCCTCGTTCGCGGTGAAGCTCTCCCTCCCCTCGGCGTGGCGGGCCTTGAGCCGCACCTTCGACGATTCACCGCCGAACAGCACCCTGGCGCAGGCGTCCAGCACCGCCTGCGTGCCTTCGCCCGTCGCGCCGGACATCGACAGCACGCGGATGCCGCGCCGGTGCATCGCCTCGGTGAAGGCCGGCAGCGCCTCGCGCGCGTGGGGCAGGTCCAGCTTGTTCGCCACGACGAGCTGCGGCTTGTCGGCCAGCAGCGGGCTGTACTTCTTCAGCTCGCGGTTGATGGTGTCGAAGTCCTGCTCGGGCACGCGGCCCTCTTCGCCTGCGGACAGGTCGACCAGGTGCACCAGCACGCGGCAGCGCTCGACGTGGCGGAGGAACTGGTGGCCCAGCCCGTGCCCCTCGCTCGCGCCCTCGATCAACCCGGGGATGTCGGCGACCACGAAGGACAGCTTGTCCTTGTACGGCACCACGCCCAGGTTGGGCACCAGCGTGGTGAACGGGTAGTCGGCGATCTTCGGGCGCGCGCGGCTGATGCGGCTGATGAGCGTGCTCTTGCCCGCGTTCGGGTAGCCCAGCAGCCCCACGTCGGCGAGCAGCTTCAGCTCCAGCACCAGCGTCACTTCGTCCCCGGGCTTGCCGTCTTGCGCGAAGCGCGGCGCCTGCCGCGTGGATGTGGCGAAGTTCATGTTGCCCAGGCCGCCCCGCCCGCCCTTCGCCGCCACGTACTGCTGGCCCGGCGTGGACAGGTCGCACAGCACCTCGCCGTCCTCGTCGTCGGCGTTCTTCACCAGCGTGCCGACGGGCACGCGCAGCACCAGGTCCTCGCCGTCCTTGCCGTTGCAGTCGCTGCCCAGCCCGTGCTGGCCCGCCTGCGCGCGGTGGTGCTGCTGGTAGCGGAAGTCGAGCAGCGTGGTGAGCTGCGGATCCGCCACGAAGATCACCGAGCCGCCGTGCCCGCCGTCGCCACCCGACGGGCCGCCCTTCTCGACGAACTTCTCGCGGCGGAAGGCCACGGCGCCATTCCCGCCGTCCCCGGCCTTCACGTAGATGCGAACCTGGTCGACGAATTTCATGGCCTGCCTTCACGGCGCCGGAACGCGAACGCCGCGCTCACAGGGAAAGTCCCTGCGATGCGCGGCGGCCGGTACGACGAGACGAAGAGCGCTTCAGCTCTCGGCCGGGTAGACCGAGACCTTCTTGCGCGTCTTGTCGAGGCGCTCGAACTTCACGAGGCCGTCGATGGTCGAGAAGAGCGTGTGATCGCGGCCGGCCTTCACGTTGCGGCCCGGGTGGATCACCGTGCCCAGCTGGCGAACGATGATGCTGCCCGCGGTGACGAACTGCCCACCGTAGACCTTCGTGCCGCGCCGCTGCGCATTGGAATCGCGACCGTTGCGCGAGCTGCCTTGTCCTTTTTTGTGTGCCATGGCTGTCGAGACCTCAGGCGGAGATGGAGGTGATCTTCACCTCGGTGAACGGCTGCCGGTGACCGCGGCTGCGCGTCCACCCTTCCTTCTCCTTGCGGAAGTGCAGCACGCGCCGGGCCTTCGCCTGGCGGAGGATCTTGCCGGTGACCTTCGCGCCCGAGACGGTCGGCTTGCCGACCTTCACCGCCTCGGTGCCGCCGACCATCAGAACCTCGTCGAACTTCACCTCGGCGCCGGCATCGCCCTTCACGAGCTCGATGCGCAGGATGTCCCCTTCGGCGACCCGGTACTGCTTGCCACCTGTCCGAATGACGGCGTACATCGTGGTATCCCTCTGGTTTCGTTCAAGAATCGTTCCGGAACCCGTCGTGGGGCCGGAAAGGACAGCCCGCATATGCGAACTGGCGGGTCCGGTCAAGCGACGGCCCAGATCCGGATCAGCGGCCGGCCATCCAGTCCTTCAGAGCGGGAACGGACTTCGAAGCCCAGCTCCGGCTGATCCGCTCGGCGATGAAGGCCTCCACCAGCGCGTCGACGAGGCGGGACAGGTGCCCGGCCAGCTCGAGCCGCTCGGTGATGCGCTCGCCTTCCTCCTCCTGCAGCAGGGCGGGCAGCTTCGCGCTCTTCACGTCGAAGGTCTCGGCGTCGAGGCCGACGTCGTACTGCTGCTCGCCGTGGGTGAGCTGCAGCCGCGCCTGATGAACCAGCAAGCCCTTCGACAAGGCCGCGCGCACCAGCGGGGAGTAGGGGCTGGTGACGCCCTTCACGGCGAGCTCGGTGACGTCGCCGGCGCCGGCGCGCAGCGTGAGTTTCCCGTGGAAGACGGCGGACAGCGGCAGCTCGTCGACGGTGGTGAGCGCCTCGGTGGACTCGCTCTTCCAGAGCAGCCACGTCAGGCACTCGCGCCCCAGCCAGGTGCGGCCGCGGAGCAACGCCTCGCGCGCCTTCGCCTGTTCGACTTCGGAGGGATCGAGCTCGTCCTTCGTCGCGGCGCCGTCGACGCCCACGTCGCCCTTCATGAAGCGCGCCTCGGCCTGCGCCTGCTTGCGGGACGCCATCACCCCACCTCCCCGAAGAGCTCCGCGGTGGGCGACAACGCGTCGAGCACCTTCTCGTCGACGAAGGCCGCCGGCACGCGCGCCAGCAGCCGGACCTCGAGCGCGCTCTCCACCGCGGCCTGCACCTCTTCCACCACCGGCCGGCTCGACGCCCAGACGAAGAGCTCCCTCGCGGTGAGGTCGAGGCTCACCTCGTGCACCTTCGTAGAAGGCTCGAGCTTCCCGCGCAGCGCGCGGCGGATCGTGTCCTTCTGCGTGGCCTTCTCGCGGCGCCCCGGCGGCCGGCCGTTCTTGTTCTCGAAAGCCTGGGCCCACTGCGCCAGCTCGCTGCGCACCGCGTCCGACGAGACCTTCAGCTTGTCCACCCGCCAGGCGAACAGCGCGTGCATGCCGAGGAACAGCGTGCCCGCCTCGAAGTCGGTGCGCTCGGGGGCCTCCAGCTCG
>Ga0272446_1006967_pt1 | contig 11488 bp, 6 predicted proteins | sample YNPCB0061_FD_194587 | JGI IMG/M metagenome (GOLD analysis project Ga0272446, IMG submission 194587) | Hot spring microbial mat communities from Yellowstone National Park, WY, United States - YNP-CB-006-1 | ecosystem: Environmental > Aquatic > Thermal springs > Hot (42-90C) > Sediment | place...
TTTGTACCCAGATGGGTAAGTTTTGCCCATACATTTACGCCGAGCGTAGGTGCAATCAGTTTTTGCGGGGTACTGCTTGTGTTTTTAATTAAAACCTCAAAGTTAATGCTTTCCCCTTGATAGTATGCAGTAGGGTGTTTCTGAAAAGACAGTTGTAAAGACTGTGTATAACCCTTTGCTAAAAATAAGGTTAAACTTACATATATCATTACTGCTCTTTTCAGGTATTGCATTATTCAGGTTGCTAAATTAAGATAAAATGTTATATAAGCAAAAATCGTGCTTGTGTTCTGACAAAACCTGCCAAAATATCTGAACAGTCAAAAGTGTTATATCAAAAATAAGAGAAAGCGTATAGTTAATTTTTGCTTTATTATGTACTTTTGTGGCTATGTTTTTTCTTAACAGTGCTGTATTATGGGGCTTGTTTGCTATTGCTATACCTGTTATTATACACTTAATCAACTTTCGTAAGCCGCGTAAAATTCTGTTTTCCAATGTTTCTTTTTTGCAGGAAATTCAGCAAATCAATAAAAAAAGTACCCAAATCAAGCAATGGCTTATTTTATTGATGCGCATACTGGCAATTACCTGCCTGGTGCTTGCCTTTGCGAACCCTGTGTATAAAAAACGTTCCAACAACAGTATAAACGCACAGAATTTAGCCACAGATAATACTTCTACGGTCATTATTTTGGACAACTCTATGAGTATGCAGGCACAGGACGAAAACGGAACATGGCTGAACAATGCAAAAAACTATGTTCAAACTATACTCAATAACGAAATTGTGGGTGATGAATACTGCTTGCTGACCATAGACAATGCCAAATACAGTCAAAGTTTTGTAAGAAGTCAGAAAATAAAGGAAATGCTCCCGCAAATTAAACCTACGGCTTCGGTGTATACCTTACAGGAAGTTATGAGCAAGGCAAATATTTGGCTACAACAAGGTAAATATGCTAAGAAACGCATGTATGTTATCAGTGATTTTCAAAAATCCACTTTTGGGGATTCTACACAAAAAAATGGTTTGGGAAAATATCCCACCTATTTTATTCCCGTAGCCAAAAACACTCCCAGTAATCTTACTCTGGAAAATGTTCAGATACTTACCCAAATCATAGAAATCAACAAGCCTGTGAGTATCAGGACGTATATCCGAAACTATGGGGATAAAAGTTTGACAGACCAGACGCTTACCTTGCAGTTAGACGGTAAAGTAATTGGTACACAAACCTTTTCTATTGGAGCAAATACCCAACAAGAAATCAATTTTAATTTTACTATCAAAGAAACAGGTTGGCATTATGGGGTACTTCAACTCAATGATTACCCTGTTACTTTTGATAATCAGAGATATTTTTCATTTTATGTCCCCGAAGGAAAGAAAATTCTGCTTGTTAAAGGTAATAATGAAAATACAGATTACTTGAAAATCGCTTTTGAAAGTATGCAAAGCAAAAAAGCCTTTCAGGTGGATATTCGTAATGAAAACGAAGCCGCAACCCTGAATTTTGAACAGTATGATGGGATTTTTCTCGTGGGTATGCATCATTTTTCCACAGGTTTAATTCAAAATTTGAAGCAATATACACTTACAGGCAAAGGAATTGTGTTTTTTCCTTCCAAAGATGCGGATTGGAATGAGTACAACCTGTTTGCGCAAAGTATAGGTTCAGGGAGTTTTGCCAAAACAGAAACCCAAGCTCAGAAATTTCAGGAATTTGATATTCAGCACCCTCTTTTTACCAATGTCTTTGAAAAAGATAAACAAGGCAAAATAGAATCTCCTGATATTAAGCAGTATGTTGCTTTCAAACCTTCTGCACAAAGCATTCATAATGTTATTATTTCATTAAGAAACGGACAGCCTTTTTTGAGTGAAGTTCAGGTAAAACAAGACAATGTAAAAGGGGGCAAAGTGTATTATTTTGCCGTTGCACCTAACCTTGCCTGGGGGGATTTTGTATTGCACAGCACTTTTGCCCCTTTGGTATACCGCACCGCTTTATCCATAGCAGGAACAGTACAATATGACGGATTTTATCTTATCGGACAGCCTGTAAGTATCACTTTGCCTACGCAAGACAAAAAAAGCCCAGTCCTCCTGAAAAATGCCAATATTGAAATTAGCCCCTCACAGGAACCCGTCAATAATGGTATTCGGATAAATATTCAGGAAAATATGAGTACAGCAGGGAATTATCAGGTGATACAAAATAACAAAGTGTTGCGTTATGCAAGTTTTAACTATGATGACAAAGAATCTAACCTGTCACATTATGATGCCAATGAACTGGAAAAAATGTTCAAATCCTATAACTGGAAAAATACTTTTTTGTTCAAAGGCAACGCTAAAGAATTATCCCAACAGTTGAAAGAAGCCAACCAAGGCAGGCATTTATGGCGTTTGTTTGTTATTTCAGCTTTGTTTTTCCTGCTTATGGAAATTGTATTGCTTAAATTTTACAGACCGAAAGTGGTGGCATAATGTACTTCCTGTATAATAGAGTTGATATTGTCAAAAGCAAAGTGCAGATAGAATAAAGTAAAAACATAGTCTTGAATACATAAAGCCATTTCCGCTTTTTACAGAAGCGTAATCCCTGAAAAAGTCTATTTTTGTGCCATGAAACTTTTAGAAAATTATATTTTGCAAGCTATACAATACCTGTATTCTCTCACGGAAGCACCTGTTGAAATCCAACATACCCGCAAAGAATTCGAAGGACAGTACACTTTATTATGTTTTCCATTAACAAAATTTACGAAAAAATCTCCTGAACAAACAGGGCAGGAAATAGGTGAATATCTGCAAAAAAACAACCCGCATATTGAAAAATACAATGTTGTTAAAGGATTTCTCAATCTTTCTTTGAGTGATGCGTACTGGAAAGAAGTGATATTTAGTGAAATACAAAAAAATACTGATTTTGGTCGTTCTGATACAGGTAAAGACAAAAAAGTATTGATTGAATTTTGTTCTCCGAATACCAATAAACCTTTGCATCTTGGGCATTTAAGAAACCTTTTACTCGGAGATAGCATGGCAAAAATTCTATCTTTCTGCGGTTATGAAGTGGTAAAAACCAATTTATATAACGATAGAGGGGCGCATATTTGTAAATCTATGCTTGCGTGGCAGAAATTTGCACAAGGTAAAACGCCACAATCTACAAATACGAAGGGAGATTATTTTGTGGTACAATATTACATCATGGCAGAGAGTATACTCAAAGAGCAAACCGAAAAATTGCTTTCACAATGGAAAAATAACGACTTTGCGAATACTCCTCCTGATATTCAAGCTAAATACGAGCAACTCGCACAAAAATTATCACAAGCCGAACAAGCCACTAAAAAAGACTCTAAAAAAATTGCTCAACTCCAAGATGAAATCAAAGAACTCGCTCAAACACAAACGGAATGGTTCAAAGAAGTGCAAGAAATGCTTGCGCAATGGGAAGCTAATGAACCTAAAATTATGGTACTATGGAAACAAATGAATGAATGGGTCTATGACGGATTTAACCGCACCTACCAAAAATTAAACATTTCTTTTGACCGTTATGATTATGAGTCTCAAACGTATTTGTTGGGTAAAGAACTTGTTAAAAAAGGGTTAGAGAAAGGTATTTTTTACCAAAAAGAAGACAGTTCTGTATGGATAGATTTAACCCAAGAAAAACTTGACCATAAATTGGTGCAACGCAGTAACGGTACGTCTGTATATATTACACAAGATATGGGAACTGCGGTTCAAAGACATGAAGCATTGGATTTGTATCAATCTATTTATGTAGTGGCTTCTGAACAGGATTATCATTTCAAAGTGTTGATAGCTATTCTTAAAAAAATGGGGTATGAATGGGCAAACCGTTTGTATCATTTGAGTTATGGTATGGTGTATTTGCCTACGGGACGCATGAAAACCCGCGAGGGCAATGTCGTAGATATTGATGCGTTAATTGATGAGATGTATCAGGTGGCGGAAAAAACCACGCAACAACTCGGTAAAACCGAAGGACTTTCTGAACAGGAATTATCGCATTTGTATCATGAATTGGCATTATCGGCTATCAAGTATTTCCTGCTCAAAGTTGACCCACAGAAAGACATGACATTTAACCCCGAAGAATCCATTGATTTTCATGGAAATACAGGTACTTATTTGCAATACACGTATGCACGAATACAAGGTATTTTTAGAAAAGCTCAGGAAAAAGACCTGTTACATTATCAAACGGCAAGTACAAAAAATTATACTACTTTACATGAAGCGGAAAGAAATCTTTTAATACAATTGTATCGTTTTGAAGAAATAATAATTCAAGCGGCTAAACAGTATTCTCCTGCTTTACTTGCGAATTATATATATGAATTATGCCGTTTGTATGCACAATTTCATCATGATGTTATTATTTTACATGATTCTAATCCTGATGCGGTCGCGTTTAGAGTACAATTAAATGCCGTATGCGGAAGAATTATTGCACAAGGTATGCAACTTTTAGGCATGAATCCTTTGGAAAGAATGTAGCATATTCTATTTTTGTAACTATTTACTTTGTGCGAATGTATCATTTTTTGGGCGTTCCTGCTTGCTGCGCAGCGCAGTCGGCGTGCTACGGGCTACGCTATCGCTTCGGAGGCGTTGCATCCAACGCCTCTACTACGTACCCTCCGCATGCCTAACGCGTGTGCGTAGTGTATATGTACGCGCCTCCGCGTGAGGGATAGCAGCGAAAAGCCCGCAACTTGCGTAGCAAGTGAGGTACAGGCGTTGCATGCCACGTCTCTACCAGCGTATAGCCCGACCCCGAAGCGCAGCGAAGGGACACGCCCAAAATAAAAAAACGTATTATTGTACTACTATTTTATGGCTGTATACTTTGTGGGAGGTTTGCACGATTACATTGTATATTCCATTAGAAAGTGAGTGTACATTAAAAAACAACGTATTTTTACCCGCTTTGATATAATCCTTGTATAACGTAGCTACTTTTTTACCTTGCATATCCAGAATGTATATGTGAGCGGGTTCAGTAATAGGGTGTTCAAAATCTATACTCATTTGAGAACGCATGGGATTAGGATAAACATTGATTAAAGAAGTATTTTGAACACTGTTTTCTGTAACATGCGTGAGTATAGCGTTGGGATGTGCCAATTTAGCCACCCATGCTTGGGGTTTGCCTACCGTTCCGTTGATAATTGCCCGAGAACAAGCCGCCCATGCAATACCAGGTTCATTGTATTTTCTTTGAATACCTGTATAATCGCCCCACCGCTCAGGCTGACTACCTAACTGCCGCATGCGGGAAGTTCCCATGACAATTCGCACAGGATTGGAGATTTGCATAGCATCATCTATAAAAACCGCAGAACAACCCGCAAAAATACTATCTCCACTGTGATTAAAGGCTATTAAAGCACTATTTTCAGACGGCGTTAGTCCCGCAAAACATATAGAAGGAAAAGCATTATGCAATGTATCAGGAATAAATACTTCATCAATATTTCGGGTAGTGTTGAGATTTTTTATTCTTCCATATAAAACAGCACTCCTATTCGCAGGCATTTCACGGGCATTCATCACAAAATGAATTTCGTTATTATGAAAAAAACCATCTAAAATACGACATTCGTTGGTATTTAATTTAATAGTGTCGTTTTTTTGAGGTGCATTGGGAGGTAATGTATAAGGTAGAACATCTGTACACAAGTTCATACTTAACACAGGACTATTGGCAATAGTAGTATTGATTTTGAGCAAAAACATCAATGTATCATTATTCGCCGTGTGTGCTTTATTGGATAAAATATAAATACTATCGCCATACGTGTTCATTCCGCCTTTAATAGGTGTAAGGTTGAATAACGGATTGCCTGCATATTTAATGTTATGGTAATATTTGGTATCCCCTGCACCGAAAGTTGCTCCCGTATATCCTTTTGTTTTATTGATTTGCCATAATGTGGATTGTTTGTACCCTGAATTATTCACAGAACCATTATAGAATGTATTTATACCAATAAAAAGTTCTGTATCGGACATAGCAATGCTCGGATAATCTGACCAAGTGCTGTCGTTAAGTGGATTACCATCTAATTTGTATACCCACCACCCATTGGTTGGGTTAGCTGTTTTGGAAAAACATACATTTATTTTTGTATTTTGCCAAGTGTATCCCATTAAAAATACCAATATAAAACGGTTGGCTACGGGGTCATACATAACTTTTGGGTCATAAGAACTGCTTAAAGAAGTATAACCGCCTATACCGTTTAAGGATTGAGCAGTAAAATACGTTCCTGATTGATTATAGATGCGTAAGGCTGTGTTTTGTGCGGAGATAATTATTCCACTATCAGATATAGCAATGTTGTTATCATTAGGAAGACCATTAGGTGAGTAGGCAGAAAAATTGGTGGAGAGTTGTGGAGGATTAGCAATGGTTGTTTTATGTAACACATTATTATGTGGCAATGTGGGTACACTCAGCTCTTCCAGTTGTTTTTTAATTTCTTTTGTAGTTTGTTGCTCAGGATTAGCCTGTAAGGGTGTATTTCGGATATATACTTCCCATTCGTCAGTATGATTGCTACTGCTATAAGGTACAATCAGCTTACCTGATTGTGTCTGATACACAAACTGACCTGAAACATTGAACACAACAAGAAAACAAGAAAATAAAGTGAGCAGAAATAATCGCATAGTCAAAATTAGGTAAATATCTTTGATTTTCCAAACTTTTTTGATTTGAGGCATGTTTTTTGTAATGTAAAACAAAGTTTTACTGCTTTTAATAGTTCTCATTTCGTAAAATATGCATTTGCTGTCAAAAAAAGAAATATTGCTCTTTATCGCCAATTCTGATGATTTTCACAAGAAAGAAGTACTTGATTTTGAAGCCTACAAAGATAATTTTCACATTCAAAGGTTGATAGAAAACCCTGAACCCAAGCGATGGCACCCCGAAGGATACACGGCAAAGCATATAGAAATGGTTTTTGAACAGGTAACACGTCAGTTTGATGTATATTACAAAGAGTTTGACCTCACTGAACAAGACAGAACACTCTTAAAATATGCCGCACTTTTTCATGATGTATGGAAACCCGAATGTTTAGTATTCAAATCTGACGGAAATCCCAGTAGTCCGGGGCATGCAGAAGTAGCCGCTGTACAATTACAGAACTTTGTTATGGAACTTAAAAGCATTTCTTATACACAAGCATTAAGTTTGCTTAAAGTAGTGGCACAACACATGGAATACAGAAAAATTCTGCAAAGCAGTTTTGCTCAACAGCAAAATTTGTTCAATACAGTAAATCCTAATCTGCTTTGTTTTTTTGGTGCCTGTGATTTGGCAGGAAGGTTAGGCAGTAATACAGAAAGTATTTTTGAAGCTGCCAAGCAGTGCTACCATAATTATATGCAAGAAATAAATATCACACAAAATTAAAGTTTGTATTTTTGTGTTAATGTTAATCTTGTGATAAGGTATTCGTTTATTTTTTGCTTTATAGGCTTTTGTTTAACCGTTACTTCTCTTTTAAGTCAGTCGGTTGCAGGAGTATATCTGACCATTGCAGACGGATTAGCCTCCAATACTATTTATGACATCAAACAAGACGACAAAGGATATATTTGGATAGGACATACCAAAGGAATAAGTCGTTATGATGGTAAAAAATTCAAGCATTATTACAACAATATCCAAAGTTCCCGCTCTTTGACCAGTATTCACTTTGACTACAAAGGTAGAGTTTGGTGCCAAAACTTTGCAGGAGAAGTATTGTGCCTTGAAAACGATGAACTACGCATAGAAACACGTATAGAAAAAATGAATAGTTACGCTCCTATACATCTTTTAGAAAAGCGTTATTTGTACTACACTACAGAAAAAGAATTAAAAGTGTTTGACATCGAAAAAGGAATAAATAAAACTTTGTTCTACAACACGCATACTGCCGATTTTGCCACTTGCACAGATAGTTTATATTGTTATTTTATCACAAACTCAGGTGCAATATACAGAGCCTCTGTACATTCTGAAGTTCAAATTATAGATTCTTCAAAGAAAGATTATGGGAATCATCATTTCTTTAAAATGGGTGATATTTTGTACTTATTCCATAAAACAAACAAAAGGTATTACGTTATTTATCAAAATCATATCTATAAACACGATTTAGATAATCATAGTAGTTTTATACATGGTATCCGTTACAATGAACAGAAAAGATTGGTGTATATGCTAGGTAGTGACGGAGTCGAGGTTTTAGACATAAAAACAGGCAAAATATCCCTTTTAATAGATGGTGTAACTACCTCTACTCTTTATCAAGATAAACACTATAATCTATGGATAGGAACACAAGGTAAAGGAATTATATTTGTCAGTAATCCTGATATAAAGAAAATCAATAATATAGAAAATATAGTTAGTGGGTGCATTTTAAACGATACTGCCGTTTGTGCAGGCGATAATAAAGGAATTATACATTTTATCAATACGAACACTATGCAAAAAGTAAAGGAATTTAATACAAATATAAAACATGAATTAACCTGCATGAAATACATACAATCTAGAAATCAAATGTTTTTAGGTTCTTTTGGATTGAATATTACAAACTTTTCTAGCATAAAATACATATCCGAAGCCGCTATCAAAGATATAGACACTATACCTAATGGTATAATTGCCTTAGCTGTATCGGGTGGAATTGGATTTTATCCTTACGAAAAAGCAAAATTATGTTATGACATTAGACCTACTAACATTAAAATTGGTTTTGCCAATATACCTAAATTAGGTAGGTTCAGAGATGTACTGTATCATAATAATGTGTTGTATGGTTGTGGTAATATTGGCTTGTATGCTATTACACCTACTAAAATTGAAGAAATTAGGTATCAGAACACTTCTCTAATCAGTTTTGCCATTTGTGGACTCAATAATGACACTATTCTTATCAGTTCCAACCGATACGGTTTATGTATATATAGCAAGGGTTATGTAACTCTATGGGATAATCCTTACCAACAAGATTTTTTGGAGAACCCTATTATTCGTATGGAAAGTTCAAAATATTTTGTTTGGTTGCTCAATGACAGATACTTGTATCAAATAGATAAAAAAACAAAAAAAATCACTCGTATAGATTATGTCTTTGGGTTGCCCGCTTATGAGTATAAAAACTTATTTATACATAACAACACACTATTTTTATGCACCAACAACGGATTAGTATTTTTTCCTGAAAACACTTTGTTTCTCAACAAAGGTACTCCCAACATATACATTACAAAAATTCATACAGAAAAAAACACCTATATTGCCGATTCCCGCCCGCTTGTTTTCTCCTCCAAGGAAAACAATATTACCATTGATTTTGATATTCCTTATTACAACCAACTTGTTAATAACCATTTATTATTTACCACTGATGGTATTCGTTGGGACACGCTTGACAAGAAGTTATCTGATATTTCACTTCGCAGTTTAAGCAGCGGAAGTTACTTTTTCCAAATCAAACTTGTAGACAACAAAGGAGTAGTTTTAGCAAGTTCAGACAAAGTTTACTTTAAAATTTCTCCCCCGTGGTATAAAAATATCTGGTTTATTCTAACCCTGATTATTTTTACAGTAGGAGTCATTATTCTTTTTTTTCGGACACGAGAGGAACAGATAAAACAAAAAGAAGCCTTACAGTCAGAGAAACTTAAATTAGAAACTGAACTGCAAAAAACCTTGCTCAGTTCTATTAAATCCCAGATGAACCCTCACTTTCTCTTTAACGCACTCAATACCATTCAGAGTTATATTTTTATGAACGAAAAAGAAAAAGCCAGTTTTTATCTTGTCAAATTCAGCAAACTTACCCGCATGATATTGGATTTCAGTACCAAAGAAACCATACCTTTGTCCGAAGAAATAAAAATTCTGGAACTGTATTGCGAACTGGAAAAAATGCGTTTTGAAAATACCATTGATATTTCTTTTTATGTAGATGAAAAACTCAATACAGATGCTATCTTTATCCCCCCTATGCTCATACAACCTTATGTGGAAAATGTATTCAAACATGGTTTGTTACATAAAAAAAATGACCGAAAATTATCCATTCAGTTTTTATATGAACCCGATATGCTCAAAGTAGTCATTGATGATAATGGTGTCGGGCGTAAATTTACCCAATCGCTGCACGAGAAAAAAAACAAATCTGCTTCGTTTTCTTCTAATGCTACTGCTAAACGTATTGAAATTATGCGTAAATTGGCAAACTCAAATTACGAAGTACAAGTAACAGACAAATATAATGATTTGCAAGAAAGTGCTGGTACTACCGTAGTTATCAGTATTCCTATACATTATTCTCAAAAAATATGAATAACATTAAAGCTATTATCATAGATGATGAACCCAATGCTGTAAAGTTACTTAACGCTATGTTGGAGAACTTTCTCCCTCATGTAAAAGTAGTAGATACTGCTAATAATGTAACAGACGGCGTACAGGCTATTAAATTACACCACCCCGACCTTGTATTTTCAGATATAGAAATGCCCGTACATTCAGGGCTGGAACTCTTGGACTTTTTTGAAGAACATGAAATTACCTTCAAAGTTGTTTTTGTAACCGCATACAATCAGCATGCTGTTCAGGCTATAAAACTTTCTGCTCTGGATTATATTCTCAAACCTATTGACCCCGAAGAATTGATAGAGGCTGTCAATAAATTGGAAAAACTGCAAACCAAAGACAAAATAAATGTACTCAAAGAAAACCTGAAAACAGAAAAACCTAAAAAACTCGTTATTCATCAAAAACAAAGTATCAGAATTATTAACATTGATGATTTGGTTTGTATAAAGGCTGATGGTGCGTATTCTATTCTCATCACTGAGGAAGGGGATAAAATTATTATTTCTCAAAGTTTGAAACAATTAGAAGAACAATTGGAAGGACACAATAAATTTATGCGATGTCATCGTTCTTATATCATTAACATAGAATGTGTAAAAGAAGCGAGCAAAAGCAAAGGTAAAATTACACTTTCTAATGGAGAGGAAATAGCAGCTACCTTAGATGGGATAGATGCCGTTATCCAAAAAATTACTTCATAACGGTTTGACTTATTTTTGATTCTCTTGGGCGTGCCCCCTGCGCTTGCGCTTCGGGGTCGGGCTATACGCTGGCAGAAACGTGGCATGCCACGTCTGTACTTCACAGGCTACGCCTGTTGCGGGCTTTTCGCTACTATCCCTCACGCGGAAAACAAGGTAAAAAAGGTTGTTTAGTATATCAATAGTTGTATTGTTTTTTGATAATTTGCGAATAGATGCGAGGGCGGGGGCTTCGCCCAGTAATGTTAAGTTCTTTTTTTGAAGTACGTTTTTTCAAAATCAGAACAACATACCGAGTAGGGTGCTGCGCACAATGTTCAATAAATTCACTAAATAAGATATCAA
>Ga0272446_1006968_pt1 | contig 11488 bp, 8 predicted proteins | sample YNPCB0061_FD_194587 | JGI IMG/M metagenome (GOLD analysis project Ga0272446, IMG submission 194587) | Hot spring microbial mat communities from Yellowstone National Park, WY, United States - YNP-CB-006-1 | ecosystem: Environmental > Aquatic > Thermal springs > Hot (42-90C) > Sediment | place...
AGGAAGAGGCTGGCCCACAAAGAGAGCTTGCGCCCCAAAGCGGGGCAACGAGGGGCAGAAGCCATCCGCCGCCAAGACTGGCGGCGTGGCACGCAAGACTGCGTGCTCCACGCGAAGGCTAGAAAGCCTGCCCCACAAATACGACCTGCCGCACAACAGCGGGCATTCGCCCATAGCGGGCAGTGTGTAGAGGATTGACGTGGCGCAGGGTGGAGGAGCTGCGCCACGGAGCAGCCCTGGCCCGAAATTACATGTAGAACGAGAAGCCCATGGAGATCTCGTTCATACGCAGCCAACCCTCGGGCTTCTGGGGGGCCAGGCCGAAGTCGGGCTTGGGCGAAAGGTACTGGCGGAAGTCGAGGCGGATGAGCCAGCGGTCGGCGACCTTGGCCTTAACGCCGGTTCCGTAATTGATGCCGAACTTGGTTTCATTGGCCCCTTGGGAGACGGAGTAGCCGGGGTAGGGGAAGGTGCTGAACTGACCGCCGCCGGCAAAGAAGGGACGGACACGGGTTCCCTCCGGCGTGAGGTAGGCAAGCATGGCGAACGTGCCTTGGTGCGCGGCGGCCTTGACTTCCTGTCCGGCGTAGTCGAGGTTGGCCCGGACGTAGCTGTAGCCGGCTTCGTAGCCGAAGTGGGAATAGGGGTTGATGCCCAGGCGGAAGTTGAGCCTCCATCCGTTCATGAGGTCGGCGCGGAGCTGCGGAGGTCCGGCGGACAGCACGGCGAGGGTATTGTTGGAAAGGCGGCTCGCGCCCCCGCCCACACCGAACTCCAGGATCTGGGCAGAAGCCACACCCGCAAAAGCGAGAAGCAGAGACAACACCAGCAACTGTTTGACGCAGGTCATTCCTCTATGTTACTAAACCACAACCACATGAATCTGGCCGGGTCCGTGAACGCCGCGGACGAGGATCTGCTCGATGTCGGCGGTGCGGCTAGGGCCGGTGACGAGGACCATGGAAGAGGAGCGGTTGCCGGGGAGAGGCTCCAGGGAGAACAGCTCATCCAAGCCGGTGAGGATCTGCTCAAGGCGGATGACGGCCAGGTGCAGCGGGGGCAGCAGGGAGATCATGCGCGCCTCTTGCGGCGAGCTGAACAACACCAGCGTGCCCGTATCCGCCAGGGCGTAGTCCGCGCCGGTGATGCCGGCCGCGGCCGAAGCGCAGAGCGCGCGGAGGGAAGGCTCGTCTGAGATGCCGGGGCAGACACCTTCCAGAGCCGTGATGCCGAGCTCGGCGAGCAGCGGCGCGCCGGAGGCGACGGCAGTCTTGCCCTGGAGGAGGGTTGCAGCGTAAGAGCGGGCGTCCTCGGGGGAGGAAGCCCGGTAGACCACTCCGCCCAGGTTCTCCAAAGCCTGGGTGAAGCGCGCCAGGCGGGTTTCGCGGTCCATCTCCGGGATGCGGATGCGCGGCGGATCGAGAGGCGCGGGGACTTGGCCGGCGCTGCGGCCAATGGCGGTGCGGGTCTTGTGGAGGATGTGTTCTTTGGACATCAGCGAGACCTCTTGCGGGCGCGTTCGCGCCAGAGCTGCCGGAAGCTGCGCGGGGGCAGAGGGGGCAGGTCGCGTTCGCTCGTCCAGGCGCGGAGCGGGCCGATGTTGATGGGGGCGGGGAGATCCCGCAGCCAGCGTCCCGGTTCTTGCTCGGAGAGGACGATGGATCCCATGGCGCCGAGCGCCTCGTAGATTTTGGGGTGGCGCATGACCCAGGCCCAGGCGCGGAAACCGAGCCTTTCCAGGCGGTTTTGGCCGTCGCGCTGGGCGGCCTTGTTGGCTTCGCTGCGCAGTTGCAGGAGGAACTTGGGGATGTTGATTTTGACGGGGCAGACGTCGGCGCAAGCGCCGCAGAGGCTGGAGGCGAAGGGAAGCCAGGGAGCGGATTGGATCCCGAGCATCTGGGGGCTGAGGATGGCGCCGATGGGGCCGGAGTAGACCCACGGGTAGTTGTGGCCGCCGATTTTGCGGTAGACGGGACAGTGGTTGAGGCAAGCGCCGCAGCGGAGGCAGAAGAGGGTCTCACGCTTCTCCCGGTCGGCGAGCAGCCGGGTGCGGCCGTTGTCGAGCAACAGGACGTAGAACTCCTCAGGGCCGTCGATTTCGCCGGGCCGGCGGGGGCCGTTCAGGAATGAGGTATAGACGGTGAGGGGCTGACCGGTGGCGCTGCGCCCCAAAAGCTTCAGAAACACGGCCAGGTCTTGCGCGCGGGGGATGAGTTTTTCGATGCCGGCGATGGCGACGTGGACCTTGGGGAGCGTGGTGCACATGCGGCCGTTGCCTTCGTTGGTGACCAAGACCACCGCGCCGGAGTCGGCGATGAGGAAGTTGGCGCCGGAGACGCCGATGTCGGCTTCGAGGAACTTCTGGCGCAGGACTTTGCGTGCGGTTTGGGTCTGATGCTCGGGGACATCGTCCTGCTCGACGCCGAGCCTGCGGGTGAACAGCTCGGCGACGTCGTATCGGGTGAGGTCGAGCGCCGGGGCGACAATGTGGTAAGGGCGTGAGCGGCGCAGCTGGACGATGAACTCGCCCAGGTCGGACTCGGTGACCTCCAGCCCTTCCCGCTCCAGATGCTCGTTCAGCTCGATCTCCTCGGTGGTCATGGACTTGACCTTGACGATCCGGTGCGCGTCCTTCTCTTTGGCGAGGCGGGTGAGGAAATCGACGGCCTCGCCGGCGTCCTTGCACCAGACCACCTTGCCGCCGCGGGCGGTCACGGCCGATTCGAACTGTTCGAGGTAGTAGTCCAGGTTTTCCAGGGTGTGTTTCTTGAGGGCGTGGGCGCAGTCGCGGAGCTCCTGGAAGTCCGGCAGCGCTTCGGGGGAGACGACCAGGCGGCGCTTCTCCATGAGGCGGCCGGTGGCCGAATAGATGGCGCTTTGGAGGGCGGGGTTGTTTAGGGTTTCGCGGAATTGCGCTTCAGGCACGGCAGGCATAATCGTCGTACCTCACTGGCTGGCCAGGATCTGGGCCAGATGCAGGGTTTTGATGGGAAGCCCGGCGCGGGACAGAGCGCCCCGGAGCTGGAGCAGGCAACTGGCGTCGACGCCGGTCACGGTGTCGGCGCCGGTCCGGAGGATGGAGTCGATTTTGTTGCGGGACATCGCGCCGGAGATGCCGGGGAACTTCACCGAGAAAGTGCCGCCGAAGCCGCAGCATTCTTCGGCCAGATCCATCTCGCGCAAGGTGAGGCCGCGGACGTGGGAGAGCAGGCGGCGCGGCCCGTCTTTGATCTTCAGTTCGCGCAGGCCGTGGCAACTGTCGTGGAAGGTGACGATGCCGTCGTAGCGTGCGCCCAGGTCCTCGACCTTGGCGACCTCCAACAAGAAGCGGCTGAACTCCCAGACGCGGGGCAACAGGCCGTGAAGCTCCTCCAGGCGGGAGGGGTCTTTGGCGAAGAGCTCCTCGTAGTGATGGGTGATCATGGAGGTGCAGGAGCCCGAGGGGACGACGATGTATTCTGCGCCGCGCAGGATCTCGATGCAGCGGCAGGCGACCTCGCGGGCCTCCTTGCGGTAGCCGGTGTTGAAGGCGGGCTGGCCGCAGCAGGTCTGGTCTTCGGGGAAGTCCACTTGGTAGCCGAGCCTCTCCAGGACCTCGGCCGTGGCGAGTCCGACCTCAGGGAACAACTGATCGACGATGCAGGTGACGAAAAGGGCGACACGCTGACTCATGGGGTTTGGAGATGCAAGCGGAAGGCGGCCAGGGCCCCGGGCCGGCTGCGGCGGCGGGTTCCGGTGGTTGGGGAAGCGCCAGCCTGGGCGAGGCGGAGACGGCTTCGGGGCGTCATGAGTTCACTATGAGACTGCGGCGGCCGGGGGCGGCGATCAGGGGCCACCCCTTGATCTTACTGAGGGGCGGGGCGCAGTTCAAGCGGAGTCGTCTGTGACCCGACCGGAACCGCACCCTACCTCAGAATTGCGCATGCGCCGAATCCAGCTCCAGCTAACGCGGCGTCACCGGAAAGGTCGAGAAAGCCTCGTATCCGATTGCTCGAAGGGCCACAACCGAGACCAGCGTATTGGCTGTGCACCAGAGAGTGCCGCGGCGCCCTGCCAGAGCGGGGAAATCGTAACCGGCCCAGTCCGCCATTGGGTTCAGGGTGGGGATCGAAAGCGTTCCGCCAGGGATTAGGGCGCCGTTTTGGTCGCGCGCCGCACAACTGACTTGAGCAAGGCCAGTGGGATTCAAATTCGTAATGGCGATGCCCGTGAACATTTGGGCGGAGGCCGGTGCGAATGTCGTGGCGTCGAAGGGGATGACGAAGCTAGAGTATCCTCCACTCGACAGGACTGCAGCCTCGTAGAAAATGTTGGCTGGAGTCCTGCGCCGGAACGTAGCGTGGAGGGTCAGTGACTCGGGCGCCGTGACCAGCCCCCAGCCTGCCTGAATCGGGTCACTCTGATTCTCGGCCTCGTAGTACTTCATGCCCTGGCCTGGGACGGTGTCGTTGAGGGTGTTAAGACGGCCTAGCCCGCCGGTGAACGGCAAGGAAACGTTGCCGCCGTTAGTTCCGTAAAAACTGACGGAAAAGGCCGCGGACTGGGGCACCGTGTTGGTGGCGGTTAGAGTGGTCGTCCAGCCCTGGCCAAACGCCATGTGGGCCAGCGAGCGGATGACACAGTCGGCTGCGCCGCCGCAAGCGCCCGGGTTCAACTGCCGGATGGGTACAGAGATGCCGGCGACGGTTATTACGGCCGTCCGGACAGCGCCGGTATTAGCCGTGGCGAGAAGGGTTGCTGTCGCGGGGCCTGAACCAGAGGACGCACCAGAGACTGTCAGCCAGGAGGGAAGTCCGGTGAACGACCAAGCGCAACCGCTGGCGGTATTGATACGGACGGCGACGCTACCTCCAGAGGCGGGCACCGAAAGGCTGCTGGTACTGACGGCGTACTCGCAAGTGGAGCCGGACGTCACTACGAACAGGTACAAGCTGGACTGCTGTCCGTCCGGATTATTGACCCGGATTGCCCAAGTCCCGGCCGTGTTCAGGGTGACGGTCATCTGGAACGAAGTCGAGGTAATGTTCTGGATTTGGCTCCCGCTAATGGTGAAGCTGGTTCCGGAGGGAGGGATTGCGGTAACGGTGAGGCCGCTCTGGAATCCGCTGCCGTAGACGGTCAAAGTCCGCGGGGTGCTGCTGGCCGAAGGGCTTGAGGGAGAGACTTGGGAGATCTGTGGCGCGGGGGCTGATCCGCCTTGGACGAGCACGCTAAGGGTTCCGGCCCCGGTGAAGGTCAACCCGTAACTGCTGCTGGATACGTCAAGCCGCAGGCTGTAACTTCCTGCGGTTGCCGGGGCTGTCGCCAACCAAGTGCGCGTCGAAGACGCCGCGGGTGTCAACGTCCCGAAAGACTGTGACGAACCTCCGGAGCCATCGGACCAGTTGAGAGGGCCTTGCACGTTGAATGCTGTCAGGTCGCCGTTGTTTTGAACGGTGCAACTGACCGAGAAGGTCGAACCGGCCGTCACGGTGGACGGGCCGGAACAACTGGCGCTAAGGCTAGGCCCGTTGGCTGGGGTGATCGCCTGGGAGGCTGCCAGCGCGAACGGTTCTGGAGAACGGCACGAGGTGTTATAGGGCTTGACCCGGAGCACTGTCTGCCCAGAGACCGTGCTGTTGACCTGTTCGACGTTGTCCACACTACTGAGCGAGAAACCCAACAGCGATCCGGTGGAAGCGTCGTAAAGGAGCAAGTCCAGGTCGGAAACGCAGCCGCTGGCGGATGAAGCCGTGGCGACTTTCCGGTTCCAGGTGAGCGTCGCCCGTAGACCAGATGCGGCCGCCGCACGATACAACTTTGAAAAATTGGAGACACTGGAGACCAACACGTTGCCGCGCTGGGCATAGGCCTGGCTCAAATTGGCGTAGCCCCAACCTCGGTCGCTGTCCCAACCGGCGGTGTCCGTGGTGTTAAGAAGCAACGCCTTGATGGCCAAGGGGTTGGTCACTCCCGCATGCCTTAGCAAAGCAGCCGCACCGGCAATGTGCGGTGCGGCCATGCTGGTCCCCGACATGGCGATAAATCCGCTGCCAGCGTAATTTGCAGAATAGATCCCTCCCGCCGGAGTCGCGGCGCCCGGTGCGGCGATATCTGGCTTACTTCTAAATCCCCAGGTGGGGCCTCGGCTGCTGAAGGAAGCGACAGTGTCGTCGGCCCGGCTGAGGGTCCGCTGCGTGTCCATCGCGGCCACGGAAATTACGTTATAAGCATTGCTGGGCGAACGCACGGTGAAGGAGCCGGGCCCATCGTTGCCAGCGGAAATCGCCGCGGTCAGAGCGTAGGTGTCTGCGAAGAAGTCCCACGCACGGGCCATGGTATCGTCGTCCAATAAAGTGGTAGCTCCAGCGCTATAATTCACAATCTTGACCGCCGGCGCGCTCTGGACGAGCCAATCTAGCGCCTCTAGGACGTCGGAGATAACTAATTGCGCACCTTGCCCACAGCTGCTCTTCCAGCCCGCCTTCAGGTTGTACAGCATGCTCAACCCGCGTGCGACGCCGAAGTAGTTCGACCACCCGGACGCGCCGCGGCTGGCGACAATGCCGGCCACATGGGTGCCATGTCCCACGAGATCGTCCCCTGAGGTGGCGTTGTCGGCGAAACACGAATCGTTCTTAGCTGCATTTAGGAAGACCTGACTCACGATGGTCAAACCGCTGAAGGCCGGATGGCTCGTTTTGACGCCAGTGTCAATCACCGCCACTGACTGCCCTGTTCCCGTGTATCCTGCACTCCAAAAGGCTGTAGAACCCAAGCTGGGGGCGCTGACATCAAGATGGGTCGTGTGTTTTTCGTCCAGGGCGATCTCCGCAACCGATGGGTGGCTGGCCAAAGCCTCCACCGCAGCTGGGGGCACCTCGGCGGCAAGCATGTTGATTGCGGCAAAGCTGCGGATGTTTCGGGCCCCTAGTTGCCCAAGCAGGGACTCCAAAGCGCGCTGCTCGGGGTCGATTTGGCGCCGGATTTCATCGAAAGCCGCCGCACGGACTGCGAGCATGGCGCCATCGAGTTCCCGGCGTGCCTGTTCGACTAGATCCTCCGATGGGAAGGCGGCGTTGGCCTCCTCGGCCAGACGCGCCTCTAGAATCTGCAACTGCAAGCGCGCGGGTTGTTCGAAACGCTCCAGGATCTCGGTCTGAGGCTGATTGCGGAGCCGGATCAGCACCGGGATCCCGCCTGCGCCGGATTGGGCCATCTGAAGAAGCCTGGCATCGACAACGGTTTCTGAATGGCTCCCAGAAACGGTTGCACTCTTGTTTCGCACGGAGGGTGAATCAAGGTCACTCTCGACTTTAGCCGTGCTCAGATCTTGAGCATTGACGGAAAGGATAGCGAGTACGCTAACGATGATCTGTCTTCGCATTGCAGTTCCAAGCCTTTAGACAGGATGCTATCAAGGGAAACATATGGAGTCAAGGATTTTTTGCCTCATCATTTCAAAGACATAGACTCCCGGTTGCTTGGTTTTGACCAACCCAACGCCCATCGCCTTCGCGGTATTACATTAGGTTTTTACATGAACTTGTCGCCTCGGGACAACTGAGCGCATTAGCCGCCATTTCTCACACCCTTGCAACTGACCTGCTCGGGGGCGGTTGCAGGGCCTGATTTGAGGTCAGAATCGGGCTCGGTTTTTGCCCTCCGCTCCGTGGCTGGCCCTTTGCGGAGCCGCAAAGGCACTCACAAGCCGCTGTCCCGGCTCGCGGAGGCATTTTTGACCAAAGCTCCGCCTGCGATCGCTCAGAACCGCATTATCATTCGGGCTTATCCAAAGGCCGGCTTCGTGCTCAGCAGCGCAGCTGCGCCCACGCCTGCCGAAACACCCCTTCCCAGGGATAGCCCGAGGCCATCGACAACCAGATCTTGCGCGCCGTGATCCGGATCCGCGCCCCGATCCTCAGCAGCCGCTCCCGGATCGTCGCCGCCTGCGCCCGCTCCATCCCCGTCCCTTTCAGCCCCAGCCGCCGCAGCGCCTCCACCAGCACATAGGCGCAGCCGGCCAAGCTCAGCCGCAGCTGGTTGGCCTTCATCGTCTCCGCACTCACCCGGTCGGCAAACAGGCTCAGCTGCTCCTTGATCCGGTTCTCCATCTCCCCCCGCGCGCAGTATAGCTCCTCATACAGCCTTTGCGCCGGCCACTGCTCCGCACTCAGGTTCGTCACCACATAACGCGGATTCTCCTTGCCCTCGAGCTGTTCGGCTTTGGCCACCACCCGCCGCGCCCGGCTCCACGACCCGGTCGTGGTCTGGTATGCAAACTCGGTGAACAGGCGGGCCGGCTTTCCCGTGGCCTGCTGCCGCCGCCCCGCCTCCTCCATCTGCGGCGCGATGAGCCGGCGCAGCCGCTCGTTGCGCGCCAAGCCCAGCACATAGCCCACGCCGTTGCTCTCGCACCACGCCATCAGCTCCTCGCGGCAGAAGCCCGAATCGGCCCGCACCGTGATCGGCACTTCGGGCCACCGCTTCCGGATCCGCCCCACGATCCGTTTCACCTCTTCGGTCGAGCCCGCCGCCGCGTCCTGGTCCGCGGTCCGCAGCCGCGCGCACAGCAGATGCTCGCCCGCAAAGATGTAGAGCGGCAGATAGCAATACTCGTCGTAGTAGCCGTGAAAAAAGCGGCCCTCCTGCCGGCCGTGCAGCGGCAGATCGGTCACGTCCAGATCCAGCACGATCCGCTCCGGCTCCTGATCCTGAGCCTCCAGGAACAGATCCACCAGCAGCTGGTCGACCGCCTCCTGCCGGCAGTGGATCTTCTTGTACCGGCTGGGCTGCTCGCCGCCCAGCTCCAGCCGGTTCAGCGTGCTCTTGCCCGCCAGCGGCGCCCGACCCGGCTCCCGCTGGCCGCTCAGCAGCCCCAGCAGCGGATCCTGGCGCAGCTCGTCGTGGTCGTTGAGGTCCTCGTAGCCCAGCGCGAGCGCGTAGACCCGCTGCGCGATCATCTCCTTCACCGGGTGGCGCACCAGCAGCGGATCGCGATGATCGTCGAAGCAGGCGGCCAGGCGCTCGATCAGGCGGATGCGGCGGTCGGCTTCCCGCAGCAGCAGCGCGCCGGCGTCCGAGGTCAGCGCGCCGCCGTCGAAGCGCGCCACCACTGGGCGGGAAAAGTGACTTTCAAATTCGAAGCTGTTTTGGGTACACTCTGTCATAGCGGGAACCGGGGCCTCCTTGGCTCAAAACATTTGCTTCTACAACTGTTTATGCCAGAGTTTCCGGCTTCCCGCCAACCCCTGTGTGAGAAATGCGGGTTAGCCGGCACTCAATTCGACCTTCGAGCGGCAGGCCGGGTTTTGGCTAAGTTCGCAGTTCCCACTATTTGCTCAAGCGCATAAACTTTTTGCCCGTGAAAGAGGGAAGTTGAGTGCAGGGGATCTGCGTGGCAATGAGGGGAGGCATGGACCGGGTACGGCTTGCGGGCGGCGTCATGGTTTCATTTTGAGACCGCGGCGGCCGGGGGCGACGATCGGGGGCCACCCCTTGATCTTATTGACCGGCCGCGCACAGTTCAAGCCGAGTGACACTTGCTTCTTCCTATCCAGACACACGGTGACCCACCGCGGCAGCCTAACGCCGCCCCGGCAGCGGGAACTCTTTGTCCACGTCTTCGATAACCAAAACCCAGTCGTTGCCTCGTCCGGAGGTAGGCGGAGTGTAGGTCTGAATGCCTGCCGTCTCCGAGGTGTGAACCACGTAGACGTAGCCGTATCTCGGGTCGAACCAGATCTCCCGCATCTGCTTGGCCCGCCGGAGCTCTTTGTTGATCGTGAACCGCTCGCCCCGAGGGGAGTAGACAAAAGCAAACGACCCGTCCTCGCTCAAGGCGGCCCGGATCTTGGCCCCTCCATGCTGTGGTCCATCCAGAATCATGTGCTGGGCCGGTTGCAGTTTGGTGAAGGGCCTTGACTCAAACAAGCGCCGCATCAGCCCCATCTGAAAAGCGCCCGGATGGTCCAAAGCCTCCTGCCAGGGGATATCGGCCGCCAAAACCGGCTTTCTCGGCGGCGCATACATCTGCCAGATGCTGTTATGGCCGTAGGTGTGCCCGCACGCGCCCGCCAACAGGGACCAGTAGGCCGCCTGGCGCGCATCGTAGTCGTCAAACCGCTCATAGCGCGGGGCGAAGTTGAAGTAGAACCCCACTTGGATGCCTTCATAGCGCGGCTCGCCGTCCAGAGTGGGTTTGGGCGGGTTCAGTTTTCGATCGTGTTCGGCGAACAGGCCGTTGTCGTGATCCTTGGCCCCATGTGAGGACTGAACCATGTTGAAATCGAGCCAGCGGGCGTTATGAAACATCACCGAAGAAAGTCCAGGCCCCCGCGGGTGGTAAGTGATCAGGTGGCTGCCTCCATCGCCTTCTCTTAGTCCCTCGGCCATGGCTTCGATGACCGCCCGCTCCTGCTCATTCTCGACGTTGTGGTCGCCGCCGAGGATCCAGATGATGGTCCGGTCCCGGTAGCGTTTGCCCAGGAACCGCCCGAACTCACGGGCGTTGGCCGGGTTGAAAATGGGTGGGTCCTCTCGGCGCTCGCTCTTCCAGTAGGATCCCCAGGTCGGCAACATGCCGATGAACAGGCCCAGGCTTTCAGCTTTGCTCACAATGGCATCCACGTGCCGGAAATACTTCTCGTTGGGCCGCCGGGGATCCTTGTCCACCAAGGGCAGGTCGCCGTATGGATTGGGCTCCTCGATCCCGCCCAACTGAGCCAGCACGACCGCCTGAATCACAGTGAACCCTTTGCGGGCGCGGTTCTCCAGATAGAGGGCCGCCTCCTCGCGGGTGAGCCGGTGGAACAGTTCCCAGGCGGTGTCGCCGAGGTAGAAGAAGGGTCTGCCGTCCTGGTATTCGAGGAAGCGCTGATTGGCGCTCACGCGCAGGCGCGGAGCGGAAGCGGCACGAAGATCTGGCGCGCAGGCGGCCGAAACCAGCAGCAATGAAGCCAAACAGGATCTGAACAGCGAGCGCATCCGAAACACCTTGTCCCTGTGAAAACTGGCCGGCTGCCCGCCGGCGCGCTTCAGTTTATCACGGGGCCGGGCAACAGATCGGGGCGGCTGGCCTCTGGACACTACCGATGGAAAGACTCGGGCAAGGCCTGGGACCTCGGCATGGTGAACAAGATCAGTCCTGCGCGGGGCGAGAATTCGCGCGGCAAGGGGGCCTTTGCTCGTGAAGGCGTCCACAGCGGGAGGGTTGAGCCCTCCGATTGAGGCCGGTCAATCCGGGTCTTGGGGCAGGAAGCCGAGGGACTGGCGCAGCCAGGCTTGCTCCTGGGCGGAACTCTCGAACAGGTCCGCGGGGAATTTGCGGTAGCGGAGCATCTCCTGGTAGATGGCGTTGCCGAGGCGGTTATTGAGGCCCAGTCCGGCTAAATATTGCAGGCGCAAGTTACGGTCGCGGTTGATTTGAGCGCCGTTGAGCCAGGGGCGCAGGTCCTGGGCGCGGCCGGCGTAGGTCGCCAGTAAGTCCGTGGCGGAGAAGAAGCCGACT
>Ga0272446_1006970_pt1 | contig 11487 bp, 12 predicted proteins | sample YNPCB0061_FD_194587 | JGI IMG/M metagenome (GOLD analysis project Ga0272446, IMG submission 194587) | Hot spring microbial mat communities from Yellowstone National Park, WY, United States - YNP-CB-006-1 | ecosystem: Environmental > Aquatic > Thermal springs > Hot (42-90C) > Sediment | place...
TACTCCGCCGGGCCGGAATAAAGGAGCTGCTCGGCGCTCACCACATCCACATGAATCGTCATCGCCATACCTTGATCCCAATTTGGGTTGCAATCCGGATTTCCGCTGGGGGTCCGACTCCGTCACCCCCAAGGGCCGGCGCTTATTGCATGGTCTTGGCTTTCTCCACCGCTTCCTCGATGGTGCCCACCATGTAGAAGGCCTGCTCCGGCAGATGATCGTACTCGCCGTTGACGATGGCCTTGAAGCCCTTGATGGTCTCCTTGAGGGGCACGTACTTGCCCGGCTGGCCAGTGAACACCTCCGCCACGAAGAAGGGCTGGGAGAGGAAACGCTGGATCTTGCGCGCCCGTGCCACCACCAGCTTGTCCTCGGGAGAGAGCTCGTCCATGCCGAGAATGGCGATGATGTCGCGCAATTCCTTGTACCGCTGCAGGGTGGCCTGCACCTGCCGGGCCACGGTGTAGTGTTCCTCACCCACCACCAGGGGATCCAGCTGGCGGGAGGTGGAATCCAGCGGGTCCACCGCGGGATAGATACCCAGCGCGGCGATGTCCCGCGACAGCACCACGGTGGCGTCCAGATGGCCGAAGGTGGTGGCGGGGCTGGGGTCGGTCAGGTCGTCGGCGGGCACGTACACGGCCTGGATGGAAGTGATGGAGCCCACCTTGGTGGAGGTGATGCGTTCCTGGAGCTTGCCCATCTCTTCCGCCAGGGTGGGCTGATAACCCACTGCCGAGGGCATGCGGCCCAAAAGCGCCGAGACTTCGGTCCCCGCCAGGGTGTAGCGGTAAATGTTGTCGATGAAGAGCAGCACGTCGCGCCCTTCGTCGCGGAAGTACTCGGCGATGGTGAGGCCGGTCAGCGCCACCCGCAGGCGGTTGCCCGGCGGCTCGTTCATCTGGCCATAGACCAGGGCCACCTTGTCCAGCACGCCCCCTTCCTTCATCTCGTGGTAGAAGTCGTTGCCCTCACGGGTGCGCTCCCCTACGCCGGCGAACACGGAATAGCCGGAATGCTCCACGGCGATGTTGCGGATGAGCTCCATCATGTTCACGGTCTTGCCCACGCCGGCGCCGCCGAACAGGCCCACCTTGCCCCCCTTGGCGAAGGGGCAGATGAGGTCGATCACCTTGATCCCGGTCTCCAGCAATTCAGTGGAGGCAGTGAGCTCATCGAACTTGGGTGCATGACGGTGGATGGAGCGGGTCTCCTCGGCGCCGATGGGCCCCTTCTCGTCGATGGGCCGGCCCAGCACGTCCATGATGCGGCCCAGGGTCTTGGGACCGACGGGCACGGAAATGGGGGCGCCGGTGTTCTCCACCTTGAGGCCGCGGCGCAAGCCGTCGGTGGAACCGAGGGCGATGGTGCGCACCACACCGTCACCCAGCTGCTGCTGCACCTCGAGGGTGAGGTCGGTACCCGTCACCTTCAGCGCATCGTAAACCTTGGGCATCGAGGCGCGATCGAACTGAACGTCGATCACCGCGCCGATACACTGAACGATAGTTCCTTGGCTCATGGTCGTTTCCTGATGGTCAGATTCAAAATCTTTTCGTGTCTTTCCCGGCAAAGGCGGCAGCGGCGGAATTTGCGCCTTGCGCCTTTGGCTTCAATCGCTCCTACACCGCCGATGCGCCGCCCACGATTTCCGACAGCTCCTTGGTGATGGCCGCCTGCCGGGTTTTGTTGTACACCAGCGTGAGCTCGTCGATGAGGTTGCCGGCATTGTCGCTCGCCGCCTTCATCGCCACCATGCGCGCGCTCTGCTCGGAAGCCATGTGTTCGGCGACGGCCTGATAGACCGTGTACTCCACATAGCGCTTGAGCAGGGTGTCCACCACCAGCTTGGCATCCGGCTCATAGATGTAGTCCCAATGGTGCTCGAAGATGCCCCGGTCCTCGCCCCCCTCCAGGCGGGAGAGCTGATCCGGCTGATCGACGATGGGGGCGAGCTGCATCATGACCGGTTCCTGCTTCATGGTGTTGATGAACACCGTGGAGCAGAGGTGGATTTCATCGATCTCGCCGGCGATGTATTTGTCCAGCATCACCGTCACGGGTGGCAGGAGCTTTTCCAGGTGGGGCGTATCCCCCATGTGGGTGAGATAGGAGACGATGTTGGCATTCATGCGCTGCATGAAGCCAAAGCCCTTGTTGCCGATGGCGCACACCTCCACCCGCTTGCCCTCGGCATCCCACTCGCGCATCCTGGCCACGGCAAGACGCAGGACGTTGGTGTTGAGGCCGCCGCACAAGCCCTTGTCCGAGGTGACGACGATGAGGCCCACGGCCCTCACCTGTTCCCGCTTGGAAAGCAGGGGATGCCGGTACTCGGTCCGGGCATAGCTCATGCGGCGCATGACGGCACGGATTTTCGCGCCATAGGGGCGGGCGGCGCGCATGCGTTCCTGCGCCTTGCGCATCTTGGAGGCGGCCACCATTTCCATGGCCTTGGTGATCTTGCGCGTGTTCTTGACGCTGTTGATCTTGGCCCGAATTTCGCGGCTGCTAGCCATCGTCTATCCTTAAAGCGTGGAAAGCTCGGGGGCTTTCCTGTTGCCACGTCAATAGGTGCCCGTCTTCTTGAAATCCTCGCAGGCGGCGGCGAGTTCCTTCTCCGTCGCCTCGTCGAGGTCGAGGGTGGCACTGATTCTGTCCAGGATCTGGGGATACTTGCTCTTGATGTGGGCCTGCAGCGCCGCCTCAAAAGCCAGCACCTTGTTCACCTCCACGTCGTCCAGATAACCCCGGTTGACAGCGAAGAGGGAGACCGCCATCTGCGCCACGCTCATCGGGCTGAACTGGGGTTGTTTCATGAGCTCGGTGACGCGCTTGCCCCGCTCGAGCTGTTTGCGGGTGGCTTCGTCCAGATCGGAGGCGAACTGGGCGAACGCCGCCAGCTCACGGTATTGGGCAAGGGCCAACCGCACGCCGCCCCCCAGCTTCTTGATCACCTTGGTCTGGGCCGCTCCACCGACGCGGGAGACGGAAATACCGGCGTTGATGGCCGGCCGGATGCCGGCGTTGAAGAGGTCGGTCTCCAGGAAAATCTGGCCGTCGGTGATGGAAATCACGTTGGTGGGCACGAAGGCGGTGACGTCACCGGCCTGGGTTTCGATGATGGGAAGCGCGGTGAGGGAACCGGTGCGGCCCTTGACCTCACCGTTGGTGAACTTCTCCACGTATTCCTCGTTCACCCGCGCCGCCCGCTCCAGAAGCCGGCTGTGCAGGTAGAAGACGTCGCCGGGATAGGCTTCGCGGCCGGGGGGACGGCGCAGCAGCAGGGAAATCTGCCGATAGGCCCAGGCCTGTTTGGTGAGGTCGTCATAGACGATCAGCGCATCCTGGCCGCGGTCGCGGAAATACTCGCCCATGGCACAGCCGGCATAGGGGGCGATGTACTGCATGGCCGCCGAATCGGACGCCGAGGCCGCCACCACGATGGTGTATTCCATGGCCCCGTACTGCTCCAGTTTGCGCACCACGTTGGCGATGGTGGAGGCCTTCTGGCCGATCGCCACGTAGATGCAGGTCATGTTCTGACCCTTCTGGTTGATGATGGTGTCCACCGCCACCGCGGTCTTGCCGGTCTGGCGGTCGCCGATGATGAGCTCCCGCTGGCCGCGGCCGATGGGCACCATGGAGTCAATGGCTTTCAGGCCCGTCTGCACCGGCTGCGACACCGATTTGCGGGAGATGACGCCAGGGGCGATCTTTTCCACGGGCGAAGTGAGTTTGGCATTGATGGGGCCCTTGCCGTCGATGGGCTGTCCCAGGGCGTTCACCACCCGGCCCAGGAGCTCGGGGCCCACCGGGACCTCCAGGATGCGCCCGGTGCACTTGACGGTATCGCCTTCGGTGATGTGCTCGTAATCCCCCAACACCACCGCACCCACGGAGTCCCGCTCCAGGTTGAGGGCCAGGCCATAGGTGTTGCCGGGAAACTCCAGCATCTCCATGGCCATGACGTCCGACAGGCCGTGGATGCGCACGATGCCATCGGTCACGGACACCACCGTGCCCTGGGTACGGGTATCCGCGCCGGTTTCCAGGCCCTGGATCTTGTTCTTGATCAGTTCGCTGATTTCGGAAGGATTGAGTTGCATAGCTACTCCTAAGATTTGAGCGCGGATGCCATCTTGGCGAGCTGGCCGGCGACCGAGCCATCGATCACCACATCCCCGACGCGGATGCGGGCGCCGCCGATCAGGGTGGGGTCCACCTCGACGCTGGCCTTGACGCGCCGCGCGAAGCGTTTTTCCAGCCGGGCGACGAGGTCGCCCACCTGCTCTTCGCTCAAGGGATAGGCGGAGGTGATCACCGCTTCCAGTTCGTTTTCATGATCCCGGCGCAAGCCCTCGTAGAGGGCATGGATGTTGGGCAGGAGGCTTACGCGGTCGTTTTCGATGAGAAGTTCGATGAACTTCCGCCCGGCATCACTCAGCCTGTCACCACATACGCCGAAGAAGACGCGGGCAAGATCGGCCGGTTTGACATTGGGATCATTGATCAGGGCCGCCACCTGCGGTTCCTGCGCCACCGCGGAACAAAGTGCAAGCAGGTCCGACCACTCGCCGAAGGCATGGGTATCCCGGGCGACGCGAAACACCGCCTCGGCATAGGGTCGGGCGATGGTGACGGGTTCGGCCATCAGAGTTCCTTCTTGAGGGCTTCCAGGAGGTCGGCGTGGGCTTTGGCGTCGATCTCACGGCGCAGGATGCGCTCGGCGCCGGCCACCGCCAGCGCCGCCACCTGTTCCCGCAGCATTTCCCGGGCGCGGTTGGCTTCCTGTTCGATCTCGGCACGGGCGGCGGCGAGCATGCGCTCCCCCTCCAGCTTGGCGGCGTTCTTCGCCTCCTCGACGATCTCCACGCCGCGCTTCTCGGCCTGGGCGATCACCTCCGCCGCCTGCTGCTTGGCCTCCCGCAGCACGTCGGCGGCCCGCTTGGCGGCAAGCTCCAGCTCGTGCCGGCCCCGCTCACCGGCGGCCAGGCCGTCGGCGATGGTCTTTTTCCGCTCGGCCAGCGCAGCCATGATGGGCGGCCACACGTACTTCATGCAGAACCAGACGAAGACGGCGAACGTGATCGACTGCCCGATCAAGGTGAGATTGATGTTCATGCGTCTACCCTTTGAGAGGGCCTGGGGCAAACAGGCTTAGCCGGCCAGGGCGAAGATGACGTAGAAGGACACACCCACCGCGATCATGGGCACCGCGTCGGTCAGACCCATCATGATGAAGAACTGGGTGCGCAGCATGGGGATCAGCTCCGGCTGCCGGGCCGCCCCCTCGAGGAAACGCCCGCCCAGCACACCGATACCGATGGCCGCACCCAACGCGCCCAGGCCCATCATGATGGCACCGGCGATGATCAGCATTGCTTGGATTTCAGTCATTGCACTCTCCTGTTTGCAGAATCAAAAAATCAAACCAGAAACTTTCAGTGGTGCTCCGGCACGGTGTGCGCCATGTCCATGTAGACGATGGTCAGGGTCATGAAGATGAACGCCTGCAGCGTGATGATGAGGATGTGGAAGATGGCCCACCCCAGTTGCAGCAGACCGCCGAAGAGGCCAAGCACAAAGCCGCCGTACATCAGCGCAATGAGGATGAAGATCATCTCCCCCGCGTACATGTTGCCGTAAAGCCGCAGGGAAAGGGATAAGGGTTTGGCCAAAAGCGAGACGAATTCCAGCAGGAAGTTGATGGGAATGAACAGCGCCTGCAGAAGCGGATTCCTGGCGCTGAAGGGGTGCAGGGTAAGCTCACCGACGAAACCGCCCACGCCCTTGATCTTGATGCTGTAGAAGAGCATCAGAACGAAGACGGCCAGGGACAAGCCGAAGGTGATGTTGGGGTCGGTGGTGGGCACCACCTTGAAATACACATGGTGCGGGTCCACACCCAAAAGCGCCTGCCCGAGCTGGCCGGCGAGGAAGGGCAGCCAGTCCACCGGTAACAGGTCCATGAGGTTGAGGAGGAAGACCCAGACGAAAATGGTGATGGCAAGCGGCGCCACCAGATCATTGCGGCCGGCGAAGGAGCCGCGCACGTTGGTATCCACGAATTCGCAAATCCACTCGGCGAAGTTCTGCGCCGCCCCGGGCACGCCGGAGGTGACGCGGCGCGCCACCCTGCGGAAAAACCAGAGGAAGAGGAGCCCTAGGCTGATGGACCAGAACATGGAATCCACATGGATCGCCCAGAAGCCCATCTGCTTGGCTTCTTCCGCGGAGCGGGCGAAGGTCCAGGTGTCCTCCTGCAACACCAGCGTCTGCCCCTCGAGGTGCCGTTCGGTGCCGGCGGGCAGTTTGCCGAAGGTGAGGTTCTGCAGGTGATGCTTGATGTAAGCCGACGAGGTCAGGTTTTCCGAGGACATGTTCGCTTTCTTGCCGAGCTACATTGCGGGCAGCAGCGGGGCGAGAAACCAGCCCAACTGGCCAACCACGAAAGCCAGGGTCAGGGCAAGGGGATGCAAAGCCATCACCCCCAGGCCCAGCCCAAAGAGGAGGATGACGAGCAGGAAACGCTCCAGACTCGACCGCAACGCCCCCGCGGGCAGTCGGCGCGGCGCGACCGCACCCTCACCCCGGGCCTCCCCTGCGCCCCGGCGCAGCCGCCACATCAGCAAACCGGTGTTCGCGAGGGCGATCAGCACGCCGTACAAGGCCGCCCCGGCCGCCGCCCCGCCTCCCCAGGCATACGCCACCGCCACGACCGGGACGAGCAGGGCAAGCTGCACCCGCATGACCTGCCCTGGATATTCCAGGGAGCGGGTCCTCCCTTCCCCGACGTGGTTCATGGGCGGCTGACCGAGAAAAGACCGCGATTATACCGATGCGCCCATAAAAGCGTCAAATGCTGCCCTTTGTGTCCCTTTTGCCGGCAAGGCGCGCCAGCAGCGCGTCGAGCGCTTCCAGATTGGCGTAATCGATGATGAGGCTTCCCGAGCCTTTGCGCGTGTGACGGATGCGCACCCGGGTGCCCAAAACTTGGGAGAGCTCCTCGGCCAGCCGTTCCGTGTCGCGGTCGGTCTGGCGTTTCGACGGTGCCGGCGGGCGGTTCAGGCGCGCCACCAGGCGCTCCGTCTCCCGCACCGAAAGTTGCCTTGCCGCCACCTCGTGGGCGACGGTGAGCTGCTGGGCGGGCGAGAGGGCCAGAAGGGCGCGCGCATGGCCCATATCCAGTTGTCCGGCGAGCACCATGTCCTGCACCTGCTGCGGCAGTTGGCGCAGGCGGAGGAGATTGGTCACCGCGGAACGGGAGCGCCCCACCGCCTCCGCGGCTCCCTCGTGGGTCATGCCGAATTCGTCGATGAGGCGCTGGATGCCATGGGCCTCCTCGATGGGGTTGAGGTCCTCCCGCTGGATGTTTTCGATGAGGGCCATGGCCAGCGCCGCCTGATCCGGCACCTCGCGCACGAGCACCGGCACCCGCTCGAGCCCCGCCATCTGCGCCGCCCGCCAGCGGCGCTCACCGGCGATGATTTCGTAACGGCCCGAGCTAAGGGGCCGCACCAGGATGGGCTGCATGATGCCCTGCGCCTTGATGGAAGCGGCAAGCTCCGCCAGCGATGCCGCATCCATCTTCGCCCGGGGCTGGTAGCGGCCGGGTTGCAGCAGGCCCACCTCGAGCTCATCGGGCCGGTCCGCGGTGGTGGGCAGATCGGTTCCCAGCAGGGCATCCAGCCCCCGCCCCAGGCCTTTCATCTTTGCCATCGCGGCTCCCCTTTCATGCGGGCACCCCCACCCCCTCCCGCCGGCGCAGAAATTCGCCGGTGAGGGCGAGATAGGCGAGCGCCCCTTTGGAACTGCGGTCGTGGTACATCACCGGCAGGCCGTAACTGGGCGCTTCGGCCAGACGCACATTACGGGGGATGATGGTGCTGTAGACCTTCTCCCCGAAGTGCTGCTGCAACTGCTGGGAGACCTGCTGCGCCAAGGCATTGCGGGGGTCGAACATCGTGCGCAGCAGGCCTTCGATTTCCAGCTCGGGGTTGAGGTGGGCGCGCACCTTCTTCACCGTGTTCACCAGATCGGTGAGGCCCTCCAGCGCGTAATACTCGCACTGCATGGGAATCATCACGGAATGGGCGGCGACCAGGCCGTTCAGGGTAAGCAGGTTGAGCGCCGGCGGACAGTCGATGAAGATGTAATCGTATTCGCCGGCAACCGCCTCCAGGGCATCCCGCAGCCGCCGCTCCCGCCTGGGCTCATCGACGAGCTCCACCTCGGCGCCGGCAAGCTCCCGGTTGGCGGGCAGAAGATCGTATTTCGCCTGCGGGGCATGGAGGCGCGCCTGCGCCACAGTGGAATCACCAAGGAGCACGTGATAGACGGTCTTCGTCAGCCCCGTCTTGGTGAAACCGCTGCCGGTGGTGGCATTGCCCTGGGGATCGAGGTCCACCAGCAACACCCGGCGCCTTGCCGCCGCAAGGCCAGCGGCGAGGTTGACACTGGTGGTGGTTTTGCCCACCCCCCCCTTTTGGTTTGCGATCGCCAGTATCCTTGCCACTACGCCACCTCCATCACCACCAGATGCCGTTGCGCGGGAAGACCCGGCACCTTGAGGGGAACCACCGCCCGCACCGTGACCTCCGGGGGAAGCTGCGCCAGCTCCTCGTCGGGATAGACCCCCTTCATGGCCAACAGCCGACCGCCCGGCGCCACCAGATGGCGCGCCAGGCGCACGAATTCCCGCAACTCGGCAAAGGCGCGGGAAATCACCGCCTCCACGGGGTGGGCGGGCACGAAGCGCTCCACCCGCTCGCAGACCACCGTGACCCCGCGCAGCGTGAGCTCGAGACAAGCCTGCTCAAGGAAACTCGCCTTCTTGTGGCTCGCCTCCACCAGGGTGAGCGCAAGCTCCGGGCGGGCGATGGCCAGGGGAATGCCCGGCAGGCCCGCGCCGGACCCCACGTCCACCAGGGTGCCCACCTCCCCAAGGTGAGGCAGCACGGCGAGGCTGTCCAAAAGATGCTGGGTCACCATGGCCGCCGGCTCCCGCACCGCGGTGAGATTGTAGACGCGATTCCACTTGGAAAGGAGCGCGAGAAAGGCGAGGAGTTTTTCCTCCTGCGCCGCTTCGAGCTCAAGCCCCAAGGCGGTGAGGCCGGCGTGCAGCGGCTCGCGCAGCGCCACCGGCTTAAGCGCGGGCTTCATGCGGTCTTTTTCTCCCGCCGTTTGAGGTGGACGAGGAGGAGGGAAATGGCGGCCGGGGTGACGCCCGAAATCCGCGCCGCCTGGCCCAGGGTCTCCGGCCGGTGGGCATTGAGCTTCTGCTGCACCTCGATGGAAAGCCCCCGCACCTCCCGGTAGTCCAGATCAGGGGGCAGGCGCAGATGCTCGGTGGCCCGGTGACGTTCCACTTCCTCCTTCTGGCGCTCGATGTAGCCCTGGTACTTGGCCTGGATTTCCACCTGCTCCACCACCTGGCGGTCGGTGACGGCGCCGGAGGCCGGTGCCGCGCCGGGCAGGGTCATGAGGGCTTCATAAGTCACCCCGGGACGGCGCAGGAGATCGAAGAGGGTGTATTCCCGCTCCAGTGGCTGGCCCAGCACCCGCACCGCCTCCGCCTCGGAGACGTTGCGCGGGCCCACCCAGGTATCCTTGAGGCGCTCCGCTTCGCGGGCGATGGCATCCCGCTTGCGGTTGAATCGCTCCCAGCGCACGTCGTCCACCACCCCCAGACGGCGGCCGATTTCCGTCAGGCGCAGATCGGCGTTGTCCTCCCGGAGCGATAGGCGGTATTCCGCGCGGCTGGTGAACATGCGGTAAGGCTCCATGACGCCGCGGGTGGTGAGATCATCCACCATGACCCCCAGGTAGGCCTCGCTGCGTTCCGGGCACCAGGGTTCCTTTTCCTGCACGTAGAGACCGGCATTGATGCCGGCGAGGATGCCCTGGGCGGCGGCCTCCTCGTAACCCGTGGTGCCGTTGATCTGGCCGGCGAAGAAAAGGCCGCGGATGGCCTTGGTCTCCAGGGAACGCTTGAGGCCCCGGGGGTCGAAGTAATCGTATTCGATGGCGTAGCCCGGCCGGGTGATGTGGGCCCGCTCGAAGCCGCGGATGGAGCGCACCATGGCAAGCTGCACATCGAAGGGGAGGCTTGTGGAGATACCGTTGGGATAGATTTCGTGGGTGCCGAGGCCCTCCGGCTCGACGAAGACCTGATGGCTTTCCTTGTCGGCGAAGCGGTGGATCTTGTCCTCGATGGAGGGGCAGTAGCGGGGCCCGACGCCCTCGATGACGCCGGTATAGAGGGGCGAACGGTCGAGCCCGGCGCGGATGATCTCGTGGGTGCGCGGGTTGGTGTGGGTGATCCAGCAGGAGACCTGGCGCGGATGCTGGCTCGCCTCGCCAAGGAAGGAAAACACAGGCACCGGCTCATCGCCGGGCTGTTCCGTCATCACCGAATAGTCGATGGTGCGGCCATCGATGCGGGGCGGGGTGCCGGTCTTAAGCCGTCCCACCGGCAGCTTGAGCTCCCGCAGGCGGGCGGCGAGGCTTACGGATGCCGGATCTCCGGCGCGACCGGCGCGGTAATGGGACAGTCCCACATGCACCAGGCCACCGAGGAAGGTACCGGTGGTGAGCACCACCGCCCGGGCGCGGAAGCGGATGCCCAGTTGGGTGACCACCCCCGCCACGTGCTCGCCGTCCAGCAGCAGATCGTCCACCGCCTGCTGGACGAGCCACAGATGGGGCTGGTTTTCCAGGCGGCGGCGGATGGCCTGCTTGTAGAGCACCCGGTCGGCCTGGGCACGGGTGGCGCGCACGGCGGGACCCTTGCGGGAATTGAGGATGCGAAACTGGATGCCGGCCTCGTCGGTGGCCGCCGCCATGGCGCCCCCCAGCGCATCCACCTCCTTCACCAGATGTCCCTTACCGATGCCGCCGATGGAGGGGTTGCAGGACATCTGGCCCAGGGTCTCGATGTTGTGGGTGATAAGGAGGGTATCCACCCCCATGCGGGCGGAGGCGAGCGCCGCCTCGGTGCCCGCATGGCCACCGCCGACGACAATTACACCGAAAACCTGGGGAAAATCCATGGCCCAAGGGTCCAAAAAAGGGTTTTATGATACGTGAAGCCACCGCCTCCGTCAGCCCGCGGGAGGGGCTTCGCCGTACCCTGCGGCTGGGTTAAGCTTGAGCCCTGTCCATTCTGAAAGTTCCCCTATGCCCAGGCTGTTGAACCTTGCCCGCGCCGCCCGGCTGGTGGGCATTTCCCGTGGTGTCCTGCAACAGAAAATCCAGTCCGGCGAGCTCACCGCCCACGACGGCCAGGTGAGCGTGGAAGAGCTCCAGCGCGTCTTTCCCCAGGCGGCGCTGGAAGACAACACCGTTCTCGAAAACATCGAGGGGATCAAGGAAAAGGCCTTCGGCCGCCGCATCGCCGAGCGGGTCCTGCCCAGCGCGGAGGTGCTGGCGGCAAGGCTGCAGGAGCTCGGCCGGGAATTGGTGGAAACCAAGGCCCTGCTGGGC
>Ga0272446_1006971_pt1 | contig 11486 bp, 12 predicted proteins | sample YNPCB0061_FD_194587 | JGI IMG/M metagenome (GOLD analysis project Ga0272446, IMG submission 194587) | Hot spring microbial mat communities from Yellowstone National Park, WY, United States - YNP-CB-006-1 | ecosystem: Environmental > Aquatic > Thermal springs > Hot (42-90C) > Sediment | place...
CGGCCAGCAAGGTGCGGACGGGCGCGGCGTTCCTCGCCTGGCCGCACCCCTCGGGGTGACCCCGCCGGGGACTTGCGTTCGTCCGGTGATGGGACTACCGTACCGGCCAACCAGACGTCGGCCCTGCGCGTTGCGGGGTACGAGCGATGCAGCGATCGATCCTCGGCGGCCTCGCCGCAGCGCTCCTCGTCGGAGCGGTGTTCGTGGCGGTGGCTCGGGCCGCGGAGTCGGACCCAGCCTCGGACGATCCGGGGCCGGCGAGCGAGGGGGCCCTCGTCCTGTCGGGCGTCATCGCCGACCCCGCGGTGCCGACGTATCGGTTCTTTGCATCCGTCGCCTCGCCGAGCGGCCAGATCCCTCTGGGCTCCGGCACCTTCGACGTCGGTCCCGACGGCTCGTTTGCCATCACCCTCGCCGTCCCTGCCGAGACGGGCGAACTGTCCGTTCTCATCGTCGAGGCCGCCGACCCGGCGACGTCGACCGTCGACGAGCATGGCTGCACCGAGGAACGGGTCCGCGGGACGACGCTCCGGTTCGACCCGGCGGAGGTGCTCGCGGCCGGCCCGGTCACGCTTCGGCTCACCGAGACGTACGGGCAGGGCCTCTGCCCGCCCGCGACCTGGGCGCCGGACGGCCAGGGATCGACCACGGGTGCCGACACGGCCGGCGCCGTCTCCGCGTCGCCGCCCGCGGCAGAGGCGCCGGCCCCGGACACGGTCGGCGGGATCGGCGGCGCGCCGGTGACGCCGCCGCCCACCGAGGCAGCCGGGTCGGCGGGGCCGCTCCACGGGTCAGCCCTGGGCTGGCTGATCACCTTGGGCGCAACCGGCGCGGTGCTCACCGGCCTCCTCTGGCGGACCGCCCGGGCGGGCCGCGGTGGGTCGGGGTGATCAGCGTTCGGGACACAGCACGCGCCGGCCGCCCCGGGCGGGGATCTCCAGCGCCAATCGGGGCACCTCGGTTCTCTGCCCTGGGCTGGAGGGTGCGCCTGCGCCCGCTCCGCGTAGGCCGGCCGGACGTGGCACCTCCCCGCCGACAGACATCCGATCAAACGAGCGCTTCGGCGACGGCAGGGGCGGCCTGGAGGATCGCGCGGTCGTCGGTGATGAGCGGCAGCCCGCGATCTTCCGCGAGCGCGACGTACGCGGCATCGTAAGCGGTAAGCCCCCGGCCTACCCACGACGCCACGAGGTCGAGCGGCGGCTGGACGGTCATGAATCCGAGGTCTCTCAGGGCCGCCGCGAGCTCGAGGAGCGCCGCCCCCGTCCAGCCCCACCGGCGTCCGGCGACGTTGAGGAGCTCGAGGAAGAGGAGCGGCGGCACCACGACCTCGAGTCGGCCCCGCTCATACTCCGCACGGAGCCGTCGCGACTGCAGGCCGCCGGGCTCGTCGGCTGGCGTGAACCACTTCAGGACGACCGAGGCGTCGAGAACCAGGCGCCTCACCGCGCGTCGCGCTCAGCCCGGATCGCCGCGGTGGCCTCTTCGCGGACACCCTGCTCACGGACCAGCCGCTCGAGGGAGGTCAGCGCCCTCCTCACACGGGGGTCTCGGCCGGGCCCCCGGGCGAGCCCGATCTGGCGGGCCACGAGCTGTCGGAGATACGCGCTCCGCGACAGCCCGGCCCCCCGGGCCTCACGGTCGACGTGGGCGAGGAGTTCATCGTCGATCGAGACGAGGATCTTGGGCATGCAGCAAGGATATCGCGATATCCGCGGCGGTGACGGGATTGGGCGGCTGGCGGGCAAGGTCGGATCGGGCTAGCGCATCTCGCGACCCGCGAACGCCGCCTGTTGTGCCTGGCGGCCCTCGTCACAGGCCACAATGTGCGTCAGCCGCGCGTCGCCGGTCGTGGTGTGCGGCGGGGCGCGGGCTTGCTGGCATCACGACAGGCAGACGCCATGGGACCTGCTCCGACCATGAAACCTAGGTCCAGCTTCCGCGGGCTTCGCCCCGCTCGCGGCGCATGACCCGCCTCGAAGCCCTCACCAAGGGAGCCGCCGTCCGGGGCATCGTGCCGGGCACGCCCGTCACCGTCGTAGCCGTCGACTGGATCAGCCCCACCGCCGTCGAGCTCACCTACAAGACCCCCGACGGCCGCGTCGCCAACCGCCTCCTCTACCGCGACGACGAAGCGCACCTGGAGCTCCTCGAGCGGCCGGCCGCCTGGGCCTTCGACGGCGACGGCGACGCCTTTCGGCTCGTCGCCGAGGCGAAGCGGATCGACCTCGCCTACCTCTTCGACCCCTACGTCGCCGTCAGCACCGCCCTCGTCGAGCCGCTCCCGCACCAGATCACGGCCGTCTACGAGGAGATGCTCCCCCGCCAGCCGCTCCGATTCCTTCTTGCCGACGATCCGGGTGCCGGCAAGACGATCATGACCGGCCTCTACATCCGCGAGCTCCTCATCCGGGCCGACCTGCGCCGCTGCCTCATCGTCGCCCCCGGCAACCTGGTCGACCTGTGGCAGGAGGAGCTGGACGAGAAGCTGCGCCTCCCCTTCGACATCCTGACCACGGACCGCATCGAGACGAGCCGGACCGGCAACCCCTTCGCCGAGCACGACCTGCTCATCGCCCGGCTCGACAAGCTCGCCCGCGACGACGAGCCCGGTGGTCTCCAGGACCGCCTCCTCGCCGCCCCCGAATGGGACCTCGTCGTCTTCGATGAGGCCCACAAGCTGTCTGCCCAGCTCGTCGCCGACGAGGTGAAAGAGACGAAGCGCCGCCGTCTCGCCGTCCGCCTCCGCGAGCGGACCCGCCACCTCCTCCTCCTGACCGCCACGCCACATACGGGCAAGCCCGAGGAGTTCGAGCTCTTCATGAGCCTCCTCGACCCCGATCGGTTCGCCGGCCACCGCCGCTCCAGGGCCGAACACCCGCCGCCGGCGCCCGACGCGTCCGATCTCATGCGGCGAGTGGTCAAGGAGCGGCTCGTTCGCTTCGATGGCAGTCCCCTCTTCCCGCCTCGGCGAGCCTTCGTGAAGCCCTACCGGCTCTCGCCGCCCGAGCAGCACCTCTACGAGGCGGTGACCGAGTACGTCAGGACGGAGATGGACCGGGCGGATCGCCTCCGGGACGCCGGCGAGCGAGCCCGCGGCGTCGTCGTCGGGTTCGCCCTCACCGTCCTGCAACGCCGGCTCGCCTCGAGCCCCGAGGCGATCTACCGCTCCCTCCGACGCCGCCGGGAACGGCTCGAGCGCCGCCTCGCCGAGGTGGAGCGTCAGCGGCACGCGGCCCAGCGCATGCCGACACCGAGCGCCGAAGTCCCGCCCCTCGAGGTCGAACTGACGACGGCCGCCGACGCGCAGGAGCTCCTCGAGTTCGCCGACGACGCCCCGGCCGCCGAGGTCGAACGCCTGGAGGAGACCCTGGTCGATCTCGCCACCGCGGCGACGACCGTCGCCGAGCTGCAGACCGAAATCGAGAGCCTCCGCCGCCTCGAGCGGCTCGCCGCCGAGGTCCGCCGGCTCGGCACCGACGCCAAGTGGTCCGAGTTCGCCGAGCTCCTTCAGGACAGCCCGGAGATGCGGGATGTCGCGGGTGCTCGACGCAAGCTCGTCGTCTTCACCGAGCACCGCGACACCCTCGAGTACCTCGTCGACCGGCTGGCGACCCTCCTCGGCCGTCCGGAGCAGATCGTCGCCATCCACGGCGGACTGGCGCGGGGCGCGCGACGCGCCGCCGAGGCCCGCTTCAAGACCGACCCCGAGGCAGTCGTGCTCGTGGCCACCGATGCCGCCGGCGAGGGGATCAACCTCCAGCGGGCCCACCTCATGGTGAACTACGACCTGCCCTGGAACCCGAACCGCCTCGAGCAGCGCTTCGGGCGGATCCACCGGATCGGCCAGACCGAACCCTGCTACCTCTGGAACCTGGTCGCCATCGAGACCCGCGAAGGCGATGTCTACGCGACCCTCCTCGACAAGCTCACCCGGGCGGCCGAGGATCTCGGCGGCCAGGTCTTCGACGTCCTCGGCGAACTCACCTTCGGCGACCGGCCGCTCCGTGACCTCCTCATCGAGGCGATCCGCTCCGGCGCTCGCCCGGAGACCTGGGCGGAGATCGAGCGCGACATCGACGCCGCCGTGGACCGGGAACGGCTCCAGCGACTTCTCGACGAGCGGGCCCTCGGGGCCGAGGTTCTCGACACGACTCGGATCCAGGCGGTCCGCGAAGCCATGGATCGGGCGCACGCCCGCCGCCTCCAGCCCCACTTCATCCGTTCCTTCTTCCTCGAAGCCTTTCGACGCCTCGGCGGCGCCGTCGTCGAGCGGGAGCGCGGCCGCTACGAGATCACCCACGTCCCGATCCGGATCCGGGAAGCCGCCCGCCGCGCCGGCCTTCGGCCTCCCGTCCAGCGCCGCTACGAACGGATCACCTTCGAGAAGGATGGGATCGCCATCGCCGGCCTCCCCCTCGCCGAGTTCGTCTGCCCGGGCCACCCGCTCCTCGACGCGACCATCGACGTCCTCCTCGCCGACCACACCGACCTCCTCGGGCGAGGAACGATCCTCATCGACTCGGACGATCCGTCCGAGGAGCCCCGGGTCCTTGTCTTCCTCGAGGACGTCATCGTCGACGCCCGCAGCCGGTCGGACGGTCGTCCCTCGGTCGTGAGCCGGCGGCTCGACTTCGTGGAGCTCTTCGCCGACGGGCGAGCCCGCAACGCCGGCCCGGCGCCGTACCACGATTACGAGCCCCTCGCGCCCGAGCTTCGAGCGGCCGTGATGGCTGCCGTCGCCGGTGCCGAGTGGCTGAGCGCGGACACTCTCGGGCGGCGAGCCCTCGGCTTCGCCGCCGAGACGGTCAGTCGAGCCCATCTCGAGGAGGTCCGACGACGAACGCTCGAGCGGGTGGCGAAGATCCGTCGGGAGGTGACTGCTCGCCTCCGGTACGAGATCAACTACTGGGACCGGCGGGCGGCCGAGCTCGCCCTGGCCGAGGAGGCCGGCAAGACGGCGCGCCTCAACAGCGCTCGGGCGAAGGCACGGGCGGACGAGCTGAGCGAGCGGCTGGAGACACGCCTTCGGGAGCTCGAAGCGGAGGAACGGCTCGACGCGCTGCCGCCGGTCGTCGTTGGGGCGGCCCTCGTCGTCCCGGCCGGCTTGGTCGCCCGCCTGGCCCCGGAGGCTGTGCCACCACCGGAGCGGGGGCCGAAGGAGACGGCGGCCGTGGAAGCGGCGGCGATGGCGGCGGTCTTGGCGGCCGAACGAGCGGCTGGCTTCGAGCCGCGGGACGTCTCGGCGGAGAACCTCGGCTACGACGTGGAGGCGCGCGACCCGACGACGGGCCGGCTCCGGTACATCGAGGTGAAGGGGCGAGCGGAGGGGGCGACGACGATCACGGTGACTCGGAACGAGATCCTCTGCTCGCTCAACGTCCCGGAGCAGTGGTACCTCGCCATCGTCGAGGTGCGGGACGGTCGGGCGGGCGCGCCGCTCTACCTGCGGGCGCCGTTCCGCCGGGAGCCGGACTTCGGGGCGACGTCGGTGACGTACTCGCTCCGGGAGCTGGTGGCGGCCTCGGGCGCGGCCGTCTGAGTCAGGGCTCGATCTCCAACCGATACTCATCGAGGACGTCTGCGAAGTTCGGGAGCGAGGCTTGGAGCTTGGCGATGTGCTGTGCCGCAGTCCGAGGCGGGTTCCGAAGGCGCGCAAGCTGTTGCCTGATGCCTCTCGCGGCGAGCAAGGGATCCACCTGGAATTGCGTGACCAGGAAGTCGTCTGGGCCCTGGACAAGGAGATTGAGCGACTCCAACTCTTGCGCAGGGAAATCCGCGAGGTTCGCCGTCACGATCACGTTCGCCTGCCCGCGGAGTGCAGCGGCGACGACGTGGCGGTCCTTCCCGTCGATCCCGGGTGGCACGGACGAGAGCATGCGCTTCCAGTCGGATACGAGGGCGTCCGGAAAGGCCTCGTTCATCGCCGCGAGGCGATCCTCTATCTCGTCGGGAGGGACGCCAGAGACGTGACTGCGGACCTCGTGGAGGATTTGATCGCTCCAGATGGGTCGGTAGATCCCGGTGGAGGCGAGGGAGAGGAGGCTGTCGCAGAGGCCAACCGGGACGAGGACGCAGGCGTCCAGGCACGCCGTCCAGATCGTCACCCCCGCCGCCCGTCAGCGTGTTCGAGCCGGCTCGTACGCGTCGTAGACGCCGCGTGCCTGGGCCGCCCGGACGATCCGTCCCAGGGCTTCAGCGCGCTCGGCGTCGCGACGTCGACGGTACTCGATGAGATCGGCGAGGCGGATCCGGCGGTGGCTCCGGATGCGCTCGAACGGAAGAGCACCCGACTCGAGAAGTCGAACGAGAGACGGTCGCGAGATCCCGAGAAGGTCCGCCGCCTGCTGCGTCGTCACCATCGCCTCCATCGGCAGGATGGCGACGCCGTGGCCGTCGGCGAGCTCTCGCGCCACGCGCAGGAGCACGTCGTACAAGGACGCGGGCAACTCCGTCGCTTCGCCGCTCGGGCCGATGAGCAGTGTCCGTCGGCCGGCCTCGGGCGTCTCGAGGACACGCTCGACTTCGGCGATCCGGACGCGCTCGTCCTCCCCCACCAGGATGGGCTCGCGGTCTGTCACGGCTTGTGCCATGTCGACACCTCCTAGCCGTCTACTGTACCCCAATTCGCACAATTCGAAACCCACACGTTCGTCCTGGCGCGGCCGGCCGGGAATCCCGGCTATCCTGGCGTCGCTCGCCGCGGAGCTGCGTTGTCGCGTCAGCCTAGCTGACGCAACATACGGGTAGCGTGCGGATCCGACGGATGCCGACGGGAGGACAGGAGGGACAGCATGGCCGACCGGAGTGCCATCGAGTGGACCGACGCCACCTGGAACCCCGTGACCGGCTGCACGAAGGTCTCCCCCGGCTGCGCCCACTGCTACGCCGAGACCTTCGCCGAGCGGTTCCGGGGCGTGCCAGGCCACCCCTACGAGTCCGGCTTCGACCTCCGCCTTCGCCCCGAGCGCCTCACCGTCCCGCTCCTCTGGCGCACGCCGCGGCGGATCTTCGTGAACTCGATGAGCGACCTCTTCCACGAGGCGATCCCCGAGGACTTCGTCGCCGACGTCTTTGCCGTCATGGAGGCCGCCAGCTGGCACCAGTTCCAGGTGCTCACCAAGCGCCACGAACGGCTCGCCGAGCTCGCCCCGCACCTCCCCTGGCCGCCGAACGTCTGGGTGGGCGTCTCCATCGAGAACGACCGCTGGGTCCACCGGGCCGACGCCCTTCGGGCCGTGCCGGCGGCCGTCCGCTTTATCTCCGCCGAGCCGCTCCTTGGCCCGCTGACCCATCTCGACCTGAGCGGCATCGACTGGCTCATCGCCGGCGGCGAGTCCGGCCCACGCCAGCGGCCGCCCAAGGCCGACTGGTTCCGCGATCTGCGCGATCGCTGTCGTGCGGCCGGCGTCGCCTTCTTCTTCAAGCAGTGGGGCGGCCGACACCCGAAGGCCGGCGGTCGCCTACTCGACGGCCGCACCTGGGACGAGTACCCGGTGCCGCGGCCCCGCTGGCGTCGCCAGCCGCCGGGCGTCTCGCCCGTGGCCCAGAGGAGACTGATTACCGTCGGGGCCTGACGGCAGTTGGGGGATGAGCGATGGGAGGTAGGAGACGGCCGGCGGGCGGTGGCCGACCCTTCGGTGGACCCTGGACGGAGGAACGGCTCGAGGCTCTCGAAGCTTACCTGCGGGCGTACACGACGGCCCTGAAGCGTCAGCCCTTCGAGCGCGTCTACGTCGACGCCTTCGCCGGCCCGGGCTGGGCACGGCAGCCCCCGACCGAACTGCTCGGGGATCTCGACCCCGAGGACACGGGCTACCGCGAGGGATCGCCCAGGCGAGCCCTCCACCTCGGAGGCTTCGACCAGTACGTGTTTATCGATAAGAGCCGGGCTGCCGTAGAAGCCCTCGATCGCCTTCAGACTGACTTCCCGGCCAGCGCCACGCAGATCCAGGTCATCCAGGGAGACGCAAACGTCGAGGTCCCGAAGCTCTGCTCCGGGTTCGACTGGAAGCGGACGCGGGGCGTCATCTACTTCGACCCTTTTGGGCTGGAGTTGGCGTGGGACACCCTCGAGGCCGTCGCCCGGACAAAGCTGGACGTGTGGCTGCTCTTCCCCATCGGCGCGGCGAACCGGATGATGACGCGGAGCGGGGAGATCGACGAGAAGTGGCAGGAGGCGCTGGACCGGCTATTGGGCGGTCCGGAGTGGCGGCAGAACATGTATCGCCACGAGGGTGAACAGCTCGGCTGGAACGGCACGATCGATCCCCTTCGCCGCAAAGCGCCATGGCCGCGGCTCCTTCAGCACGTCAAGCTCCGTCTCGGGCAGCTCTTTGCCGGCCGTGTCGCCGAACCCGTCATCCAGCTCAACTCGCGGCAGGCACCGCTCTACGCCGTCTTCTTCGCCGTGGCGAATCCGGACCGGAGGGCGTGGGACCTCGCGCACGGGATCGCGCAGCATATCCTGGGCAAGCTCCGACATCCCGAGGAGGTCACGTGGTAGCCCGCCGGAAACTCATCGAAGTCGCCCTTCCCCTTGAGGCCATCAACCGCGAGTCGGCCCGTGAGAAGAGCATCCGCCACGGCCACCCCTCAACCCTCCACCTTTGGTGGGCCCGTCGCCCCCTCGCCGCCTGCCGGGCCGTTCTCTTCGCCTCGCTCGTCGACGACCCGTCGTCCCACCCGGATCGCTTCCCCACCCCGAAGGCCCAGGAAGACGAGCGACGCCGCCTCTTCGGGATCATCGCGCGCCTCGTCGAATGGGAGAACACGACGAACGAGGCGGTCCTCGAGGAAGCCCGGGCGGAGATTCGCCGCTCGACCGGCGGGAGCCCGCCGCCCGTCCTCGACCCGTTCTGCGGCGGCGGCTCGATCCCCCTGGAGGCGCAGCGTCTCGGCCTGGAGACGCACGCGTCCGACCTCAACCCGGTCGCGGTCCTGATCACGAAGGCGCTCATCGAGATCCCGCCGCGGTTCCGCGACCGTCCGCCGGTCCACCCCGACGCCCGGCGCGGGGTGGGATCGAGCGGCTCCTGGCGGGGCGCCGCCGGTCTGGCCGAGGACGTCCGCCGCTACGGCGCCTGGATGCGCGACGAGGCGGAGCGCCGGATCGGCCACCTCTACCCGAAGGTCCGCCTGCCCCGGGAGCACGGTGGCGGCGAGGCGACGGTGATCGCCTGGCTCTGGGCCCGCACGGTCAGCTGCCCGAACCCGGCCTGCGGGGCCCGGATGCCGCTCGTCCGCTCGTTCGCGCTCTCGACGAAGAAGGGCAAGGAGGCCTGGGTCGAGCCGATCGTCGACCGGGCGGCGAAGACGGTCCACTTCGAGGTGCGAACGGGACGAGGGACGCCGCCGGATCCGCCGAAGACCGGCCGGGGGGCGAACTTCCGCTGTCTCGTCTGCGAGCAGGTCTCACCCGACGAGCACATCAAGGCGGAGGGCCGGGCCAGCCGGATGGGCGCCCAGCTGATGGCGATCGTCGCCGAGGGCCAGCGCGGACGGATCTACCTGGCGCCGGATGAGGAGCATCAAGCGATCGCACGGTCGGCCGAGCCGGCGTGGGTGCCGGACGGCGAACTTGCCGACGATCCGCGCGCCATCTGGTGCGTCCAGTACGGCCTGACGCGGTTCTGCGACCTGTTTACGCCGCGGCAGCTCGTGGCGCTCACGACCTTTTCCGACCTCGTCGGCGAGGCGCGCCAGCGTGTCTACCGCGATGCCATCGAGGCGGGTCTGCGAGACGATGGCGTGCCACTGCACGCCGGGGGCACCGGCGCCCCCGCCTACGCCGACGCTGTCGCGACGTACCTAGCGTTCGCGAATGGTCGAATGGCAGACCTGAATAACGCGCTTTGCCTGTGGCGTTCCGATCCGGCGAAGCAGCACGTCGGGCACCTTTTCGCCCGGCAAGCCATTCCCATGACTTGGGATTTCGCAGAGGCGAATCCGCTCGGACCGTCCGCCGGCGGCTGGGATAAGACCTTTGGGTTCGTTCCGCGTGTCGTAGCGGAAATGTTCCCAAGCAGGCCGGGTCGTGTTCGCCAGCTTGACGCCACCGTCGCCGTGAACGGCGTGACTGCACCGCTCGTCTCGACCGACCCGCCCTACTACGACAACATCGGCTACGCCGACCTCTCGGACTTCTTTTACGTCTGGCTCCGCCGCTCCCTCGGGGGCGTCTACCCAGACCTCTTCAAGACCGTCCTCACCCCGAAGGCCGAAGAGCTCGTCGCGACCGCGCGAAGCCGCCAACCCGGACTACCCGGTCACCATCTTCTACGCCTTCAAGCAGGCCGAGGACGAGGTCGACGGCGACGGCACCGTCGCCAGGATCTCCACCGGCTGGGAGAAGATGCTCGAGGGCCTCCTCGACGCCGGCTTCTCCATCCAGGGCACGTGGCCGATGCGCAGCGAGCTCGGCAACCGGATGCTCTCGATGGGTACCAACGCCCTCGCCTCCTCCATCGTCCTCGCCTGCCGGCCCCGCCCCGCCGACGCCGGCGTCACGACCCGGGCTGCCTTCGTCGCCGCCCTCAAGCGCGAGCTCCCGGAGGCCCTCCGGACCCTCCAGCACGGCAGCATCGCCCCCGTCGACCTGGCCCAGGCCGCCATCGGCCCCGGGATGGCCGTCTTCAGTCGGTACGCAAAGGTCCTCGAGCCAGACGGTTCGGCGATGCGGGTCCGGACCGCCCTCGGCCTCATCAACGCCGTCCTCGACGAGGTCCTGGCCGAGCAGGAGGGCGAGTTCGACGCCGACACCCGCTTCGCCGTGACCTGGTACGGCCAGCACGGCTTCGGCGAGGGCCGCTTCGGTGAGGCCGACGTCCTCGCCCGGGCCCGCGACACCGCCGTCGACGGACTCGTCCGGGCCGGGATCGTCCGGTCGGGCGGCGGGAAGGTCGCCCTCCTCTCGCGGGAGGAGCTCGACCCCACATGGGACCCCGCCCAGGATCGGCGGCCGACGGTCTGGGAGGCGACGCAGCACCTCGTCCGCCGCCTCCACGACGAGGGCGAGAACGCCGCCGCCGATCTCTTGGCCCGGCTCGGCGGCCTCGGCGACGTGGCGCGGGACCTCGCGTATCGGCTCTACTTGGTCGCCGAGCGAAAGGGCTGGACGGAGGAGGCGCGGGCGTACAACGCCCTCGTCCGCGCCTGGCCGGATCTGAGTCGGCTCGCCGAGGCGCGACGGGCGGCGGGCCCGACCCAGCAGGCGCTGGGCCTTGGCGGGTAGCGACGGGATGGGAGGACGGCGATGACGGCGAGCAACCTCGAACGGGTGGGACGCCTCGGTCCGCTCACCGGGATTCCGGAGGCCGCGGTGGTACGTGCCGTCTCCGTCTTCGCCCGGCCCGGGAAGCGGCTCTATGCCGATAAGTGTGGGGCGAGCACGGCATGTGAGACCGGCAGGAAGCCCAGCAGCATCTTGCGCAGGTAGACCTGCACGTTGCGGTACCCGTAGCTTAGGCGCTTGAGCAGCTTGATCT
>Ga0272446_1006972_pt1 | contig 11485 bp, 9 predicted proteins | sample YNPCB0061_FD_194587 | JGI IMG/M metagenome (GOLD analysis project Ga0272446, IMG submission 194587) | Hot spring microbial mat communities from Yellowstone National Park, WY, United States - YNP-CB-006-1 | ecosystem: Environmental > Aquatic > Thermal springs > Hot (42-90C) > Sediment | place...
TTATTTATTTCGCGGTGCTCGCTCCCTCGCCTATCTACTTGATATGTCTCGGTCGCTGCGCTCCGTGCGCCTTGCGCTTCCTCCCGCTCGCCGATTTCTTCAGCGTTTCCCAAGCGGGGGAGCGGGCAATAAATCGGGGTTTCCATAAAGCCTCTTGCAATCAATATCCCGCCATCTCTCTCTGGTCCTGCGCCTCTTCGGGGCAATGAGTGGCAAATGGATAAGCGTATAGATATAGGCTTCCTAGAATGATTAGGGAATCATCCCCTTCCTCCTTATATGCTTGGCGAAGACGCAAAGGCGAGATGTTGCGTGGATAATCGCCAGACCATTCTGTCATATAGCCGACACCGTCTTCCTCGTACCGCGCACGCACTGACCATAGGTAATCGGTGCAAGGGGCAAGATCGGTTTCCATTGTGTGTTCAGGCTTATCGAGACCTTGCCGGCTATAGACAAGGGTAACCGGCCATAGACGCGTCAGCTGGGAAGACCGAATCTGCTTTGCCTGGAATACCTTGATGTCAAAGCGCAGGTTATTCCTGGGTTGTTCGTTTTCGATGGGTTCCTTTCCACTCTTGAAGAAGGCCGTCGACCAGCGCAGGGTCGGGCGTAACGTATCCAGCCTCTTTTCCTGACACCAAATCGAACACGAAGTCCGCCGCGGTCCTGCAGGCACCGGGAAAACAAGATCGTGCGGGCGCATAAAGAAGAAATCGTCGACGATCCATTCAGCGATCTGACGGTACCCCAAGTCTATTTCTTTCAAGATTTGCTCTCCGTCATTGGCCGACCACTCTGCATCTCGACGGGGCACCGAGAGATAACGATAGGTCCGGTCTGCCAGTAGACGACCATCCAAGTTACGCTTGAGTATGGCCCGCACCTGCATCGATAAGGCATAATCCGTTGCCATGACGCCGAAATGCCCACCCCGTGATGGGATGCCACGGAGCTCTGTCACGGCCAAGGCGAGGGTTGCTTCTGCTGACGCCTTTTTATTGTCTTCCTCACGATCCCGGCGGAGTGGGGTGAACGCTTTGTGTGTCTGAGACTGGCCATACTCCGCTATGTATTCGACCAATGTTTGTTGACCGGACAACTGTGGCAAAGTCCTGTTTAACCTCTCCTGTGCCTGGGTCTGCAGCTTCTCCGATGATCTGATGGATGCGGCCAGCTCGCCCGTGCCTATCCCGAGAGCCCCACCAACTGCACCTACTACTATGGGGCAAATGGCTGGACCAATAAGTGGCATAGAACAAGCGGATATCGCTCCCAAGATCCCCAAAGCCGCGGTCCCACCGATCCCGGCTTGATCGGTACGTGTCAGCACCGGTTCTTGGCCCGGCCCGACGACATTGGGGCTGACTGCAAAATCGGTAAGCTTGACATCGATCGACGATACCTGAACCCTGGCGTTGTCCTGGATATCGGGGCCCACGGTTACCTGAGGCGTTGCGCATCCAGTCAGCCAGTTTGCCGCTATCGCCAAACAGGTATACGTCGCGAGTTGCCCTATTGTTTTCACATCAATCCCCTCCTGTCACGAATCCGTGGTCATCGAAGTTGTCACCTTCCCTGAGAGCTTTCTAGCATGTATTGCAGTCCGAGCGCCCACCGGTCCATCCTCCCAAATCGCTCGAGCAGGTGCGCGAGCGGATCCGTGTAAAACATTCCAGCATCCGCACAGAAACGCAATACGTTCGGTGGATCGTTAGGTCGTGTCGAGCAGCGCGGCCGTGGTGGCGACGAGGTGCGCGAAGTCCGCGTCGTCGATGACGTAGGGTGGCATGAAATAGACGGTGTCGGCGATCGGCCGCAGGAGTACGCCGGCGGCCTGCGCAGCCTGTCCGAAGCGCTGCGCGAACCCGGGTGCCGCGTCGCGGACGTCGAACGCCCAGATCATGCCGAGGTGGCGAAAGTGTGTCACCCGCGGGTGTGCGGCGAGCGGCGCGGCGAGGGCCGCGAAGCGCCGCGCGCGCGCACGGTTGGCGGCGATCACGTCGTCCGTCGCGAAGATGTCGAGCACCGCCAGCGCCGCCCGGCAGGCGAGCGGATTGCCGGTGTAGGAGTGGGAGTGCAAAAAGCCGCGCGCGGTGGCGTCGTCGTAGAAGGCCGCGTAGATGTCGTCACGGGTCAGGACCACCGACAGCGGCAGGTAGCCGCCGGTGATGCCTTTGGACAGACAGAGAAAGTCGGGTTTGATCTCCGCCTGTTCGCAGGCGAACAGCGTGCCGGTGCGGCCGAAGCCGACGGCGATCTCGTCGGCGATGAGGTGGACCTGGTAGCGGTCGCACAGCGCGCGCGCCCGCGCGAGATACGCCGGGTGATACATCGCCATTCCCGCCGCCCCCTGCACCAGCGGCTCGACGATCAGGGCAGCGGTCGTGTCGGCGTGTTCGGCGAGATGCGCCTCCAGCGCGTCGGCGCAGCGCAGGGCGAAGGCTTCGGCGGATTCGCCCGGCTCGGCCAGCCGCGCATCCGGTGTCGGCACCTGCGCGGTGTGACGCAGAAGCGGCGCGTAGGTGGACTTGAACAGCGGGATGTCGGTCACCGAGAGCGCGCCGAGGGTTTCGCCGTGATAGCCGTTTTGCAGGCTGACGAAGCCGTTCTTCCCGGCTTTTCCGACATTGCGCCAATAGTGCGCGCTCATTTTCAGCGCGATTTCCGTGGCCGATGCGCCGTCCGACCCGTAGAACGCGTGCCCGAGGCCGGTCGCTTCGGCAAGCCGTTCGGAGAGCGCCACCACCGGTTCGTGGGTCGCGCCGGCGAGCATGACGTGCTCGAGTTTCCCCAGCTGGTCGATGATCGCGGCGTTGATGCGCGGGTTGCAATGGCCGAAGAGGTTGACCCACCAGGAGGAGATCGCATCCAGATAGCGCCGCCCGTCGGTGTCGATGAGCCAGACCCCTTCGCCGCGCGCGATCGCCAGCGGTGGCGCGGTCTCCAGCTGCTTCATCTGGGTGCAGGGATGCCAGACGGCGGCCCGGGTGCGCTGCAAAAGATTGCCCATGGTCTTGAAATCGCGGAACACAGTCCCCATAATTGGCACTCGCTGGCGGTGAGTGCTAACAGCGCTCGAAGCCGCGTCTGAAATCAACCGATGGCCAGGCCATCCCATTTTGAACGCAATGGAGACTTTGCAATGAAAATCCGTCCTCTGCACGACCGCGTGATTGTCAAACGCATGGAAGAAGAGCGCAAGACCGCCTCGGGTATCGTGATTCCCGATACCGCCGCGGAAAAACCCGACCAGGGCGAGATCATCGCCGTGGGTGCCGGCAAGAAAGACGATCAGGGCAAGCTGATCCCGCTCGACGTGAAAGTCGGCGACCGCGTGCTGTTCGGCAAGTATGCCGGGCAAACCGTCAAGGTCGAAGGCGAAGAGCTCCTGGTCATGCGTGAAGAAGACATCATGGGCGTGATCGAGCAGTAATGCCTGCTTGCGAAACACCGTATCCGGAACCTATTTAAGGAGTTAGACAATGGCAGCAAAAGACGTACGTTTTGGCGATTCCGCCCGGCACCGCATGGTCGCTGGCGTCAACATCCTGGCGGACGCCGTCAAGGTGACCCTGGGCCCGAAAGGCCGCAATGTCGTGCTCGACCGCTCGTTCGGCGCGCCGACGGTGACCAAGGACGGGGTATCGGTCGCCAAGGAAATCGAGCTCAAGGACAAGCTCGAGAACATGGGCGCGCAAATGGTCAAGGAAGTCGCGTCCAAGACCTCCGACGTCGCCGGTGACGGCACGACGACGGCTACCGTGCTGGCGCAAAGCATCCTCAACGAGGGCATGAAATATGTGGCCGCGGGCATGAACCCGATGGACCTCAAGCGCGGCATCGACAAGGCGGTCAACGCCATCACCGAAGAGCTGAAGAAGATCTCCAAGCCGTGCACCACGAGCAAGGAAATCGCCCAGGTCGGCGCGATCTCGGCCAACTCCGACGCATCGATCGGCGACATCATCGCCGCGGCGATGGACAAAGTCGGCAAGGAAGGCGTGATCACCGTCGAGGACGGTTCGGGCCTGGAAAACGAGCTCGACGTGGTCGAGGGCATGCAGTTCGACCGCGGCTATCTGTCGCCGTACTTCATCAATAATCCCGACAAGCAGATGGCGATCCTCGAGGATCCCTACATCCTCCTGTTCGACAAGAAGATCTCCAACATCCGCGATCTGCTCCCGGTGCTCGAGCAGGTGGCCAAGGCCGGCAAGCCGCTCCTGATCGTCGCTGAAGACGTCGACGGCGAAGCGCTCGCCACGCTGGTCGTCAACAATATCCGCGGCATCCTCAAGACCTGCGCGGTCAAGGCCCCGGGCTTCGGCGACCGCCGCAAGGCGATGCTGGAAGACATGGCCATCCTGACCGGCGGCACGGTGATCGCCGAGGAGCTGGGCCTGACGCTGGAAAAAGCGCAACTGACCGACCTCGGGCGCGCCAAGCGGGTCGAAGTGGGCAAGGAGAACACGACCATCATCGACGGCGCCGGCAACCCCGACGCGATCAAGGCGCGTATCGCCCAGATCAACAAGCAGATCGAGGAAGTCACCTCCGACTATGACAAGGAGAAGCTGCAGGAACGCAAGGCCAAGCTCGCGGGCGGTGTCGCCGTGATCAAGGTCGGCGCGGCAACCGAGGTCGAGATGAAGGAGAAGAAGGCACGCGTCGAGGACGCGCTGCACGCCACGCGCGCAGCGGTCGAAGAGGGTATCGTCCCCGGCGGCGGTGTGGCGCTGTTGCGCGCCAAGGCAGCGGCGGCCGCGGTCAAGGGCGAGAACCACGACCAGGACGCCGGCGTGAAGATCGTGCTGCGCGCGATCGAGGAGCCACTGCGCCAGATCGTCAAGAACTGCGGCGAGGAAGCGTCGGTGGTCGTCAACAAGGTGCTGGAAGGGAGCGGCAACTTCGGCTACAACGCGCAAACCGGTGAGTATGGCGACATGGTCGCGATGGGCGTGCTCGATCCGACCAAGGTCACCCGCACCGCGCTGCAAAACGCCGCGTCGATCGCCGGCCTGATGCTGACCACCGAATGCATGGTCACCGAGCTGCCCGAAGACAAGGCCGCGGCGCCTGCCGGTGGCATGGGCGGCATGGGCGACATGGGCGGCATGGGCGGCTTCTGAGTCCACACCGGCCATTACAAAACCCCGCTGCGGCGGGGTTTTTTTTGGCCGGCTCGTCGCGTGGGCGATAATCGGCCATCGACCGCCAGCCGCAAAGCCATGTCCGCGTCCAATTCCCTCATCCAGGCAACGATCGCCCATCTGCGCCAGTTTTCACCGTTCGACCGCATGGCCGATACGCACCTCGCGTGGCTCGCAGAGCGGCTCGCGTTGGGCTACTTTGCCCGCGACGAGGTCATTCTCTCGCCGGCAAGTGGCGTTCCCCAGCGGCTATTCATCATCAAACAGGGCGTGGTGCAGGGTGAGCGGGCAGGCAGTGCGCCCGGCGCCGACGGCGCCTGGCTGGAACTGCAGGAAGGCGAGAGCTTTCCCATAGGGGCTCTTTTGGCGGCACGCCCGGTGACCAGCACCTATCGCGCAAAGACCGACGTCTTCTGTTACGAGCTTGCGGCCGCCGACTTCCTGGAACTCACCCGCATCAGCGCGCCGTTCCACGATTTCTGCACGCGCCGGATCGCCAATCTCCTCGAGACGTCCCGTCATGCCATGCAGGCGGAATACGCCCGTGCAAGCGCCGCAGACCGCTCGATGACCAGCCCCCTGGCCGCGATCGTGCGCCGCGAGCCGGTGAGCTGCGCGCCACAAACCCCGCTCAGGGACGCCTTGCAACGGATGCGGGACGAGCATGTCGGCGCCATGGTCGCCAGCGAAGCGGGGCGCCCGGTCGGGATTCTCACGCTGCACGATGTCCTCGGCCGCGTCGTGCTCGCCGAAACCCCGCTCGACACCCCCGTGATCGCGGTGATGAGCACGCAGCTGGTGACGCTGCCGCCAACCGCACTGGCGCACGAAGCGGCGATGGCCATGGCGCGCCACGGCATTCGGCACGTGCTGGTGACGGACGAGGCGCGACTGGTCGGCGTGGTTTCCGAAAAGGATCTGTTCGCGCTGCAGCGTGTCGGCCTCGTGCAAATCAGCGAGGCGATCCGTCACGCCGCGACGCTCGCCGAACTCAAGACGTGCGCGGCGGACATCGAGCTTCTGGCGCGCAACCTGCTCGCCCAGGGCATGGGCGCCGAGCACCTCACGCAGATCATCACCACGCTCAATGACCTGTTGACCGGTCGCATCATCGACATCGAACTGGCGGCGAGCCCCGCGCGCGGGATCACGTTCTGCTGGCTGGCGTTCGGCTCGGAGGGGCGTTACGAGCAGACGCTCAACACCGACCAGGACAATGGCATCGTCTTTGCGCTCGCCGACGGCGAAGACCCCGAGGGATTGCGCGAGCTTCTGCTACCCTTCGCGCGGCGCGTCAATCTTGCGCTCGCCGAGTGCGGATTTCCGCTGTGCAAGGGCGAAGTCATGGCGTCCAATCCAAAGTGGTGTCTTTCGCTGCAGGAATGGCAGGACACCTTCGACCGCTGGATCTACCACGGCGCGCCGATGGATCTCCTGCATGCGACGATCTTCTTCGACTTTCGCGCGCTTCACGGTGCCGATCATCTGGCCACGGCGCTGCGCCAGTGGCTGCAGGACACGGCGCCAAAGAACACCCGTTTTCTGCACCAGCTCGCGGTCAACGCCCTGCGCAATCGTCCGCCGCTGGGCGTGGTGCGCGACTTCGTGACCCAGGAAAACCACACGCTCGACCTCAAGCTCAACGGCATTACGCCCTTTGTCGATGCGGCGCGCATCTTCGACCTGGCCATCGGCGGCACGCGCACCAATACCGTCGAACGTCTGCGCGAAATCGCGGAACCCCTGGCCATGAGCGCGCGGGATGTCGATGGCTATTGCGAGGCGTTTCTCTTCATCCAGCTCGTGCGCCTGCGTCACCATCACGCGCAGCGTGCGCGCGGCGAGCCCCTGAGCAACCGCATCGACCCGGACCAGCTCAACCCGCTCGACCGGCGCATTCTCAAGGAAGCGTTTCGCCAGGCGCGCAAGCTGCAAACCCGGCTTGCGCTCGACTACCAGGTATGAGCGTCTTTGCCCGGCTCTTCGGCCGCAAGCCACCGCTCACCCCAGCGCAGCGCGCGCGCCTGGCGGCCTGGCAGGCGCTGCGCGCCGCGCACCGGGATACCCCGCTCGACGAAAGTCGCCTCGTCGTGGTCGACGTCGAAAGCAGCGGGCTCAACGTGCGTCGCGACCGGCTGATCGCGATCGGCGCGGTTGCCGTCACCAAGGGGCGTATCCGTCTCGACGACGCTTTCGAGCGCGTCCTGCAGCAAGGGGCTGTGAGCGAACGCGGGAACATCCTCATCCACGGCATCGGCGCCACGGCCCAGCGCGAAGGCATGGCGCCCGCCGACGCCCTGCTCGACTTTCTCGATTACCTGGGCGCCTCGCCGCTGGTTGCCTTTCATGCCGCGTTCGACGAAGCGATGCTCCGGCGTGCGATGCGGGATGTTCTCGGCGTCGCCTTCAGACAGCCGTTCGCCGATCTCGCGCACGTCGTGCCCGCACTCTGCCACCGGCCCGGGGCGCGCCATCGCAGCCTGGACGACTGGCTGGGCTTCTTTCGCATCGGCAATTACGCGCGCCACAGCGCGCTGGCCGATGCCTTTGCCACCGCCGAGCTGCTGCTCGCCCTGCGCCCTGCGCTCGCGGCGCGCGGAATGGACAGCTTTTCCGGGTTGCAACGCGTGGAACGCGAACACCGCCACCGGCTCGCCGGCGCATGAAAAAGCCCCCGCCGGGGCGGGGGCTGGTCAGTGCGGCGCTGTGCGATCAGTGCGCCTGCGCCGAGCCCGCGCCGCGCGGGTAGCGGATGCCCTCGACCAGGTGCTGGATGTGGTCCGGGCACGGTGCCGTGACCTTGCCGACGAGATAGGCGACGGTCACGTTGAGCAGGGCGCCGACGACGCCGATGCCTTCCGGCGAGATGCCGAACAGCCAGTTGGCGGCCTCGTTCTTCGCCATGGGCTCGATGAAGATGCCCTTGAAATACACGATGTAGCCGAGCGTGAACACCAGGCCGGTGAGCATGCCGACGATCGCGCCTTCCTTGTTCATCTTCTTGTTGAAAATGCCGAGCACGATGGTGGGGAAGAGCGACGCGCACGCCAGTCCGAAGGCGAAGGCCACGACCTCGGCGACGAAGCCGGGCGGGTTGTAGCCCAGGTATCCCGCCACCAGCACCGCGACCGCGGCGGCGATGCGCCCGGCGAGCAGCTCGCCGCGTTCCGAGATGTTGCGAACGAAGATGCCTTTCAGAAGGTCGTGCGAGATCGACGACGAGATCACGAGCAGCAGGCCCGCCGCCGTCGACAGGGCCGCGGCGATCCCGCCGGCTGCAACCAGCGCGATCACCCAGTTTGGCAATCCCGCGATCTCGGGGTTGGCGAGCACCATGATGTCGCGGTCGACCTTGCCGTCGAACTTGCCGTCCTTGCCCTTGGCGCCGAGTTCGTTGCCCTTCCAGCCGGCGGCCTGGGCGCGCGCAAGGAAGGCTTCGTTCTTCGACTTGTCGTTGTAGTACTGGATGCGGCCGTCACCGTTCTTGTCTTCCCAGCGGATCAGGCCGGTCTTTTCCCAGCGCTGCATCCAGCCCGGCCGCTCGTCACCCTTGAGGCTGGCCTCCGGGGCGAACACGTCACCGCCCGTCGTCACCGCGCTGTTGACGGTCGCGTGCAGGTTGTAACGCGCCATCGCGCCCACTGCCGGCGCTGTCGTGTAGAGAATGGCGATGAACACCAGCGCCCAGCCGGCCGAAACCCGCGCATCATGCACCCGCGGCACGGTGAAGAAGCGCACGATGACGTGCGGCAGGCCCGCCGTCCCGGCCATCAGCGCCAGCGTGATGGCGAACACGTCGATCATGCTCTTGTCGCCGGAGGTGTATTTCGCGAACCCGAGATCGGTCACCACCTTATCCAGCTTGGGCAGGAAATGCATGTCGCCGACGCTGCCGCCAAGCCCGAGTTGCGGGACGGGATTGCCGGTGATTTGGAGCGAAATGAACACCGCGGGAATCGTGTACGCGAAAATCAACACCATGTACTGCGCCACCTGCGTATAGGTGATGCCTTTCATGCCGCCGAGGACCGCGTAGAAGAACACCAGGCCCATGCCGGTGATCAGGCCGGTCGTGATGTCCACCTCGAGAAAGCGCGAGAACACGATCCCCACACCGCGCATCTGCCCCGCCACGTAGGTGAAGGAGATGAAGATCAGACAGATGACCGCCACGACGCGCGCCGCATCCGAGTAATAGCGGTCGCCGATGAATTCCGGCACGGTGAACTTGCCGAACTTGCGCAGGTAGGGCGCCAGAAGCACCGCCAGCAACACATAGCCGCCCGTCCAACCCATCAGATAGACCGAGCCCCCGTATCCCAGAAACGCGATCAGGCCCGCCATCGAGATGAACGACGCCGCGCTCATCCAGTCCGCAGCCGTCGCCATGCCGTTGACGACCGGATGCACGCCGCCGCCCGCCACGTAGAATTCTTTGGTGCTACCGGCCCGCGCCCAGATCGCCACGACGATGTACAAGGCAAATGACAGACCTACGACCAGGTAGGTCATCGTTTTCAGATCCATGGTTTTTGTCTCCCTTTGGGTTGCTTATTCTTCGTGGACGTCGAAGTCGCGGTCGATCCTGTCCATGCGCCGCGCGTACCAGAAAATCAGGCCGACAAAGATGAAAATCGATCCCTGCTGCGCGAACCAGAAGCCGAGCGGATAGCCGCCCAGGTGAATGCTGTCGAGCGCCTCGCGGAACAGAATTCCGGCGCCGAAAGAAACCAGAAACCAGATCCCCAGGGTCACCATCAGCAGGCGCAGCGTCGCCCCCCAATAGGCCCTGGCGTCGAAATCATGTGGCTTGGACATCGCGCGTTCCTCCCTCTGTTGAAGATGCGCGATGATACACCGCCCGCGCGCGAAGGAGTGACTGCCGTCGTGGCATGGTCAATTGTTACCGGTCGAGCGCATCGTCACCAGCCGCAATGCGAAGAAATAGCTCCACAGGAGAAGCCCCGCCGCTCCCGACCACACGGCAAAGGGCAGACCCGCCAGTAGCACCAAGACGCCCAGGACCAGCATGAGCGCTCCGGTCGTCGCGTTGATCGCGGCTAACCGGCGCGCCCAGCGCTGAGCATCAGCGATGCGCCGGCCGCGCCAGTCGACCACGTGGCGCAGATCGCCGCGCACCGCGATCGCCCAAGCGCGATAAAGCATGCCGGCCGCGAACAGGAAAACCCCCGCAAACAACAGGCGCGCCAGCCAGACCGCCGCTCCTTCCATGTGACCTCCCGACTCAAAGGGGCGCATCGTCGCGCATCCGTCCGTGGCGCGCAACGGACAGGGCAACGCGTGCGCGGCTTCACAAACCAGCCCCCCTCGCGTATACTCGCCAACCTTTGCGAAGCGCGCCGGCATCAGCGACAAGCTGATTCCCGCCCGTGCCGCGGCCAGGTAGCTCAGTTGGTAGAGCAGCGGACTGAAAATCCGCGTGTCGGCAGTTCGATTCTGCCCCTGGCCACCAATTCCAAAAAAACCAACCACTCTCGGTTGGTTTTTTTTCGTCTGTTTCTCCCAGTGTTGGCGGGGTATCCAGGCATGGCCTCTTGAACACGGTGCATCCCGTCCCTCCGATTTCCACCGGTTTTATACCTCTCTGTCTCCACTGTTCTCTGCGGGTCTCTTGAGCATTCAATAGGCTGGATCGTGTATTCATCAGGGTTTTCGGGCCTTCGGTTTGACTTCGCAACTGCTCGTAGAGTGCGACCCAACCAGCAACGGGCAGTGGTCGCGCCACCCGTTTGGAGCGACGTATCTCAGACCAGGGCAGTGAAGTCGAGGCTGTTCCCTGACAACGCGGCCCGTATGCCACGGATACCCGCAAGCGCCCCGAGGGGAATGCCCTGTCAGAGATGTATCGACGCTGGCTTACAGAGACGCGCTATTACTATTCCCACCTGGGACAGGACTTGCTGGGTGACTGGGTGCTGACCCGGATGTGGGGCGGCAGGGGATCGAGAAGGGGTAGAATGATGCGTACCATGGTTTCCTCACTTGATGATGGAATGGCTATGCTCGCACGCGTTGAGAAGGCACGGGCGGCGACCTGGTGCTGCGGACGGTGAAGCGCGGTGAAAAAGCCGGGGAACAGTTCTATGGCTGCGCGAAATTCCCGGCATGTCGATTCACGCGGCCAATTACAGCGGGAGGGGCAGTAGGCTCTCCTGCCAGATAGAAGGAGAAAAATATGATCTACATCACTGCTGTCCGGTTAAATCGTGAATAGATTCAGTTGGTTGCACGGCATACCCTCTGGCGGAATGGACTCGGCAGCCGGAAAGGCTTGCTGCAAGGGCATCTTCTCGAAAAGGGTGACCGACAAA
>Ga0272446_1006974_pt1 | contig 11482 bp, 15 predicted proteins | sample YNPCB0061_FD_194587 | JGI IMG/M metagenome (GOLD analysis project Ga0272446, IMG submission 194587) | Hot spring microbial mat communities from Yellowstone National Park, WY, United States - YNP-CB-006-1 | ecosystem: Environmental > Aquatic > Thermal springs > Hot (42-90C) > Sediment | place...
GATGGCTCGCCAAACCAAAATCCCGGCTCACGGGACTGAAACCCCCCTAGCCCCGATAAAGTCCTGGCTTGGATTGACAGGCTCGCCAAACCAAAATCCCGGCTCACGGGACTGAAACTGGAACCAAGGCGGAAACTCAAAGGACGCCCCTACTCGCCAAACCAAAATCCCGGCTCACGGGACTGAAACAGAAAGAAGACACCCCGTTGTCAGCGGGGTGGTACTCACAACTCGCCAAACCAAAATCCCGGCTCACGGGACTGAAACCCCGTCAGTCGCGATCATTCTGGAGAATCTATTGGACTCGCCAAACCAAAATCCCGGCTCACGGGACTGAAACCCCAACTTGCGCCCCTTTAAAGGGGCGGGCCAATTCTCGCCAAACCAAAATCCCGGCTCACGGGACTGAAACAAATAATCAAGCCGGGGCGATAATGCCCCTTGTGACTCGCCAAACCAAAATCCCGGCTCACGGGACTGAAACCCACGAGTTCCTCCATCACCAGAGAAAGCACTAGCTCGCCAAACCAAAATCCCGGCTCACGGGACTGAAACCGATCGCGTGAGAATAGAAAGAGAGATAAAGGGGGACTCGCCAAACCAAAATCCCGGCTCACGGGACTGAAACCATCGCAGATTTTGTAGGGGGATTCGACTAAATCAAACTCGCCAAACCAAAATCCCGGCTCACGGGACTGAAACGCCCAGAACCTTTACCATACTGGACTTCTTAAAGCCCTCGCCAAACCAAAATCCCGGCTCACGGGACTGAAACTTTCCAATAAATTCTCCAGAATGAGCGAGATTCTCTACTCGCCAAACCAAAATCCCGGCTCACGGGACTGAAACCCCATCACTTGCCTATCAATCCAAGCCAAGACTTTCCTCGCCAAACCAAAATCCCGGCTCACGGGACTGAAACCGAATGGTAGGCTTTTTTCTGTTGGGCATAGGATAGCCGCTCGCCAAACCAAAATCCCGGCTCACGGGACTGAAACACCCCACACTTGAACACGCTAAAAACCCCACGTCTTCCCTCGCCAAACCAAAATCCCGGCTCACGGGACTGAAACAGGGGAGGGAAGAGACCCTCTATTTAGGCTCTAGCTCGCCAAACCAAAATCCCGGCTCACGGGACTGAAACACCCCACACTTGAACACGCTAAAAACCCCACGTCTCTCGCCAAACCAAAATCCCGGCTCACGGGACTGAAACAGTAGAATAATCTCACATTGCAATACAAGTGAGGTCTCGCCAAACCAAAATCCCGGCTCACGGGACTGAAACGTATAGCCGGCTAGAGGAAAAAAGGCTGACTAGACAGACTCGCCAAACCAAAATCCCGGCTCACGGGACTGAAACGGACTACTTAAGCCTAGGCTTTACGGCGCCTGACTTCTCGCCAAACCAAAATCCCGGCTCACGGGACTGAAACACCAGCAATTAAGCATAGCACAATGCTATGCAATACTTAGCTCGCCAAACCAAAATCCCGGCTCACGGGACTGAAACCAAGTGGTATGCTTTCTTTTGCTGGGCATAAGATAGCCTCGCCAAACCAAAATCCCGGCTCACGGGACTGAAACGTCCCAAGGCTTTCTCCGGCATCCGGAGACAGACTCGCCAAACCAAAATCCCGGCTCACGGGACTGAAACTCTTCCCTCCCAGCGGAACCCCCTCCCCCCTCAATGCGACTCGCCAAACCAAAATCCCGGCTCACGGGACTGAAACGCTCTATCCAAGCCAATACCTTTTCTGGGGTTGGTGGCTCGCCAAACCAAAATCCCGGCTCACGGGACTGAAACCGCTTCTTGTCCCTTTATCTCTCTCTCAAGTCTCAGCCTCGCCAAACCAAAATCCCGGCTCACGGGACTGAAACTCTTCCCTCCCAGCGGAACCCCCTCCCCCCTCAATGCTCGCCAAACCAAAATCCCGGCTCACGGGACTGAAACGTCCCCCGCATTGCGCCATCACCAGAAAAAGTTGTTGGACTCGCCAAACCAAAATCCCGGCTCACGGGACTGAAACCCGCCTGGCGGCACTGGACGGCACGCGATCGCGGATCTCGCCAAACCAAAATCCCGGCTCACGGGACTGAAACCCCCTATAATTACGCATAATTATATAGAAATTGGGAGCTCGCCAAACCAAAATCCCGGCTCACGGGACTGAAACGCGAAATTCTTCTTTATATAAAGAGATCGCTATCTCCTCGCCAAACCAAAATCCCGGCTCACGGGACTGAAACACGGGATTAAAGCAATAAATATTCAGTCCATGAGATACTCGCCAAACCAAAATCCCGGCTCACGGGACTGAAACGCCCTAAATCGATCGCTAATTAAAATCCTAAGAAATCTCGCCAAACCAAAATCCCGGCTCACGGGACTGAAACCGATCGCTTTTGCCGAATGCTGCAAAAGCAACTTCAGGCTCGCCAAACCAAAATCCCGGCTCACGGGACTGAAACTTTATTTCCCGCGTCATAAAAAATGAACTCGACGCTCGCCAAACCAAAATCCCGGCTCACGGGACTGAAACTTAGCGATAAACTTGCCCACATAAAAACCCCTAGGGCCTCGCCAAACCAAAATCCCGGCTCACGGGACTGAAACGATTGAATAATCGCTGAAATCGATGCTTAAGATATTTAACTCGCCAAACCAAAATCCCGGCTCACGGGACTGAAACTTACATTCCCCGGCCATTGGGGTAGAAGCAGGTTGGGCTCGCCAAACCAAAATCCCGGCTCACGGGACTGAAACTCTTCCCTATCATTGGTGCCACCGGCTAGAACCTTCACTCGCCAAACCAAAATCCCGGCTCACGGGACTGAAACGTACCGGAAGTAGTGATACAAAAAGTACGCCCCACCCTCGCCAAACCAAAATCCCGGCTCACGGGACTGAAACCTTGGCAGGGGAGCAGAATTCTGCTGGTCTAGCCGGCTCGCCAAACCAAAATCCCGGCTCACGGGACTGAAACCAATCACCCGCCTGGGCGGCCGCGAGCATTGCATCCTCGCCAAACCAAAATCCCGGCTCACGGGACTGAAACGCGCGGGGGGTTGCGCAATCCCCCCTGCGCCCAACTCGCCAAACCAAAATCCCGGCTCACGGGACTGAAACTTAAGCGGTTCCGCTAGCGCTAGGGAGGAGACCCTCTCTCGCCAAACCAAAATCCCGGCTCACGGGACTGAAACAGATAGCCGGTGGCCCCGCAGGGGCGCTGGCCAATTCTCGCCAAACCAAAATCCCGGCTCACGGGACTGAAACGCACCCCGTCAGGGGGGTGTCAATAGGCATAAATACCTAGCTCGCCAAACCAAAATCCCGGCTCACGGGACTGAAACTGGAAAACCCGGAAACTACCCCGGAAAACCCGGAAACTCGCCAAACCAAAATCCCGGCTCACGGGACTGAAACGGAATACTCTTCAAAGCTCAAACTCAAGATGCTAAGCTCGCCAAACCAAAATCCCGGCTCACGGGACTGAAACAAAAGCCCGTGACTAATGGCAATCATTACCGTGAAGCTCGCCAAACCAAAATCCCGGCTCACGGGACTGAAACTTAGAATTTCTGAAGGGGCAGGAAAATGGCGAGGCGATGCTCGCCAAACCAAAATCCCGGCTCACGGGACTGAAACATTAAATAGCCCGTCATAGCGGAAAATTGCTACAGGCTCGCCAAACCAAAATCCCGGCTCACGGGACTGAAACGAACTCAGGAAGTCTCTGCTTCTTCAAGATGCTGCGACTCGCCAAACCAAAATCCCGGCTCACGGGACTGAAACAATTGTAATTTTGCTTGATGAAAATTCCGAGTCTGGGGCTCGCCAAACCAAAATCCCGGCTCACGGGACTGAAACTTTGTCTCGATGCCAGGCTGAAACGGATCCGTATTCTCGCCAAACCAAAATCCCGGCTCACGGGACTGAAACGCAGCGACAGCGGGGATGGAAGGGGAATATTCTTGGCTCGCCAAACCAAAATCCCGGCTCACGGGACTGAAACCAAAGCATTATTAAAAGCAGAATAGCTAAAAGTCTAGCTCGCCAAACCAAAATCCCGGCTCACGGGACTGAAACCAGTCAGTCAGTAATACAACCTCCAGTACAGGCGGCTCGCCAAACCAAAATCCCGGCTCACGGGACTGAAACGGTGATATTCGGGGCGCAAGGACTCCATAAAAGAGGCCTCGCCAAACCAAAATCCCGGCTCACGGGACTGAAACTTTACGGCCCTGAACAACAAAAAAATTCGCCCCTTCTCGCCAAACCAAAATCCCGGCTCACGGGACTGAAACGGATCATGGCCTTACCTGCTAATCCGGATACCGCCAGGCTCGCCAAACCAAAATCCCGGCTCACGGGACTGAAACCTGACATCAATCCAGTTCGTGCCGTTGGAAACCACACTCGCCAAACCAAAATCCCGGCTCACGGGACTGAAACTCTCCATGAGATTGAATTAATGCAGGCATCATAGCACAACTCGCCAAACCAAAATCCCGGCTCACGGGACTGAAACATAGAAAGCGAATTCCACGACGGAGTCGCAAACCGTTACTCGCCAAACCAAAATCCCGGCTCACGGGACTGAAACGCGGCGTTAAAGATTTAAGGTCTTGGCCTACACGTACTCGCCAAACCAAAATCCCGGCTCACGGGACTGAAACTTGGCCCCCTTCTGGCTTCAGCCCAGAGTTTTTTTGACTCGCCAAACCAAAATCCCGGCTCACGGGACTGAAACGGCGTGACCCGCACTATCACGATCGCCATCAAAGCGCTCGCCAAACCAAAATCCCGGCTCACGGGACTGAAACTCTTCTAGCCATTCGATGGCTTCATCCCGGCTCACCACTCGCCAAACCAAAATCCCGGCTCACGGGACTGAAACTTAAGTAATGGGGAGAAGATGAGAGTAGATTTAGCTACTCGCCAAACCAAAATCCCGGCTCACGGGACTGAAACATAACGCAATATCTCGACTGAATTTTCCCTAACCACCAGCTCGCCAAACCAAAATCCCGGCTCACGGGACTGAAACATTGTGTGGGGTTAATATGGATAATCTTAATTTTATCTCGCCAAACCAAAATCCCGGCTCACGGGACTGAAACGATCCTGAGCTCTACGACGTACTTCCGAACAATCAGGGTGCTCGCCAAACCAAAATCCCGGCTCACGGGACTGAAACAGGAGTTGATAACCCCGATGCAGAGGCAGAATTGATTGACTCGCCAAACCAAAATCCCGGCTCACGGGACTGAAACGGCAAGGGAACTCAGGAATGAATTGGGAATATTAAAACTCGCCAAACCAAAATCCCGGCTCACGGGACTGAAACGCAAGAACATCTGCCATAATGTAGATTTTACGACACTCGCCAAACCAAAATCCCGGCTCACGGGACTGAAACGCACCACCTTGGGATTCCTAGCCAAAACATAGGCCTCGCCAAACCAAAATCCCGGCTCACGGGACTGAAACTGTAGGGGGCCTCAACTAAATCAAAGGCTTTATCTTGGAGCTCGCCAAACCAAAATCCCGGCTCACGGGACTGAAACTTCATCAGTTTCCCAATGACAAATTGGCTCATTTTTTTCTCGCCAAACCAAAATCCCGGCTCACGGGACTGAAACCACAAGGATTTAGCCATGATAACAATTTCCGAACAACAGCTCGCCAAACCAAAATCCCGGCTCACGGGACTGAAACGGTCTAATTGCTTCATTACTCGGCCAAACTTGACTGCCTCGCCAAACCAAAATCCCGGCTCACGGGACTGAAACGAAAGAAGTCTCATTGAGAGGATTAAAAATGGTGACTCGCCAAACCAAAATCCCGGCTCACGGGACTGAAACAGATCAGCTGCACCAACCACATCTTCAACCTTGCCAACTCGCCAAACCAAAATCCCGGCTCACGGGACTGAAACAACTTACTTAACGAGGTGGGAATTACCACTATTTTTAACTCGCCAAACCAAAATCCCGGCTCACGGGACTGAAACTGTCTTTCAACTCAGGCAGATGGCAGATTAAGGGACTCGCCAAACCAAAATCCCGGCTCACGGGACTGAAACAATCGGCGGGAAGCCCCGCACTGTACCTTTAGGTCAGCTCGCCAAACCAAAATCCCGGCTCACGGGACTGAAACATCAAATTTAACGTGACGCTTATCTTTGTTGGAGATAGCTCGCCAAACCAAAATCCCGGCTCACGGGACTGAAACAAGGCGTGAGCAAACCGCCCCTACACAGTTCCTTGACTCGCCAAACCAAAATCCCGGCTCACGGGACTGAAACAATACCAGGTAACTGAAGTTACTCACACCGTCACTAACTCGCCAAACCAAAATCCCGGCTCACGGGACTGAAACGGAGCGCCCATCACAAAATTAGTCACCCCTGGCCCAGCTCGCCAAACCAAAATCCCGGCTCACGGGACTGAAACATCATCGCCTGAGCCGCAGAAATCATGGCTCCGACTCGCCAAACCAAAATCCCGGCTCACGGGACTGAAACGGAGCGCCCATCACAAAATTAGTCACCCCTGGCCCAGCTCGCCAAACCAAAATCCCGGCTCACGGGACTGAAACTTATGGACGGATTAAACTTTAACATTTCAGCCTATCTCGCCAAACCAAAATCCCGGCTCACGGGACTGAAACCCTAGGGCATATCCTAGGGGCTTAAACTTACAAAGACTCGCCAAACCAAAATCCCGGCTCACGGGACTGAAACCAGTGCCTTTTATCCCCTCCAACAAATTTGTCATGCTTTCTCGCCAAACCAAAATCCCGGCTCACGGGACTGAAACGAACCTCTTCTAATTGCACTTCTGCCACCACCAGCTCGCCAAACCAAAATCCCGGCTCACGGGACTGAAACTTTACGGCTCTGAATGACAAAAAAATTCGCCCCTTGCTCGCCAAACCAAAATCCCGGCTCACGGGACTGAAACTAGGCTCATGATATTGATTCTCTCTCCCCAGAGACTCGCCAAACCAAAATCCCGGCTCACGGGACTGAAACATTCAAGGCATGGCTGGGGCGTTTGCAGCGGCTGGCTCGCCAAACCAAAATCCCGGCTCACGGGACTGAAACAAGCCCAGCAGCTGTCTATGCTAAGGCCTATTCCCTCTCGCCAAACCAAAATCCCGGCTCACGGGACTGAAACTTTCGTTGTCGTGACAAAAACAAGTCTCCCGCGACTCGCCAAACCAAAATCCCGGCTCACGGGACTGAAACACCAGCCCAGCTTATCGGGTCGTTGCCCCCAGCGAATGCTCGCCAAACCAAAATCCCGGCTCACGGGACTGAAACTCTAATCACTCAAGGCCACCAAGCCAGGCCCAACCAGTCTCGCCAAACCAAAATCCCGGCTCACGGGACTGAAACTTCTTTTCAGCCACGACTTCCTCTAGATAGCCCTGGCTCGCCAAACCAAAATCCCGGCTCACGGGACTGAAACACGCCCGCACCTAATCAAGAACGAAATTCAACGGTGCTCGCCAAACCAAAATCCCGGCTCACGGGACTGAAACTCTAGTCGATTGTTTGGGACGCGATCAATCCAAGTGACTCGCCAAACCAAAATCCCGGCTCACGGGACTGAAACAAGTCCCTGGCCCGGAAGATCGCGATCGCTTCACTCCTCGCCAAACCAAAATCCCGGCTCACGGGACTGAAACTTACTGCTTGACGGCGAAGACCAGCTAGAGCAGTTGCTCGCCAAACCAAAATCCCGGCTCACGGGACTGAAACCGCTCTCTCGGCATAAGTTCGCCCGATCGCTACCCCAGCCTCGCCAAACCAAAATCCCGGCTCACGGGACTGAAACCATAATGTGGCGCACCCTGCCCTGCGTAGTGAGCCGCCTCGCCAAACCAAAATCCCGGCTCACGGGACTGAAACATCTGCTTCAACAGGACAAGATCGGAGTCGTCGGCTCGCCAAACCAAAATCCCGGCTCACGGGACTGAAACGGGAGGAATTCCTGCCCTCTATGCCTAGGGAGAAATGGGCTCGCCAAACCAAAATCCCGGCTCACGGGACTGAAACGCCGGGATTATCCAGATTGCCACCAATGCAGAAGCTCTCTCGCCAAACCAAAATCCCGGCTCACGGGACTGAAACCTTCTCAAATATCTGTCGGATAAAAGTTTCATGGCGCTCGCCAAACCAAAATCCCGGCTCACGGGACTGAAACTCGCCTAAATTTACTTCAAACTTAAAGTTCATAGCCTCGCCAAACCAAAATCCCGGCTCACGGGACTGAAACTCACCAATTTAGATCGCAAGCAATGCGATGCCCTGTCTCGCCAAACCAAAATCCCGGCTCACGGGACTGAAACACGAGTCCCATCAAGGGCAGGTAAAGTCCGATAACGAATCCTCGCCAAACCAAAATCCCGGCTCACGGGACTGAAACACCAAAGACGGTCTTTTCCTTCTTTCCTCTTTACCTCGCCAAACCAAAATCCCGGCTCACGGGACTGAAACAGGCGTTCTTGGCGAAGGCAAGGAAATTGGCTATACTCGCCAAACCAAAATCCCGGCTCACGGGACTGAAACCCCCTGAATTGACCGCGTACCACTTGCTCGCACCGCTCGCCAAACCAAAATCCCGGCTCACGGGACTGAAACCGGCATTCATCAGACTCCCAAAAAAGGGATGAAACTCGCCAAACCAAAATCCCGGCTCACGGGACTGAAACGCTGAATTGCCCCAGAATCTGGCACAGATACCCGCAGCGACTCGCCAAACCAAAATCCCGGCTCACGGGACTGAAACATGTGGTCTAGGTATTTTGCCATCTTAGCTACTCCACTACCTCGCCAAACCAAAATCCCGGCTCACGGGACTGAAACGGGAATGTAATAATCCTCTGGTTGGATTAGATCAGCGACTCGCCAAACCAAAATCCCGGCTCACGGGACTGAAACTATCATGTAATTATTCTAGCCTACTGCACTGCACTTGTCTCGCCAAACCAAAATCCCGGCTCACGGGACTGAAACCTCGCTCCCGCCGTTGGAGTGGCTACAGGGATTAGACTCGCCAAACCAAAATCCCGGCTCACGGGACTGAAACGCCATCCCATCCCAAAACATCTGGCTCCAAGACGTTCTCGCCAAACCAAAATCCCGGCTCACGGGACTGAAACGCAAGCCAGCTCCGAGCAATGTTGCCCTTCTCCCCAGCTCGCCAAACCAAAATCCCGGCTCACGGGACTGAAACATCGATGGGAAGGGCGATCGCCGCTTAGTGCAAGGAGCTCGCCAAACCAAAATCCCGGCTCACGGGACTGAAACTTGGTGATCATTGGCGGACTGATGGGGGTGCTATGGACTCGCCAAACCAAAATCCCGGCTCACGGGACTGAAACGACACGCATATCCCTCAAACATCGCTCCAATCCAGCTCGCCAAACCAAAATCCCGGCTCACGGGACTGAAACTTGCTAAAGCAGATTACTCTGTTAGACGGCTATGGCGGCTCGCCAAACCAAAATCCCGGCTCACGGGACTGAAACTTGCTAAAGCAGATTACTCTGTTAGACGGCTATGGCGGCTCGCCAAACCAAAATCCCGGCTCACGGGACTGAAACATATTATTTTTCAGATAGGTAGAAGCACTACCTAACTCGCCAAACCAAAATCCCGGCTCACGGGACTGAAACGGGGGGCGATCGACGGCGGAACGGGAAGCGATTTGCTCGCCAAACCAAAATCCCGGCTCACGGGACTGAAACCATTTACGTCCTAACCGAGACAGGACTACCCAGCAACGCTCGCCAAACCAAAATCCCGGCTCACGGGACTGAAACTATGTGGGCCCAGTCAATAGCGGCGCAACGATCGATGCTCGCCAAACCAAAATCCCGGCTCACGGGACTGAAACCAATGCTTTATCTTCTTCAAATCGCACCCGACAACTCGCCAAACCAAAATCCCGGCTCACGGGACTGAAACTCTACCGATTGCCGCATTTTGCCCCACCGCAAATGACTCTCGCCAAACCAAAATCCCGGCTCACGGGACTGAAACGTCAGTCCTAGATGCGGTTGGGCTAGATCTAACAACTCGCCAAACCAAAATCCCGGCTCACGGGACTGAAACGCCCGTGCAAAGGGCTAATTCCTCCAATCTCTACGATCCTCGCCAAACCAAAATCCCGGCTCACGGGACTGAAACAATTCATCAAAGACAACCAGTGGCTTTTCTTCAAGAATCTCGCCAAACCAAAATCCCGGCTCACGGGACTGAAACAGGAGCTCAGCTCCATACGCAGACCCGGTTTTCTGGGTCTCGCCAAACCAAAATCCCGGCTCACGGGACTGAAACCGGAACGGCGAACACATGGGGATTTTGTTCCCAGTCAGCTCGCCAAACCAAAATCCCGGCTCACGGGACTGAAACCCAGGCTGGAGACAAGAATTAGCAATCCTAACGTTTGAACTCGCCAAACCAAAATCCCGGCTCACGGGACTGAAACCAATCTAGCAACTTTCCATAAAGAGCAGAGGCTTGACTCGCCAAACCAAAATCCCGGCTCACGGGACTGAAACCTTCCAAAGCAAATAATCCACCCCATCGATCGTTGCGCCTCGCCAAACCAAAATCCCGGCTCACGGGACTGAAACGAATATGTAATTATTCTAGTACAATGCTTTTGGCGCCAAGCTCGCCAAACCAAAATCCCGGCTCACGGGACTGAAACTTGTCGGCTGGGGAGCGGCAAGCCAAGGAAATTATCCTCGCCAAACCAAAATCCCGGCTCACGGGACTGAAACGTAGTAGCTGTGGTTACTAGTTTTTTGGACATGTCGTCACTCGCCAAACCAAAATCCCGGCTCACGGGACTGAAACGACAAGGGAGCTTAGGAATGAATTAGGAATATTAACTCGCCAAACCAAAATCCCGGCTCACGGGACTGAAACACCACGTTGGGCGTAGGGGGAAACGCGCATCCCCCCCTCGCCAAACCAAAATCCCGGCTCACGGGACTGAAACGCCACGCCTAGCTAGGCGATTAATCAGCGATCGCCGATCTCGCCAAACCAAAATCCCGGCTCACGGGACTGAAACAGGCCAAGAATTTTGGCATTAAATTTGGACGACTCACTCGCCAAACCAAAATCCCGGCTCACGGGACTGAAACCTGTCTCTGACTCTCACATCCCTACCCCAAAGACTCGCCAAACCAAAATCCCGGCTCACGGGACTGAAACACTGGACTTCTGCATAAGGTAGATAAAGAAACCTAGCTCGCCAAACCAAAATCCCGGCTCACGGGACTGAAACGCTGGGGTTATGCCCGTGTTGGACGAGATATCCCAGCCACTCGCCAAACCAAAATCCCGGCTCACGGGACTGAGGATGTCATTTTAAGCCTTTGTGGTGATCCTCTTTGAAAATTTCTAGGTTGAACCAAAAGGTCGTACCAACCCCGACTTGGCTGGCTAGGTGA
>Ga0272446_1006975_pt1 | contig 11482 bp, 9 predicted proteins | sample YNPCB0061_FD_194587 | JGI IMG/M metagenome (GOLD analysis project Ga0272446, IMG submission 194587) | Hot spring microbial mat communities from Yellowstone National Park, WY, United States - YNP-CB-006-1 | ecosystem: Environmental > Aquatic > Thermal springs > Hot (42-90C) > Sediment | place...
CTTCACCCTCGTCGCCTTCACGCCGTGGAAGGACGTGCCGGGCGCAGGGCTCGAGCTGACCACCGACGTGCCGAAGGAGCTCAGCGTCGGCCGCGCGGCCGAGCTGGGTGTCACCGCCGCGGTCCCGGCGAACCTGGCGTCGGTCCTCGCGCTCTCGCTGCCCGCGGGCGTGCAGGCCGACACGCCGTCGCTGGACGCGCTCGTCTCGTCGGGCAAGGTGACGCGCTACGAGACGGAGGACGGGCGGGTGACGCTGCACCTTCCCCCGTTGAGCGCCGGCGCCGTCTTCACCGCCGCGGTGAAGGTGGTGCCGACGCTGGCCGGCACACTGCACGCCGCCCCGTCGGCGCTCTCGCCGGAAGGCCGGCCACAGCAGGGCAGGTCCTTCGCGCCGACGACGTGGGTGGTGCGGTAGCCTCAGCGCTCCTCGAGGAGCACCTTGAGCTCCTTCACGCGGCGCGTGACGTAGTCGCGCTCGAGCTTCTGGAAGGCCTCGGGCAGCAGGTCCCGGCTGGTGCACTCCTGCACCGCGACGAGGTTCTGCAGCTCGAGCTCGAGCGGGTAGCTGGGGGGCACGAAGTCCTTCACCACCGCCTCGACGTCGGCCGCCGTCACCTCTTCCCGGCCCTCGGTCACCGCGCGGAACTTCGAGCGCACGAGGATCGCCTCGATGTCCGCGCCCGAGTAGCTGTGCATCGCCTGGAACAGCTCGTCGCGCTCGGCTTCCGTCTGTGGGTAGAACAGCGCGAGGTGCTCCTCGGCGCGGCCCTGCCGCTTCAGGTCGATGGGCAGGAGATCCGGCCGGCACGTCAGCAGGAACCAGACGATCTTCCCGCGGTAGTGCGTGTTGCCCATGAAGCTGGCGATGGCCGCGAAGATGCGGCTGGACGTGCCCGAGTCACCGCCCGCGTCGCGATCGCCGAGGAAGGCGTCGGCCTCGTCGATCATCACCGCCACCGGCCACAGCGCCTTGAGCAGGTTGAAGATCTTCTCGAGGTTCGCCTCGGTGACGCCCTGCCACTGGCTGCGGAAGTTGAGGAACTTCACGCAGGGAATGCCGATCTCCCCGGCGAAGCAGGTGACGAGGAACGTCTTGCCGGTGCCGACGGGCCCGCTGACGAGGTAGCCCATGGGCATCACCTCGATGCGGCCCTTCTTCAGTGCGGCCGAGGCGTCGCGCAGCATCTTCTTCGCCTTGCCGTGGCCGGCGACGACGTCCAGCGTGTACTCGGGCTCGATGAACTCGAGCAGGCCGTGGCACTCGGCCTGGATGATCTCCTTCTTCTTGTCCTTCAGCGTGTCGGCGGTGATGCGCTGGCCCGACTCGAGCGCCTCGGTCAGCAAGCGGTCCAGGTTGATGCGCGAGAGGCCCGCGGTGATCTTCGCCAGCGCCGGCAGCGCCACCTCCGACACCGTCTGCAGCTTCTTGCCCTCGAGCTTCCACTTCACGAACTCGAGGCGCTCGTCCTCGGTGGGCAGCGCGAGCTCGATGTTCGCGACGTAGGGGTTGCGCGACAGCCGCGGCGTCAGGTCCGCCAGGTTCTCGCAGATGAGGACAATGGACAGGTCGCCCGAGAGGAACTGCGGATCGCTCGCCCACTTCACCAGCGTGGCCAGCACGAAGCGGTCTTCGGCCGACAGGTGGCCCATGTCACCGGCGGGGGCGATCGTCTCGGCGAAGTCGATCACCAGCGCCAGCGACTTGCCGTCGGACAGGCGCATGCGCAGGTAGTTCTCGACGATCTGCAGGGCGCGGCCGGGATCTCTCGGCATCACCTTGGCGTAGTCGGTCCCGTACATGGCGTCGTATGCGCCCAGCACGCGCGAGAAGTCGGCCTGCGTCTCGGGCGCCGCCGCGCGCACGCCCGAGCTGCGATCGTAGAAGATGACGTGGTCGCGCCCGCCGAACAGCTCGTCCGAGAAGAACTGCTTCAGGTTGGTGAAGTCGCGGCCGCCGTCCTCGCGCGTGACGGGCTGCAGGTCACGCACCGCGCCGTAGACGACGAAGGTGCTGACGGTGCGCGTATAGTACCGCTGGGCGAGCTTCTGCGCCCACGGGGGCAGCCCCGCGAGCGGATCATCGGTCTTCTTCCTGGCCATGGGTCCCCACTGGTCGACGCGACGTCGAACGCGCCGCGAGCGTCACTTCTTCTTGAACGGTTGGCTCAACTGCACCGGCTCATCGCCCTTGACCTCGAGCGTCTCACGGAATGGCTCGTAGCCCGGCGCGGTGATGAGCACGGTGGCCTTGCCCACCGGCACCTGCCGCATCTGCGGCCAGTTCTTGAGCGGGGAGCCGTCGGGCTCGGTGATGTCCTCGCCGTTCAAGTTGAGGCGCGCCTTCCCCGCGACGTCCTCCGGCACGACGATCATCACCAGGCCCTTGGGCGGGGGCTTCAGCATCACCACCGCGACGATGCCGACGATCAACGCGGCCACCACCGCGGCGAGGCCGATGATGAGCCCACGGTTGGGCCCCACGGGCGGGAGGCTCTGGGACGTGCCGTCGGCGGTCACGACGTTCACCGGCGCCATGCGGCTGCCGTACGCGGACGGCGCGACGGGCAGCAGCGTCGGCGAGGTGTCGGTGTTCGGCGGCACGACGGACAGCGTGGGCGAGGTGCCGGGCTCCGGCGGCAGGGGCGCGTTGCGCGCGGGGCGCCGCGCGTCGGCGGCGAGCACCGGAGGCCCCGGCCGGCCCGCGTGGGCCCCCGGGCGCGGCACGGCCGGGCGGCTGGGATCCGTCGTGGCGTCGAGATCGGCCGGGCCCGGCGGCGGGTTGCGCACGTTCAGGTTGCGCGCGCCGCGCTCGCCGGGGTTCGTCTGGTCATCGAAGGGCGCGCCGCCGTCGACCAACATCGTCGCCTGGTGCTCCTCCTTCTCGTTGGTCAGCATGGGCGCGACCGCGGTGAGGCGCGGCATGCTCGACAGGCTGGCGGTGCGGCCCTGCGGCGGCACCGTGGGCGCGACGGGCGAGGTGACGGGCGTCAGCCTCGGCGGGCCCGCGGGCCGGACGATCGGCGGCAGGCCCTGGTTGGCCGGGGCGATGACGGGCGCCGCGCCGGGCGGCACCAGCGTGGGCACCGACGTCACCGCGCTCGCGTTCTGCGCGACGCCGGCGCCGGAGGGCACCGCGCCCACGCCGAAGCCCATCTCGGCGGCGAGCGCCATGCCCTCGGGGGCCTTGATCTCGGCGTACTCCGCGAGGCGCGCCTTCTCCTTCTCGTAGTCCTCGGCGAACGTCGCCTTCATGAACTGCGAGAGGTCGCGCTCGCCGAAGCGCGCGCCGGTGCTGTACATGAAGCCCTGGAGGTCCATCGCCAGGTCGCTCGCGTACTGGTAGCGATCATCGACGTCCTTCGCGAGCGCCTTCATGACGATGCGCTCGAGCGGCTCGGGGATCTTCCGGTTGAAGTGCGACGGCGGCAGCACCTCGACCTTCCGCACCTTCTCCAGCACCGAGAAGTCCGAGTCGCCGACGAAGAGGCGCTCGCCCGTCAGCATCTCGTACAGGCAGACGCCGATCGCGAACACGTCCGAGCGGCGATCGAGCGGCAGGCCGCGGATCTGCTCGGGGCTCATGTAGCCGAACTTGCCCTTCAGAATGCCGGCCTGCGTCTTGGTCGCCTTGCCCGCGGCCTTGGCGATGCCGAAGTCGATGACCTTGACCTCGCCGTCGTAGCTGATGAGCGCGTTCTGCGGCGACACGTCGCGGTGCACGATGTTCATGTCGCGCCCCTGCCGGTCCTTGGCGCGGTGCGCGTAGTCGAGCCCCTCGCAGCACTTAGCGATGAGGTAGCAGGTCAGCGGAATGGGCGCGGGCTCGCCCTTCTTGCGGCAGCGATCGAACACCGCGCGCATGTCCTTGCCGGACACGTACTCCATCGCGATGAAGTAGGAGTTCGACAGGTTCGCCAGCTCATGGATCTGCGCGATGTTCGCGTGCGTCAGCTGGACGGTGATCTTCGCCTCGTCGATGAACATCGAGATGAACTCTTCATCTTCGGCGATGTTCGGGAGGATGCGCTTGATGGCCACGAGGCGCTCGAAGCCGCCGGCGCCGAACGTCTTGGCGCGCCACACCTCGGCCATGCCGCCGATGTTCACGCGGTCGAGCAGCAGGTACTTCCCGAAGGGGATGGGTTGCCGTTTGGGAGCGGTCGTCACGGGTGCGGTCGCCTGGAGCAGCGACCTGCAAGCGTAGTGACCGGCCCGCGCAACCTCAACGACCAGAATCGGGCGGCTCGCCCGGTGTAGGCGCGTGCCACACGTCGTCCGGCCCCGGCTCATCGGCCTCGGGGAGCTCTGGCGGACGGGCGTCAGCGGGCTCGACCTCGGCCATCCACGGCTCGTCGATCGAGAGGATCGCAGGCTCCCCGAAGCGCTCGCCCTTCCCGACGGCGACGACGGTGATCCACGCGCGGCGCCCGTCGGGGGCGAGGCAATAGACCAGCGTGCCGGGCCCCTTCCCTTGCGCGTCGGCGGCCGGGCCCGCGCACCCGCGGCGGACGTCCACCGTCCACTTCGGCACCCGCTCGCCGTGGGCGAAGAGCGGCACCGGCTGCAGGTCATCGACGAAGGACTGCAGCAGCCGCGGCTCGTCCGGCACGGCCTCGTGCGAGGCGTGCTCCGACGCGCCCTCGGCCAGCGCCGAGACAGCCAGCAGCACGCGCTGCTCGGCGCTCACCGACGAGCGCACCGACGACAACACCGCGAAGTCCACGAAGAGCAGCACCACGCCCGCGATGGGCGCCAGCCGGTAGCCGCGCCAGGCCGCGTCACGCCCCGTCACCGCGCCCGCGACGAGCGCCCCCACGCCGCCCAGGACGACCGCCACGCCCGCAAGCGCCAGGCCGACGTTCGGCAGCGCCGTGAGGAACGCGGCCGGGGCGCTCGAGGCGCGCACCGCGTGCACCAGGTCACCGCCGTACAACCACGCGAGGAGCGCGAACAGGAGCCCCTGCGCCACCAGCGTGCCGCGGGGCAGCGTCGCCGCCATCAGCCCACCTGCCCGGCCAGCACCCGCGCCGGGTCCACCGCGCTCGCGCGCCGCGCAGGGAGCCACGCGCCCGCGACCGCCGCCAGCACGCCCAGCGCCACGCCCCCCAGCACCAGCCACGGCGGCAGCGAGAAGAAGGTGTCGGGCTTGAAGGGGAACTCGGGCAGCACGCGGGCCGCCAGCATATCGACGCCCAGCGCCGCGGCCAGCGCGAGCAGCGTGCCGCCCAGCCCGCCGAAGAGGCCCAGCACCGTCGCCTCGGCCATCACCAGCCGGAAGATGTCGGCCCGCGACGCGCCCACCGCGCGCATCACGCCCAGCTCGCGCTCGCGCGCCCGCACCGACGCCGACAGCGCGTGCGCGATGTTGAAGGCCGCCAGCACGCAGATGAGCAGCGAGAGCAGCGCCATCGCCGAGGTGGTGATCGCCACGGCGGCGCCGGCGTTCTCGGCCATGCGCCGCTCCTGGTCGTCGACGCGCAGGCCCATGGCCTTCACGCCCTCGACGATGCCCGGCACCTTCGACGGCTCGACGGCCTTCAGCGCCACGCCGGTGAAGGTGGTGGCGTCGGCGCCGGCCGACGCGTTGAGGCGCCTGGCGACCTCCAGCGGAATCACGATGCCGGCGAGCAGGCCGCGGTCCGACACGCCCACCACCTGGGCCTGGGTGCGCGTCACGGGGCCCGGCTTCGTCTCGGCCACGAAGGAGCGGTTCCAGTCCACCGGGAAGGAGAAGCCCGTCACCATCGACGGCGACAGCTGCGGCAGCCCGCGGGCCTGCGCGAAGCTCTTGTTGTAGATCTCGAGCAGCCGCGTGGCGGCCACCGACGGAATGGGCTTGCCCTCGCCGGCGTCGGCGAAGTCGCCGAGCTGCACGTCCTTCTTCACGAAGTCTGGATCCACGCCCACCGCCAGCACCTCGATGCCCATGCGCAGGCGGCGGCCGAAGAAGTCGCCGTCGTAGAAGCTGACCGCGGGCACGCGCACGCTCATCTTGCGGTACGCGGCCTCGACGCCCGGCAGCGCCGCGAGGCGATCGACCGCGTCCTGGTCCAGCTTGCCGCCGAGCAGCCCCAGCGACAGCTGCGACGGCACCACCTCCACGAGGCTCGCATCGACGGGGAAGACCTTCTCCTTCACCACGCGGCCCACGCCGAGGCCCAACGCGACGAAGAAGACGAGCGAGGCGATGCCCACGCCCACGCCGAAGACGGACGAGACGGTGGCGCGGCGCTCGCGCGTCAGCGACAGGCGCACCAGCCGGCGCAGCGCCTGCGCGTTCACGACAGCCTCCCGTCAGCCAGCGTCAGCACGCGCGAGGCGGCGTTGCGCAGGCGCTCCTCGTGCGTCACCGCCAGCACGGTGAGGCCGCCGCGGTTCAGCTCCTGGAACACCGCCACCACCTGCTCGCTCGTCGCGGAGTCGAGGTTGCCGGTGGGCTCATCGCAGAGCAGCACCTTCGGCCGCGCGAAGAGCGCCCGGGCGATCGCCACGCGCTGCCGCTCCCCGCCCGACAGCTGGCTCGGCAGCCGCTGCGCCTTGCCCTCGAGGCCCACGCGGGCGAGCGCCTCGAGCGCGCGCGCCTCGGCGCCTTCCACCAGCGCCGGGGCGAAGAAGCTGGGCAGGGCCACGTTGTCGCGCGCCGACAGGCCCTGGACGAGGTGGAACGACTGGAAGACGAAGCCCACCTGCTCGTTGCGGAAGCGCGAGAGCGCGCGATCGCCCAGCCCCGTGAGCGCGGTGCCCGCCACCGTCACCTGCCCGCGGTAGCCGGTGTCGAGGCCGCCCAGCACGTGCAGCAGCGTGGACTTGCCGCTGCCCGAGCGCCCTACCACCGCCACGAATTCCCCCGCCGCCACCTCGAAGGACACGTCGTCCAGCACGCGCACCTGGCCGCGCTCGCCGTCGTCGTAGCTGCGAGACAGCCCGCGCGCGGAGATCACGGCGCCCGGTCCGCTGCTGCCGCGCCCAGGGACAGCACCACGCGCGCCTGCACGGCCTTGTCCTTCGCGCTCATCGACAGCGTCACGGCCTTCAGGTCGTCGGTGGCGTCCAGCCAGCGCACGGTGGTGGCCTTGATGGCGAAGCCGCCGATGCCCCACGCGCTCTCGGGCAGCGCGCGCACCGACTGCGAGAGGCGCGACAAGTCCACCGCGGCCGACACCGCGTCCTCGCCCAGGCCCGCCACCGGCGAGCCGCCCTGCCCGTCGCGCTTGACCAGCGCGTCGAGGCGCTGCACCGGCGAGGCGAACAGCACCGCGTCGCCCTTCACCGCGAAGTGCACGCCTTCCCCCTGCGCGTAGGTGGTGATGAGCGCCGGCCCGCCTTCGCGGTCGGCCTTCTGCATCTGCGCGCCGAAGCGCGGCGCGAGCGCGGCCACCTTGTCCAGCGTGGGCCAGGCGGTGTCCTTCGACGCGAGCGGCGCGGCGCCCGAGAGGTGCGCGTAGGCGAAGGGGTTCGTCCGGCGGATGTCGAGGGTCGGCACGCCGCGGTCCATCGGCGGGCGCTCGGCCAGCGACAGCGACAGCACCGCGCCGGGCTTGAGCTTCTCCAGCACCTCGGCCTTCACGTCGAAGCCGGCCTCGCGGAAGGCCTTCGCGAGGTACGGCCCGAGCAGCTCGTCGGTGAAGGGCGCGAGGCGCTGCGGGTCGCCGAGGAAGCGGAGCACCAGGAAGGCGTCGCGCGGCAACAGGCCGAGGAGGTCGGCGCCCGGCTTCGGCTCGAGCACCGACAGCTGCGCGGCGTCGCCTCTCCACGGCGCGTCCACGGCCACCGCGAGGCCCTTCGGCGACAGGCTGGCCGTCACCAGCGCGCTCACCACGGGGAAGCGGTGCAGCACGGGGCTCCCGGGGGGCAGCCAGGCGAACACGTCGCGCTCGCCCGCCAGCCGCGCCTGGGCCGCCTTGAGCTCGGCGTCGTTCGACAGCGCGTCTGTCTCGGTCAACGTGGCCATCATCGGCAGCTTCGAGATGCCGTCGTCGGTGGCCACCAGCGCGTAGCCGTGGGCCAGCACGTAACCCAGCCGCGGCGGCTTGCCCTGCTGCGGGCTGAACGTCTTCACCACCACCTCGCCAGACGTCTGCTCGCCGCCCGCGCCGGCGCCGAGGCGGCGGCTGGACAGCGTCTCGAGCGCGGTGTGCAGCTTCGCCGCGTCCTTCACCGGCAGCGCGAGGTAGGCCTGCCCGGTGATGAGCACCGCCGCGCCCATCGCGCGCGCGCCGTCAACGCCGGCCCTCTCGAGCGCCTCCTTGCTGCGGAGATCGACGCCCAGCTCGTTCACCAGCGCGTCGGCGTAGGCCTTGCCGTCGCCGAAGCCCTGCAGCTGCGCGACGAAGCCCGTCACCTTGAGCGCCTCGAGAATGGCCAGCTTCTTCCCCAGGGCCTCCACGGACGGCACCACCACCACGCCCACCGCGCCCTTCGGCAGCACGCGCTCGACGCCCTCGGCGGCCTGCGGGCCCTTGCCGCAGCGCGAGCAGCCCGCGGCCACCGCCACGGCGAGCAGCGCCGCGACGCCCAACCTCGACGAGCGCCTCATCGCACGCGCTCCCCGCCCGACGGCAGCGACGGCGTCGACGAGAACTCCTCGGTGACCTGCATGAAGTGCTCCATCTCGCGCACGGTCTCCTCGGTGGCGGCGACCTCGGCGGTGAGCGCGTCCAGCTGTCGGCTCACCACCTCGGGGTCGCGAATGGCGATGGACTGCTCGTGGGTCAGGCGCAAGACGTCCTCGATTCCGGCCAGCTGGTGACTGACGACCTCCCGGCTCTCCTCGGCCTGTACGAAGCGCTGCACCCGCTTCTTCAAGATCTCCACGCGCCGCGCCTTCACGTCGCGCAGGCGCTCGTTCTTCTCCTCGGCCACTTCGCGCTCGAGCTGTGCGAGCTCCTGCGCGATCGCCTCGCGGTCCGTGGCCGACAGCCAGCGGCGGTAGCTGTTCAGCGTGCCGACCAGCCGAAGGAAGCTGGTGAGCAGGCCTTCGAGGCGGCGCTCGCTCGAGGCGACCAACACGCGGCCGCCGGGCATCTTCCGGTAGCTGTCGAGGATGCGGTCCTTCAGCGCGACGAGCTCCTGGTAGTGCTGACGCTGCGAGGGGGCCAGCTCGTTGAGCAGCGCGTCCAGCTCATCCTCGCCGGCGACTTCGTCCAGCTGCGCGGCCCGGGCCCGCACGGCCTGGCGGAACGAAGGCATCGTCGACAGCAGCGCGAGGTACAGCGCCGACGCGCCGCCCGCCGCAGCGAGGGGCACCCAGTCGCCCATCACGAGCGACGCGACGCCGCCGGCCGCCAACGCGAACAGGTTCGCGGGCATGAGCAGCGCGGTCTTGAGGTAGCTGGGTGACTTCTTCCGCTTCACGTCACGGTCCTCGCGCGGAGGCAACGTACTTCAGGGCCCCCAGGTCCGCAGTGTCTTCCGCGCTGGGCGGCGGGGGCGCGGCGAACAGCTTCTGGTTGAGCGCGGCCGCGCTGTCGAACAGCTCGTGGTACGTGACGGGCGCCTCGTCGGCGAGGCCGAAGAAGGCCAGGTTGTCCTTCAGCGACGCGGGCGGCGCCGCGCGGATCGCCTCCACCGGGTCGCCCAGCTGTGGCGCCATGGCGCCCAGCACCCGCGCGGCCTCGTCGGCGTCCTTCGTCACCGCGGCGTTCGCGTCCAAGACGCCGCGCAGGAGCCGCCGGATGCCGTCGGGGTAGCGGGCGGCGAAGTCCCCGCGCGCGACCAGCACGGTGGCGGCGAGGTGCGGCGCGTCGACCGTGGAGCCGATGATCGCGCCGCCCACTTCCTGCACCGCCGGGCCCACGTCGCCGACGAAGCCGGCCACCGCGTCCACCTTCTTCGCCTTGAGCGCCGCGCCGGCCTCGAAGCTGGACGACAGCGGCACCAGCTGCACGTCTCGCATCGAGAGCCCCGCGCGCGACATGCCCCACAACAGGACGTACCACGGCAGCGCGCGCTCCTCGACGCCCACGCGCTTGCCGGCGAGCTCGGCGAAGGACGAGATGCCCGGGCGCGCGCCGATGACGTCGTGCCCGCGGCTGCGCCCCAGCAACATCACCACCCGCGGCGCCGCGTCGCGCAAGAGCGAGGCGGACATGGCCAGCGACGAGACGGGCATCGCGGCCAGGTCGACGCCGCCGTTCTCTGCGCCGCGCACCAGCGCCTTGCGCAGCTCGTCCTCGCGCTCGAACGTCACCACCTTGACGTCGATGGCGTACGAGGCGCGGAACAGCCCCACGCGGTCGGCGTCACCCGCGGCGAACAACAGCGGCGCCACGCTGCCCCGCGGCACCAGGCCCACCACGACGGGCCGCGTCGGCACCTTCACCACGTCGTCCAGCGGCGCCATGACCCCCGCGGGGAAGTCACCGACGGCGAGGCGCGGCGCGCGGCCCTGCACGCGATCGCGCAGGCGGTCGATCCACCCCAGCCGTGAGGCGATCACCGAGCCGGCGGCGATCGCCACGAAAAACACCGCGAGCAGCAGCCGGCCGACTCGAAGTCGCTTCCGGCCACTGCCCGCGTTGGAGGCTTCGGTCACGGCGCGCTCGAAAAACGGGCGGCTACTTGACCTCGACCTTCTTGCCGATGGTCTTCTCGCCGCCGGCGGACACCTCGGACACCGGCGCGGGGCTCTGCAGGCCCATCTCCATCTTGAACTGCTTGACGAGCTCGGCCGCCTGGATCGCCTCGGCCTCCTCCTCGATCTTCAGCGCCTGGTGGTCGACGCCCTCGAGCGCCATCTGCATGCGCGCCTCGTTGATGGCGGTCTGCTCTTCCACCTTGCGCAGCATCTCGTCGTGCGTCGCGTCGATGCCGGCGACCTCGAACGACTCCATGGCGTCGGCCACCTTGGCCTGCCACTTGGAGCGCCGCGCGTCGCGAATCGCGGCGAGCGCCTCGGCCGTCTTGCGGTCCTTCTCCCGCATGAAGGCCTTCTTGACGTTGAGCGCCTTCTCGTAGGCCGCCTTGGCCGTGGCCAGCTGTGCCTCGTTGCGGGCCAGCGCGCCCTTCTCCATCTGCAGGCGGGTCGCGTACTGGGCGGCGAGATCGTCACGCCCGGCCTGGATCGCCGCCTTCACCTTGGCGGTGAGATCACCCACCTCGGCCTTGTACTTGGCGTTTTCCTTCTCGAGCAGCGTCTGGTTCGCCCGCACCATGGCGATGGACTCGTTCATCTTCGGCACCTGGTCGTTCAGGTCCCGGATGTTCTGCTCGAGGATCAACTCTGGATCCTCGATGGTGCTCACGAAGAAGCCGACGAAGCTGCGCATGGCGCGCTTGAACCGTTGCCACATGAGGGGTGATCTCCCGGTGAGTGGGTCTGCGAAACTCTACACGCTCGAACGCACGACGTCTTTGGAAGGTGTGGATTGCATCACCGGAAGCGAAAAACCTCGCTGTCAAAGGTACTTGCAGCCCACTTGAGCGCCCCGACGGCGTACAGCAACACCGAGCCCGCAGTGACAACCACCAAGGGCCCGCTGGC
>Ga0272446_1006976_pt1 | contig 11480 bp, 14 predicted proteins | sample YNPCB0061_FD_194587 | JGI IMG/M metagenome (GOLD analysis project Ga0272446, IMG submission 194587) | Hot spring microbial mat communities from Yellowstone National Park, WY, United States - YNP-CB-006-1 | ecosystem: Environmental > Aquatic > Thermal springs > Hot (42-90C) > Sediment | place...
AGTTATTACCTAAACCTAAACGTTCGTGTCGGTATATCTTAAAATTCAAATTTGAGGGCGTTAATAGCTCTTCAATAATTGCTAAAGTCCGATCGGTGGAATCATCATCTGAAACTATGATCTCTAGGGGTTTATAGTCCTGTTTAAGAACACAATCGATCGTTTCTCTAATAAACAATTCCCCGTTAAAAGTAGGGATACAAATACTAACTAGAGGAGCAATCATTAGCTTTCTACAAAATAGGCAAGTGCCTCTTTAACGCGGGCACGAATACGATCGTTTGGGTCATCTTTCAGTTGATTCAATATAGCTAAAGCATCCTTAGCTCTGTGGCTTTGGGCAAGGGGAGCTAAACTACCAATCCCAGTCTCTCTTAAGATTTGATCTTCACGCTGAATGATAATACAACAAGCATCGAACAATTCATCCCAACATTCTAATTCAATTAGAGCCGCCAAAATGGAAGCACTGACTAACCAATGATCATCAGTATGAATAGTTAACAATAAATGAGAAGCACTAGCCTTACCAAATAAAGAAAGAGAATTAGCCGCTTCTGCCCTGACATTGGGAGTATTATCTAACTTCATTAACTCTAGGAGTGCAGCAAAAGATTCAGGAGTTTGATGTTTACCAAGCTCTCTTGCCACAAAAGACCGGACTAAAAATTCATCGTCCTTCACCTGATTTAATAATAAAGGTAAGGCAACTTCCGTCGGAAAACCATTCAGGGAATGGACAGCCCGAAGACGGTACTGGTAATCTTCATTGTAGAGATTTTGTTTAATTGCCTCAAGTTCCATTTACACTTTTGCCTCTTCTTTTTTAGGTATAGCTAACAACTGGAATTCAATTTGTTGCCTGACAACATCACGATAGTAGAGGAAATGTTCGTTGTGGGCACAAGAAAGTAAATAGTTAGTTAAAACTGCTGGATTGTGGTGCAAAATTCCCAATATATTCTGCCAGAATAGCCATCGAGTCGATCGTTTTATACCCTGCCGCCATATTACTATAGCTAAAGCCTTTAAGTCAGTTAAATCAGGGAAAGTAAACTTCATATTCAAGCGGGGCGCATTCATTTTTAAGTAATAGCGATAGATGCGCTTCAAATAAACATGGGGTTCATACAAGTAGGTAAAGGCATTAACATATTCATTAGCAATTTGCTCGATCGGACGTGTGGGCACAAAATTCATTAAGTGGGTCTGATTGCCCCCTACATTGTTACTTAATAGTCTGCCCTCCTTTTCTAAACGGAACCAGAGAGCGGTACCTGGCAATGCCTGTAACATTCCAAACATAGCAGAAGGAATACCAGTCTTTTCAACAAATGCGACGATTCTATCCCCTGCCCCTGGTGCTTCATTATCAAAACCAATAATAAAGCCCGCCATTACCCTAATACCTTTAGCCGTAATTTGATCGACAGAATCACTCAAAGAATCCCTCGTATTTTGATATTTTTTAGTTAATGATAAACTATCCCCATCGGGGGTTTCAATGCCTAAGAAAACAGCTTCAAATCGACAGGCAACCATCATATCTAATAATTCTTGGTCTTGGGCTAAGTCAACGGATGCTTCTGTCGTTAAAGCAAAGGGATAGTTTCTTTCTTCTTGCCATTTTTTTAGGGCTGGCAATAATAGTTTTACATTTCGTTTGTTACCAATAAAGTTATCATCTACCATGAAGACACTGCGCCGCCATCCTAAGCTGTAGAGATAGTCTAATTCTTTAATTAGTTGTTCTGGGGTTTTGGTACGGGGTTTTCTGCCATACAAAACGATGATGTCACAAAATTCGCATTGAAAAGGACAACCCCTAGAAAATTGAATCGACATTGAATCATAGGCATTGAGGTCTAGTAAGTCGAACCGAGGGACGGGCGTAGTTGTAACATCGGGTTTTGCGCCGCCCGATCGGAATTCTCCCGATCGTTCTCCCCGCTGCCAAGCCTCGACAAACAGGGGTAGGGTGATTTCTCCTTCATCTAACACCAAAAAATCGGCACCGGCTTCCCGCATTTCCTCTGGCATGGCGGTCGGATAGGGACCACCCACCAAGACTGGTTTATGGTGATAATGAGCTTGTTTGATCAAATCTTTCATGTCGTCTTTTTGCACGATCATGGCGGAGAGAATCACTAGGTCTGCCCATTCCCATTCCGATTCTGTTACCGATCGGACATTTTGATCAACTAACTTAAATTCCCACTCCTGGGGCAAAATCGCAGCTACCGTAACCAGACCCAAGGGGGGCAACAATACTTTACGATCGACTAGCTCTAAAACCTTTTCATAGGACCAAAATGTTCTGGGAAATTTTGGATAGACTAGTAAAACACGCATAGGTTGATCTCTCGAATTAAGGTTGAGCTACTCTTACCATAGCGTAATAGGAGAGCAGAACTGTAAAAATGTCTTCATAATTTTCCTAAATCTGCTCCATTAGCATTACTGAATAGACAAAATGCTATCAAAAGCATCCGATCGGGCTTACAATAACACCGTTGTATATTTTTAAGTAATGGCTCTGGCGGTAGGTGTAATCGAAACCCAAGGCTTCCCGGCGGTATTAGCAGCCGCTGATGCCATGCTCAAGGCAGGCAGAGTGACCCTAGTCAGTTTTGAAATGGCAGAAAGTGCCCGTTTTTTTATTTCAGTGCGGGGGGCAGTAGCAGAAGTGAATCAATCGATGGCAGCCGGGATCGCTGCAGGGAACGATACCCACGGCGGACAGGTGCTCACTCACTACATAATTCCCCATCCAGCGGATAACGTAGTTGAAGTTTTACCGATCGATTTCACTGAAAAAACCCAGGCTTTTGTTTAAGAGAGGAGAAGTTGTTAAGATGGCAAGTCAACAGGCAGTAGGAGCATTAGAAACTAAGGGGTTTCCGGGGGTATTAGCCGCCGCCGATGCGATGGTGAAGGCTGGCAGAGTAACTTTAGTAGGTTACTTGCGCTGTGGTAGCGCCCGCTTTTGCGTGATGATCCGGGGGGATGTATCGGAAGTAAAAATGGCGATGGATGCCGGGGTTGTTGCATCGGAAAAATGTTTTGGGGGCGTCCTGGAATCTTGGGTAATTATTCCCCGCCCCCATGAAAACGTAGTGGCTGTGTTGCCGATCGATTTTTCCGCTAACGTAGAAAAATTTAGGGAATCTGTAGAGGGTCTAAGATTAACCGGCAGATAGAAACAAGGCGGGTTTGAGGAGCAAAAAAAATCAGGTAGTAATCACCTGACTTCTGTTAAATTTACACACTCCTCTGACAAACTATCTATCAGGGAGTGTTAAAAGATTTCTAACGATTTGGTTGGGGGGTCATCCGCAGATAGGGCTTAATCTCGGTCACGCCTTTAGGAAACTGCTCGATCGCTTCAGAGGTAGGGATAGAGGGAACCACTACACAATCATCCCCATCTTTCCAGTTAACAGGGGTCGCCACTTTGTAGTTGTCTGTGAGTTGGAGGGAGTCGATTACCCTGAGGATTTCATCGAAATTGCGCCCGGTGCTGGGGGGATAGGTAATAGTGAGGCGGAGCTTTTTGTTGGGATCGATCACAAAAACGGAACGCACCGTCAGCGCCGCATTAGCGTTGGGGTGGATCATGCCGTAGAGTTCAGACACTTTCCGATCGGCATCTGCCAGAATGGGATAGTTAACGGTAGTTTTTTGAGTTTCGTTGATGTCGCCAATCCAGCCCCGATGAGACTCGGCATCGTCCACACTGAGGGCAATTACCTTGACATTACGTTTGTCAAATTCGGGTTTGAGTTTTGCTACTTCCCCTAGTTCGGTGGTGCAGACGGGGGTGTAGTCCGCTGGGTGGGAAAATAATACTGCCCATTTGTCTTCCATCCATTCGTAAAAGTTAATTGTACCTTCGGAAGAGTCCTGGGTAAAATCGGGAACCGTATCCCCAAGTTGTAAAGTCATAACGCAAATCCTTATTTGGTGATGTGATTTGAATATACGCTTTAATGTAGGGTTTTAGTATAAATTTAATCTTTATTTACCATGTTTGATCGCTTAATTTACGGCAGTTTACTGTTTTTTTGCTTGGGGGGGCTGGTTGCTGCAAACCCTGTTTTAATTGGACTGAAGGAAGGAGACATTTCTTTATTAGAGTCTCAATTGTTTGATGATGCTCTGTTTGCCGATCGGCAGATTATGATCCAGGCAATAGACCACAGTCTTTCATTTTTGGCAAAACCCTCTGCCCAGAAGTTCTATCCGATCGGATCGATTAGCCACGATCGGGTGGTCAGGAGTCTTAAACGATTCCGTCAGTTGTTACAAGAGACTTCGACAAAAACAGAATTTGAACAAAAGCTATTAGATGAATTTGTCTTTTATCAATCGATCGGGCATGATAACAAAGGTACTGTCTTATTCACTGGTTATTATGAGCCGGTCTTTCTAGCCAGTAAAACCAAGACCGGTCGTTTTCGTTTTCCTCTTTATCGTTTACCTCCCAATTTCTCTGAATGGCAGAAGCCCCATCCGACCCGCCAAGCACTGGAAACGACTGATAAACTGAAGGGCTTAGAGTTAGTCTGGTTGACAGACCCCCTGGAAGTATTTCTGATTCATGTCCAGGGTTCTGCCCGTCTAACATTACCAGACAATAAAATAATGACCGTTGGTTATGCTGGTAAGACCGATCGGGTTTATACTTCTATCGGGAAAGAATTAGTGAAAGACGGCAAACTAAAAGAAGAAGATGTAACCTTACCCGTTGTTTTAGATTATTTTAAGCAAAATCCCCAGGAGTTAATGACCTATCTTTATCGGAATGAGAGTTTTGTTTTTTTTCGTGAGACGACTGGCAGACCCGCCACGGGTAGTATTGGGGTACCCGTCACCCCCGATCGGTCGATCGCCACGGATAAGAGCCTGATGCCTCCTGGTGGTCTTGCCCTCATTTCCACGACCCTGCCCTTTTTCTCTCATAACTCTAAAGTGCCCCAATATCGTACCGTCTCCCGTTATGTCCTCGATCAGGATACCGGCGGTGCCATTAAAGGGGCGGGTAGGGTTGATATTTTTATGGGAACGGGGCAAAAAGCCCAAGACCGATCGGGGCTGGTCAAGTCCCAAGGCAAGCTCTATTACCTCCTCCTCAAAGAGTGACCGTACAACTCCAGGTAATGTGCTGGAGGGAGGGCATCTGACGGCGTACCTGCTCCAGTCGGGTGGGCTGAATTTCCGCTACTGCTACACCAGGGGTATGCCCCGCATCTGCCAAAATCGTGCCCCAGGGATCGATAATCATGGCGTGACCGTGGGACTGGCGGCGCAGATGGTGAGTGCCGACCTGGGCAGCGGCAATTACATAGCAGGTATTCTCGATCGCCCTTGCCTGGAGGAGTACCTGCCAATGGTCTTTGCCCGTAAAAGCAGTAAAGGCAGCCGGCACAAATAACACCTCCGCTCCATTTTGGGAAAGATGGCGATAGAGTTCAGGGAATCTGACATCGTAACAGACCGATAGACCCAAGTTACCCAGACTTTCCGATCGGTGGATAGGGGGTAATTCCTTCCCTGCGACCACACTATCGGACTCCTGGTAGGTATTGCCATCGGGCAAGTTGACATCAAAAAGGTGGATTTTATGATAGCGGGCTAACTCTTCACCCTGGGGACCAACCAAAAGGGCAGTATTGTAGAACTTGCCGCCGCCCGCAGGCACCGGGAACCCACCGCCTAAAATCGTTACCTGATAACGTTGTGCCATACGTTGGAGGAATTTTTCACTCTGCTCCCCAATTTCTGCCGCTTGGTGACGTTTTTCTTCCTCATCTCCTAAAAAAGAAAAATTTTCCGGCAGACTGAGTAACTCAGCCCCCCGATTGACAGCTAATTGAATTAAGTCCTCTGCCTGTGCCAAATTCGCATCGAGGCGCGGCACACTGGTCATTTGGAGGGCAGCAGCAAGGTAAGGTTTCATCACCGATCGGTTCCTGGAGGAATTGCATTATACCGCTCAGGGCGCACCGCCGTCACCTTGCGGATATGGCGGAGGAGGTTTGCCATTTCAATCCCATTCATGGCGTAGTCCCAGCCCTTGTTACTTTTAATGCCCGCCCGTTCCAGAGCCTGCTGCATATTATCGGCGGTTATGATGCCAAACACGATCGGTACGCCCGTTTGCAGACCGGCAGCGGCAATCCCCTTAGCTGCCTCCCCTGCCACATAGTCATAGTGGGGAGTATCGCCCCGAATTATTGCCCCCAAGCAAATTACAGCATCATAGTGACCAGTTATGGCTAGTTCCCTTGCCACTAGAGGAATTTCAAAACAGCCCGGCACCCATGCCTGATCGATATGACTTTCTTTAACACCGTGCCTAGTCAGAGCATCTAAACACCCCTGCAATAATCTGGTCATCACTAAATCATTGAACCTTCCCAGCACCAGGGCAAAGTGGAGAGATTCTGTATCAACAAAGTTTCCTTCAAATACCGTCATAGGAATGGATTTTTAGTTTTCTTAGTCCCCTATCTTAATATATCGATCGGTTTTTGTGGGTCTGGTCTTTCCCTCAAAATTGGCGGACATTTACCGATCGGTTATTTTCTCTTTCGATCGGAGAAACAGATATTAGAGGGGATTTTTTGTGATACTTTTAGTCTGGTTACTTCAATAGGGAAGTCCTATGGAATTCCTGCTACTTTTGATTCTCTTCCAGTTATGCAGGATCAGTAATCATACGGATAAACTTAGCAGTGAGTTTTTCAGAACAAGGCAAATACTGAGGAGTGTTGATGAAAAATTAACAAAACTACTTCAGCACTATGGATTAGAAAGAAAAGTTATATCTAATCGGGTTTCTCTGCTTTTGGAGGATTACCCTAATCATCGGAAAAATGAAGTTCTAAAGGTAGTTCATAAAATTACTGGTCTGGGATTAAAAGATGCTAAAGAACTAATTGAGAAGGTGCCTTGTATACTCCCTAAATCCATGACATTTGTAGATGCAGAATTAACAAAAGTAAAATTGAATTATGTCGGGGCAATAGCTTCAATTAAAGAAGAGATTGCTTAAGTGGACCAAGCTAACTAATACATATCTCGGTAGAATTTAATAAGGGCGATCGATGGGACTCGAACCCACGAATAGAGGTGCCACAAACCTCCGCCTTAACCACTTGGCCACGACCGCCGTAGTATCTAAATATAGCATAAATCACTTGAATGCAAAGGGGGTAGATTGCCCTGACTCCGCTAAGATTTGTTTAACCCTTATCCCATAACTATGACTTATTGGAGCAAAGCCACAACGATCGTTTTGGTTAATCTTTTCTGGGTTTTATTCCCTAGTTTAGGGCGGGCGGATTCTCCCCTTACCTCTACGGACTTTGCCGAGGCTTATTTAGATGTCCCGATCGTGGGAAAAGCAAGAGCGACGGGCAGAGTTGATGCCGAAATTGCCAGTTTTTTGAGTTCAGAAGCCCCGATCGATGTCAAAGCGGCCGTAGTCAATGCTTTGGGCTGGGACATCAAAGGCAAAAATAATGGAGCAATCTATCGGACTTTCTTGGCTCGTTCCTACAACACAACTCCTCAAAACCTCGATCTAAACTTTCTAACCGTAGATGAGTTAATGAGTTTGGGCTACATGACCGCATTGGATGACTATTTTAATGTGATTCCCGCTCTAGCTATTTTGCAAAGAGCAAGACGAATTGAAAGAAGAAGTTACACGATCGCGATGATTGAGAGCCTGACCCGCGCCCAAGCAGCCAGGAACTTCTGCCAAACCTGGCAAGCGATCCAGCCCCTAGAGTTTCCTACCCAACTTAACATCGATATGAGGCGCACCGCCAAGGCAATCATTTGGGAATATATGAGGAGCTATGAGAAGTACTGCGGTCGGTGAAGTCAAACAGAAAATTATGAATATAATCTTCCGTCCATTCACTGCCGTAAAAACGGGTAAACATACCTCTAGCTGGGTCTTTGGTGGCTCGATAATTCAGATAGTTTAATTGGGCTTGGGTGATCAACGATCGTTTTTCGTTATCATCGATCGGTTGGGCAACTTTCACAAAATGAATATACAACTGTAGATATTCCTGAAAAGCATCAAAGACCGTAGTTGTGACCTGTTCTACATCCTTTAATCTAGTCCACAAAAAAGCAGGAGAAAAAAAACAAGCTGCTTCTGTTGGAAAATCCCCTCCCCAAGGTAAAACAGCCTGGTATTTACGATGAATTTCCAGGAGGGGGGCGCTATATTTGGCTTGATAAGCTGGGTCATCTCGGAATAGGGGCTGCATATCGATCGCAATTAAATGACCACCAGGCAGAGTGACTAAGTCAGCGCCAAAAAAGGGCAAATCGTAAGCAATTCGGGGGAAAATGACAAAATTTAACACCTGTAAGCTACTGCCTCCTTCTACATGGGCAGCCCTGATCTGGCGAAGTTTGGCAGTTTGGAGGGCGTAACTGGTAGTCTTGACTTCGTTTTGGTGCTTACCCTGACCCACGCTCCCAATTTTGCAATGAAACTCTGGGGGAATCGGATAGGGTTCACAATCTAAACTCCCCTGCAGTGTTTGGAGGGCATAATCTAAAAAAGGCTGATATAAAGACATTTGGCAAAATTTTCTAATATGAATTGAGGATAACAGATGTATTTCTTTTGGGATATATGCAGATCGGATTGCTAGGTTTGGGCGGTCTTCCTCACCCCGGTCTTGCATATAATAGGTTTGTTCCCCAAGACAAACAACAATGATCCCAACTGTAATTGAACAATCCGGCAGAGGCGAACGTGCCTACGATATTTATTCCCGTCTATTGAAGGAGCGGATTATTTTTTTAGGGGACCAGGTCACCGCTGAGCTTTCTAATGCGATCGTTGCCCAACTCCTTTATTTGGAAGCTGATGACCCTGAAAAGGATATTTTCTTGTATATCAATTCCCCTGGCGGCTCGGTCACGGCTGGTATGGCAATGTATGACACGATGCAACATATCCGCCCAGATGTGGTGACAATTTGTGTGGGTCTGGCTGCCAGTATGGGGGCTTTTCTGCTGGCGGGGGGCGCTAAGGGTAAACGGATGTCCCTGCCCCATTCCCGCATTATGATCCACCAACCATTGGGGGGCGCACAAGGTCAAGCGACGGATATTGAAATTCAAGCGAAGGAAATTCTATACCACAAACAGCGCCTGAATGAACTGCTTGCTTTCCATACCGGACAGCCCTTCGATCGGATTGCGAACGACACGGAACGGGACTTCTTTATGTCGGCAGAAGAAGCAAAGGAATATGGCATAGTTGACCAAGTGGTAGTTAGACGCAATGGGGCGGTAGTAGCATGAATGACTGGCAAAATCGATTAGTAGGGACTCTGCCCTACCTCCTGCCCATCACCGCAGTCATGCCGATCGGGGTCTACTTCTTCAATGACTTACCTTTTTTAGTGCCTCTGTTTATGCCCCTCTTTTGGTTGGAGCGGCTATTAAACTTTCCGTTGTTGCCTTTTATCTCCCTGGATACGGTCTTGTTTTTTGCCCTCTATGCCCTAGTGATTAGAGACGATCGGTTTTATCGCTGGACTAGGGTAAATGCTATGCAGGCGCTCTTATTATCGATCGTGGTGTTTATCAGTTCTCTGCTTCTGCGGTTGGCGGGGGGAGCGGTGCCACTGTTGGGACAGGTACTGGCAAATACGACCTTTATTGGGATTGTAGGAGCTAGTCTATTTGGTATGGTGCAGAGTGCTAGGGGGGAAATAGCGGAATTACCCGGTATTTCTGAGGCAGCCCAAATTCAGGTCAGATAGATGTTTGGTATTCGTTCGGAAATCCTGCAACTCCAACCTAGTCTGGTGCGGTGGCGCAGGCATCTCCATCGCTTCCCGGAACTAGGTTTTAGGGAAAAGCAGACCTGCGATTTCATTCAAGCCCACCTGACGGAATGGGGTATTCCCCACAAAAAGGTAGTGGGAACGGGGGTGGTAGCCACGATCGAGGGGCAATCTACCAGAAAAGTCTTGGCAATTCGTGCCGATATGGATGCTTTGCCTATCCAGGAGGCAAACATTGTGGATTACCGTTCCCAAATTGAAGGGGTGATGCACGCCTGCGGGCATGATGGACATACTGCTATTGCTCTGGGTACTGCCTATTACCTATGGCATCATCGCCAGGAGTTGCCCGGTACGGTCAAAATTTTGTTCCAGCCTGCGGAAGAAGGACCAGGGGGAGCCAAGCCTATGATTGAGGCGGGGGTGTTAGAAAATCCGCCCGTAGATGGCATTTTGGGTCTCCATATCTGGAATAATTTGCCCTTGGGCACGATCGGGGTAAAAGCTGGACCCCTAATGGGGGCAGTAGAGATTTTCAATTGCCGGATTACAGGGAAGGGCGGGCATGGTGCTATTCCTCAACAGACCATTGATGGGGTGGTAGTGGGTGCCCAAGTGGTAAATGCGCTCCAAACGATCGTGAGTCGGAATATCGATCCCCTGGACAGCGCTGTGGTCACGATCGGCAAATTTCAGGCTGGTCATGCCCCTAATGTAATTGCCAACGAAGCTGAACTGACAGGGACGGTGCGCTACTTTAATCCCAAATTAGAAAACTTCATCCACGATCGAATCAACCAAATCATCAAGGGCGTATGTGAGTGTCATGGTGCTACTTACACCCTAGACTACAAGAAATACTATCCCCCCGTAGTGAACGACCCCGCTATGACTGAGCTAGTCCGGGCAGTTGCCACCGAAACGATCGAGGCTGACGTGATGCCGGACTGTGCCACCCTAGCAGCAGAAGATATGTCCTTTTTCCTGCAAGCCGTGCCTGGTTGTTTTTTCTTTTTAGGCAGCGCCAATCCCAGCAAAGGATTGAACTATCCCCACCACCATCCCCGCTTCGACTTTGATGAAACCGTTTTGGGCGCAGGGGTAGAAATGTTTGTCCGATGCACCGATCGTTTTTTTGCCGGTCTTGTCCAGCCGAGCTTAGCCTATGACAGAGCAAATTAGCCTATTTGACCTCTTGGAACCAGAACCCGATCGGTCAGTTCCTACTTCCGAATTTACAGACCTTGACCAATTGATAACGGTGGCATCCCAATGCCAGAAATGCCCTCTGGGAGCGACAAGAACTAAAATTGTGGTAGAAAGGGGCAACCGCAACGCTCCGGTCATGGTGATTGGCGAAGGACCAGGGCAGAACGAAGACGAACAGGGCATTCCCTTTGTGGGCAAGGCGGGGCAACTCCTGGATAAAATTCTGGCATCGGTAGACCTAAATCCCGATCGGGATGTGTACATCTGCAATGTAGTGAAATGCCGTCCCCCTGGTAATCGGGTTCCCACGGATGAAGAAATGGAGACCTGTAAGCCCTATCTCTTGTCCCAAATCCGCTTTGTCAATCCCAAAATTATTTTATTAACCGGTGCTACGGCAGTGCGTGCCATTACAGGAGATAAGCGGGGCATTACCAAAAT